>Ga0255768_10000024_pt1 | contig 161159 bp, 212 predicted proteins | sample 071ome_33_FD_179983 | JGI IMG/M metagenome (GOLD analysis project Ga0255768, IMG submission 179983) | Coastal salt marsh microbial communities from the Groves Creek Marsh, Skidaway Island, Georgia - 071412AT metaG (version 2) | ecosystem: Environmental > Aquatic > Marine > Intertidal zone >... | reverse complement strand
TGCTGGTACTGGTTTAGGTGTTACAGGTTCTTCTTGGCAAAAACATTATGGTGAAATGTAATGAAATTAATAAAAGAACAGTCGTTTAAATATGATAGAACTCTTAGCGATAGAGTTGATAAAATGTCTGCTGAAATGTATCTATGTCCAAGACGCAATCAAGGACGTACTTTTGACCAAGTACGAGATGCAACAATGGCTATTGTTTTAGAACATGCTCTCGAATTGCAAGGATTTAAACGTAACCCTAAAGAATTTGACGTAACAGACCCAGACTCATATGCTTGGGATGTTACTCGAGAGGGGTTGACATTTGAAGTAAAACGGTGTAGAATAGACGAAAATAGAAAATGGTTTTCATTTAAAGAAAACCAAGTTAAAACTTTTAGAAAAAATCGACACTTAGTTAATGGTGTTATTGTTGGTGATTATAAAAAAGTAGGTGATATGGTTTATGTTAAGTGGATGCTAACTGCACCTGCTAAAAACTTTTTTGACCACGTGTATAATTCAAAATTTAATAAAGGTGAAATGTATTATAATCACAACCAAGTCAAAGAATCTCGGTGGTTGCTTGCGTAGCCACCTTGACCCGTGCGTAGTGCACACAAACTTAAACTTAAATAATGGAAGGAAGACTAATATGTCACAAGTACTTAAAGTAGAAGCTGCTCTTATGAATGGCGAAGAATTGACTGCAAAGCAAATTTCTGCTCGTTTTGGTGTAAAATCACCTGCGAAAGTTGTTAGCTTGGTACGTCAGCGAGGTAATGCTGTATACCTCAATACTCGCGTTAATAAGGCTGGTGAAGTGACACGTAAGTATCGAATTGGTACTCCCAGTGCATCATTGATTGCTGCTGGTTATCGTGCACTCGCAGCTGGTATCTAAGATCAAACAGCGTGTAGGGCCTTCGGGCCCTACGTTTATTTTCTGTTTATGGAATTTTTATGAAAGAATCTCTTAAAGTTTTACAAGAATGTGCTGAACTACAAGCACGTAAATCTAAAGACTATCAAAATGAAAAGTCAAGAATTCGTCAGGCCGATCATTACCCTCGTGGTTGCGCTACTATTCTTGATATGGTGCACCAAAAAATAACTCGTATGTATTCTGTAATGGAATCTATGGAATATGGTGATGAAGTAAATTTTGAATCACTTGAAGATTCCGCTATTGATGCAATTAATTATCTTTCATTTTTTGTTTCATATTCGCGTGGCAAAATGGAAGGTCAAGATTCAAACCGTGATTTTGTAAATCGTCCAAGGAATGTTAATGAAAACAGTGAATGATATTCGTAATGAATTTATTCTTAAAAGAAAAAATTTAGAATTTAATGATGATCGTTCTGGTCAAAAAATTATTGAGATGCTTGGTGCATCTTTTGTTGCAGACGAGCCTTCAATTTTTGGTAAACCTTCTAAAACATATATTGAACGTGAAATTGATTGGTATATGAAACAGTCGACCAATATCAATGATATCTATGGTTGGGACCGTAAACCACCAGAAGCATGGCAACATTCTGCTAATACATGGGGTGAAATCAATTCAAACTATGGCCATCTTATTTTTAGCGAAAAATATTATAATCAATATAAACGTGTAAGAAATGAGCTAATTGATAGTCCATCTGGTCGACGTGCAACTATGGTATATAATCGTCCATCTATTTGGATTGAATATAATGAAAATGGTAAATCTGACTTTATTTGTACTAATGCAGTCAGTTACTATATTCGTGATAATAGATTAAATTGTGTAGTTCAAATGCGTTCCAATGACGTAGTCTTTGGTTATAAAAATGATTACGCTTGGCAAAAATTTTTATTAGATTCTTTAGTTGAAGATATAAAACCACTCAATACAACGCTTGAACCTGGTTATATTATTTGGCAGGTTCAAAATTTACATATATATGAAAGACATTTCCATTTATTAAATGAGGAAAAATAATGACACAAACAGAATTAGATATTCCAGTAAAATTGGATCCACCTTATAATGGATTGTTTTGGTGTTATATTCGAAACAAGATGTTTCGATGGCCTGAGTACATTAGTTTTTATAAGAGTAAAAGACTATGAGTAATACATGGGATGGTGAAGCTCGTGGATGTGCAGATGTAATGTTTTCTAGAATACAAATTCTTATGCGAAAACAAAAAATGTTTTCAAATACAATAGAAACAACTATCTTAAAACAAATGAATTTAGATGCATGTGTTCGCGCGCTATGTTTACACTGTGAATCTAATAAAGTTAGACTGACAGACATTTTAGAACAAACATATTTGACTCTGAAGGAGAATGAAAATGAAATCAGCAGGTAAAGTATGGGGCACAACTCAACAAATAGAAAAAAATTCTTCTTTTGAATTTCATAGAATTGAATTTAAAGCTAATCATGAGTGCTCACAACATAAACATCAAACAAAATCAAATGGATTTTTTGTTGAATCTGGATGTTTAGCTGTAAAAGTTTGGCAAGGAGAAAGTTCAACACCAGATATTACAATTCTACATGCCGGAGATTATATGTCAGTCCCAGCGGGCAAATGGCATCAATTTGTTGGTATTCGTGATGGTATTGCTTTTGAAGTTTATTGGGCTGAGTTTGATGCAGATGATATCATTAGACGTACTACTGGTAAGCGAATTGACGATGCAGAGCCAGTAGACGTTAAAGGCCCTGAACAAGATTTAAATTGGGATGGACAATCTGAAGTTGATGTGCCGGAATGGAAAAGAAAAGAACGTAAAATGATTGAAGAATCAAAATATAATCATGAAAAAGATAGTTTTTTTGTACACGATGGTGTTAAATATCGTGTTCATAATTTAGGTCCCTGTTCTCCACCAAGATTGGAAATTGTTAATGAATAATTTTATGTATTTAATTGGCCGAGGTATTGAAGGCTGTGGTGTAACTAAGTTTAGTTTAGAAATGGCCGAATGGTTAAATGAAAATGTTGCTAAATGTAATGTAATTGCTTCTAAAGATAAAAGTTGGTCAAGAAAATATTCGCATAATATTGATAGTATTATGCAATATAAATTTGCAAATGACGGTGAAGCAAATATGATTATTGAAGAATGTAACAAAGCAGATATTGTGTTTGTTGCATCTTTGCCATCTAAAAATCATCCTGAGGCGTGTATTAATAATTTTAAACGAATTATAAAAGAAACTACAACGCCTATTGTGATGATTCAATTAGATCATAATCATCTTTCTATTAAAAGAAACGCTGCATTGGATGAAACTATTGAAGCATGTAAATTTATGTTTTCATTATCTAGGAATAATGATTTTTCTCAATATGCAAAAAATTTATTGAAGCCAACGAGTTTAGCGGCATTATTTGATGATGAAGAAACTGGCGTTGATAAAGAAATATTTGCGTATCAAGTTGGATATAAATTTGAAGATAACAAAAAAGTATATTGGAAAGATATTACAGAACAAGATCCAAAACATCATAAATGGATTGGCCGAGCTACGTCATGGAAAGGTTATCACCAGATGTTTAAGTTTCACAATGAATATCTAGCTCCATCCGGTTATATGACTACTATGGAGGGTTTAGAAAAATCACCTGCGTTCTTAGACATCAAAGCTAGACATGATTTTGAAATTGTAGATCATGATCAAATTAATAACATACAGTCATATGGTGGTAAAGCACAAATATATCACCAATTTAAAAATGATGAGATGTTACACAGAATGTCACGCTGTGGATTTGGCTATCAGCTATCTATTCTAGATCAAAAATATATTGAACATGCTATTGAATATACTCATTGTGAAATTGTAGCTGCTGGTGCTATTCCTGTATTTTCAAAAGAATGGGGTGAGCGAGCAACGCATAAATTAAAAATGTGTAAATTAATTGATGTTCCAAATAGTGGTACAATTTGGTTAGACCAATACAATATGCAACCAGCATTAGATTTAATTAATCAATTAAGTAATGATGACGTAATGCGAGATGAATGGCGACATATGGCGTATGAAAATTATAAGATGCATCAAGATTCTGATCGTGTATTTAAAGATATGTGGACAATAACACAAAATATGATGGAAGAAACATGCTAAGAATACTAGTAACGGGTGGTGCTGGTTTTGTTGGCAGTCATTTGTGTGAAAGGTTAGCTTATGAAAATGATGTTTATTCTATTGATAACTATTTTACAGGATCTAAAGATAATCATGTAGATGGCGTAGAATATATTAAAATGCCAACACATGGTTTACAACTGTCACATCTTCCTAGATTTGATCTTGTATATCATTTAGGAGAATATTCTAGAGTAGAACAAAGTTTTGATGATATTAATATTGTTCATAAGTACAATATTGATGGAACATATCAAGTATTAGAAGCAGTTCGTAATTGGGGTGCAAAACTAGTATATTCTGGTTCTTCTACGAAATTTACAAACGATGATGACTTTTATACAATGAGTCCATATGCTTTTTTTAAAAAACAAAATACTGAATTAGTAAAACAATATTCTGAGTGGTTTAATATACGTTATGCTATTACATATTTTTATAATGTATATGGTCCAAGAGAAATAAGTTCAGGTAAATATTCTACTGTCATTGCAAAATTCAATGAGCTAATGAAACAAGGAATTGATTTACCAGTTACTATTCCTGGTACACAAAAAAGAAATTTTACACATGTAAACGATATTGTTGATGCATTAGTTTTAATTGGAATAAGAGGTGATGGTGATGAATATGGTATTGGTCATCCCGATAGTTATTCTATTTTAGAAGTAGCTGAAATGTTTGGTGGTAAAATAGTTTTAACAGATCCTAAAAAAGGTAATAGGATGTCAGCAGAAGTTAAAACAGAAAAAACATATGAACTTGGCTGGCAACCAAAACACAATTTGAAAGATTATATTGAAAGCTTATGAAAATAGGATTCACTGCTAGCACATTTGATTTATTACACGCGGGTCATGTACAAATGTTAAGAGATGCTAAAGATCATTGCGATTATTTAATATGTGGTTTGCAAGTAGATCCTTCATTTGATAGAGCTGAGAAAAATAAACCTATACAAACATTAGTTGAACGTTATACACAACTAGCGGCCGTAAAATATGTAGATGAAATTATTCCCTATCAAACAGAAGAAGATTTACAAGATATATTGACATTATACACAATAGATGTTAGAATCTTAGGAGAAGAATATAGAGATAAAGATTTTACAGGAAGAGATATTTGTAGAGCACGTGACATACAATTATATTTTAATAAAAGAGATCACAGATTTTCTTCAAGTGATTTGAGACGACGAGTGAGCGGAGGTGAAAATAATGGTAATGGATTATAAGTTTTTAGAAGATGTTTATATTAAGGAGTTAAAACAATATGTTGAACAAACATACGACCAGCATTACGCGACGGATAAGTACCAGGCTACTGACGTTATTATTGACTCTGGCCATGGTACTGGGTTTTGCATGGGTAATATCATCAAGTACGCAAAACGATACGGAAGAAAAGGCAACAGTGATGAGTGGCGTAAGGATGTAATGAAAATCTTGCATTATGCATTAATTCAATTGTATGTGCATGATAATACTGATGCTGGCATCAAACTAAAATCTAATACTAAAAGGTTAGATGATGTTACTACTGAAGAATGGAATTCTTTAGATCTGTTTAAATAAAGGAAATTAATATGCGATTAGTAATTGCTGGTTATGGACCAGTGGGTCAAGCCGTACATTATGCATTAGAACACCATCCCGCCTTTCATTCTCCCTACATTGGAAGTCAAAATGTAGAGAAGATGAAAAAACGTGATCATGCTGTATGGGTTGATGACCCACACGTCTTGAAGTATGATGGCAAAACATACCATATTGTTGACCCAACAGACGTTGGAAAAATCGACGGCGTTATTGTATGTGTTGCCACTCCGATGAGAGAAGATGGAACATGTAACACTGATCATGTCGAAGAAGTTTTTACGAAATATGGACCTAACGTAAAATATCTTATTAAATCTGCTATTAACCCACAGTGGTTAGTTGAACAATCTAAAAAATATAAAATAACATATTGTCCAGAATTTTTAAGAGGTTCTTTTTTACACGCTGATCCTATTGAAGAATTTATGAATCAAGAATTTTTAATTCTTGGTGGTGAACATTGTCGATGGTGGGATGAATTATTTAGACCTTGTTTACAAAAATTAAATCAAGTAAAGTATCTTACGTTAGAACAAGCATGTTTTGCTAAATATATAGCTAATTGCTTTCTAGCAACAAAAGTTACTTTTTTTAATGAAATGTATTCATTATATAATTCATTAGGATTTAAAGGTTTTGACGCTTGTGTAGATGCTATCGCTTCACTAGATAATAGAATTGGTAAAAGTCATACACAGGTTCCAGGACCAGACGGTAACTTCGGATTCGGCGGTCATTGTTTTCCAAAAGATACTTCGGCGTTAGTCGAGCTTGGAAAATTATATGATGAAAGTATGCCTATTCTTTCTTCTGTTAGAAATGCAAATACGTATTACAAAGAGAAGTTAAAGGAATAGTAAAATGTATGAGTATAGAACAAAACTAGTTAAGGTAGTTGATGGTGATACAGTCGATGTTGATATCGATTTAGGTTTTGGAGTTTGGTTAAAAGATGAAAGAGTTCGTATCATGGGTATTGACACACCCGAAAGTCGAACAAGTGATAAAGTTGAAAAGGTTTTTGGTTTGGCTGCAAAAAATAGATTGAAAGAATTATTAGGTAAAACTCCTGTTTTAAAAACACAGGTGAACAAAGACGGCGAAGATATGAAAGGTAAATTCGGACGTATCCTCGGTGACTTTGACGTCTATGATGCAAGTTTAGATGCATGGCGAGCAGTGACTGCTGTCATGGCAGACGAAGGGCATTGTGTACCTTACTATGGTGGAAGCAAGGAAGAAGTTCAAGCACAGCATATGGCTAATCGTCGAAGATTAATTGAAGAAGGTGTGGTTAATATGTCATTAGAGGATGCTGGAATTGTCTAAAACTAATATTATGAAAGCTAATACTACCATTGAACTTAAATGTGATTGGAACGGAGACTTTACATTAATTGACGTTAATGGAACACTATGGTTCTATCCTCGTAAAGAATGGGACAAAGTACAAAAGCACCTGTGGAAATTAGTTAAACCAGCAGCAGGTGATCCAAAATGACAATTGATGTTTTTCTAGAAAGCTTAGGACTTGCTTGGTTTTTATTAGTAGGAATATGTGGATGTTTATATCCATTTATTATTGAAAAAGATAATGGAGAAAATGATGTTAACAAGAGATGATTTTAATGAACACGCATATGATAAACTAATACGTGATGAATTGATCGATCAACTAGAAACTTTACTTTTACAGACTGATCTAGATACAGAACATCCTCTCATTACGGCTTATAATTATATTATTGCCTATAATTCAGTCCCTGGCGAGTGGGAGGATGGTAAATATGACTTATCATAGTCATGCTAGTATTATTCCTTTAATTGGCGGAGAAGCATTAGCATCTGAAAAAGCTTTTGGCGTAAAGCCAAAATATATTATGTCGTATGACGTATTTAAAAATAATGATGCGCATTTACTAAATCATTATAATAATAGTGTTCCTTACTATGTTTTAGATAAAGGCGATAATGTAAATGAATACGTTGATGTTGTATCTTCAGTATGCCCGTGCGCTGGTTTGAGTCAACTTTCTAATACACATTCTGCTTCTAATCCTGCAAATGATTGGATGTATAAAAGTACAACATACGTTTTAGAAAATGTAAAACCAAAAGTTTTATGGGGTGAAAACGCACCTTTATTTGGAAGTAATGCTGGAAAACCTGTTAGAGATAAATTATACGAAATAGCTAAACAAAATGGATATACAATGACTACGTATATTACAAAGTCATTATTTCATGGCGTACCGCAGGTTAGAAAACGTAGTTTTTATTTTTTTTGGAAAGGTAATCGTACTCCATTATTAAATTATTTTAATAAAGAATTAGTTCCTATAGAAGGTTTATTATCTCAGACTCCAAACTTTGGTGGAGAATTAGATCAGGTAACAAATGTTAAAGTTCCTACAGAAAATCCTTATTATAAATACGTTTTAGAAGAAATACATCCAAGTTGGTCTCACCAAGATTTTCAACAAAGTTTAGATGTATCTGTTCAAATTTTAGATTATATTGAAAGTAAAACTGATTACGCAAGTCTTGCAAATTATTTTCTAAAAAAAGGAAATGAAAAAGAATACAAGAAATGCATGTATAGATATGAAAAATTAAATTCTGGTGGTTCAATTATGAAAAGAGAACCTGTTATTCCGGCTGGATATATTGGTGCTTTTGTTGGTCATATGCCAGTATCAGTAGTACATCCTTTAGAAGATAGGTTTTTAACTTATCGTGAGTGCATGGCTATTATGGGATTACCATACGAATATGAACTTTTAGAACCTAAGAAAAATTTAAATCATGTTTGTCAAAATGTACCTTTTGATACTGCGTATGATATGGCAAGTGAAGTTAAAGCAGCACTAGATGGAAAACGCGAATGGATTGATGCCACTAATGTTTTCCAAACTAATTATAAAAAACAACATGAGATTTGGGATGAAAATAGATCTAGCCTTGAATCTTTTTTTGAATAACCAGTGTACAAATTCTATATTTTATGGTAGAATATGTTACATATTAATGAGGATCTTTTATGGAACTTAATGTACCAGTTGAACAATTAAGAAAGCATAGTATTATGCTAGCAGCACCAATGTATGGTGGACAATGTTCTGGTTTATTTGCAAGATCAATTGCTAATTTAACTGCGACGTGTCAAAACCATGGAATTCCATTATCATTTTATTTTTTGTTTAATGAGTCACTTATTACACGAGCACGTAATTATTGTGTAGATGAATTCTTAAGATCAGAATGTACGCACTTAATGTTTATCGATAGTGATATTGGATTTGATGCTAATGACGTATTAGCATTACTTGCTATGTCTATAAGCAATGATGGTGATAATGAATATGACGTTTTATGTGGACCATATCCTAAGAAAACTATTGCATGGGAAAAGATTGTACAGGCTGTTAATGCTGGTTTTGCAAAAGATAATCCTAATGAATTAGAAAATTTTGTTGGTGATTATGTTTTTAATCCAAAAAAAGAAACTGAAAGTATCAAGATTGGTGAACCGTGTGAAGTTCGTGAAGGTGGTACCGGTTTTATGATGATTCGTAGAAATACTTTTGCAAAATATAAAGAAGCTTTTCCTAAATTATCATATAAACCAGATCATGTAAGAACAGAACACTTTGATGGTACTACAGAAATCATGGCTTATTTTGATTGTATTATTGATCCTGAAACAAAAAGATACTTATCTGAAGATTATATGTTTTGTTATAATGTACAAAAAATCGGACTCAAAGTTTGGATGTGCCCTTGGATGCATTTAAAACACGTTGGGTCTTATATATTTGGTGGGTCGCTCGGGCACTTGGCTGCAGCCGGCGCGGCACCAACCGCTGATCCCGCAATCGTAGCCAAAAAGAAAGCCCAATAATTGGAGACTATATTATGGAATTTGGTTCTAGAACCTTAAGTGTATTGAAAAACTTTTCTACTATTAACCCATCTATTCAATTTAAAGAAGGGAATACGTTGAAAACTATTTCACCAAATAAAACTATTATGGCATCGGCAAATCTTGAAGATAATATTGAATCTACATTTGCAATATATAATCTTTCAAGATTCCTTGGTGTTATTTCTTTATTTGAAAAGCCCGTCTTTGAATTAAAAGAAAAGCTAATAAACATTGTTTCTCCTGGACGTAAAGTTAGTTACATGTTTGCTAACCCAGAAACATTAGTTTTACCTCCAAGTAAAGAATTAAATCTTGGCGATATTGCAGTTGAATTTGATTTAACACAAGAGTCATTTTCAGAAATTGTAAAAGCACTTGGTGTAATGTCTTTCCCAGATTTAATTATTACTAATGAAAATGGTAAAATTATTTTAAGAGCTACTGATTCAAAAAATCCCAGCGCAGATAGTTTCGATATTGATGTAGGTACTACTGATAAAAAATTTACTGCGGTCTTTAAATCAGAAAATCTTAAAATTATGAATGACAATTATCATGTTAAGATTAGTACTCGAGGAATGGCAAATTTTAAATCTAAAGATTTAGAATATTGGATCTCTATTGAAAGTCATTCTACTTTCGAATAAACAGTTAAAAGGGACGGATTGTCGGGCAGCTTTCCGTGGTGTACAAAATGGCGCAGGGCAGGGGCCGTACACTATATTTATTTTATTATGTTGGAGTGATTTATGCAAGATGATTTTCTCTGGGTAGAAAAGTATCGGCCGCGCACTATACAAGATACAATACTATCTCCTTCTCTCAAATTGTGTTTCCAAAAATATGTAGATAATGGAAACGTTCCAAATTTAATTTTAACTGGCTCTGCTGGCGTAGGTAAAACTACTGTAGCAAGAGCAATGCTTGAAGAATTAGATTGTGATTATATTATAATCAATGGATCTATGAATGGCAATATTGATACGCTTCGTAATGATATACAACAATTTGCTTCTTCTGTTTCTTTTAGCGGCGGAAGAAAATATGTTATTTTAGATGAAGCAGATTATCTTAATCCCAATTCTACTCAACCAGCTCTTCGTAATTTTATGGAAGAGTATTCTAAAAATTGTGGGTTTATTCTTACTTGTAATTTTAAAAATAGAATTATTCAACCATTACACTCTCGTTGTAGTGTTATTGATTTTAAAGTTGATAAAGAAAATGTAGCTACATATGCTTCAGAAATGTGGAAGCGAGTATGTAATATCTTAACTCAAGAAGGCGTTGAATTTGATAAAAATGTTGTAGCAGAACATGTTACAAAATACTTTCCTGATAATAGAAGAATTTTAAACGAATTACAAAGATACGCCGCCACAGGTAAAATTGATAATGGCATTCTTTCTAATTTAAAAGAAGTAACATTAAATACTTTAATGAATTCTATTAAAGAAAAGAATTTTACTGAAGTTCGTAAATGGGTTTCACAAAATACTGACATTGATTCTGCAGAACTTTTTAGAAATTTATATGATCATTGTAATAAATATATTACAAATGCAAGCATTCCGCATTTAGTATTAATACTAGCAGATTATCAATATAAATCAGCTTTTGTTGCTGATCATGAAATTAATATTACAGCGTGTTTAACAGAAATAATGGCGAATTGTGAATTTAAATGATCGAGTTTAATAAAGAAAAATGTACTTTTTATTCTTCTTCTTGTGGAGAATATTTAGACGATGATCCTGCGCATATACAATTAAAAATAGAAGGCGGTGAAATACTTGAACTGCCTGTATGTAGTAAATGCGAAAAACTTTTAGAAATAGTAGAAAATAGGGTTAGTGCTGCGAATGGAAATACAGAAATTTAATGATCCTTGGCCACATTATATCATTGATAATTTTTTAAGCCAAGAAGATTTTCTTCAAATAGAAGAAATTATAGAAGATTGGGATTGGTTACACGAATATATTCCTTCTGCGTATTGGGATATACGTAAGAATTATAGCATACCACTTAATTATATTAGTGCTGGTAGAGTATTTAAGCAAGGTGATTTTGAGAAAGAAATAGAAGAGCGTGGTGTTCCAATGAAATTGGAACGTACTAGTTTTCCAAATAGTGAACAACTTGAAGTTGCTAGTATTCTTACAAAATATATCCAGCCTTTAGAAGATGAATTTAAATTAAAAGGCAAATATGCACAATGTAATTTAATGTATTCAGATTGTAGAGATTATCAAAATTATGATATACATTGTGATCCAGCTCATAAAGCATTGTCTTGCGTATTATATTTTTCTCCAAAAAAATCTATGGGCACCCATTTATACCGGATGGTTGCGGGGGGTAGAATGAGAAAAGTAAAAACAATTGAGTGGAAACCAAATAGAATGTTTATATTTAAACAACAACAAAAAGTTACGTGGCATAATTATTCGACAAATACAGAAAGAAGAATAACATTCAATTATAATTTTTCTAAAGCACCAAGACAACTATTAATATGAATCCATTTGATTTTTTAAATTCTATCAATACTACTAAAGAATATTTGATGGATGAAGAATGTGAGAATGAATATAAAGCATTTTTAATTAATCGCGGATTATCTTATTTTCAAGATACGGTTGCATTATCTAATGAAATGAATATTCATAATCAATTAGAAAATAAGCTTCAATACGATTATTATATAAATATAGTCAGACCAAGGAAAAGATTTTCCAAATGGTTCAAAAAGGAAAATGATAGTGATATTGAGCTTATTCAAGAATATTATGGATATAGCCATAGTAAAGCTTTAAAGGTCCTGTCCTTATTCCCTAAAATTGAATTATTAAAAATAAAAGAAAAATTAGAAAAGGGTGGACTATGAATGTTATTGATAGCCTAGTTGAAATTTCTCTATTAAAAGAAGATGATTTTTTGAAGATTAGAGAAACTTTAAGTCGTATAGGTATCTCATCTCCAAAAGAAAAAAAATTATACCAATCGTGTCATATTCTTCATAAGCGTGGAAAATATTATATTGTTCATTTTAAAGAGTTATTTGCTTTAGATGGTAAAAATACAAACTTTTCAGAAGAAGATAAAGCTCGAAGAAATACTATTGCGCAATTACTTGAAGATTGGAGTCTATTAAAAATCGTTGACAAGCAAAAGACTGACGAGAAAATTCCAATGAACCAGATTAAAATAATTTCTCACAAAGAAAAAGTTGACTGGGAGTTGGTAACTAAATATAATATAGGTAAAAAAGTAGCATAATATCAATAACTTATGTGCTATGTACAAGCTATAAGTTATATGGTAGAATACTATTTTTATTTGAATGGATTATAGTATGCGTAATTTCTACTACAATAAATTATCACTGCCTCAAAGACACGTTAGTAGAGCTTGCGTGGAATACGTTATTAACAAATATTTGCCACGATTAAAAAATAAGATTAGTGTTAGGGTTATTGGTAAAAAAAATCTAAGGTTTGAAGAAGATATTTTAGCAGATTGCGCACAACACTATGAAGATGATTCTCCTATTCCTAGAGAATTCGTTATTAGAATAGATACAAGCCAAAGTTTAAAAAACTTTTTCAGGACTCTTTCGCATGAATTAATTCACGTTAAACAATTGGCCAAAGGTGAAATGCGTTATTCTCTTCGAAAAAACGGTAAAGTATATTGGCATAAGAAATTGATGAGTATTTTAGATGAATCTACTTATTATGATCAACCTTGGGAAATCGAAGCTCACGGTAGAGAAATATCAGTTATGATTGGTGTTTTAAAAAAATATCCATTTGTTTCTGAAAATTATTTTCTAGATTTTGATCCTACGGATGTTTATAATGATTGAAAATATTGTTAATGAACATATCATCACTAACAAAATGCATGATCATCAATTTTTATATTTAGGAATTGAACCAAAAGAAAAAATTATAGCTAATAATATTTACAAATTTAATGACATAAATTTTACTAAAAAAAGTTATGATCATGCTATTATAAATTGCTTTTTAGAAAAACAAAATCACTGTGATATTGATAGTATTTTAAATGTTATTTTTTTAAATGTTAAATATTTTATATTTTTAAATATAAATTGCGATTATGAATCTACTAATCTAAGTTTATTACATCCTACTGCATGGATTGAAAAATTACAAAAATTTAAACTCCCAGATCATACAGTACTATTTCATTTTTCTTTATATAAAGATTATGACATACTAAATTATGATAAATATAATACGGAATTAACTATAAGATGAAAGAACAACTAATTGAAAATTGGGATAACAATAGAAATAATTTTATAGAATATATACAAAATTGTAAAAGTGTATGCGTTGTTGGAAATAGCGTAGAAGTTATGAAATTTCCTGATTCCGGCCATGGTGAGTATATAGATTCACACGATTGTGTAATTAGATTTGGAGCAGGAGTTCCTGGTCCTCGTCTTGGCCCGACATGGAAAGGAGTGCCTCCCCACGAACATCAAATAAAATGTATAGGTAAGAAAACTGATGCATGGTGTTGCGGTTATTTTAGATTACCTATGCTAGGTAAATATATACGAGATAATTCGTTAAATGATGATTCGTGGGTATTATTTAACGCGGTTCATGCTAAAGCGATGGATCCAATTAAAAAAGATACTTTTCTTTGGTGGGATATTTTAAATAATGAAACTAGGCTAGCTAAACATAATCCTAAAAACGCGTTTCATATGTATAATAGTGAGGCAATGAGAGCCGTTATTCGAAGTTTTGGTTATGAAAAAGGTTATTTAAATACTCCAACCTCTGCACATCTTGGTCCAAGAATTTCTACTGGTATGTGGTTATTTTATTTTTTACTTGAAACATGTAAAATCGAAAAATTTACTATGATTGGATTTGATTTTTTTAAAAAGAGTACTACAGTAAGAAGAGGAACTAAACATGGTGGGTTAAGTACGTTAGATCCAGCATCGTGGTATTTACCTATTGGCAAAAATCAAGCTAAAGGCCCAGATGAAGGAATAGAAGTTCATGATGTTCCTGCAGAATATAATTGGGTTGTTGATAAAATTACAAAAAATCAAATTGAATGGAAAGTTTTATCTGACTTAAAATATGAGAAAATAGATATTTTTAAAGAATGGGTTTGAAATGTACAATATTGCTATAGGATATGATAATGAAAATAAAAAATTAGCGTATACTGCAGCTGAAAGTATATTACAAACATCTACTGTACCCATTAATTTTTTATACGTCAATAAAAATAATATTAAAGAATATACTAGACCAAGAGGTGGTTATGATAGTACTGAGTTTAGTAATTCTAGATTCATGGTTCCATACCTTTATGATTATAAAGGTTGGACATTATTTTTAGATAATGATATAATAGTAAAACATGATATAAAAGAATTGTTTGATTACGCAGATGATAAGTATACTATAATGTGTTGTCAGCATAATCAAGTAATAGAAAATGATCATAAATTTTTAGGATATAGACAGACAGATTATAGTTATAAAAATTGGTCAAGCGTAATTCTATTTAATAATAGAAGATGTAAATCCTTAACTCCAAAATTTGTTAACGAACAGCCGGGCCTAGTTTTACATCAATTCGAGTGGCTAAAAAAAGAAAATAGTATTGGACAATTACCTTTGGAATGGAATCATTTAGTTGATAATAAAAATCAATCTATTAATCCTCCAAAATTAATACACTATACAAATGGTGGTCCATACTTTAATGAAACTAAAGATTGTTCCTATGCTAATGATTGGAATATAATATATAGGGATTTACTTTTATAAGATTTTGGAGTATAATAATATAATGAATGTTAAACTTATAAGTCATAGCCAAGTTCCCGTAGATCAAGTGTTCGAAACTAATGATTATAGTTCGGCGCTAGATCTGATTGCTTTTTGCGCGAGAGTAAGTAATCCTGGGAATCAAAATAATAAACAAACAAGTGAAAAGCTTGTTAAATATTTAATTAAACATAAGCATTGGTCACCATTAGAAATGGTTTCCGCATGTTTAGAAATTGAAACTACGCGTGATATTGCCCGACAAATTCTTCGGCATCGTTCTTTTTCTTTTCAAGAATTTTCACAAAGATACGCAGATCCGGTTAAAGATTTAGATTTTGTAATTAGAGAGCCAAGATTACAAGATGAAAAAAATCGACAAAATAGTATAACTGTCGACGATCCTCAATTGTACGACCAATGGGCAAATATACAATGTGGAATTATTGAACAGGCTAAGTTAGCATATAACTGGGCAATTGAAAATAATATTGCTAAAGAACAGGCGCGTGCTGTATTGCCTGAAGGTTTAACTATGTCGAGAATGTATATGAATGGAACCCTTAGAAGTTGGGTACATTTTATAGAATTGAGAAGTGCAAATGGTACACAACAAGAACACATTGATGTTGCAAAAGAGTGTGCTAAAGTAATAAGTGAAATTTTTCCAATGGAGATTATAAATGATTAATGAAGATTTTATTGATAATATTATGACATTTTATATGTCAAGTGGTGTTCAATTAGCTGGTGTTCTTAAATCAATTAATGAAAATTATGTTGAAGTAGAAAATCCACGAATGTTTATTTCTAGTCAAGATTTAATGTCTGGATATTTTGCTCCTAGCATTTCACAAATTTCTGAAAAATTTGTTACAAGTGTAAATTTAAATCTTAATAGTGTTTCGTTTATAACTCCTTTAGGAGACATGATGGTGGAAGCATATGAAAATTCTTTAGAAGAAAATCAACCACCGCCTGCTGCAAAACCAAAAAGACAAGTAAGTCTTCGAAGAACTCCTAAAGGTAAAAAATAGAGTGTTTAAAGATAAATTAATACTAACCGATTGTGATGGTGTTCTTTTAGATTGGGAATATCATTTTGACAAATGGATGTTATTAAATGATTATAAAATTTGGAATGCTAATTCCTATAATGTAGCAAAAAAATATGATATTCCACGTGAACTCGGAAAAACTTTAGTAAAAGTTTTTAATGAATCTGCAGAAATTGGTTGGTTAAGTCCTTTAAACGATTCTATTAAATACGTAAAAAAATTGCATGAAGAACATGGATATACTTTCCATTGTATTACTTCTCTTTCTACTAACAAGTATGCTAAAAAATTAAGAGAACAAAATTTAAATAATTTATTTGGTTCTGCCATTGAACAGGTAATTTGTTTACCATGTGGTGCACGAAAAGATAAATTTTTAAAGCAACATTATAATAATATTGAATGTTATTGGATAGAAGATAAAATTGAAAATGCAAAAGATGGAATTGATGCAGGCCTAAATAGTATATTATATGCTCATAATCATAATTCTGAGTATATAGGAAATATTCCAAGATTAAATTCTTGGAAAGAAATATATCAACATATTAGCGGAGTTTAAAATGTTAGGTAGCTACGACGAAATTGTATCTGTTTTGAGTTTAGGAGAACACACTATTTGGTTTACAAAACTTACAACAATGGAACCAAGAATTATGCGTTGCACTTTAGATTTATCTTTAATACCTCCCGAAAATCATCCTGATATTGATATTGAGTATTTGCCAAATAATCCGGATAATCATGATGATTTAATATCTGTATGGGATTTAGATAATAATGGTTGGCGTTCTTTTAAATACTCTTTATTGACTTGGTATGAATGATATTATAACTACAGATAAAGATCAATTTTTAGATTATAGAAAACAACAAGAAAAACTTCATTTTTCTAGAAATGATATTGATTTTGATAATCCATTAAGTTCTATTTTAACTATTGAAATTAATACTACAGAATTATGTAACAGAACATGTGTATTCTGTCCTCGTCATAATCCTGAAGTATTTCCTAATCGTAATTTAAATATGAGTACTTATGGCGCTAGCTTAATTGCTAAACATTTATCAGAAGCAAACTATAAAGGAAAAATCTCGTTGTCTGGATTTGGTGAAAATACTTTAAATAATCAATTTCCAGAAATTATTCGAAGTTTTAGAAATGAATTACCAGATAACATTATTGAGTGTAATACAAATGGTGATTTTTTAACACAAGAATATGCAGAAAATTTATTTGAAAAGGGATTAAGTTTCTTGTATATTAATTGTTACGATGGTCCAGAGCAAATGGATCATTTCTCAGTTATTATGAAAAATGTTCCAACAGATAAATTTAAATTTAGAATGCATTGGTCACAGGCAGATCATGGACTTATACTAAATAATAGATCTGGTACAATTGATTGGATAGGCATTGAAGAAACAGATGTAAAAAGTTTACAAGGTAAACCTTGTCACTATCCTTTTTATAAGATGTTTGTAGATTGGAATGGTGATGTACTTTTTTGCTCTAATGATTGGGGAAGAGAACACGTGATTGGTAATTTAATACAAGATTCTTTGTTTGACGTATGGTTTTCTAAACCAATGCGCTCATTACGAAGAAAATTACGTAAGGGTGATAGAAGTAATTCTCCTTGTAATAAGTGTAGTGTAGATGGTACGCTTTTTGGTAAACAAAGTTTTGAGGTAATTAATGATTATGAAGATCGCAATAACGGGTACTACAGGCCTAGCAGAAAATCTGCGTAAAAATATTAATGCTAATTGGATTAATTGTAGAATTAATCCTGAAACCGGTGAGTTGGAAAACTTATCAGAAGCTTTAACTTGTGATATGTTTATAAATCAGGCCCATGTAAATTGGTGGCAACCAGAATTATTAATTAAATTTTATTCTCATTGGATCAATGATGATAAAAAACATATTATTAATATTTCTTCTAGAGCACAATATCCTAATATTTCTAAAGGATATATCTATGCTGCGCAAAAAGCAGCGTTAAATCACGTAAGTAATAATTTAGTTTTTAATTCAAATAAGAAATGTAAAATAACAACTTTAAATCTAGGTTTAATTGCAAAAGAAAATCATTATCTAGATGTCGGTAAAATTGAATATCAAGATGTTTCTGATTTTATTATTTTTATGTTAGAAAGACCTGAGTTAGAATTTAGTGAAGTAACTATACAACACAAACAGAATTATATTCATGCACAATATTTAAAAGAACAACAAAGATTTGCGAGTATGATTTCAACACCATAGGAGTTTTCTTATGAGAATAATACTTTTGACCTGTTTATTATTGTTTTCAGTAAATACTACTAGTCGTAATGGATTTAATGAATCAATTGTATTAGAAAGAGTTGACATTGAAGAAGATGTGAATATAATAGATAAAAGTGAAATTGAATGCTTAGCAGCTAATATATATTTTGAATCTGTTGGAGAACCTTTAGAAGGTCAGTTAGCAGTAGCCAACGTTACTATTAACAGAGTAAATCATTATAATTTTCCAGATACTATTTGTGGAGTTGTTAAACAAAAAAACAAAAAAGCTTGCCAGTTTTCTTGGTATTGTCAAAGACACAAAAGAAATTTATTTGATAATAAAAAAATAAGTGATAGATATTATATAAAAGTTTATAAATTGGCAGAAAGTTTTTTAATAGATTATGATAAATATCATGATAATACTAATGGTTCTTTATTTTATCATGCTACAAGAATTAAACCAGCATGGTCTTTGAGTATGTCTAAAGCTACTGAAATAGATAACCATGTGTTTTATTACTAATTCGTAGAAGCAATAGGAGTATTGTGCGGACAGGGGTTCGACTCCCCTCGCCTCCACCAAAAATGTACTTATGTATATGTAATAATGTAAAAGAAAGTGACATAGAAAAGTATCATTTAATAGGAACCAATTGTGGTAAGTGCATTTCTGATGGGGGCGTTCTGGATTCGACGGGCAACGCAAATATTGTGGAGAATCGTCCTGATAGTGACGTTAAAAGATCAAATTAAATATAAACGCAAACGATGACGTTTACGACTATGCAATGGCTGCCTAAACAGCAATAGCCATCGCGGGGTTTCGGCAGTTCCTGGCAACAGAATACTGCCACTAATATGAGGAGATAGTTATGGCGAAATCACGTGGAGGATTAGGTTCTGTTGCAAGACCAGAACCTACAAAAAAAGGAACATCTATTGGGAATGGTTTATTTAAAACATCTAGTTTAAATAAAAGTAAAAAGCGATCATACAAAAAGTATAGAGGCCAAGGTAGATAATGCAAGCGGATTGGCAAAAGAAAACAGATAAAATTATATACAAATTAGCCAATGAACGTAATTATGTTAATGACGAAGAAATTACATTTTTAATTGATAATATACGAGCTTTTATGTATTTTTCTAGAAAAGAACAAAACATAAGTGGAATGAAAGAAAGATCGCCGCTATAGCTCAGCAGGTAGAGCAACTGATTTGTAATCAGTAGGTCCCGAGTTCGATTCTTGGTGGCGGCACCAATTTAGGAGCAATTGTGAAAATAGAAGATAAGACTTCAATATACGATCAACTTAGAATTGAAATTTTAGAATTAAAGAAAGAAAATGATTCTTTAAAATCTGACATTGAGGTTTTAAAAAGAGCTTTAGCTGATGAAGTTCATGAAAAATATAAAGCATATCAAAAATTAGCAAACAAATCAACAACTTACCTAGCCGGTTGACATTTTCATAAAATAGTGTAGAATATTAAAAATTCCAGAATAGCTCAGTTGGTAGAGCAAGTGACTGTTAATCACTGGGTCCCTGGTTCGAGCCCAGGTTCTGGAGCCAAATATTATGTTAGAACAATACGCACACGAAATCGTTGTACTATTTTTATTCAGTTTGGCTGGTGTATTGTTTTATCTTGGTTTAAAAGATTGGAAGGGTGGGTGAGTGGTTAAAACCATCAGACTGTAAATCTGACGCGAGAGCTACGTTGGTTCGAATCCAACCCCTTCCACCAAATTAGGTCCGTTAGTTCAGTTGGTTAGAATGCTAGCCTGTCACGCTAGAGGTCACCGGTTCGAGTCCGGTACGGATCGCCATTTTACAAATTCGGGGTATAGCGCAGTCTGGTAGCGCGCCTGCTTTGGGAGCAGGATGTCGGGAGTTCGAATCTCTCTACCCCGACCAAATACAACAATTTGCCTGGATGGTGAAATTGGTAGACACAAGGGACTTAAAATCCCTCGGCCGTATAGGCTGTGCCGGTTCGAGTCCGGCTCCAGGTACCATTGTGGATAGGTGGTGTAAAGACTAAACACGTTGGTGTCCATAGCCAAAGATTGGGGTTCAAATCCCTGCCTATCCGACTTTTAACAATAAAAACAATAACTTACATGCTGGTTTACTTTTTCATGAATTGTGGTAGAATAGTACTTTAAATTGTTAGGAGTATGTATAATGTTTTATGCAGACATGCGTTATGATATGCATGGTCGTAAGCGTAAAAAACGTAAGCCTAAAGGTGAGGTTTGTAAAAAATATAAAGCTACCTTTAAAGAATACGTGCCGCCTGTCACGCTGGGTACCGAACGTTGTAATGAGCTAAAACGATATCCTTCTGCTAATGGAATTGTATCTAGCAAAGAATGTCGACGTCGTGAATCACCAAAATATACAGGCACCCTAATTAAAGGTATTGCTACGATGCATAAATCTAATGCAGTACCTATAATAGACCAAAAACAAGCAACTGAAATAGCGAGGATGGCAAAGTGAAAAGCTTTAATTATCAAGGTAGTGTTGTCAGTGGTACGATTGAATCTACTTATAAGTCAAGTGGAAAAACTTCTTATTTTCTTAAGGTACAAAATGTACCAGAAGAAATTCAATGTACTAGCCGAGGAGGAAATCTTTGGCCAATCGAGGGTTCTTTATTATTAGTTGACAAAAAAGATAGGGTAGAGTAGAATGGAATTCTTATTAGGATTTTTTGTAGGTGGTATTTCCATAGCAATTTTTTTGCGTTGTGATTATTGCCTTGAATTTGTACAAGAACTTTGGTATCAAACTAAACGTATGATACAAGAACTTTGGTATCAAACTAACCGTATAATGAAACGAATTTATAATCATGCGGGTAAAATGAGGAATCCCTTTGAAAAATAAAAAAACTAAGCGCATATCAAGAACTAAATCTCAACACACTTTTGCCGGTTGGGAAAAATTAGATGGTAAATCATTTCATAAATTGTGGCACGATGCCCGACAATCATTTTATGAAGAATCTCCAACTAAAGAATTGATTGCTCTTGTGTTTGATTGGATGAAGAAAACTGGATACTCTAGTATTGATATTAGCACTGCTAAAAAATCAATAGGGTATCCAGGTATTTCTTCATCTACTGGTTTGTTGTGTAAATTATTAAAAGCTGGGTGTCCAGATCATAATCCTATTCACGCAGAATATATGGATTCTTTGCCTGGTACTCGTGCATTACAACCTCTTTCATCTTATATAAAAACAGCTATTGAGCATTCTATTACTAATGGTTCATTAATAGAAGATGAAATAGAACAAAAAGAAGAAAAGCCTAAAGCAGAAGTTATAAGCATACAGCAGCGTATGTTAGAACAAGTGATTCCATTAATGTCAGAATTTGAAGAAATTCTAGATAATCTAGACATTAATAAATTTGATCCATATAAAATGCTATTATCTTCAGAAATAGTTAAACCCGCACATGCTAAAATAATAAAAGATCAATATGCATCGATGCTTGAAGAAGCTAAAGAAGTTGTTGCGTTTGAAGACGAGCAAATAAAAGAAGCATACAATCATTTATCTAAAAATGAACGTAAACATTTTCTTATGTTTTATGAAAAAATTGATGTTGCATGCGATATGATTATTAACGCAGGTAAAGCTAAGCGTAAGCCACGTAAAGCTAAAGCTGTAAGTAAAGAAAAAATTATTTCTAGATTAAATTATCAAACTACTAATACAGAATTTAAAGTAGTTTCAATTAATCCAATAGATATATTAGGTGCAACTGAATTGTGGGTGTTTAATACTAAATATCGTAGAATTGGTAAGTACGTTGCTGATAGTTTATTTGGTGAATTGAGTGTTAAAGGCTCTACTATAATTAATTATGATCCTACAAAAAGCATTCAGAAAACACTGAGGAAACCAGAAGAACAATTAAAGCAGTTTAATAAGTCTGGTAAAGTTGCATTAAGAAAATACTTAGATGAAATTACAAGTAAACCCGCACTATTAAATGGCCGTATTAATAAAGATACAATTTTATTAAAAATTATATGAAAAAAGTAGAACAAGACGAACATTTATATCTATTACAAAATATTAGCAATGCTGTAGTGTATGAAACACCTTGGCAGCATGCTGTCTTAGATAATGTTTTTCCAAAATATATATCTGATTTAATATGTGATAGATTTCCTGAAGATATATTAAAGCGATCTAATTATGCTGAATCGTATTCATTTATGAATGAAGTTAACTCTTCACTATTGCATCCGTGGTTCAAAAAATTTAATCTATATAATATTAACAAAACACAAAATATGCATGAATTGTTATTAAGAAAATTTAAGATTAAAGAACAAAGGCAAGTTGAATTTGGAGGTATTAGATATAACTCAATGGCTATAACGCCTAAGCCGAATCTCTTAAGAGATTGGCATGTTGACAATGAAGAAAAGTGCTGGCAAATTTTAGTGTATTTTTATAAAGAACCGGTTGAAGAAGTAGAGGGTGGTCATATATTTCTAGGAGATGGTAATCCTCCACAAAATCCTCAATCATCACGTAAATATTCACCGGTAAATAATCGAGCAATCATTTGGAGAAATACAAATAGTACTTTCCATAAATTTTATTCTTCTTCTAATATAACTAGAAGAACTTTAAACTTTTTTATAACCTATAAATGAGATAAAGATATGAATAATTCTAATTTATATTATTACAAATTAAATATAGAATTCACAGAAGAAATGTTAAAAGAACTACAAGAATTTTTTCCTGAAGAAAAATTTAATCACGAAGTTTATGATGCAATTAGTTATGCTCATTCAGAATTTCCTATGGAAGAAAGTCTTCCAATTGTATCAAAGGCTCTTGCACCACTTAATCTAAACATAGATGATTGGGGTGCTTTAAGTTTTCCTGCTAAAGTTCCAAATGTTGCTCATACAGATGGTGGCTCTTATAAATTTAAACTAATAACACCAATGTATAATAACGGTGGATGTGTAACTAACTTCTATAAAATGAATAAAGATGCTCTTGCATTAGAAACTTCATTTGATCCTGAAGCTAATCCTGCAATAAAGAGTGATGAGTTTGCAAGAAGAGAAGAACCTTTGCGTCTGTATTGGTATGAAGATAAAGAAGGTAATCCTTCATTAGAACTTTATGGTTCTTATATTTTAGATGGAGTTTATCTGATAAACAATATGCAAATCCATGGTTTACAATACGAAGAAAATTTATTCAACTGTAGATTCTTTATAACATTAAAAGATGAAGATGTTGAAGTTGAACGTCTTATAACAAATTTTTAAATTATTTTTTTATTTTATGCGATAAGTCGTATAAATAAAAACGGTTATGCGGAATGGTCCGGTAACTAGACAACAACCTTGCTTTAAATAAGGAGGCAAATATGGTTAATACACGAACTAAAGTGTTTTCATTTCCACATTCTCGTTTCATTGGTTTCGACCATGTCTGGGATGAGATCGAAAAATTAACTGCTGTTGGCGCAAATGAGAAAGGGTTTCCTCGTCACAATATTGTAAAACATAGTGATGAAGAATACTCTATGGAATTTGCCCTGGGCGGTTATAAGAAAAAAGATTTGGACATCGAAGTGCAACCTGGTGTTCTAATCATTAAGGGTACTCCGGATGAAGATACTAAACAGTATTTACATAAAGGGATTACCACTAAAAAATTCGTGGAAACATTTAGACTCGCTGACCATGTTGTCGTTGATGGAGCTGAATTCGTCAACGGTTTACTAGTCATTAAACTGAGAGTTGAACTGCCCGAAGAACAGCGTCCGAGAAAGATAGAAATCAAATCTCACTAAGGACGTTAAAATGAAAAAAGAAATCCTTGCCGCATGTAGCGGTGTTATTTTCGCAGCATCACTTGTTGCTCAACCTATATCTGCAGATGAACAAGACTATGTTGCTAAAGCAGCCGAAGATGGTAAGTTTTGTGCACGTATTGAAGTTCGTGGGCCTGCTGGTCTCACTCATAAAAAAATGAAGTGTCGAACTATCGCTGAATGGGAAGCTGCTGGTTATAAAGTATCTGCAAAGGAGGAGTAAATGAAGTTATTGTGTAGCGAAGAAGCGCAAGCTGTTTATATGCTTGTTACTGCATTATTAGTTGCGCCAGTAATGATTGTATTGACGGTGGTATCATGATTATCAAGATCAGGAACTATACGTTAGCAGCAATTGTTGTAGGTGGTTGTATACTAGGATTTATGGGTCCAATCATGTATCCTGAGTTGATGGTAAACGCTACTTATATGCCGTTAATTTAATATGTAGTATGTAGTGGGAGGATTTAATCCTCCCACGTTTTAATGGAATAATATTATGGAAACTATAGTAGAGAATCTTATCAGTAATGATGTTGTTATTACTAAGAATTTTTTAAATGATTCTGAATGCAGATCTTTAGTTAAAAAAATAGATAGATCTCTTAAAAGATTTGAATGGAATCTTGATACAGAACATTATGCAGTAAATACTGAAAGTAATTTTTTAAAATGTTATGGTGAGTATTTAAACGATGAATTTGAAGTTTGGTGTAATCCTTTCGTTGCTAGAATATTAAATTTTACAGAAAGATTTAGAAAAAAAATACAAGAACAATATAACTATACTTTATATCTAACAGATTTATTTTTTACATTAAACGAATTTAATCAATCCTCTAGTGTACATGCTCATAGAAATAATTCACTAGATCTTGATGCCGCGCATTGGAATTTATCATTTGCTTTTTATCCTTTTGCACCAGAAGACATTCCACAATTTTTTATACTAGAAGAATATGTTGGAGGATTAAGATTCCATAAACAATATACTTTAGAAACCGGGGATCTATTCATATTCCCATCATGGATGCATCATTATACAAGTAGAAATCTTTCACAAAAAACTAAGTATTGTTTAGCTGGAAATTTTATTTCTTTTCCATCTGATATACAAGTAACTCCTGATAATTTTGAAGAATTGTGTAAAGGTTCTTATTTAATTTAATATAAATAATTTTATGATTATGTTTTGAGTGTGGAAACCAAAATGGAGGAAAACATAATATGGAATCAATTTTAGATCTTGCTATGACTTTTTGGCAATGGGTTGTATTTGGTGTGCTCGTGGTTATTGGTTTTATTGCCAGCAAATTTGATGGACAAGGCGAAGATCGTGTAGGATTTTCTTACAAAGAAATGCCTCATATGAAACCCATTCCTATTGAAACCAAAGACAAAGGTTTTTGGAAAGCTATATGGATGTGGCTGATGGGCGTGAGACAGTGGGAAATTTGTGACGACTTTCATTATCAGTTGCGCGGTGAAAAGTATGTAATTCCCAAAGGGTTTCAATTTGACGGTGCATCTGTACCCAAGTTTCTAGCAATGTGGTTATCACCTACGGGTGTTTTATTAATGGGTGGTTTAGTACATGATTATGCCTATAAGTACGCTACGTTGCAGAAAGACAATAAGAAAAGAACAAACATAGGTCATATGACGCAAAAAGAAGCAGATATTATTTTCCGTGATATTTGTATTGAAGTTAATGGTTTTAAATTATTAAATTATCTTGCTTACTGGTCGTTACGACTTGCTGGGTTTGTTGCTTGGAACGGTCATAAGAAAAGGGGAACACACATATGAAATATCTATCAAAAATCATGGGTGAAAGAACTTCATTAGATGGTGTAATGTTGATTGGAATATGCGGTGCTATTATTCTTTTCGGTGGACTGGCAAAAATTGCTGCCTGGGCAGGACTTGGTTGGGGCGTTTGGACTTTACTTAAAACAGAGGACTAAATGTCATACAGTGACAAAGTAATGGATCATTATCGAAATCCTCGTAATGTAGGCAAGTTTGAAGAAGAGGATGAGGACATCGGCACAGGTATGGTTGGAGCGCCTGCCTGTGGCGATGTTATGAAATTACAAATAAAGGTAAATGATGATGGAATTATCGAAGATGCTAGGTTTAAAACCTACGGATGCGGAAGTGCTATCGCATCTTCCTCACTTCTTACCGAATGGGTTAAAGGTCGCAGTCTTGATCAAGCTGGGGATATTAAAAACACAGACATCGCAGAAGAACTCGCCCTCCCTCCAGTCAAAATCCACTGTAGTGTCCTTGCAGAAGATGCGATCAAAGCTGCGATAAATAATTATGTTCAAAAACAAAAGGTGAAATAATGGAAATGGATAAGTTTTTAAAAGCTGCAAAAGAAGGTGCTGTTGTAGTAGAGTTTAATAAAATTGATACTGGAGAATTGAGAGTAATGGAATGTACTCTTAATCCTGTTTTATCAAATCATAATGTTCCAGAAATTTTAGAACAAAGCGCAAATTCAGATCATTTAGTAGTATGGGCTTTAGATAAACAGGCCTGGAGATCTTTTAGAGTTAATACAGTTGTAAATTGGTATCTACCAAAGGAGACAAATAATGGATAGGAAAGCAATATTTGAAACACTTAAAGTTGATGAAGGTGTAGAATACAAAATTTATGCGGACCATCTTGGATATCATACGTTTGGTGTTGGCCATTTGGTCATCCAAGGTGACCCTGAATGGGGTCAACCTTTCGATACACCAGTATCAAAAGAAAGAGTATGGGAATGCTTTGAAAAAGACTTAGACGTTTCTATTTCAGAGTGTCATGTTTTATATGGTGAAGAAAAATTCGAATCTTTTCCAGAAGAAGTTAAACAGGTAGTAGTTAATATGATGTTTAACATGGGTCGACCACGTCTATCTCAGTTTAAAAAATTTAACGCTGCACTTGAAGCTGGTGATTGGGCAACTGCTGCGGTTGAAGGTCGCGATTCTCGTTGGCACAAACAAGTAACTAATCGTGCTGAACGCTTAATGGTAAGATTGGAAAACGTCTAAATTGTCGTTTAATTTTCTGTTAAAAATATTATCTGATCTTTACGAATAATAAATTCTTTACCTTCTTTTTTTATAGGTAAAAAATTTCTAGTATCATTAACGACGTCAGAAAGACGGTCACCCGTTGGTAAAAAAACTTCGCAATTTAACCAACGGGTTCCATCTGACAATGTAATTGTAGCTTCAACTATATTAAATGTATCCATTTTATAATATTAATAAACCAAATAAAAATCCAATGTTTAAACCAATTGAGCAATAAAGAGCTATTTCCTTTCTATATTCGAAAGGAACATATTCTATTACCTGATATTCTGGTAGATCTACCTTTTCTGTAGGTGTCTCATTACCTTCATATCCTGTGTTAAGATTGACTACATTTTCCATGTTAGTCCTCCTCTTTCACGATATAAGCAACTGCTTCCTTATTTAAATACAGTTCATCTCCTTTTGGTCTTATTACTGTTACAAATTTTTTATCATCATTCAATACATCATCTAGTAACATTTCCTTTAGAATTTCAAGATCACCAACTAATGAATATCCATTATGAAAGGTTATCTTTACCCGCATATTATTGTACTCCTTAATCTGCTAGAGGGTTATCGAGTACATTCTGTATTTTTTTATTAAGGCGGTCTTCCAATGTTTCAATTTGTATTCGAGTATCAGTCTGTAAACTTTCTCGCTTAGTATCGAATCTTTCTGATGCACGATCGATCATATCTTTAACTTTATCTTCCATGTTTCGATTTTGATCTTCAACACGGTCAACGTTTTTTTCCATACGATTAAAGTCATCTCTTAAATCGTTTTTTATACTTCTTGAATAATCTATAGCTTCATCAAGTTTAATTTCGATTTGATCGTTACGTGCAGCGATCTCATCTACATCTATATTCTGGATGATTTCTTTCATATCCATGTAATCTTTATAAAATTCAAAAACTCCCCAAGTTGCTCCACCCAGAGTACTTAATGCAGTGATGAGAACCATCATTTTACCGCCTTTGAAGGTCATACCCCCAAATTCGATTTCTGCCATGTTTTCCTCTATTCGTTTTCGTCGGTAAATTTAAGATTCCTTAAATTAGCGACTTCTTGTTGTAGTCTTTGGATCTCCAATCTTCTTCTTTCAAGTTCAAGTTTATATAAAGTATTACAATTAATTCTTTCTTTTGGTGCGTTTAGTGGGATAGTTATTTTAGCATATACACCCACATCTTTTACTAGTCCATCGGAATCATATTCAGGTGGTGCAACCCCAGCTGACGTACCGTAAAAACTATTGTAAGGTCCATTTTGGTTTAGAATACCAACTACGCCAAACTCTACATTAGTAGTACCACCAATAGCGTTTTGACATTCTAACTGTCCTGCTCTTACCCTATCAGACGCATAACTTTGAGGTGAACCCGGTAAAGCTAAGTTGAGTGAGCTAGACTCTGCATTAGCTTTATAAGATAAACACATCAAAATTATAATAACAAAAATTCTCATATTATTTTATTTTAGAACAAATCCTCGATGCCATAATCGGTTTAGTCGTATTTTCAACGAGTATTTTCGATTTAGAACAAATATAGGTTGCTCTAGATTTATCTTCTTTACGAATATAAACGTCAATTTGTTTTTTCTCTAAGTATTCTATTTTAGTTATTTTCTCTGTTGTAGCAAAAGAAACTTTTTTCCAATTACTATCAAAGACTTCTAATTCATAGAATCTTATATTTTCCCTTTTATTAAATAATTCCATCTGTGTATATAACACGCCCGGCACAAAAGATTGACGTAATTTAGGGTAAGTAGGCAGGAATTCGTGGGCGTATGTTTGCCCACAAATCCCTAGTAATCCTATTAACATTATATAACGCATCATTTAGTAATCCCTTAAATAGCTATACATTCTGCAGTTACGGTAGCTTGATAAGTTCCACCAGGGAAAGCTTTATCGTAACCGTAATCAGCTTCTGATTCTACTCTAAACCACGTAGATCCTGCAATTGATAAGTCTACTTCTGTAACATTGTTGTATTCAATTTTATTATTATCATATTCTGACATACCCGCATCAGATACTTGGTCTACAACTACATCACCAGTCCAGTTAACTACGTCAGTTAACACTGGACTTTCTGAAAACGAATCAGGATGTACAATCCTAGCCATATAAAAATCAGCTTGGATAACATCATATCTTACAACCGGATGTACACCACCAGATGAAGGTGATGTAGTAAGGGTTGAAGGATCTGGGTTTCCATATACTCCTACTGTGTCTTGTGTTACAACACACTTTGACGCTACGCTTCCCGTTACAGGGATTTCTTCGGCATATGCACTCGTACAAAATATTAAGGCCGATAATAATGTAATGCTTTGCTTATACATAAATTATTTCCTTTTGTCTCGTTACTTGGCATATTGTAGATCAACTAACTTTTGATGTAAAAGTTCTTGTGCCATTCCCACTCTCAAACTTCTCGGGTTAGATGGTAATTTAGAATCAACTAGTACAACTGTATCTTCGTAATTACCTCCAACAAGAGTCTTTAAATATGATTGAGGCAATGCATTTAATCCCATCATTGCTTCGTGTAAAAGTACTGCATCAATCGCAAAATCATTTTCCATTGCAATACCTAATAATTGTTCTAAACGTTCTTCTATTTCTTCTACTTTTTCTAATGCTCTTTTACGTGCTTCTTCTTTTTCGTCTTCTTTTTGTTGACGTAAATTTGCTTTACGATCTAATTCGTCTTGAATTATATCATCGTCAAGTGGATCAGTTACTTCTACTTCTGTTAACTCAACAACAAATGGATCAATGTAACCCGGACATTCCGGATTTGTTTGAGGATCAAAGCAAGGATCATATTGATATGTGTAAAATACTTTAGCATCTTCTACACTACCAAATCCTTCTACCTCGATAGATCCTGGTCCCCAGTATGAAATATCAATTAAGTTTACTGGTACAATTTTATTAATAGAATTACCAGGGATGCCAGACCAATCGTCTGTAGATCTAAAAATATATCCCGGTCCTCTAGCATTTTCATTTTGTACATGAACTAACATATCATCTTCTGTATTTTTAACAGTTTTATATTGATATGCTACACTGCTAACCTGTAAACCTGCTTGTTGTGGTAATACATTTTGCATAACCCAGTTATAACCAAATTGTGCTGCATTATTTGTTGTACCATATACTGTATCTAGAGAATCATCAGAGAAGCAAAAGCAGGAGTAAGCTAGCAACCCCAGCGCTGCCCAAGAGCGTCTTAGTACCATCTTGCATTCCTTTTTCTTTTTTGTTTTCTGGTCGTTCATTTTCATTTAACGTCCAAGCATCCTTAGCTTCTAGCCCTATTAAACCATCATAAGGACAGGGTGTTCCTGCCATCATCATAGCATCAAATACTCTAGTATCTTGACATAGCGTGGATACAGCGGCAACTTTCATACCCATATCATATAATGTTTTAGAAAGTTTAAGTCGTTCGCAATTTTCGTCAGTTACTTGTGTTCCAGTCGAGATACCTAGTATCTGCGTTTGGATTGCACCAGCAACACCAAAAGTACAAAGATCAGAATTGGATGTGTTTATTGTAGGCGTAATTGCACTAGCGGGAGGCGACTTCAATGTAGTAGTCGTATTAGAGTTGGTATTCACCGTACTATCCGTTACCGATTCTGTTCTTATAACATCATCTGGTTGAGTAGTCTCTTCTCCATTTGCAAAACTTACAATAAACAATCCACATAAAAATAATAAAGTTTTCATTCAATTTTCCATTTACGAAGTAATTATATTTATATATGATCAATTTTCTTCATACAAATATTTGAATAATTTTCCACATAATCATATGTTTCTTTATGGTATTTATATCTTTGTCCACTAAAAGAATATTTATAATTGTATAATCCTCGATGCCAACTAGGTGAAACGAATCCACTTTTATCGTTTCTATTAACAACTTCAGGATGTAAATCTTTTTCAAAACATTTTCTTAAAATATATTTATGTGAATGATATAGTTCTGAGTTGACATTTTTATATCTTTTAAATTTAATGTATGATGGTATACTTAACATTTTTTTAACAAAACTTATAGTTAAAAATGGTGTTCTATTTTCTATACTATGCATCCCACACAATTGATCTTGAACCATACAAAAAAATGATGCTGATTTGAAAATGCTTAATAATAAAGCATTATTTACCATATCTGGTCCTTTACACCATGTTGGGAAATATTCCATTTCGTTTTGCATTTCAATCCAATGTTTTTTTAAAATTTTTGAATACCCTAGAGCAGAATTAAAGTTTATTTCCAATTTATTACCTATTCTTCTAAAAAAATCATTGTGTTGTCTATACCCCGTAAATAATTCATCCCCACCTTCTCCACTAATAATTACTTTTCCGCCTAACATTTTACTATATTCAGGTAATAATAATCTACACGCAAGTCTTGCAGGATCTTGCGCAGGAAATAACAAAGATTGACTAGTTTCATCTACTAATCTTTTATAATTTGAAATTGTTATAGCTGGCCAGTGTAACATTTTTCCAAATTTTTCAGCGTTTTTTCTTGCATAATAATAATCTGAAGAATAATTAGTATTTTCTTCAAGTGACTGATTATTATTATTCATTTGTGTTGTTACTGTGATGTAGTAAGGATCTTTGTTTTTTAATATAGAACCTATAGCTCCAGAATCTAATCCTCCAGATAAAGCTATTGAAAAGTTTTTGCTAGTATCACCAACATTATGAACTTGTTCGCTAATAATATCTTTGATATCATACATATCTTTTAAGTTATTTTCTAAAGTAAAATCAAATAAACTACCAGACGAAATTATTCTAGCAGATTTTGTACTAAAAGTTATATATTGTCCAGGACACAACGAAAATACATTATCATATCCAATCTGCTTACCCATCCACGACCCATTCGATTTATAAAAATGATTAATCATTTGTTCATACTTAGTGCTACTTTTTACACGAAATCTTAGTTTTGGATTATGTACTCGTACATCTTCATTTTCAATTATATTAAATGATGGTTTGGGTTTCACGCCAGCGCTTATAATTCCATGTAGTGTAGATGAAAATACTAGTTTTTTTGCTGTGTAGTGGTAAAATAGAGGTTTAACTCCAAAGTGATCTCTTGCTAAAGTAATTTCTTGTTTTTTCTTATCATAAAAGGCAATTGCAAAATGCGCATTTATATTCTTTAAAAAATCTATTCTTCTTTTTTCAAACTGTTCTACTACATAAGGAGTATCAAATCCTGTTACATCATAACATTCTCCATTATAAACCATAATGTTTCCATTATCTGTTACAGCTGGTTGAAGATTAATGCTACTACCAGAGATTGCTAATAAATTGTGTCCTAAACCAACATTATTATCGATGATTATATCTGAACCATCTGGGCCTCTAAATCTATTAGATTGGTTCATAATCTGTAATATTTTTTTTAATTTTCTATTGTTATTAACATCTTGATTTTTTAAATTATCGTAGTTTACATATCCATTAATTGCGCACACAACTAAATCCTTTTAAACTTTTGTTAAAATAAATTCTGCCATGGCACAGAATTTTGTATCTTTTCTATTTCTATATACTTGTTTTAAATGTTCTATTTCAAACCCGTATCCTATATCTTTTAATTTTTGAAATGCTGCCATATGTAAAGGATTTGTTTGATCTATTTCTACTATAATACTTTTAACGGTTTCTGCAATAGCGTTTTCTAAACCATTTATAATATATGGTTCTATTCCATCTACGTCAATTTTTAGATGGGTTGGTGATGGAATACCTAGATCAATTAAAAAATCACCACTAAGAGCAATACATCCTTGTTTTTGTATATGTTGATTTTTAAATTTAGATAATAAAGAAGCAGATGCCGCGCCTGGATTAGGATGTTCTAATCCAATTTCACTTGCTATATTAAAATCTGATAAGCCTATAGGATAAGCAGTAATTCTATCTTGATAATTATTTTTAATAATGTTAGTATGTAAAATTGGATAGTTATAACTAGATGGTTCGAAAGAATATATATTTTTACATGGTGTTTTATGAGCGGCCCATAGACTATATAGACCTACATTGGCACCAATATCCCATAAAACATCATCTTCTTCTAATTGCATAAACCATTTTAATGTCCAAGGTTCTTTAGTAAATAAAGTTCTGGCTCTCCATGGAATATAAGCTTTTGCGTCGTGAAAATATAATTCGCCAGATCCATATTCTTTATTAGAATATTTTATAATGTTATTTTCATAAGTTATCATTTTGTAAGCTCATTGTTAATATACGCGAATTTTTCATAGTATTTTGTCCAATTATAGAATCATTTGTTCTTTTATAAAAAAATGCTCTATTCTTACGCCAGTCTATGTGTTTAAACGATTCTTTTGTTTTTCCATCGTGTAAATCAATTCCTAAACCATCAGTAGAAATATAAATTATAGCATTAAAAAAATTATTAGAAGGCACATTATAGTAAGGAATACCGTCATTAGAATTATAAGATGAGAGTGAGAAAGTAAATGAGGTTACTTTGTTTAATGGACCGGTTTCTATTTCACAATATTTTTCACATAATAAAGGACAGTAGCTATAAAAAAATTCTTCTACTAATTCACTGTTAAGTAATTTATCTCCGGTATATTTAATCTTATTTTTTTTGTCTAAAAGAGAATATGTAACACTAGATGTATTTAAATGCGTACCAACGTTTTTAAATTCAAACTGATCAAAAATACCAAGAAAAGCGTGTGATATAACTCTATCCATTACTAAAAAATCATTAAACACTATATAAAATCCTCAAATTAAATTTAATTGTCAACTAAGATAATATCGAAGAGTGCACCACCACCCATAGAGTTACCGGCATCTGCTCTTACTTCTATATCAGTTTTTTCTGAGAAAACTAAGGGAACGGGATAATCGTAGTCGAAACTATTGGCAAAGACACCAAACTGCCCTTTGACATTGAACACGGTAGTACCGAAGTCACGAGAGACTAATCTAAAGATAGCATCTTGATTTTTGTCCACAGTACCGTGGAGTTTAATCAGATAACCAGTTTTGCCTGCGGGAATGGTGTAAACTGCCATAAGAGTTTGACCCGCATCTTCTTGAATATATGCAACAGTACCCGTCGTGGTTATTGTAACGTTACCGTCGTTATTTTCTGATACCATTCTTGCACGAAAAACTCGTGAGAATTGTGCCGTTGATGCACCACCACCAATTGTAATTGTTTCACTGACTTCATTGTAGTTTTCATCCAAACCTTGAATGTTGACTTCTTTAGTATCATCGGCCGACGCAGCTGCGTCAGATGTTGCTATTGCAGTACCAACGGTTTGGTATGTATAGTTTGATGCAGCCCCGTCCCATATAGTTTCGAACCCAGTGGTAGCGAGGGTTGAACGATAACCAAATTTATTGATGTGAGAATAACCAGTCACTCCACCGGTGGCAATGGGAATGTTTGAGGCTGAACCCGCAGTGTTGAGAATGTTACCATCTTTATCAGCAATCATTACTGCTTCAAACAGTGTGGTACCGTTTGCTAGGTAACTCTGACTATTTTTATTCCACTGTGCCACGATTTAATCCTTTTTCTTGTTCCCTACCGCATCAGCTGCAAAGAATGCAGAGACTAATACGGCAATAGATGCAAAGTATGTGGGTGCAATGTCTGCAATCAAACTCGCTGCCCCGTCTAATCCAAATAACGATGTCATAAAAATTCCAAATGGATATAACAAAAGACCACCTAGTGAAAACCACGCCATTTTACGAATAGCATCTCGTTGTGCGTCTTGATCTTCTAATTCTTTTCTTTTAAATTCAAGATTCATATGTGCTTCAACTTCTTCCATAGAAATATGGCCATCACCATTTAAATCTGCCGCGGCCAAATTATCGTCTACTGTTTTATCTTTTTTTGCTGCCATTTTGATCCCAACCTATTTACTTTTTGTGTGATTTGCTTTATAATCTACTACATACTTAAAAGGTGTATCAATGGAATTTTATACTAACGTCTCCAAATTTAAAGGCGATTACATTTATGTTCGAGGTTTTGATGAGACCGGTAGGTTTCAACGTAAAGTAAAATATGAACCTACTTTATATCAACCATCCCAACAAAATACCGGTTACTATAATATATATGGACAAAATGTAAAACCTAAATTATATGATTCAATTTCAAAGTGCCACGAAGAACTCAAACTATACGATGGAGTTCGCGGAAAAGAATTTTATGGTCTTACCCGCTGGCCTTATATTTATATATATGATACATACAAGAATTTAAATCCTGATACTTCTAAAATTAATATTGTATTGATTGATATTGAGGTTGCATCTGATGATGGTTTTCCTGAGCCATTACACGCTGATAAAGAAGTAACTGCCATTTCGTTAAGAAGACGGGATCTAAAAATAATTCTTGGTTGCGGAGATTTTGTTACAGATGAAAAAAATACTTACTATATTAAATGCAAAAATGAATATCAACTCTTATGTAAATTCCTTGAAATCTGGAATGAATTGGATGCTGATGTCGTTACGGGATGGAACACTGAGTTTTTTGATATTCCTTATCTTGTACATCGTATCCGCAGAATTGTGGATGAAGACGCAGTAAATAAATTATCGCCGTGGGGAATTATTACAAAGAATACTGTTAGACGTAATTCTAAAGAAGAAATAACATACAACATCGGAGGTGTTTCTTGTTTAGATTATCTAGCTGTATATCGTAAATTTCAATTAGATCCTCGCGAATCTTATAGACTAGACTATATTGCTGAGGTTGAACTTGGCGTTAAGAAAATAGATTACTCAGAGTATGGTAATCTATTTGCGTTGTATAAAGAAAATTTTCAAAAATTCATTGAATATAATATTCGTGATACTGATTTGATTTTTATGCTTGAAGAAAAGCTAGGATTTCTTGAACAAATTTTTGCAATTTCATATGATGCTAAAGTTAATTATATAGATGCCCTCGCTTCAGTATTGATATGGGATGTAATAATACACAACTATTTACTTGATAAAAATGTTGTTATCAATCCAAGATCAATATCTGAAATGAATAGAAGTATTGAAGGTGGATTTGTTAAAGAACCTATTACTGGTATGCATAAGTGGGTAATGTCTTTCGATTTAAATTCTCTTTATCCGCATCTTATTCAGCAATATAATATCTCACCAGATACTCGCGCAAGTTCTAATGCTGAATTATATAATCTTACTCGTAATATATCTGTCGATCATTTACTTGATAAAAAAATTGATACTGAAGTCTTAAAAAAATATGATTATACAATGACTCCAAATGGCCAGTTTTATCGACGTGATGTTCGTGGATTTTTACCAGCTCTGATGAAAGAAATGTATGATGATCGTACAAAATATAAACAAAAAATGATTGAAGCTAAACAGGAATATGAAAAAACACCAACTAAAGAACTAGAAATTGATATTTCTCGATATCATAATCTACAACTTGCTAAAAAGATTCAACTAAATTCTGCATATGGTGCATTAGCTAATCAATACTTTCGTTGGTTTGATTTAGAAAACGCTGAGGCTATTACTAAAGCTGGCCAACTTTCTATTAGATGGATTGAGCGTAAGTTAAATGAATATCTTAATAAGTTATTAAAAACAAATGATAAGGATTATGTATTAGCAGTTGATACTGATTCTGTATATATTGTTTTTGATGAATTAGTAAATCAAGTTTTACCTAATGGTCAAACAAATGAAATTGTAGAATTTCTTGATAGGGTTGCTAAGACAAAAATTGAATCGTATATTGATAAATGCTATGAAGAACTTGCAGATTATATGAATGCAGTCAGCCAAAAAATGTTTATGAAACGAGAAAACATTGCTGATAAAGCTATATGGACTGCTAAAAAACGTTACATCATGAATGTGCATGATTCTGAAGGTGTTAGATATAATGAACCTAAATTAAAAATGATGGGGATTGAAGCTATTAGATCTTCGACTCCTGGTGTATGTCGTGATTATATTAAAAAAACATTAGAACTTATAATGAATGAGTCTGAAACTGTAGTTCAAAAATATATTGCAGATATCAGAAAAGAATTTAATACATTAAAATTTGAACAAATAGCTTTTCCGCGTAGTGTTAATTTTTTAACGTGGAAAGAAACTAGTGATGGCCAAAGATATCCGGATACGTATGCTGATAAAAAGAATATATACAAAAAGGGTACACCAATTCAAGTGAAAGGTGCATTGATATATAATCATTATTTAGATAAATATAATCTCACCAAGAAATATGAATCAATTAACGATGGAGAAAAGATTAAATTTTCTTATTTAAAAAAACCAAATCCTTTACACGATATGGTTATTTCCTGTCCAGATACTTTACCTACAGAATTTAAGCTTGAAGAATATATAGATTATGAAATGCAATTCGTTAAAGGATATTTAGATCCAGTTAATGTTATTTTAAATACTATTGGTTGGAATCACGAAAAGAAAGCAACTCTTGAGGATTTTTTCAATGACTGAACCTATTAATTTAGAACCATTTGATTTTGGTTTTAGTATTGTCAACGAAGAAGAATTACAAACTGTACAACAAGTTAAGCAAGAAATTCAACAAACAACTGATGAAGCAGAATTTTGGAAAGCGCGCGCTGAACATTGGGAACATACATCAAATTTATTGTATGAACATACTATACCGCTATTAAATAATTTAGCTGCAAATGAAGAAAAAGAATACATTTATTGGCCTAACCGTACAGATAAGATTAATGCTTTTAAGTTAAAATTACTTTCTATTTTAGAAAACTAAGGAGGTATAATGCAACCTTCACTACCAATAAGCTTAATGGCTTTGGGTATGGGTATTTTGTTATCTGCAGTTGCTGGTTATTTTTCTGTTATAGGTATTGCTACAATTTTTTCAGGTGCATGGTGGTCTGTCATTATAATGGCAGGTTCTTTAGAGGCATCTAAAATTATAGCAGCTTCTTGGATATATAGAAATTGGATAATCGCACCATTATTAATGCGAATATATATGATTCTAGCTGTTATTGTTTTAGTTATAATAACATCTATGGGTATTTTTGGTTATCTATCTAAAGCACATTTAGATCAAACGATAAACCAAGGTGGAAATAATGATATACAAATTCAGTTACTTGAACGAAGAATTGAATCTGAACAAAGAAATATTAGATCTGCAGAAACCGTACTTACAAGTCTTGACCAGACAGTACAAACTCTTGTCGAGTACGATAGAATACGAGGACCTGAAGGTGCGCTTGCAGTTCGTCAATCACAAAAAGAAGAACGTGCTGAAATAGAACAATCATTAAGAAATGCACAAGAAAGAATTGATGAGTACCAAATTGAGCTTATACCTTTAAAGAAACAATCAATAGAATTAGAAGCAGAAATAGGACCATTAAAATATATTGCAGAGTTAATATATGGAGATCAAGCAAAAGATTATTTTGATGTGGCAGTTCGATGGATCATTATTTTATTGGTTTCTGTTTTTGATCCTCTGGCCATCTGTTTGTTACTAGCAGGAAATGCTGGATTAGTTCATTCTAAAAAACCTGTTATTATAGATGGAAAACACCAAATAGATGATAATAAGATTATGAAGATGGATAGTTCCACCGACGGACATAACTTAGGATTGGACGGACAAACAAAATGAGTATACTAACAGAGCTATCAAAAATAAAACAAGCAGAATCCTGGGGATCTCATATACCAGTTAATGCTGCACTATGCAGTACGTATAATATTACAGGTGTTATTGAATTAGGGTGTGGAAACTTTAGTACTAAAGTTTTTCGCAATTACGCTAATAAAGTTTTGTCAATAGAAAATGACGCATCTTGGTATGATAAAGTTAGAAAAGAATTTGGTGAAGATGAAAATAATAAATTCATACTGCACACTCTAGGCGATGGTATTCGTGTTCATACTAAAAGATGGGAGTTGACAAAAGAAAAAATAAAAGAAGTTGAAAACTATTATTCAAATTTAAATACAGATGGTTATAATTTTTTATTTGTAGATCAATACGCATCAACAAGAAGAAGCGCGCTTGATGTGTTACACCATAAATTTGATATTATAGTATATCATGATTGCCAAAATAATAATCCTGCAAGACCTGGCCACACTAATCATTCTTATGAAATGGATCCTGATGTTGGAACATTTATTCCGCATGAAGATTATTTTATGATACATGATAAAACTATGACGAATGGACAATGGACAGGTATTCTTATACATAAAAATTTAATGCAGGATTTCAATGATTTTTTAGTTACGCATCAAAAAATGTGTAGTGAATTTACAAACCATAAACCATGTATGGATATAGTATATGAAAGTGGACCGAGGACTAATAATTAGAAGATTACAAGTTCCATTATCAATGGAATACGCACAAGGATGTGCTGATTCGTGCAAAGAACATGGATTAAAATATGAATTTATTGATGCTGTAGAGTTTTTAGATTGTAAAAATGCATTTAATTCTGTTGGTATAAAAATGCATAGACATTATAAAAATACAGATGGAAATTGTTGCGTCCATTCTAGTATGATTAAATGTTGGAAAAGAATTATAGAATTAGGAAAGCCATGTATTATATTAGAACACGATGCTATTATTCTTGGTGACGTAAAAACACTAGACATTCCGGACATGAGTGTTGTATCATTTGGAAATCATGTAATGGAAATAGAACATTATAAACCAATTGGTCCAGCACAAAAATTAACAGAGATAAAAAGAGGAAAAGGTTGTCACGCATATTCTATTACGCCTGCTACAGCGCAGTTTCTTATTGACGAAATAGAAGAACATGGAGTAACTCTTGGTGTAGATAAAAGATTAATGATGAAACCCACAATGCCATTATATTTGTGTGATCCTCCTCAAGCTGTAGCGTGGAATAGAAAATCTACAAATGGGTTAACGAGCGTAGACGATATACCAAGAGCACCAAGAATTAAAAATCCTAAAGAAATGGAAATAGAATCTTGGTTAGCTGGTTTACAAACAAATCATAATGCAGTATAATATACAAACTATATATTGGAGAACTACATGAGTGTATTAGATAAACTTAAGAAAAATTCAACTATTAAAGATTCTGCTTTATTAGTTGACTCTAAGTTTTTTACAGAAAAAGATATGATCCCAACATCTATTCCGGTTATCAACATTGCATTGAGTGGTAAACTAGATGGTGGTTTAACGCCTGGCCTTACAATGTGGGCTGGTCCTTCTAAACATTTTAAAACTGCATTTAGTTTATTGATGGCTAAGTCATACCTTGACAAGTATGAAGATGCAGCTTTACTTTTTTATGATTCTGAGTTTGGTACTCCGCAATCATATTTTGACTCGTTTGAAATTGATAAAGATCGAGTATTGCATACGCCTATTACTGACGTTGAGCAATTGAAATTTGATATTATGAAACAACTCGATCAACTTGATCGTGGTGAGCGAGTCATTATTGTGATCGATTCTATTGGTAACCTTGCTTCAAAGAAAGAAGTTGAAGATGCTTTGAATGAAAAGTCAGTTGCTGATATGTCGAGAGCAAAGCAAATCAAATCATTGTTCCGCATGGTTACACCACATCTTACATTAAAAGATATTCCTATGGTAGTGGTAAACCACACGTACAAAGAAATTGGTTTGTTCCCTAAAGATATTGTTGGCGGAGGAACGGGCTCCTACTACTCCGCTGATAATATTTACATCATTGGTCGTCAGCAAGAAAAAACTGGTACCGAAGTTACTGGTTATAATTTTATTATTAACGTAGAGAAATCACGCCATGTTAAAGAAAAGTCAAAAATACCTGTCAGTGTTTCTTTTGACGGTGGTATTTCTAAGTGGTCTGGTCTCTTGGATATTGCTATGGATGGCGGTTTCGTAGTAAAGCCTAGTAATGGTTGGTATTCTAGAGTGGATATATCAAGCGGGGAAGTAGAAGAAAAGAAATTTAGAATCAAAGATACTGATACTTCTGAATTTTGGAAACCCATTCTTTCTTCCAAAGAATTTCCAGAATTTGTAAAAACAAAATATCAAGTAGCACATAGCACGATTATTCGTGATAGAGAAATTAATGATTTTATTGAGGGCAATGAATGACGAATATAGACATTGAAAATTTAATCTTATCGAGTTTAATCAATGATGAAAATTATATTCGAGCATCAATACCATATATTAAAGAAGAATATTTTATAAACTTTGATCAGCGTACAATCTTCAACACAATTAGACAATATTTTGATAAGTATAATATGGCACCATCATCTAGTGCTATAAAAATAGAATTAGATGAAGCTAATATTAATCAAGATACATATGAAAATTGTTTAAAAACACTAGAAATTATTACTACAAAAAATGATGTTGATTATGAATGGTTGATATATCAAACTGAAAAATACTGTCAGGATAAAGCAGTATATAATGCTATAATGGAAAGCATACAAATTATTGATAATAAATCTAATAATGATAAAGGTGCTATCCCACAAATATTACAAGATGCATTAGCAGTTTCTTTTGATAATCATATTGGCCATGATTTCTTAGAAGACTTTGAAGAAAGATATGACTTTTATCACAAGGTTGTAGAAAGATTACCGTTTGATCTTGAATATATGAATGAGATTACACGTGGAGGTGTACCTAGAAAAACTCTTAATATGATTTTGGCGGGTACTGGCGTAGGTAAAACATTAATGATGTGTCATTTTGCTGCATCTAATTTAATGCAGGGCAAAAATGTTTTATACATTACGTTAGAAATGGCTGAAGAAAGAATTGCAGAACGTATTGATGCTAACTTAATGAATGTTGCATTAAATGATTTGGAAACATTACCAAAAGATTCTTATTCAAAAAAATTAAATATAGTACAAAAGAAAACAAATGGTAAATTAATTGTCAAAGAATATCCTACAGCTTCAGTAGGATCTGGTCATTTTCGACATTTATTAAATGAATTAAAAATGAAGAAAAAGTTTACGCCAGATGTTATTTACATTGACTATCTTAATCTTTGTATTTCATCAAGATTAAAAATGGGATCTAATGTAAACACATATTCTTATATAAAATCTATTGCTGAAGAATTGCGTGGCCTGGCTGTAGAATACAACTTACCTATATTCAGTGCTACTCAAACAAATAGAACTGGTTTTACAAACTCTGATGTTGGACTTGAAGATACGTCTGAATCATTTGGTTTACCTGCAACTGCAGATTTTATGATAGCAGCAATATCAAATGAAGAGTTAGAATCTTTAAATCAGCTGATGATTAAACAATTAAAAAATCGTTATAACGATCCTTCATCTAATAGAAGATTTGTTATTGGTGTTGATAGATCAAAGATGAAACTATATGATGTAGAACAAAATGCTCAGCAAGGTATTGTTGATGATAAACCAGTAATGGATAACACTTCATTTGGCGAAGGATTAAAACGAGAAAAAATAGATAAAAATGTATTTGAGCTTTGGAAATGACACAATACATACAACTCAACGATGGTAAACAGATTGATGTAAGAGATTTACTTTATAAGCATATAGAAGCTGGATATATAGATGGAGAACATCTTTTATATTGTTGCTTAAGATATATGTCTGCAAGTGATATAAAAGAAATGTTGGAAATCAATCAATTAGAAAAATATTTAGATATAATTCAATAAGGAGAAATCTAAAATGGAAGGACAAGCTGTACCAAACGTGACATTTAAAACAAGAGTAAGAAGGCCAGAATTAGACGAAGAAGGGAATGAAATTCCTGGACAAGAAAATCCCTATGTATGGGAAGACGTTACTACTTCTGATATTTTTTCAAATAAACTTGTAGTAATTTTTAGTTTGCCAGGTGCATTTACTCCTACGTGTGATACTTACCAATTACCAGAATATGAACTTCATGCTCAAAATTTTCGTAATGAAGGCGTTGATGACATTTATTGCGTATCTGTAAATGATTCATTTGTAATGAATGCTTGGGCAAAAAGTAAAGGTTGTGAACGCGTTAAAATGATTCCTGATGGATCTGGATTATTTACTGAAGGTATGGGAATGCTAGTTGCAAAAGATAATCTAGGGTTTGGAAAAAGATCTTGGAGATATGCAGCAGTCATTAATAATGGAGTAGTTCAAAAAATGTTTATTGAGCCAGGCAAGCAAGATAATGCAGAAAACGATCCATTTAGTGTAACATCTGCTGCTGAAGTGTTTAAGTATCTTAGAGATTATAATGCTGTTGAATAAGCGTAATTAAATCAATAGCTTATACGCTATATATTTTTTCGGCCAATTTGTATAGAATAGCCATATAAATGAGGAAAAGATATGAAAAGAATTATTGTATTTTTAGTTAGCGTTTTTGCTATATTTGTGTGTAATCAAGCAGCAGCAATTCAAGCTGAGGTGATAAGATCACAACCTATTGAACGTAACTATTACGAACGCGTTCCTTTGGATGATGTTATTGAAGTTTGTGAAACCAATTACGTAGCACGTGGCTGGATAGAAGATAGTTCTAGAAGAGTATTTGGTAGTTCTACTGGCGCTCTTGGTTCAGCTATTGGTATTGCGATTGGCGATAAAATAGGTGATGGCCGAGGAAGATATGGCGCTATGGCTGTTGGTGCTATTCTTGGAAATAAAATTGGTAATGATATCAATGATAAAGTTGAGAACGCTACTAAAAATTGTGAGCTTAGGCCAAGTGGTAGAACTACAGTTGTTACTACCACAGTGGTCGAAGGATATAAAATTCGTGTAAGATTAAACGACGGCAGTCGTTATACTGTTACTAGACCAATTATGTATCAACCTGGTGAAATTATTGACGTACAAATAATGGGAGTACAATAATGGATTTTAGAACCTGGTTATTACAAATGTGGGAAGAACATAAATTAGAAACAGAATCTTGGGAAGGCAAACCTCCATGTTATGATGCTGCTGAGTATTTCAAAAAATACAAATGGTGGTTAAGACGTGAATATAGATATCAACAATCATGGAAGAAATAGATTATATTATTTTTGCTTGGTTAGCAGCTACTTTCATATTTAAACTAGCAATTATTTCTTTTGCAATTGGTTTATGTTTTATGGCTCTAGCTAATTTTGGCGGCTTTATTATAAAAGCTATTTTTTATGGATTTAGTGGTTTACTTTTTCTTATACTTATGGTAGTATTAATATTATGGATGATTACTTAGAAAAAAAGTGGAATAGTTTAACTGACTTTAAAGAATTCTTAGAAAAAAATAAATTAGAAGAAATATTAGATTTTTCTGGATACCAGTTAGTAACTAATAAACGCGTTTATAGTTTATATAACAGTAAGTTAGCTTATAGAAATAGATAATGAATTTATTTATCCTTGATTATTGTCCCGTGTGTGCTGCTGAACAACAGTGCGACAAACATGTACCTAAAATGATTGTCGAATCTGCTCAAATGCTTTGCACTGCTCATCGTATGCTTGATGGCTTTGAAACTAGGAAACCATCTAAGTCTGGTAAGACTATGGTAAAATACTATGAATTAGAAGATGATAGCGAAGAACTATTTTACAAAGCCGTTCATTTCAATCATCCGTGTACAGTATGGACTCGTGAAACCTTAGCTAATTACAATTGGCATTACAAACACTTCGTTGCTCTCTGCGACGAATACACTCATCGTTATGGCAAATTACATCTAACTGATCAGCTATTGCGTGAACCTCTCAAAACTCCTCCTCGTAATATACCTAGAACTCTTGGTCAAACGCCTTTTCCATTGGCAATGAAATCTAATCCGGAATGTATGTTCCCTAACGATCCTGTCAAATCTTATCGTATGTTTTATCAAACTAAGCAGCATCGCTTCAATATGGTATGGTCAAAGCGTGAAGTACCAGAATGGTTTGTGTACGTATAAATTATGCAATACATTATTGTCGATGATTTTCTATCACAAAAAGAGTTAAATGAAGCTTTAAATTTTTGTAAAACATTAAAGTTTTTCCAGGCCCCACATCAAGTTCAAAGAATAATGAGTATAGACGCAGATTTTATGTCGTCTTTAAATTCAAAAGATGAAAGAACAAGATTGGGCCAGGCTTTCAAACAGCATGATCAACGTAATGGTCTTAATAAATGTACAGAGATTAATAAATCAAAGTTGTCAAAATTTTTAAAAGCAAATAAAGAACAAGCAAACGCACAATTATATTTGTACAGATTATTTGATGAATATCAAAAAACTATATATGATTTTCTTTTTCAGCTATTACCTAAACAGTATAATGTTCCAACTACACGTATGTATATGTCTTTAGCGTCTGCTGGTTATGGATACAAATATCCTCCTCATATAGATCTTTATGTTAAAATATTATCTGTTGTGGTTTATTTGAATGACGAAAATCAAGGAACTATATTGTGTGATAAAGATGGTAACGAGATAGAAGAAATAGAATGGAAAAAAAATCGTGCATTTATATTTTTAAATAATGATGCAAATGGTTATCATAAGTATATTTCAAATAATAAAAATGAAAATAGATATACTTTAAACTTTAATATTAAAACACCTCCAAAGCGGCCGCTGGTCGATCCCTTGCCTGTATTAAATGATATTTTTATAAATATATAAAAATATTTAAGGTATTCGCATGGCCGAATATAAAGTTTTACAACACAATGATTTGCGTAAACGTGGCGGCGAAAGATTAAAAATTTTTGTAGCAAAAATTAAAGACGGTACTGAGTTTTTTACAGCTAAAGGTAGCGTTATCTTTGATAAAAAACAATTTGATGGTTTATATGCTGCAATGGATATTCCTGGTTACAGCGGTTCGTTTAAAGGTAAAGTAGTTGGTGGAGGACCAGTTGTTGTTGAATATCCAAAAGAATTTTTTAAAACACCAGAATTTGGTGGCAAAGGCGCTGGTTCAGGCACAGCGGCAGAAGATTTTTATTTAACTGAATTTAAAGGTAAATTAAACGCCGTATTTGAAATTGAAAAAACATCTAGTATAAGATTAAGATGTGGTGGAAGAATTATAAATTGCGCAGGAATTATAAGTACGCCTCAAACTGGTAGACGAGCACCAAAATCTGATTTTAGTATTGTTGATGTCGATGGTAATCAAACTGGTTGGTTATCACACAAAGCTGGAAGAAAGCCAAGTGATTTTCAACAATATGGTGGATTATCAGACTCTACATTTAATAGTAGTACTGAAGTTAAGAAATTTATGAAGGATTGCGCTAAAAAATTTCCTAATGGTTTACCCCCAAAAAGTTCGGTTGCGAGATTAGTAAAAGATAATTCTATTATTACTAAATCAATTTATGGTGTTAATTATGGTGCAGCCCGCGGAATTGAAAATGTCGATGAATTCCACCAGGGAAGTATGACTCTAAAAAAGAGTGGTAAAGTTTACGAAATAAAATCTAATCATAAAGGAAAGAACGGGGATATACCTAAAAGCGGTGGATATGAATGTATTTATTTTGCTAGATATACGAGTGACCGAGGGGCACGTGTCGCTGGATTGTTTGTAGGAAATGCAAGGATTGGTGTATTTCCAGCTGGAAAAATTGTCGGAACGACACAAAGTATATAACAAAAAAGAATAAGTATATAATAAAACAGTCTAAAAAAATGGTGTACTTTTTCATAAAAATAGTGTAGAATAGTAACATGTTAAAATTTAATTCATATCTTATCGAAGCTAAAAATACTCACATGGAACATGTTGAAGATCTAATCTTCAATGAAGGAGTTAATGGAACTAGAAAAGCGATTAATTTTTTACGTGATTTACGAGATATGTTGGCCGGTCATTCTAGGACTCAAATATCACGCACTGTCAAGTGGGATGGTGCACCCGCTGTATTCGTCGGTGTGGATCCTTCGGACGGAAAATTCTTTGTTGCTAAAAAAGGCGTATTCAATAAGAATCCTAAAGTTTATAAAAGTGTTGAAGACGTTAAAGCAGATACTTCTGGAGATCTTCAGGCAAAACTAATACAAGCGTTCAATAGCTTTTCTACTTTAGGCGTTAAGTCTGGAGTTTATCAAGGCGACTTGATGTTTACCAAAGGTGATCTTAGTAAAACTAAAATTGATGGCGTAAATTATATTACGTTCCAACCTAATACTATCATGTATGCGGTTCCCGCGGGAACGCCTGCAGCACGTCAATTATTAGCTGCTGATATAGGAATTGTTTGGCATACTACATATACTGGCAAATCTTTTGAAACAATGTCTGCTGCATTTGCAAAAAACATTACAAGTAAGTTTAAACAATCTCCTAAAATTTGGCAGATGGATGCCACTTATCAAGATCTTTCTGGCAATGCTACATTCACGGTAGCTGAAACAAATCAAGTAACTTCAATTTTATCTCAGGCCGGCCGCATATTTAATAAAATTCCTGCTGCATTATTAAATGAGTTTAGTACAAATGAAGAATTACATATGCGTACAAAAACATTTAATAATACGTTTGTTAGGCAACAGAAAAAAATTAATCCTAAAACTCATGCTCGTCTTTTAAGTAATTATATTATAGATTATTATAAAAAAGAAATGTCTAAGAGAAAAACACAAGCTGCTAAAGATAAGATTGCAGAAAAACAAAAACAAGCATTATCGGTATTTACTAAATATAATGCGTCTCAAATACAATTAATCTTTGAATTGATGAATCTATTGGTAGACGCTAAACAATTGATCGTAGATAAAATGAATCATGCTAGTAACATTGGTACTTTTCTTAAAACGCGCAAAGGATTTAAAGTTACTAATCAAGAAGGATTTGTTGCTATAGATCATCTTACAAATGATGCGGTGAAGATAGTAGATAGAATGGAATTTTCCTACGCTAACTTTTCACCTGAGGTGATTAAGGGTTGGGAAAAGTAGTAGGGAATAGAATGGCAAAAGAAGAAGTTGCGTTTGTCGTTGCAGGCATTCAACGAAGTGGTACTAATTTTGTTGAAGCATTAATTAAGCAAAACTTAACTGGCGGTTATAATGGCAATTGTAGAAATACATATAGAAATGGTGGATTTTGGAAACACGCTTGGGCATTAGATAGTCCAAATGGAATACCTGGACCCAATCCCAGTAACGTAGATTTTAGTTTCCAAAAGTTAGTAGATAAAATAGATAGTGGTGAATTAAAAGTATTACATCTAGTTAAGCATCCTTATGCTTGGGCTTATAGTATAACTGATAAGCAAGTCGATATCAAAAAAACATATCCTAGAGTCACTAGGAAAAATAGACAAAACCAAGATGAATGGAATTTATTTTCGAGAAATGATATTAACATAGCGGAAGCTATTAGATTATGGCAAGAACACACTATATGGTGGTGGGAATTTTCGCAACGTAAAAACATACAAACATTTAAATACGAAGATATAATTACTAATACGAAATATGGCGCGCATAGTTTTTTGTCAAAAGCATTGCCGCATTGGGGTGTACGTTACGAAAGACCAATGGACGAAATTAGCATACCTGGTAAAGTAAGTCAATCAAATGATTTTACTCAAGAAAGAAGAGATTATTATGCTAACTTTAAAATTAAATTAGATTGGCATGTTATAGAAAAAATAAATTCTATTTTAAATCCACATTTTATAAAAGAACTTATTGGTTATAACTTAATAACCGATTATGATGAATTCTTAAAATACAAAATTTGATAAATACTTTAATACAGTTTAGGCTATGGCAGACCTGTATTTGTTTGGATAAGGCTAAGGCAATCTCCGGAAACTATGAAAGAAAAAAAGATAATTACTCCTCAAACTGATGGTCAAGGGCGTACCATCACAGATGTCAAAACCGACACTTCGTTGATATCCGAAGAAATCGGGTCTGCCGTAGTCCTTTCGTTTGGAAGAATGAATCCTCCTACAATTGGACATCAAAAATTAGTTGATAAGATAACATCAATAGCGCGTTCAAAGAAAGCGCAACCTCATTTATATCTATCCCATTCTCAAGATAAGAAAAAGAATCCTTTATCATATAACGATAAGCTTAAATATACACAAAAAGCTTTTGGTGATATTGTAAAGCGTTCTAATTCTAAAACAATATTTGACGTTTTAAAAGAAATACAAAACACTTTTGATAATGTTACTATTGTTGTTGGAAGCGATAGAGTTACAGAGTTTACCAGAATTGTAAATAAATATAATAATAAAGATTTTAAATTTAAGTCTATTAAGGTTGTTTCAGCTGGAGAACGAGATCCTGATGCAGATGATGTATCAGGTATGTCAGCGTCTAAGCTTAGACAATTAGCTGTCTCTGGTCAATTCTCTGAGTATAAGAAAGGATTACCTAGGAAAATGTCAAATCAAGAATCAAAAGAAATGTATAATAAGATTAGATCAGCAATGGGTATTTCTGAAGAATTATCTTTAGATGAAACTTTAACATTGCAGCAAAGAATGAAGAAAAAAATTATTATGCGTCGTATTGCCGGCAAAATTAAGCGCGGTCGACGTATTGCGAAAACTCGCATGGCCCGCCCCGAAAAACTACAAACTAGATCAAGAAGAAAAGCACGAGATATTTTAAGAGCTAAACTAGCAGGCTCTCGTGGTGCTAATTATAAAAACTTACCAATCAGTGCAAGGATAGAAGTAGACAAAAAGGTTGAAAAGAAAAAAGCATTGATTGGAAGACTAGCAAAAAGATTATTACCAAAAGTTCGTAAAGCAGAAGTAGAAAGATTACGTAAAGCTAAAGGTGGTAAAGGAAAAGTTTCTAGAGTAACTGATGGTCCTAAAAAAGAAAGTTTAGATTATGATGCTTTAATGTCGATGGTAAATGAATTACACATTAAAACTATTAGTCAAAATGTAGAAAAAAATCTTCGTAAAAAAGCTGATAAGTATAACATTGCATATGAAGATATCAGAGACATCTATATTAATTATAAAAAAGAATGGGATCCTACGAATACGCATTTAGACGAAGAACAATACGCTTTCAATAATCTGAATTATGAATTAGCTATTAGTGAAGATGATAAGCCAAATAAAAGAGGAGATGATTCAAAGGGTCACAAGAGACCTACTGAAGACGGTGCTGGTTTAACGAAGAAAGGCGTAGATGCTTATCGTAGAAAAAATCCTGGTAGTAAATTGCAAACCGCTGTAACTACCAAGCCAAGTAAATTAAAAGCTGGTAGTAAAGCGGCTAAAAGGCGTAAGTCTTTTTGTGCCCGTATGAGTGGTATGGAAGGACCTATGAAAGATGAAAAGGGTAGGCCGACACGTAAGGCTATGTCACTAAAGAGATGGAATTGTAACTAATGAAAACTTTTAACGAATTTGTAGAAGGTTATGTATCAGATGCCCAAAGAAAAGCTGTCCATGCTGCGAAAGCAGATGGTGGAAAAGGACATCCTGATAAAAAGAAAAAATCTAAAATAAATGAAGGTAAGAAAAGATCTGCCCAAAATGAAAAAATTCTTAGAGTAATTGGTTCTGCTCAGAATATGGATCAGGCTATTCAAATGGTAATGAAGTCTCATAGTGCCGATGAAAAGAAAGCTAAGATGTTGGTTCATAGAGCAGTGAAGTCTGCTTTTTATGGTGAGGCAGTAATGAATGAAGGGGAAGCAGAAAAAAGAGCTAAAGTTCGAATTTCTCGTGAACTAAAAAATGATAAGCGTCGACACGATCGTATGTTGGATTCAGCACGATTACAAGACGCTCAAACTAAAAACAAAACAACACAGGTGAAATAATTATGAGTGATCCATTGAAAGATTATCCTAAAGGATTAGTAAGTGCAATTAACGATGTTTTATCGAAGCAAAATGATTTGTATTCGGCAGGCTTAATGCAAAAATATGGAATTGAAATTCCATCAGCAGAAATTCCCGCGCCAGTAGAATCAGAAGATTTAGGCCAAGAAGTTTCTGCAGAAGTACAAGATGTTATCAGTGACGCCGAAGTAGAAACTTCTTCTGAGGAAGAAGAAAATGCAACAGACATGGAGTGATGAATACGGAGAAGTATTAAAAAATACACATAAAAATAAACCGGGATGGGGAAATGGTCCTAAATCTTATATACGAGATCTTTACGTAACTCTTAATGATCTTCACTATCGTGATACAGTTTTAGATTATGGTTGTGGTAAAGGAGCGTTAGAGAGAAGATTAGATATTCCTTGGATTGGATACGATCCACATGTAGAAAGATTTAATGTTGAACCAGAACCACAAAATTTTGTAATGTGTTTTGATGTTTTAGAACATATTGAACTTGAGTATTTAAATTTGTTTTTAACACAATTAATGAGTAAAGTTAAACTCAACGGGTATTTACTTTTAGGTATTAGTTGTGTTCCAGCAAAACTTATATTAGAGAATGGAAAAAATGCTCATGTTACGGTTAGACCATATTGGTGGTGGTTAAGAAAATTAGAAAATTATCCGGTAAAGTTTATGAGGATGAAATTTCAACAACACAAAGAAGGATTTAGTATCCTCCTTAAAAAAACTAAAAGACCATTAAAATGAAAATAGAAGAAGCATTAGATAAAAATAAATTAAAAAAGATTGCTAAAGAATTAGAATCTTTAGCACGTACTGATGTTAAAGTACGTAGAGTTGTTGATAAATTACAAAAAGGTCAAATGCCAGGGAAAGCTGAAATTAAAGTTCTTAAGAAAAATGATGATGTTGCAATGTCTTTCGCTAAGCATTTAGGCCCAGAACAAACTATGAAAATTTTTGAAGCAAAATTTAGCGTAGACATCGATGGATTTCCACGTTTTTATATGGATGCAGACACTGCATCAGATGTTAAAATTAAAATGCGTAAATTAATTAAGAAAGCATCTTTATTAAAAGGTGTTGATAGAACTAATGATGCTAAAATAAGAGCAGCATTACGTAATAGAATCTCAGGAAAAGAAAATTTAGCTGGAGATGAAATGGAAGAGTCTTTAAGAAAAAATATCGCACAAAATTCAGGAAGATTTCCTGAAGGATCTACAGTAATGACTAAAGATGGCAAAAAAGGTCGAGTTATGACAGTAGGTAAAGACTTCGTAAAAGTAGCTTTTGGAAATAAAATGAAGGATTATAGTCCAAGTTCTTTATCAGTTGCTTCAGCAAAAGATAAAAGACTTCAAAAACGACAAAAGTCTGCTTCACAAAATAAATCATTTGGTAATGTGAGAAATCGTCTTGCGAAAGAAGAAGAAGCGTTAGATGAACTTAGAGATAATAGTAATACATATAATATGCGTGGTAAAAAAGTTGCAGTAAAGCATTACCCCGACACTGGACATTATAGCGTAAGTGTCGACGGACAAAGCCTGGGCAAATATAAATCTCAACGTGAAGCAATGCGAGCCGCGGCGAAAAAGCTTTATGTACAAAAAGAAGATATTACTCCTGCTCAAAAAATTAAATTAAAAAATTTAGAAAAGCGAGCAAAATCTAATCCTCAAGCGCAAAAAAGATTAGACGCACTTAAGCAAGAATTGGGTATGGTAGTTGATAAGAAAAAATCTCCCGCAAAGCCTACGCCTTCTAAAAATGCACGTGGTTCATACGATAAAGCAGATAAAAATATTATTATGCAATTACGTAAAGCAGTAGATGTTAAAGGTAATATGGATGTAGAATTTCATATGGGTAAAACTGGAAGAGTATCAGAAAAAGATGCTGCTGATGCTTTGAAATTACATGATAGACTTCCTCCTGCAGGTAAAAGATTATTAAGAATTAGATTAGCAAAAGGTGGAATAGCAGCAGTAAAACAAGCAGCTGATACATGGAAGAAATCAGGACTTAAAGAAGAGGGTGGTTTGCAAAGGATTAAACACGCTCACGGTCAAGGTTATACGTCGAGTAGTGAAAAATCTCAATTTGGAGGCCACCGCGCGCATTTAAAAGATAAAAATGGTAAAACAACATATCTTGGATCTCAGGCATATAAGAAGAAAGAACACGCAAAAGGAGAAGCAGATGCATATCACCGCGCGTATTTTGGACATCCTAGCATGAGAACAAATGATAAAGGTGCTCGTAATGCTGTAGCTGATTATAGAAATAAAAACAAACAACATCATTATCAAAAAGAACAGACATATCGTGATAATCGTACCGAGACTGAAAAGGCTCAGGCCGAAAGAGAAAAACAAAGATTAGGAAATAAAAAGAAGCCTGGCGTTAAACCTACTGGCGTTGAAGAAGGAAATAAAAAAATGAAAGGAAAAGATCCATGCTGGAAAGGTTATGAAATGGTAGGTACAAAAAAGAAAGGAGGAAAAGAAGTGCCAAATTGTGTACCAGAAGAAGTTTTACGTAGTATTTTAGATTCTTATTTTGAAGAAGAATCAATAGAAATGTTTATTTCTATGCTAAAAGAAAATAATGTTCAAGCTCAAGAAAAAGATTATACTTCAGTAGTAGAAAAGTATATGTCTTCTAAGAAAAAAGCAAAATATGAAGATACTGACCTAGTAGATAAATCACAAGCATTGAAAAAATTTAAAAATCGTAAAGATAAAGATGTTGACAATGATGGTGATGAAGATGAATCAGATCGATTTTTACATAAGCGTCGTAAATCAATTGCTAAAAAAGAAATGCAAGACGAAGCTTCATGCGGAAGTGAACCTTCTAAGAAGAAAAAATAATGCCTATTATTAGAAATACAAATGATGAAAGAAGAGCTGCAGTAAGAGGCTGGAAAGATGCTCGAGCTGCAAGTCATATTGAAAGAACTGATGTTGGTGAATGGGCTAGACCTGATAGGCCTAGACCCGTTATTGAAATTGTCAATGAAGTTGTAAAAGAAATTAGAACTGGGTCGGAAGAATTAATAAATAAAGAATATAACGTTGACTTTTCTAGATTAAATCCGAACGAAACGTATTTAGTCCATAAAGGTCAAATAAAATTAATAAGTAAAAAATCTAAATATCTTTTAGATATGTTAATCATAGAAGAGGAAAACTAAAATGGCTCAATGGGGAAATTCTGACGCTGCGTCTAATTCAGCAGTGTTTGCTACTATGCAAGTTAGTAAGCCAGTATCTGCTTCAGAGCGTAATGCTCTTTATGGCAATACTACTGCTGATGCATATCAAGCAGGCGTAACAGTTGGACAATATGGCGTTGATAGAAACGAAATTAAAGCGTTACGCGCTAGTGGCTCATCAAGACCAGCTTCACCGGGTTGGGCTTTACGTACAGAAGGTACTGGTGGTCGTGCAGGACGAGTTCATTATGAAACATTAGTTGCATTTTCACACAATGCAATGCAAGGTGATGGTGCTGATGATGCAGTTGTACCTGATTATTTCATCAGTATTACTGGTCAATTTATTGATGCGTCCGGTTCTGCAAGTGGTAATGAGCAAATTAACTTTGCTTTAGTTGCTGCTACAGCTCCTACTGGATTTGAAAATACTCTTTCATATGCTTGGGAATATACTACTACGCCAGGAGATACTGGAACATTTGCTACTGCAGATGGTGTATCAGGATTCTCGGGTCAAGGTACAAATACATTAACAGCAGATGCTAATACGATTGCTGACCAAACAATTGTTCGTGTAACAGTTTCTGGTTCAGGTACAACACAAACAGTTGTATCTGATAACGCAACACTTACTGTTACAGCTTAATTGAGTTTAAAGGGGGCTATTTAAATAGCCCCTTGGTATTGCTATGAGAGTATTGAATGAGAACAATTTTTTATTATATGCATCTGCGAATTATATAAATTTGCAGTGCTATGATATGCAAGAATTTGACGAGGATTTACAAAGATTTAAATATATAAAAAGATTGTTTTCAAGATATCATGATAAAAAAGAATTAAAAGAAAGATTGATATTAAATCATTTAATTACTTTGTATAATGTATTTGAACATAAAGCTAATACTAGAATGTTATTCTATAAGGTGGAAGAAAAACATTGGTATATATTGAAATCGTTTTTATTATTTTTAAATTATATGCCTGCAGCTTTATACGATATTGAATACGAAGATAGAATAATAGTGACTAGTTCTATACCAATAGATCTAAATGTTGTTAAAATTTTAAGAGAACTATAATGGCAAAAGGTGTTTTAGACATTTATTTAATTTACGAGTTTTTACGAAGACTTGTAACACCTTTTGAGAAGTGGGATGCATATAAAGCAGGTGTTATTGATAAAGATGGTAAGGTAATTTTAAATAAAGCAAGTCGTACTCCAGCGCAAGAAAAAACTTGGGGTTACTACGATAAGTTACTAGCAAATCTAAAAAAATTATTAGGAAAAATACCAGGCGGTAAAACACGAATTGCATCTTTTGCCGCTGCATTATTATTACTCAAAGAAAAGAATTTAGATCCAGATGATTTAGAATATTTAGAAGAATGTATTGAGCATTATATGGTGGAAGCTAAAACATTAATAGAAGAAGTTCCCGTAAATAATGTAGGTGGAGGAGCTATTTCGGGAATAATTCCAGGAGAAGATCCACCAGTTAAAAAGAAACCAAAAATTATGAGAAGAAAAAAGGTTAAAGTATAATGCCATATGTTATATTATTGTGTCTTCTTTTATTGGGTGGTGGATATGCTTATCATTCGGTTACCGTCTCTAACTTAGAGGCAGCAAAAGCACAACTAGAGGCAAACAACCGCACTCTGAAAGAAAATCAGGTGCAGATGGAAATGGCAGTGAAAACTGCTCAAGAGTCACTTGCTGCTGCGGAAGCAAACGCAAAGAAATCAGAGGCGGCAATGTCTGCACTCACCGCAAGGAATAATGAGTTACAGCGAGAAAAAGACAACGCGATGAAGATCTTTAAAGATCACAATTTGACAAGATTAGCAAGAGCTAAACCTGGTATGATTGAAAAACGAATGAATGCAAAAACAGAACAAGTTTTTAGGATGCTAGAAGATGATACAAAAGAACTTATGGATGCTGACGATACCCCTCCTATTGACGGGGTGCAACCTAATGCCCAGACTGGAGTGGGGACCGAAACCGGAGATAATCCAACCGGAACCACAGATCGTAACAGTGACGGAAAAAGTGCCGCTGAGAATTTATCAACCGCCGTTGCCGGCTGAGATTGATCTTCTCAATGTTAATTTTTTTGTAATTACAGAAGAAAATTATGAAGAGAAGAAAAAAGAGATCGAAAAAATTCTCGATGGTAACTTTGTAGTATTTGCGTTGACTCCTGATGGGTATGAAAAAATGGCAGAGAACTTTCAAGAAGTTCGACGTTATGTGAGACAACAGAAAGAACTGATTCTCTATTATCGTGAAGCAACAACAGAATCTGAAGGAACCACTGCTGAAGAGTGGTTAGAAAATAATCCGAACAATTAGGATCTCACATGGTTGATACAAATTCTACACGTTTAGATCGTATTGAATCTAAGCTAGATAAACTTTCTGACGCAATTGTTACTTTAGCCCGTGTAGAAGAAAAAATCGCGGATTTAGAACAACGAAGAGTAGAAACACACGAAAGAGTGAATCGTTTATCACGTAATATAGATGATGTAAAAGATTCTATGTATCGTGTTGAAGAACAAATGAAAGTTGTTAATAAAGTTATGTGGTTTCTTATTGCTACGGGAGTAACTTTAATTCTTTCACATTTTCTACAACAAATGGGTTGACATTTTCGCTTACTTGCGTATAATAGAACTGAGTTCATTGAAAGTAGTATCTAATATATTATGTGGCTTGAAGAAAAATACATTGGTTTAATTAGTTCTCGTTTAGAAAGATTCAAACGAGTTAATAATAGATTATTTAATTGCAGGTGTCCGATCTGTGTAGATTCTCAAAAAAATAAATTCAAAGCTCGAGGATATCTCTTTCCAAAAGACGATGGTGGATATTTGTATCACTGCCACAATTGTAATATTACTCTTGGAGTTGATAAGTTTTTAGAAACTCTAGATCCGGTTATTCATAAAGAATATTTAAAAGAAAAATTACAGAACGGATTTGGAAAAAAACAAAGAGTACTTTCAGACGTAGAAGTATTCGCAAATAAAATGAAGACTCCCGTTTTCATTAAAGCAACTCCACTTAAACAACTCAAAAAAGTATCTCAATTACGTTGGGATCACCCCGTAAAAAACTACGTTAACGCACGTAAAATTCCCACGCCTTATCAAGCGAAACTTTTCTATGCGCCAAAATTTAAAAAATGGGTAAATGATATTATACCCGGTAAATTTAAAAGTATAGAAAATGATACACCGCGACTTATTATACCATTCTTAGATGAAAATAAAAATCTATTTGGTTTCCAAGGTAGAGCTTTTTCTGATGATGAAATAAGATATATTACTATTATGTTAAATGATGAAAAGCCTAAAATATTTGGACTAGATACATGTGATCGTTCTAAACCACATTTTATTTTAGAAGGTCCAATCGATTCTATGTTTATTGATAATTCAATAGCAATGGCTGGTGGATCTATTGATTGGAATTACGTTAATGAACAGTCTATATTTGTTTATGATAATGAACCAAGAAGCATTGAAACATGTAAAAAAATTCGAAAAGTTATGGATAAAGGGTGTCAAGTAGTGATCTTTCCTGATATAATAAAAGAAAAAGATATCAATGATATGGTATTGGAAGATATTAATGTTAATGAACTTCTTAGAAATAATATAAGTAATAATCTACAAGCAAATATTAAATACACATCATGGAAAAAAATATGAATACGATCTCTGAATATTGGTCACATGATCAAAAAAGACATGCGTTAGTGAAACAGAATGAATCAAAAGAATACGTCTTAGAGTGCTGGGAAGGTGATGAAGTTAAAACAAGAACTTATAATGATAAGTCCGTTTATTATGTAGAAGACGCTGCAGAAAACTACGTATTAGGAGTATGGAATGGATGATGTTACTCACACCCTTTTAGTCATTGGAGTTATTTTCATAAGTTATAAACTAGGATCTTTTGTAGGAAAAGCAGACGCGTATTCAGATGGATTTGCAGATGGTTCTAACGCGGGAATAGATAGTATCATGGATTTTTTACGTACTAAGTATAATATGGTATTTGATTACACAGTAAAAATAGAGGAAGAATAATGGCACGTACAGATTTAATTAAAGCTAACATTTCGAAATATAAAGCAGACATGGATAAAGCAATTGCAAATGTACATACTTATATGCATAACTCAGTAGGTATTGGTGAACATCCCGATTTAGTTGAAGCTGTACATGAACAAATCACCGCGTACGCAGACGCAAAAGAATTATTAGATTCCGCGAATGAAATTTTGGAATGGTTTGAAGATTAATTATGGACATAATGGTAACAAAACGTGATGGTTCTAAGGAACCACTTGACCTTAATAAATTTCATAAAGTTGCTGGTTTTGCGTGTGATGATTTAGCAGGAGTATCAGCATCAGATTTAGAAATTAAAACCCATTTGCAATTTTATAATAACATTAAAACCATAGATGTACAAGAAACATTAATTAAAGCAGCCGCTGACCTTATTTCAGAAGATGCTCCTAATTATCAATATGTTGCCGGCCGTCTAATTAACTATGGTCTAAGAAAAGAAGTTTTTGGACAATTTGAACCTCCAACATTAGCTGCACATATTATACAAAATGTAAGTGAAAAAATCTATGATGATATTCTTATGGATGAATATTCCAAAGATGAAATAGATTTTTTAGATACAAAAATTGACCATAGCAGAGATTTCCTTTTTACGTACGCTGCAATGGAACAATTTCGTGGAAAATATTTAGTAAAAAATAGAACTAATGGTAAAATATATGAAACGCCTCAAATGGCTATCATGTGTATTGCAATGACATTATTCCATAGCTATCCTAAAGAAACGCGATTAAATTGGGTTGTTGACTTATATAATGCTATTAGTTTATTTGACATCAGTTTGCCAACACCAATTATGGCAGGAGTTAGAACTCCTCAAAGACAATTTTCATCATGCGTTTTAATTGAAACTGATGATTCACTCGATTCAATCAATGCAACCGCGGGGGCTATAGTAAAATATGTTTCGCAAAAAGCTGGAATTGGTATTGGAGCGGGTAGCATTCGCGCTATCGGTTCTTCGATTCGTAATGGAGATACTTCTCATACTGGCGTTACTCCATTTTTCAAATATTTTCAAAGCGCTGTTAAATCGTGCTCACAGGGCGGTGTCAGAGGTGGCGCAGCGACTTTATATTATCCTATATGGCACTACGAAGTCGAAGACATCCTCGTCCTTAAAAACAACAAAGGCACAGAAGAAAACAGAGTAAGACATTTAGATTATGGCGTTCAATTTAATAAAGTAATGTATGAACGTTTATTATCAGGTGGTAACATTACTCTATTCTCACCGAATGATGTACCAGATTTATATGATGCTTTTTATGTTGATGTAGATAAATTTAGAGAATTGTATGAAAAATATGAACGTGCATATTCTATTCGTAAAAAGTCAATTCCTGCAATTGATTTATTTTCATCATTCATTCAAGAACGTAAAGATACTGGCCGTGTATATTTAATGAATGTAGACCATGCAAATGATCACGGTGCTTTTATGAAAGAATTAGCACCAATTAGACAAAGTAATTTGTGTTGTGAAATTGATTTACCTACAAAACCGTTAAAGCATTTATACGATGATGAAGGTGAAATTAGTTTGTGTACATTGGCTGCAATTAATTGGGGTAAAATTAAAAAACCAGAAGATTTTGAAAAACCATGTACTTTAGCTGTTCGTGCATTAGATGCATTATTGTCTTTCCAGAGTTATCCAATTCTTGCTGCCGAATTATCTACAAAAAATAGAAGGCCTCTTGGAATCGGTATTATTAATCTTGCGTTTTGGTTAGCAAAAAACGATACTACATATCAAAATCCAGATTTAGAATTATTACATGAATATGCTGAAGCATGGTCATACTATTTGATTAAAGCATCTATAGACTTAGCAGAAGAAATTGGTCCATGTGAATTGCCGTGTGAAAGTAAATACGGAAATGGCATTTTACCTATTGACACTTATAAAAAAGATGTGGATGAATTAGTACAGCCAAAATACAATATGGATTGGGATACACTTCGTAAAAGAGCTTTTGATATTGGTCCACGTAATAGTACGTTAATGGCACTCATGCCTGCTGAAACATCGGCGCAGATAAGTAATAGCACTAATGGAATCGAACCTCCGCGGGCTTTAGTATCAGTTAAACAGTCAAAAGATGGTATTTTAAAGCAGGTTGTACCAAGTATTCAAAGACTCAAAAACAAATACGATTTATTGTGGGATCAAAAATCACCGGAAGGTTATTTGAAAATTTGTGCTGTACTACAAAAATTCATAGATCAAGGAATTTCAGTTAATACTTCATATAATCCATTACATTATGAAGATGAAAAAATTCCTTTATCAGATATGATTCAACACGTTTTAATGTTTTATAAGTATGGCGGTAAGCAATTATATTATAACAATACGTTTGATGGTGCTGGAGAAATGGAAGTAAAAGATTTGCCAGAACTAGAACAATCTATTTTAGAATCAGACGAAGATTGTGAAAGCTGTAAGATCTAATGGATGAATTAATTTGGAAAATATTTAAGCAATATGATAGGTCTAAACATTTTTTCAATGATCCTTTTCCCCATATATTTTTTGAAAAGGCTTTAACTGAAGAAGAAGTAGAACACGCTGCAGATAACTATAATACTCTTCCATTGTGGAGAGATAACTATAAAGGTGATTGGAGAATAGATTATCTTGCAAACGGAAAAGAAAATTTTTATCAAAAGTATTTTGATTCTTTAACGGAAGAATTTTCTTTTCCAATGTTAAAAGGTTTATCCGTTGAACCTATTACACTTAAAAATAAGAATACTCCTAGAAAATTATATACGCATTCTACTAGTTTTTCTGAACAAGAAAAGAAAGAGATATACTTAAATTCTATTTCTACATTTTCAAAATATAATCAAGAAGTATTAGCAAATCCTAATGCTACTAATTTACGAAGTAAAGAAAGGGTTAACGCATGTTTACCTCATCATGATTTACCTACTAAAGTTTTTGTTACGTTATTATATTTAAAACAAAAAGATGATGATTTAGGAGGAGATCTAGAATTATATTATGGTCTCCCGTGTAAAAGAGGAAACATAGTTGATGATATCAATACAGTAGTAAAATGTAAAACAATAAAATACGAACCAGGAAATATGATTATATTTCCAAATAGTCCAGTAGCATTTCATGCTGTTACTCAAAGAAAAACTGGAATTCATAACAGATATATGTTTTGTTTAAGTTATGATACTAATTACGCGGCATGGATTAACAGATGGAATTTTAATAAGGAATAAAATGTCAGTCTTTAACACTAGAAAAATAGATGCTGTAAATCAACCTGCGTTTTTTGGACAATCGGTAAATGTTGCAAGATACGATAAACAGAAATATCAAATCTTTGAAAAATTAACTGAAAAACAATTAGGATTTTTTTGGAGACCAGAAGAAGTAGATATTAGTAGAGATAGTAAAGATTTTAAAAATCTTACAGAGCATGAACAACACATTTTTACATCAAATTTAAAACGTCAAATTGTATTAGATTCAGTACAAGGCCGAGCTCCGGCTGAAGCGTTTTTACCTGTTTGTTCTTTGCCAGAATTAGAAAATTGGATTTTAACATGGTCTTTTAGTGAAACAATACATTCAAGAAGTTATACACACATTATTAGAAATGTATATCCAGATCCTTCTAAAGTGTTTGATGAATTATTAGATATTAAACAAATTGTTGATTGCGCTGATGATATTTCGAAATATTACGACATTTTAATAAGTCAAAATAATGAAGAAATTATGAATAAAAAACTGTTAAAGTATAACGAAAATAAACATAAAAAATCTTTATGGTTAGCATTAAACGCAGTTAACGCTCTTGAAGGAATTAGATTTTATGTTTCGTTTGCATGTTCATGGGCATTCGCTGAACTTAAGAAAATGGAAGGTAACGCTAAAATTATTAAATTAATCGCAAGAGATGAAAATGTACATTTAGCATCTACACAACATTTACTTAAAATTTTACCAAAAGATGATCCATATTTTGCAGAATTAAAAGAAACATGTGAAGAAGAAATTATTAACATATTTAAAAACGTAGTAGATCAAGAAAAAACTTGGGCCAAATATCTTTTTAAAGATGGAACAATGATTGGCCTTAATGAAGATATTTTATGCGAATACGTAGAATGGATCGCGCATAAAAGAATGTTAGCGGCTGGAATTAAATCTCCGTATAAGGGTGGAAATGATCCATTGCCTTGGACACAAAAATGGATTAGTGGATCTGATGTTCAAGTAGCACCGCAAGAAACAGAAATTACATCATATATTATTGGTGGAATAAAAAAGGATATTGATACTGATAGTTTTAAAGGATTTGAATTGTAATGTTTAATGATATGATGACGTATGTGGTTGATCGTGCAGATGAACTTATACACAATGAAAATAAAACCGTTTGTGATTTTGGAAATCAAACTCAAAATAATAGAAGAATACTTCAAATCCTAAAGGCTGGAAAACGTCCTTATTTGAAAGATAAGTATGAATCTACCAAACAATTTTATGAAGCGTTAGGTTATAAAAAATATGTAGCAATTGATGTAAATACAAAATTAGATGCTATAGCTTTAGATTTAAATAAAGATTTAAAAACTCATTATAATTGGACCGAACAATTTGATTTAGTTACAAATAATGGAACAAGTGAGCACGTATTTAATCAATACGCCGTTTTTAAAAATATGCATGATTTAACTAAAGTTGGCGGATATATGATACACGTGCTTCCATATTATAAATGGTCAGATCATGGATTTTATAATTACCAACCACAGTTGTTTGCGTGTCTTGCTGCTGAAAATGAATACGTTGTAGAATTTTTTTGTATTTCAGATGATTTATGTACACAAATGAAAATTATACCTTTGACTATGCAACAAACTGGTCTAGATGAATTGCCGAAAAAATTTAAATTAGATGAATGGAAAAGAAGCCCAGGTGGTGGAGATCCAATGATCGGTGTAATTTCTAGAAAAGTATATGATAATGAATTCAAAGTTCCTATGCAATTTGGTTATTCTCGAGGAAATATTGAGGTCAGTGAAATTTCAAATTCATACAAAACTGGTGATCCTGAGGTAGCTAAAAAAATATATAGAGCAGGAATATATTCAGAACCAGAGGATAGAGTATGAAAACACAAATTAATTGTTTATCGTGTGGATATGTAACAGATATTTTTGTACATGAATATGATGAAGAAAACGGACAACTTTTTTGTCCAATTTGTAGCTGTGAAGTTGAAGATTATTTGTATGATGAAGAAGAAGATTAATGGAAGCACATTGGAAATTTAGATTTATGAATTTAGCTAAACATATATCGGAATGGTCAAAAGATCCATCCCGTAAAGTTGGCGCAGTTATTGTAGATGAATCTCGAAAAATTGTTGCGACTGGTTATAATGGATTCCCAGCCGGCATAGAAGATAATAATCGCTATGATGACAGAGAAGAAAAATATAAATACGTCGTACACGCTGAAATGAATTCAATTTATAATGCGTGTTTAAATGGTGTGTCACCGAAAGGTGCAACATTATTTGTTTGGGGCTTACCTGTTTGTAGTGAATGCGCTAAAGGTATTATACAGGTAGGGATTAAGAATGTAAAAATACCAGCATTATCAATGACTGATCCAAAATGGAATGAAAGCTTTAATTTATCAAATGAAATGTTTAAAGAAGCTGGGATAGAAGTAGAAATATTATATGAACACCCAGAACCCTATGTACCAAAATCCCTGGAAGATCTCAGGAAACATATTCAACAGTGAAGACATTGGAGAATATTATGGAATGGTATATCTATTAGAAAATACCAGCAATAATAAATTATATGTTGGTAAAAAATTTTTTTGGACTACGGTTACACGTCAAAAAAATGGTAAGCGAAAAAAAGTAAAAGTAGAATCTGATTGGAAAAATTATTACGGTTCTAATAAAAAATTAAAAGAAGAAATTGATAACATTGGGGTTGACAAAATCAATAGAACTATATTAAAATTATGCTATACTAAAACACAGTGTGCTTATTACGAAATGGAAGAACAAATAAAAAGAAACGTATTATTAGATGAGGGTTATTACAATGAATTTATTGGTGGAAAAATTAACGGAAAAAATTTAAAGGAGATATAAATGCACGCAACAATTTACACCAAAAACCATTGTATACACTGTGAAGCCGCGAAAAGATTAATGAGAATGAAGGGTATGGTATTTAATGAAAAATCTATTGATAAAGATAGAGAAGGATTTATTAAAAAATTTCCGCATGTTAGGATGGCCCCACACATTCTAATTGATGGCAAAGAAATAGGTGGGTTTGATAAATTGAAGGAATATTTTAATGAAAACAGATTATAATGAAGATATCCAAAAAGTAAATTCTGCATTTGTCGATAAAGATGTGTGGTATTTAAAGAAAGGAAAACGGCGAGTATATATGTTATCAAAAGGGAATAAGCATTCTAAAGTTCTTATCCCTTTTCCAGCTGGCCATATAAGTAAAGCTGGACTACAGGGTGAAGTTGCTTCTGTAAGAACAGAAAATTTAATTAAAGCTAAGGAAATGTTATAATGTCCCAAATTTATAATGGTGAATTCATTCGTAATGAAACAAATGAAAATTCAATGGGTGGTACTGAATTATTATCGCAAGCGTTAGTAAATAATGTTGATAAAAAAATACTAGAAGATGTCCAAATTGTTGTATCTAGAATGAGAGATGATTTGGATGAAACAAAGGTTAGATTATTTTGGGCCCATGATTTGCCGGGAGATCCTGAATCTGATTTTTTAAAGAAAAAAGAAAATCATAATAAATTTCATAGATTTATTTTTGTTTCAAATTGGCAAATGCAAGCCTATATGCAACATTATGGATTGCCTTGGTCAAAGTGTCAAGTTATTCAAAACGCTATTGATCCTATTGCACCAATAGAAAAACCAGATCCAAAAGAAGAATTAAATATAATTTATACGCCTACCCCGCATCGTGGATTAAATGTCTTAGTACCAGTTTTTGAAAAATTAGCAGAAGAACATAAGAATCTAAAACTACATGTTTTTTCTTCATTCAAATTATATGGATGGGAAAAAAGAGATGAACAATACAAAGAATTATTTGATAAAATTGAAGCGCATCCCCAGATGATATATCACGGTACGCAACCTCAATCAGTAGTTAGAGAACAATTACAAAAATCTCATATCTTTGCTTATCCATCAGTATGGGCTGAAACATCTTGTATGTGTTTAATGGAAGCAATGAGTGCTGGATTAGCATGTGTTCATTCAAATTATGCTGCATTACCAGAAACATCAGCAAATTGGACACATATGTATCAATTACAAGAAGATGCTAATGAACACGCAAATTTATTCTATCAAATTCTTAAAAGTGTTATAGATAATTATACTAACGATAGCGTTCAATCTAGATTGCAACCAATGCAAACATACGCAAATGTATTTTATAGTTGGAAACAGCGATCTGTAGAGTGGACTGCATTTTTGAAGTCATTAAGCCTAAATATTAAAGATCGTTCAATTAAAAAGGCAATGTTTACAATTAACACAGGAACCTAGCATGGATAACGTAATTCAGTTTCCAGATCTTAAGAAAATGAAGAAGCGTGAATTTAGAATTCCAACAGATGCAACTCTTCCAAAAGAGTTACCCAATAGACAGAGCCATCGTTATCTAGAAGAAATTTCTGAAGAGCTAGCAGGAATGCTGATTCATCATATGACAGAATATGGATACGTTTTTAATAACAAAAAAATGTTGTATGATATTTCATTTTTATACGAAAATATAAGATCAGTTTTATTTAAGTGTAATGATATGAAACATCCAATCCAAAAGCTAGCTGTGGAAGTATATGAACCATATGTAGAGAAAAATGAAGAAAATCCTCAATTATCTTTTGATTTCAATTATTTAGAAGATTAGTTGACATTTTGATGTTTATAGTGTAGAATGTATCTTTTGTAAAGATAAAAAATTATGATTATATTAGATTTAAACCAAGTAATGATTGCTAATTTGATGGCACAATTAGGAGGCCATTCAATAGAAGTAAATGAAAATTTACTGAGGCATATGATTCTTAACTCAATTCGTATGAATCGTGTAAAATTTAAAAACGAATTTGGCGATTTAATTATTGCGTGCGATGACAAGAATAATTGGCGCCGGCAAATTTTTCCTTATTATAAAGCTTCCCGCCGAAAAAATAGACAAGAATCCAAATTAGATTGGAATTCAATTTTTGAAAGTCTAAACAAAGTCAGAGATGAACTTAAAGAATTTTTTCCTTATCCAACAATTCAAGTCGACACTGCGGAAGCTGACGATATCATTGCTGCATTATGCAAAAAATTTGGCAAAGACCTCGGCGGAGAACCTATTTTGATTCTTTCAGGAGATAAAGATTTTGTTCAATTACAATGTTATTCTAATGTTAAACAATATGATCCTGTCAGAAAACGTTGGTTATCTAATTCTGATCCTTATTCATTCCTTTTTGAACATATAATTAAGGGTGATGTAGGAGATGGTGTTCCTAATTTTTTAAGTGCTGATGATGTATTTGTTAGTGGTTCTAGACAAAAACCTGTGTCTAATAAAAAAATGAAAAATTGGATTAGTGATTTATTAATCAAAGATCCTTCAGACGTATTTGAAGGTGAAGAACTTAGAAATTTTTATCGAAATAAATCACTCATTGATCTTAAGGAAGTACCTGAAGAAATTAGTGATTCTGTATATGTACAATTAGAAAATCAAGCATCTAAAGATAGAAGCCAACTTTTTAATTATTTCATTAAGCATAAGCTAAAAAACTTAACCGAAAATTTAAACGAGTTTTAATATGAAACCACCACTAGTAAGCGCTGTTTTAGCTGAAGTACAAGCTAAAAAAACTAAAAAAGAAAAAATTGAACATTTACGTTATCATCGCGGAAATCCTGTGATGAAAGAATTTTTTAAGTACGTTTGGGATGATTCAATTCGGTTCCTTTTACCGGAAGGAGATCCTCCCTATAAACCAAATAAAGATTTAGATGAAAGTGGTTTATATCAAGAATTGCGTAAAATGTATTTGTTTATTGAAGGTCAAACAAATCCTGGCCTCAAGCCTGTACGTAGAGAAGTTTTATTTATTCAGCTTCTTGAAGGAATTCACGCAGATGAAGCAAAGCTTTTATTGTCAGTTAAAGACAAAAAAATGCCCTATAAATCTATTACTAAAAAACTAGTTGAGGAGGCACTGCCTGGTTTACTATGAGTAAGTCAAATAAAAAGCGTTCTTTTATGAATGAAGAAGATAGATACACAGATGGAGTATTTAAAAAGAAGAAAAAGCGAAAAAGCTTTAAAGAATTTAACGATAAAAATTTTAAAAATAAATTAAAATCTAATGATATTAATGGTTTTTTAGAATCTGAATATTATAAATAATTTTATGCCGACATATACATTTAAAAATGAAACCACCGGTGAAACGGAAGAACACTTCCTATCTATCTCTGAATATGATAGATTTAAAGTCGAGCACCCGCATTTAACACGTCACTTTTCAGAATTACCACCGACAGTAGCTGGCATTAGTGCTAAACCTGACGGCGGTTTTCGTGAAGTATTACAACGAATCAAAGCAGCTAATAGGGGGTCTGATATAAACACTTTTTAAATTCAACAACCACAAAGGAAGCTTATGTCACTTTCAAAGAAAAAACGCCGAGCAATTAGAAATAATGATTTGATGATTGAGCGAGGTAATAGCATACAACAGAAAGGTATGAATATTAAACCGGTATATCCTAAAACCTACAGCCAGCAAGCTACATTTGACGCGTATGATTCCGGTTCGCACTTATTACTCCACGGCATGGCAGGCACTGGCAAAACATTCATTTCAATGTACTTAGCATTAAGTGAAATCTTTAACGACATACACTCAACCCATACGAACGTAACACTTATCAGAAGTGTAGTACCCACTAGGGATATTGGATTTCTTCCTGGTAAAGAAGAAGATAAAATTAAAGTTTATGAACAGCCCTATAAATCAATCTGCAACGAATTGTTTAGAAGAGGAGACGCATACGATATCCTTAAATATAAAGGAATTGTTAATTTTATGTGCACATCATTTGTACGAGGATTGACACTTAACGACTCTATTGTTATAATAGATGAAGTTAACAATATGAATTTCCACGAATTAGACTCTGTTATTACTAGATTAGGTGACAATTGTAGAGTAATATTTTGTGGTGATTTTAGACAAAGCGATTTAGTTAAAAAACAAGAACGTGATGGATTATTAAATTTTATGAATATTTTAGATAGTCTCAATGATTTTACTCATATAGAATTTGATAAAAACGACATTGTTCGTTCAGCATTAGTGAAGGAGTATATCATTGCACGAGAACAACTCGGGCTTTGCGCTTAAATTATTTGAGCCAAAGAAACTAAAACAAATAAATGAAGATGGGAGAAGATTGTACGTAACGGAAGGAGGAGAAAAATATCCTTCCGTTACTACAGCTTTAAGTCTTATTGGTCGAAAAAAACTTAATGAATGGCGCCGACGTGTAGGCTTCGATAAGGCTAATAAAATTGGCCAGCAAGCTGCAAGGGCGGGCACTGCTGTTCATAACGTCGCAGAAAAATATGTTCTCGGCGAAGATATAAGTAAAGAAAATCCTATTGCTCTTAGTAAATTTAATACGATTAAACCATATCTTGATAATAACGTCGATGAAATTTATGGCATAGAATTACGTATGTATTCTGACGAACTCAAGACAGCAGGCACCGCTGACTTAATATGTCGGTACAATGGTAAGAATACTTTACTTGATTTCAAAACGTCAAAGAGGCGTAAAAGTAAAGAAGACATCCTTAGTTATTTTTTACAGTGTTCAGCGTATTCAATTATGGCTAAAGAACATTATAATTTTGATGTAGAACAAATAGTTATTCTTATGACGATTGCCGAAGAACCAACCCCAGAAATCTTCGTAGAAGATATCAACAATTACATAAATAAAACTCGCAAATATTTTGAATATTATCACCAAGGATTATTAAGTGAAAGTTGAAACTCTATTTTCTGAAGTAGTACATTATGAATCCATCGACGCTGATGTAGACTTGTTAGCCAAACAAGCATTAAAGTATGCAGAAGAAAATGATGGAAGAATAGCTTCCAATAGAGGTGGTTGGCAGAGTGGTTATAATCCTAGAATTAGTCCCGAATATGATGAATTGATTTTCCAAATTGAAGATCTTGGAAATAAAGTTGCAAAAGAGTATCAACTTCAAAAACCACTTCAATTAGCAAACTGTTGGTTGAATATCAACGATCAATATGATTATAATCTTGCGCATAGCCATGGCACTTGTTTTTTATCTGGTTGCTTTTATATAAAAACAAATGAACTTATAGAAACAGATCAAGAAGGTAGAATTAGATTTGAAAGAATGGATGCTAGGTATATGTGGATGACGCATAACATGGAACATTTTCTAATTGACAATACGTATGAATTTTATCCAAATCCTCTTAACGTTGAACATCGTAGTATTGTTCCACAAGAATCTACCGCTTATTTCTGGCCAAGTTGGATGTTCCATGGCGTAGAACCACATAAAGACGAAAATCCCCGCATAACCCTCGCTTATAACCTAATCGTCTAACCATATTCAAAAATAATCTAAAAAAAGTCATTTTTTTTCGCAAAAAAACCTATTAAAAACAATAACTTACAATCATAAAAAAAGCCCTTTAAAATCAATAACTTAGAAGTGTACATTTGCGTGTGACCGTGGTAGAATAGCTACCATAAATTGATAAAAGGAAATTAAATAAATGATTGATTATTTAAATATTGCTAAAGGTGCTATCAGATTGTATCAAGGTGATACATGTGTAGCTTTGAGCAATTCAGCTCACTATCTTATCGGTGTAATTCGTGAAAGAGGTGGTCTGAAAAAGCATTACATGGCTTCCTCAACGTTCATTGAAGCGTTGTGTGGTTGTGATGAGTCAGCTGAAGAAGCTGGTTTTGAAAGTTCTTATGAATTTCGTCAGATTTGGAATGAAGTTGAACATGTTCTCTGGAAAAACCAGGAGTTAGTGTAATGACTTTGCAAGAATTCACTAATATGCTCAATAGTCATGATTGGTATTTTAACTATTCTGACGATTCTAAGTGGTATAATCGCGGTCTTCAACAGCGTAAAGCTATTGATGCCGCATATCAAAATTTAAAAGCTCAAGGTCTCGAACAAGAAGCTAAAGACCTTTTTAATGATCTTTCACCTGATGGTTTTCAAATACGTGAACCTCGTAAAATTGATCCTGTAACTGGCAATTGGGCCGACTTATCTTAATTGGAGAAAAAATGAAACTTTTAGTAATTGCTGCTTTGTTGTTAATGACTGGTTGTACTGCAATCAAGCCCTGTGAAGAAAAATGGACTAAACTATATACTGCCAAAGGACAGGTAATGTACGTTTTAGAAGAGTCTAACTGTGTTTCTGTGTCTTTTAAGGAGGCTTATACAAATTGATATCAATGAATCTTCCTTGGATTGTGTCAATCATTGATTCACGCGGGTATCGTTATGCCGCTGGCTATTACGATACGCTAGACGAAGCAAAAGAAATGCATGACACTATTACGTATGGATGTTCTTTTTGGAAAAATATGAACATCACCATATCATCAACTACAATCCATAAAATGGAGCCACATTAATGCTAAATTATTATCAAGAAGTGACTGATAAATGGACTACCGATTATCGTGTTCCATTGCATACTTACATTTTTGATGAGAAAAAAAGACTTGTAGGCTATATTCCTGAAGGTACAACCACTGAGAAATGGCTATCAAAGCCTTCCTCTCAATGGTCTGGCAACCGTAGAAAGTTCATAAAAATTAAATCAATACAATAACTTATGTGCTGGTTTACTTTTTCGCAAAAAATGGTAGAATGGTACTATAAATTAAATAAAGGTATAGATATGAATAGAGTTAAGTTAAACCATGAAGTTGGATCTTCATATATCAAGTTGGAAGAACCTAAAAATGACATTGTAGAATTTGTAGTCAGTATTCTAGCTTGTTCAGCAATGGGTGGATTGCTTGGTTTAATGCTGGCCTACGGCCTACTTTTTACAGGAGTTTAAGATGAAATTCCAAGTTGGTGAGTTTGTTAACGTTGGTATGACTAGTCTTCGTGGTTATGTTGAAACTTCTTATGATGCTATCGTAGCTACATTTGGTGAACCTACTTTTTTAGGTTCAGGAGATGATAAAGTCGACTTTGAGTGGGATATTCAATTTAATGATGGTACAGTGGCTACCATTTATAATTGGAAAGATTACGATGGTGGTTGGAAAGCTATGTTGGCAAGTGAATATTGCTGGCATATTGGCGGCCGCAATCAAATTGCAGTCTCAAACGTATTAGAAGCATTAGGAGAAGATAATGTATAGAGTGCACATGTTGCATACATCTCAAGAAGATTTCTGGGCAGATTCACTCAATGATATTGTAGCTGAAAGTGAACGTGACTATTACGAACATATTCGTGACATCGCGTGTGATTACGCTAAAACACTTAGGGTTCCTTCTACAGTAGAAATGGGTGATCCTATGGATGATGGGATTATTGCTGCGTATGTTTGGGTTAATGGTGTTTGCAATACTCAAGTAATAGGAGAACCCGTAACATGGTGAGCAATGTAGTTAGTCTTATGGACTATAAACAAAAAAAGCTAGACAAACTAGCAGCAGCTGCAAAAGCATATGAAGAAGGTGTAGATGTTGCAGACATTTTTAAAGAAATGTCGACTGAAGAACTAGAAAGATTTGTAAATTTCTTACAATCTGTTGTTGATGATGACACTGGAACCGTAACTTTAACAGTGATAGACGATGAGAATAACTAGAATTCATAAATCTTCTCATCAAACAAAATGGATGTTTCTTAAAAGGAAAGAAGAATTGAAACAACGAACAAAACAAAAAATTCTCGAAGATGCCGATGAATTCTATGGACTAGGATTTAAAAATCCTTTAATGGTTTTGCAATTAGCGAAAATCATTGATTCCGAAGGAAATCCTGTAGAACTCAATAGCGTTCAAACAGACGATGACAAAACGATACGTGTGTCAATGGAAGAAGCTAAAATACTACATTCTCTGTATTACATGGTGGACACTAAAAGGCGTCGTGAGTTTACTGAAGACTGGCAAAATAGTGAAACTTTTACGAAGTATCTTTCAAAATTAAAATGAAAAAATTCTGGACAATTTGGAAATATGCACTAGGTGGATTTTCGGATGATAAAACGGAACCTTATGATAATTACGTTGCACTCCTTCGTACTATTATTGTGGGCGTTAATTTTCTTACGTGCTTTTTCATAATGGCAAATGTAATACATAATTGGTAGCAAAAACAATAACTTATGTACTGGTTTACTTTTTCGCAAAAATACAGTAGAATATACTAGTAAATTGGAAAAAGGTAATAAAAATGATGGATGGATTAGATTTTTACGACTGTTTTATTGAGCCTCTGTTGGACTTAGATCCGTCAGACCTTGCTAAGGTTGCTGACCGCACGTTGCCTAAAAATTGGTTTTTGACTCAGGACGGTCATGATGATACGGCCGATAAGATTGCCGAAGTGATTTGTGCTCAGTATTACGACTCGGGTGCCTCTGAGATTTGGGGACCTACCACGTTTTTCAACTGGTATGTCGATGGTCTTCTTAGTAAAAAGGCGGTGCATTAATGAAAAATTTGGTAGCAAAATATGCACGTCGTTACAATAAAGCTGTTGTGATGGCGGATAGAAAAAAACTTGCAAAACGTGGTTATCGTAAACATAAAAAGGAAATAGTGTAATGTCACACGAACTTGAAATTGTAAATGGAAAAGCATCAATGGCGTATACTGGTGAACTACCTTGGCATGGCCTTGGTGTTAAAGTTGATTCTAATATGTCGCCAAAAGAAATGATGCAAGCGGCAAACTTAGATTGGACTGTTGAAAAGGAAGATGTATTTTTCCAACTCAATGGTCAAATGGTTCCTGCTCCAAAGAAGAAAGCGTTGATTCGTACAAATGATAACGCTTACCTTGACATTGTCTCAGAAGATTGGATTCCTGTCCAAAATGAAGAAGCTTTCGAGTTCTTCTCTGAGTACGTCAAGAATGGTGATATGACGATGGAGACGGCAGGGTCTCTAAAAGATGGTCGTATCATCTGGGGACTCGCACGAATCGGCGAGTCTTTTTCCCTGTTCAACGGTAAGGATGAAGTGACCAACTATCTCCTTTTGTCTAATCCTCACCAGTTTGGACGCGGTGTTGACATACGCACTACACCAATTCGAGTCGTATGCAACAATACCATCTCAATGGCGCTGCAAGGGAAAGCAGCCCTAGGCATTAGCCTAAGTCATCGTAAGTCTTTTGACGTAGATAAAGTCAAAGCAACCTTGGCTGAAGCTTCTCAAATGCTAGGTAATTACCGTGAGGTGGCTGAGTTCCTTTCTAAGAAAAGGTACACTCAGGAAAGTCTCTTTGAATACTTCACCAAAGTATTTCCAAAAACATCTAACGCTAAAGGTGAGGTGTCATTCAAAGAGCTTATGGCTAGCTTCAAGAGTGGTGATAGTAAACTTGCATCAAGAAATGCTATCAATGCAATGGAAGTAGTCGAAACTCAGGCTGGTGCTGAGTTCGGCAAAGGAACATGGTGGTCAGCTTACAACGCTGTCACTTATATGACTAATCACACGATGGGTCATAATCCTGATACTCGCATGCAGTCACTCTGGTTTGGTGGGAATAAGAATCGCAATATTGAAGCGATGGGTCTCGCCCTTGAGTATGCTGAAGCAGCCTAACACCGGGGGGCCTTCGGGCCCCCCTATTTTTTGACATAAATATAATTGGAATCTTATTGATGTTAAATATGCAAAAAGTAATTGATGACACAATCAAATCAACTAGAACAGGTCACTTTTTATCTGAACTAGAAAGATTAAGGAAAGTAGACAACATTGGATATCTCGACGCAATCATATATTATTGTGAAATTTATGACGTTGAGATCGAATCTATTGCTAAATTAATTAAGAATGATCCTGCATTATTAGCAAAGCTTCAAGAAGAAGCGGAAAGTCTTAACTTTCTAGAAAAAATCTCAAGACTACCTATATGATTATGGAACCATTTGACGCTTATAAGAAATTTCAAGCGCTCAAGTTACATTTTACAAGCGATTCCTATGATTATTTTAAATATAATGGGAGCGTTAAGGTTAATAAGATTTCTTTTGAAACTAAGAATGATAAGTACTATTACTATAGGCTCAGCAAAAAGCCTGATCTTGAGTTGTTCTTAGCATCTAATTTTATTGAAGATGACAACGTATGGGTTGGTAATATCTTTGATGAAATCCACGAAACGCGTTATAAAAATGCAAAAAGAAAACATGAGTCGCTATCCTATATGGTAAAAAGCGAATTGAGTAATTATGAATCTTTAAATGACGCCCTAGTGGTAACTAACGGGAACTATCCAAAAATACTGAACGACTATAATCGTGGCTCAGTATCAGCGGAGACTCTCGTTGTGTTGGATCGTACTCTTAATGTATTTGATTACTGGTCAAACAATATTAGTGACACAGTCGTGTGGCCACGTAAGAAGATGAAGCTATTAAAGTATGCTCCATTCCTACAGTTCGATAAGAAAAAAATGAATGCTTTACTGGTTGACATTTTTAGAGAATCGGTGTAGAATAAATACTCTTATATAATGAATAATGTGGATAAACTGTTAATACATTGCAAATACAAGGAAAATACGTATGAATACATTCGCACAAATGAAAAAGTCCCGCGCCGAGCAATTCGAAAAGCTCGCACAAGCCGCTGAAAAAGTCAGCAATCCACAGCAAGGTGGAGGTGTTGATGAACGTTTTTGGAAACCTACAGTTGATAAAGCTGGTAATGGCTCAGCAGTCATTCGATTCTTGCCTGCACCACAAAATGAAACTGTTCCATTCGTTCGTTACTGGGATCATGGATTCCAAGGACCAGGTGGTTGGTACATCGAGAAATCTTTGACATCTCTTGGTCAGCAAGATCCTGTATCTGAGTTTAATACCTCACTTTGGAATTCTGGTGTTGATGCTGACAAAGATCAAGCGCGTAAGCAAAAGCGACGCTTGCATTACATCTCAAACATTTTTGTTATCAGTGATCCTGGTAATCCCGCAAATGAAGGTAAAGTATTCCTATACGAATACGGCAAAAAAATCTTTGATAAGCTCAATGATTTAATGCACCCTCAGTTTGAAGATGAAGATGCAGTGAATCCTTTTGACCTATGGGAAGGTGCTAACTTCCGTCTTCGAATTCGTAATGTGGAAGGCTATCGTAATTATGATAAGTCTACATTTGACTCGCCTGAAGTCCTCCACGCTGATGACGAAGTCTTGGAAAAGATTTGGCAATCACAACATGCTCTCGAGGAACTTGTTTCTGAAGATAAATTCAAGACCTATGATTTCCTTCAGGAAAAGCTTCAGCGAGTACTAGGCGTTAACTTCTCCCCTAATAGTGCGATGGCACAAGAAACAGAGGTAGAAGATGAACCAGCATGGACTCCACCCACTGCTGAATCTAAGCCTGCCCCTTCGACTGCAGCTGAATCTCTAGATGATGACGATGAGTCACTTGATTTCTTCAAGAAACTCATTAATGAATAGACTTGGGAAGCTGGACGACTAGAGGGGCCTTCGGGCCCCTCATTTTTTCTAATATAAAAACAATAACTTATGTGCTGGTTTACTTTTTCAACATATGTGGTAGAATATACTCATAAATTGAAAAAAGGAATAAAAAAGTATGACATTCTATTATGAATTTTTAGATGAGCTGAGAGCATCTGGTGCAATCAATATGTTCGGTGCACCAGCAGTTTTGAGAGAACAATTTGGTATGACAAAGCAAGAAGCTTTGGATATATTTAAAGGTTGGACAGAAGATCGTTTTGGAGAAAAAGTATAATGGAAATCAAACAAAATCGTAAGTCAAGCTTTTACGTTTGTACACTTGATCCTATGTCTGCAGTAGATATGGGTGATATCTTATCAGCAATTAAGAAAACGATTGCAGTTCATAATCAAAATGTTTCTTTAGATTTACAATGTGCTTATATAAGAAACACTAAAGCGATGTATAAGCGTATCAGCATTAAAGGTCGAAAGCCCATTGATGGGAAAAGGACATTTTTTGGTGATGTTCGCAATAAGTTTACTAATGCACGTGAGCTTGACATATACATTCACGATGATACGTCAAGAACTTATAATACTCGTTATAAATTAGGTATCATCTAAGAATAGTGTGGATTAGAAGAGATAAAACTATCTCTTGCTACAGCAGAAGGTCTCGTCTCAAGCGGGACCTTTTGTCCTATTGGGATTCCTTGATTAGTTACAACACTACGAGCAGGTTGCTTAACTACAATAAGATCCCCTCCTCTATCTTCTGCCGGTGTGTACGTAATGTTATTAGTACTACGTACTTGACCATCAGGAATTTCCATACCAATCGTTGGTGCCGGTCTTTGAGGATCTCCAACTTTCCATTCAGATCCATCAGCACCAATGATAACGTTTTGCGACATAGGTGTTTCTTCATTGACTGGAGACTCTGCAATCTTTTCTTCTAATTTTACAAGAGCTCTTTCACCTGCAAAACGATTAATCGTTTTGGTCTGTATCCCATCGATTATTTGTTCTTTGGTTAATCTAACAACACCACCTTTAGTATTGACGCGGATTTTTGGAGGAAGCCCAAGATTTGTGTCAACCATATCCATTGCTTTTTCATATTCATTAACACTAAGCTCATCTTGTAAATATTCATCTAATGTTTGATCCTCATTTATCGCTTTAAAATCTTGTTGCAATTGTATCCAATCTTGTTTTGTTTTAACTCTATTCAATGCACCAAGAATAGCATCTTCATCTGTGCCAATACCTTCACCGGCCTTGAGTAAAATATCTGCCGTTGATGTTCCTTCACCATAATTTTCTGCTAACTCTTCTTCGGTCATGGCGATATCAACGCCAGTTGCAGCTAAAGCTACATCTTTTGCAGCTTCTGCCATCATTGCCGGAAGTTCTTTAGTCACCCAGCTTACTAATCCATTCCAACAAGATTTAAGACCATCGGTTTTACCCAATACAATAAAGTCGTATAATGCACTGACTAGTTTATCCATTCCAATTGCGGTATAGATTTTATCTCCCCAAATAACACCAATAATAAGACCAGCAACACCGCCTGCCGCATTTCCTAACACTGGTATTACGCTACCAACTAAGAATCCAATTTTAGCAATGACCCACGGTGCACCAAATAAAGATATAATTTTATTGATCTGTTCTTTATTACCTTTATGCCATTCTTCTTCAGTAATGCTTCCGAGTAATAATAATTCTGTAGAACGAATCATAAACATAATAGCTTCAATTATTAAAGCCCACTTAACGATGTTCTTACCTAAAAACTTTATAAATTGAGCAAATCGTGATGGTAAGCTTTTAATAAAATTCTGTGTTGCGGTAGTCCATTCACCGGCTTTCTTAGAAATTTTAGTAATCAAACCCTGCGCTGATTTCATGTTTGCAAGATATTTTTGATATTTTGCAGCATTATTAATTTGCGGTGGGATAGCTTTTGCAGCGTTTGGAGTTGTTCCAATCATGGGTGTTTTTGGTTTAACTACAGTAAGCTGTGTGCTAGGAGGTTTAGCACCCGGTCCTTTCATTAAATCTGTTTTCAAGTCTTTAGCAACACCGGCGACATTCTTAACGCCTTTAACTAATGGAGATGAAGCTTTTACTGCCTTAGCTTTTGTTTTTTCTGCCATCCCTTTCGCAGCTTCAGCTACTTTAGGTCCAACAGGTGTTCCTCTTAATGCAGCAACACCCATTGTTGCTTTAAGTGCTGTTTCTTCAACAAACTCTAATGTATCAAATACATCATCCATTGGAGTAGTATTATCTTCTAGTTCATCGGCCGCTACTTCACTGCCTGCCCACAACGCAGCCATGCCTGCTATTGCACCATACTTTACTCCCGCTGCAGCACCATAAGCTTTTGCCATTCCAACACCAGCATCAATGATTTTACTGACAGTAGATTGTTCTTCTACTTGCTCCTCGTCATATCGTCTTTCTTCTTTAATTGATTCAGATTTTTGGAACTCAGTTTGTTCATCAATAATTGATGCTACTTTATTTAATAATAAGCTTTGCCTGTATACTTCTTCTTCTAATCGAGCTACTCTTTCAATGATGAGATTTAAGTGTTGTGAATATTGTCCTTCTTCTGGTCCAAGTTCAGGTATGATGTCTTGACGAGGAATGAGCGTGCCTTCCAGTACATCGGCAGCATTAAATTCGGTTCGCTCGCGTTTTTTTGCTTTTTCAGTGTTGGCTGCAGCTTGAGTAACAGTTGCTGGGAGCGTTTGCATTTCTTTTGCTTCATCACCACTCATCATCTCATTAATAGCAGCGCCGAGTCCTCCTAACGCACCCGCAGCAGCACCACCTTTAATATTTTTTGCGGCAGCACCTTTTTTCTTACGAAGTTTTTTACCTTTCCTAAGACTTTTAAATGCTGCCCTTGCTGCTTTTGCTTTACCCATTCTTTCTTTGCTCGTTTTCTCTTTTTACTTTATCAGCTAACATCTCAATATACAAATCCCGTTCAAAAGGAATCATATTCTCAATGTCTATCAATGTGAACCTGTGATACTGAGTTACGTCAAAGTTTAGCTTATAATGTAGATAGAGATCAGTGTAACTCAGCCCAGCGTAAAAAAATCGTCTAAATTCCTAAAATAGACTCTTTTTTCAGTTCCTTCACTATTTTCATAAGTCACAATATGTTCGATCTTAGGTACACGCTCAAAAAATTCATTGATCTTATTATATGCATCGATCGGCAATGAATCTAACCAATCTTCTCTTTCTTTTTCTGATGCCTCTGCCCAAGGATATACTTCCTCAGCATCAAACACATAATCTACACAATGATTAATAGTCGCATATGTAATATCAGCCATCTTTGTCAAACCACGAATTTTATCTGAAATTCTTGGTGTTGGATATTTAAGCATCATTCCCAGATCATCATTAATCATTACTTTCCTTTCAACGTCATCTGGAAATTGTACTTCAACATCATCAAGATCTAACGTTAAATTATACGTTATACCGTCTGTACTATCTTCAACCTGAAACTCTACCGTGTTTGATACACTTGCAGATCTTAATTTAATGAAGATGTATTCCATATCAAAAATAGGAATTTCGTCTACATTAAATCCGGGTGTTAATACACACGCATTGATAATACTTTTAATAGCATTAAAAATATCAACTCTTTCTCCACTTTCTTTCGCCATTAATAACACTTTTTCTTCTTTTACAAGGAAAGGACGAAAAGTAATTTCTTTTCTTGTAGAAGGTTGAATGCAATTAAACGTTATTGACGCTACTTGCGGTAAAGCCATCATTTACTCCTCATTAAGTATATTCATACGTCGAATAATTATAGTCAACGTTCAAACTTAAAAATCTATCTGTTTCATTCCATCCCATGCCTACTTGATCGTATGAGATTGGATATACTTCTTTTACAACAATAGTCTTTGAAAGATCACCTGCACCATTAAATATTTTAATATTCATTGTACCAATATAATCTTCATAGTAAGCAACAAGATATTGTGCTTGATTACCAGATCTTCCTACAATTAAGTCAGACCAATCATAAAACTTTTGTAATGTATCACCGTTTGAATCAATCATATGTGCACACTGAATTGATGTTGGATTATATCCATACGGAATAGAAATAGTTTTGCCTGCACCATATGGGCGATAATTATCAGCACTAAACGATGCAAATCCTGGAATGTTTACACTCTCGGTTTTTAACACCAATTCACGATCATTGCCGAGTATTGCAGGAAAAAACAATTCTACTTCATAATGAGAAGCGCGTAATAATCCATTCTTTCCTAGATTGCTTTTAAATTCGCTTATGTTAAAAGGCATTGCGACTGTCTCTCCAAACTCTATTCTTAGTTGTACGTACAAATCTTTGAGTCGGCAACATTAACGCTACATCCCACGATTCTGCAGGAACCCACAAATATCGACTTCTTACTTGACTTCTTAAATATTTTTTAAACGTTGGCTTAAACCAACGAAATTTTGCTGCACTACTTAATAATTGATAATTCATTCGCAGCTTTTTACTTTTTCTTAGTCCATCATTACGTTGAATCGTATATAAGCTATCCATTAAACGAGCTCTGTAAAGAGGACTTAAATAATGTAAGTTAATTCCCGTGAATCCGTCTGCTGTTACATCAACAACAAAGATGCAAGGAAATCTGTCCCAATAAGGCAACTTATCTTTTGTTTTCGCTGTATAAAAGTACATAAACATTCGTCCAATATCTTGATTTGTGATATTAGATTGAGTTAATGCACGATTCGTCATTTCTTTTCGTATATTCACTGAGTTGATTTCTGATGCTCTATCTCTCAGCCAATCACGAGCTTCCACGCCGGAAACACCAGCAGTTTGCTGCTCTCGCGCTATTTTATCAAAGATGTATGTTGCCATGTTTCTTAAACGTATTTGCTGTAATATTTATCTATTTTTTGCTCATATTCTATTATATTAATTCTTTCTTCATTTGATACATTCATTGGAAACGAAGAATAATGAAACATTAATTGATTATAATGTTCACCAAGATAAGGCTCTCGCCAATGCAATACATCAGGACCAGGATAAACAATCCCATCACCAGGATTTATTTTAAACGATAAAACCTTTTCATCATAAATCATCTTAATTGGCCAAGATTGATCACCATGAATATGCATCGTAATCGAAACTTCACACGCTGGATTATCTCTATGCGGACCCATAAACGATTCATAATAATACTCCGCATGAAAAACATACGTATAATATAAACTTTTTTTTAATTTCTTTTCTATTCGAAGACGAACTTTTTCAATATCATCTTTTCTTCTATATCGCGGACAAGAAACATAAGAAATATTTCCTCTAAACATATGATTCAAAATCGGATTTTCAACACAAGAGAAAAGATCTATAAAAGAAGAATCATAATATTCAATCATTTCTTCGTTTAATACATTACGTATTACAAAAGGCTTAAAACTCATATTTTTATCAAAATTCCAATGAGTACAAAGATAATAATTAATAATTCGAAGGCAAGAATTGTATGATACCAAACCCATCGAGCTTCATAAATCTTCTTTGCTTGAATATCATTTTTGATTTGATTCGCAAATTTATCCAATAATTTCATCATATATCATCCTTAAAAAGTAAAAAAAGTAAAAAAAACAAATATAAAATACCTATCGAGAGCAACATAATAAAAAAACCGTATTTAAAAGGGGTTCGTCTGTGTTTTCTCTACTATTTATTAATCAAAAAAAACCGTATTTAAAGCCGGTTGCCCTTTGTTTCCTTTCGCGAGAATTAAAATTTAATCCCTAGCTCTTTCTCGGTCATTATCATAAATCTCCAGCCTCTTTCTAAACAAAATTTTTCTGCGGCTTTCCATTTAGATATATTTCGTCCATATTCTCTGACTTCATATAAATATCTTTTGGTGATTTGTTTAGAGGGTTTAGGTTCAATTGTCTGAGATCGCGGTTTTATTTCTATGACTACGATTTCTTTATGGCCATCCTTATCGAGCTTTTCTATATAGAAGTCTGGAAAGTATCTGTGGAGACGGCCATCTATGAGAGACCTATATGGAATAAAGAATTCCTCAGAGGCCCACTTTATTATATCCTTATGGGAATCACAGTAGTCCATAAATACTAATTCCCATCGGCTCCTATAGATGATGTTTGTAGGATCGCCTTTATATTTGGATGGATTACGTGGTTTGAATTTGCCTTTATACGCCATGATTAATTAAACACTAAGAGATAAGATATTTATGTCATTCCATAATAACCTAGTAGATAGCGTTAAATCAAAGACAGTTAATACAGTCACACAGGCCGTGACAAGTCCTGCTTCGGCTCTTCTCTCTAAGACGAAGAGAAAGATTTCTAATAACGCATTAAAGGATGTAGGATCACTCACAGGTCAGCTTAAACAAAAATCTTCTTTATTAGAAAAGGCGCAGATCAGCAGTGTCTCTGGCCTCGCTGGATCATTAGGAAAAGCAGGCGGAATTACAGGAGATATCGCAGGGAAACTCTCTTCACTAGGAGGCGGGAACAAGGCAGCTATAGTGGTGGGTAGTGCTCTCGGTGCGAAGCTGGAGGGGGCTGGGGTACCCACAAAGATCGCCTCTAAAATTACCTCTGTAGCCATGAAGGGAATCGCACATAACAAAGCAGCAAAAAATATTACGCGCGCAGTTGCTAAACACACCAAAGATTTTTCGTCACTAGGAAATCGTATACCTGCTAAGTTAAAGTCTACGGTGAATAGTAAAGTAAGAAAGGCAGCAAATAAAATAACAGGTAAACTAGATCTGCCATTCGGAGGATTAATGTTCCCGATGGATTTAGAAACGAATACTCAGGCTTATTTGCAATTAAGGTTCTTAGAATATACGAGAGAGAACGCTTATAAGGGGGGTAGTGTAGGGGAACAGATAGTGGTATATCTGCCTCTACCGGAAAACATGACAGTAGCTCATAACATTATACACTCTCAACAGGATCAAGCAGCGTTAGGTGCTGTATTGGATTCTATTAATGCGGATGCTACAAGATCAATGTCTGAAGGAAGATTAATGGATAGTGGTCGACAAATTATGAATCAGGCAGGTCAGTTAACTGCTGGAGAAGGTGCGAGTGGAGCAAGAGATGCAGCAAGGTATTTAGCATTACAAAAATTTATGACAGAAGATGCAGCAATAGGTGGGGTAGTGTCCAGTGTTGCAGGGATGGTACCTAATCCTCATCCCACATTATTCTTTAAGGGTTTGAACCTACGAGAATTTAATTGGGTATGGAGATTAATTCCACGTAGTTTTGATGAAAGTGATGTATTACAGCAGATACTAAAAGAAATAAAGTTACACGCTCTTCCTGAATTAAATGGCGCAGGTAAAGCATTTTTGAAATTTCCGAATATTGTACAGCCTAATGTAATAAGGGAGGGTAGTGAAATATATGATTACGGTAACTTTAAAAGATCTGCTATAACAAACATTTCTATTAATTATACAGCAGAAGGATCGAGTGCTTTCTTTATTGATGGAAGACCCGTTTCAATTACATTATCGATGACATTCCAAGAAATAGAACAATATACTTCTGAAGACGAACAAGGTTAATATATGGCAATTAAAAGATTCTTCGAAAGATTTCCTGTAATCGATTATGATGGTACACCTGCTCTTAATATAATGAAGCGAGTAGATATTTCGTCGACGGTCAAAGAATATTATAATCGATTCTATACCTATACGATGGATAGTAGCGAACGAATAGAACACCTCGCATTTAATTATTACGACGATGTGAATTTTGATTGGTTAATCTATCTAGCAAATGATATTAGTGATCCGTATTATGGGGTAGTGCTGAACGAGCAAGATTTCCAAGAATTTATTATTAAAAAATATGGATCCTTTGATTATGCTTTACAAGCAATTGTACAATGGAAAAATAATTGGGAAAGTGACGATACGATCTTGTCTTCCGAACAATATAATAATTTAATTGGAGACCGTAAAAAATATTGGGGTCCTATATATAACGCTTTTGGTATTTCCGGATATGTTAGACAAAAAGAAGATATCGTAGTACCGACAAATAAGTATGTTAGTTTTAATGTCGCGACCGTGGACGCCGCCGCAAGCGCCGGCGATATCCTTATAAAAGACAGTAATAGTTCCGTTTATGGAACTGTAACCTGGGCTAACACAAGTGCGATAACAATACAACATGTCTATGGTGATTGGACCGCCGGTAGTGATTATACTGTAACAAAAAGAGGAGCATCCGATACATATACAGTCGATGCAGATAGTGTATCTACACACCAAGTCATTAATGAAAATGAGGAAGTATATTTTTCTGCGGTCAATGCTTACGATTTCGAAAATGATTTAAATGAAAAGAAACGAGAGTTATTTCTCATCGACGCAGATAATGCATCAAGTTTAAATAAACAACTTAATGATATGATGAATAAAGCATAATGAGTACAGACGTTGGAAGTGTTGATATACTAGAACAAACAATCTGGTTATATAAATTTCCAGATATAGATCCTATTAACATCTATAATCTAGTAACAGGAATTGATATTTATGAATCCCTAGATGAACATTGTATGCAATGTGATATCTACGTAAACGATGGAATTGATTTACTTGACTATTTTCCGGTGGGTGGTGAAGAGGTTGTTGAGTTTGCTATACAGTCTGAAGGTAGAAAAGAATGTGCGTATAAGTTCTTTGTAGAACGCGTAGAAGGTATTGCTCCAAATCCAATGGGTAATGCACAATCTTATAAATTAAAATGCGTCACTCTTGATTTTCTTTATAATAGTAGTATTGTTTTTTCTAAGCGATATAAAGAGATGGAGTTTAGCGATGCTGTGTTACAGTGTATTCAAGTAGATCTGAGATCAGAGAAACCCGTATACGTAGAAAAGACAAAAGGATTTTTTGATCACGCTGTGAATAGAGTACGTCCTTTCCAAGTAATAGATTTACTTACGGAAAGAGCAGTATCTGCAGAATTTGCATCTTCATTTTTTATATTCTATGAAGATAATGAACAATACAATTTTACTACGATTGAAAATTTAATTAAAGAAAGAGAAGATTATGCAGATGATTTCTATTATTTTTATGATACATCAAATCAAGGTGGTGATTTTGAAAAAGTAGTTAATGCTTTTAATATACTAGATTTTCAAAGACTAGATGGGTTATCATCAGTTGATCGTGTATTATCCGGTGGAATACGTAATCAAGTAAGAGCTTTCAATATCTATCACGGCGATTATTTTGAAACACATGATTATACTAATATACACGATGGATTCTCTTTTAATGCGCATTCGGATTCTATAGGAGATCAAAATAGTCAAAACTTTAACGAAAGTGTTCATGAATATCCAGCAATCTCAAGTATGATTGTATTCGATGAATTAAGACCTGCTTCAGATCATATTAAAACTATTCCTTTCAAGCGGGCTTTTAGATCTAAAATGTTATCAACCGGCGTAAAGATAAGAGTATATGGTGATACTGAGATTATGATAGGTGATAGTGTTGGTATTAATATTCCACAATTTGCTGGTGTTACCTCAGGTGGTGAAGACGCTGAATTAATTAATGGAAGATTTATTGTGAAAGATATAAAGCATATGATCAGAAATGGTGAAGATGGACAGATGAGCCATGAAATGATTTTAGATTGTAGAAAGATTGGTTTAAATAAGGGATTAGAATAGTGAGCTATTATAAGTTAGGAGATGTATTTAAATGGTTTATTGCTCGCGTTGTTGATATTAACGACGAGGAAATGCTAGGCCGTGTAAAAATCCGCGTTATTCATGAGCAAACCGGTGAATTAGGTAAGAATAAAAAAAGTTATGGTATATTAGATGAGGATTTACTATGGGCGTATCCTATTTCAGCTATTCAATCTTCTAGTTTAAATCACAAAAAGATAGTTGAGTTAGAAGAATATCAAGTACCAGATTGGATTGATGCTGTTGGTTTATCTCCAACCGGTATTGCTGTTGGTACATATTGTTTCGGTTTTTATATGGATGGTCAAGAATCAAATGTACCAGTTATATTCGGTACCTATCATAAAATGTCAAGATTTCCAGAACCACCTACTGATGAATCAACTGGAAAAATGTTACAAATTGACGTAGGTAGCGATGGAGATGAGTTTTTAAATGATGTAGCTTCAAATGCTAGAGGAACAAACACATTACCAAAAGAAGAAATAGAAGGTGATGCTGAATTAATAAAAGAACCAAAGAGCGCATATGCTGCAAAGTATCCATATAATTTAACGTATACTAGTAAAGGCGGCAATGCAATAGAAATTGATGATACACCCACGTCGGAAAGAATTCACGCGTATCATCCATCTGGTTCTTATATTGAAATTGGAAATGTAGGAGATGCTAAAGGTAGACGTGTAGATAAGATTACAGATAATAACTGGACTATTACAATGAAGGATAATCATTTACTCGTAAAGGGTAATGGTATTGTTGAAATTGATATTGATAGTACAGTTTTCGTAGGAAATTCAAGTTCAGTTGTTATAGTAAACAATAGTGATGTTGCAATTGGCAATAATAGTAATGTTGAAATCGGTAGTAATAGCACAGTAACAGTTGGAGAGAATAGTACTGTAATGATTAAGGGCAATTCTTCTGTTAATGTTGATGGAACAACTAGCGTACATTCAGTAGGAGCAATGTCAATAACAAGCGACGCTTCAATTGCAATGGATGCTCCTACTATTAACGTTACTGGAAGCACTATTAATATTGGTGATGCTGGTGGTAGTATTACTTCTAATGGTATTGAGTTACATACTCATGTACATGATGGTTCACCAACAGCAGGAAGTGGTCCTAAATCTGATACTGGTGCACCTAAGTAATACGTTATAAATAAATTAATATATAAGAGGCTCTTTTTATGGGCGCTAAAATAGAACAGCATAGAGATTTATATAAGCAGAGTGGAGGAAGTCTAGATCTATACAGTGACTTCTTACATTCTTTTAGGCCTCATCCTAATACTGGACAAATTTCTAGAAAGACTAATGTTGAAGCTGTTAAGCTAGCTATTAGAAATTTATTATTAACAAATAAATATGAAAGATTAAGAAATCCTCGATTTGGAAGTAATCTATCTAGATTTTTATTTGAGCCTCAAAGCAAACAAACAAATTTAGAAATTAAACAACATATTGAAAATACTATAGAGCAATATGAGCCAAGGGTTAATATTATAGATATTAAAGTTACTTCTGATGAAGATACCCATTCAGTTGAAGTAAGTATTCTCTTTGCTATTATAACATCTTCTGATACAGAAAGATTAGACCTTACACTATACAGAGTCAGATAAATGGCAGCAAATACTAGCATTAATTTAACATCATTAGATTTTGATACTATTAAAGATAACTTTAAAACGTATATGAAAGCGCAAGATCTATTTAAAGATTATGATTTTGATGCTTCTAATATTAACGTTTTATTAGATATTCTTGCGCATAATACCCATCTAAATTCATTTTATTTAAATATGATTGGAAATGAAATGTTTTTAGATACTGCTTTAATGCGGGATTCTGTAGTATCACATGCTAAAGAATTAAATTATATTCCTCGTTCTTTTAGATCTGCGCAAGCAAAAGTTAATATTGTTATGGTAGATAGTTCAGACGAAGCTATATTATTAATCCCAAGAGGAACATCTTTTACTGGTACAGTAGATAATAAAAATTTTACATTTACTGTATCAGAAAATATTCAAGCCATTAGTGGAAATGATGGAAAGTTCTATTCTAATAATGTAACATTATATGAAGGTGATTATGTATCAGATCAATATGTAATGAATTATTCTAATGATAATCAAAGATTTATTATTAATAATAAAACAGTAGATATTAATAGTCTCTTAGTAACGGTATTAGAAGATAATGGAGCTGAAACATTAACTTATAAGAAAGCTGATAATTTATTTGGATTAAATGCAACTTCGCAATCGTTCTTTATTCAAGCAGCAGAAAATGAAACATATGAAGTTCTATTCGGCGATGGTGTTATTGGCAGAAGACCTAAAGATAGATCAATTGTAATTCTTCAATATCGTCGTTGTAACGGTGAATTACCAAACGGAATTGGTAAATTTTCAGCAGATGGTAAAGTTGGAACGGCAACTATCACTTCTATTACAACAGTTTCTAAAGCTGCTGGTGGATCTATATCAGAAAGTATTTCTTCAATTAAATTTAATGCGCCAAGAGCATTTAATACGCAAGAAAGAGTTGTTACCGCTAGTGATTATGAAACAATTTTAAAAGCTAATTTTTCTGAAATTAATGCAGTGTCAGCGTATGGAGGAGAAGAAGAAACTCCTCCGCAATATGGTAAGGTTATTGTAGCAGTAGATTTAAAAACTACTGACGAACTTCCGCCTTCCAGAAGAAATGTTTATCGTCAATTTATTAAACAGCGTAGTCCATTAGCAATTGATCCAGTGTTTATAACGCCGGATTATACATACGTTTTAGTTAACACTAAAGTTAAATATAATATTAATGAGACTAGCTTATCGACTGAAGATATTAAAGCGCTTGTAATTTCTACAATTCAGAATCATAACACACAAAATATTGACGGCTTTAATAAAACATTACGTTATTCTCGATTAATTGCTGATATAGATGATTCAGATCTTTCTATTGTTAGTAATGATACAGACTTGTTAGCTATTAAAAGTATAAATCCAAATACAATTTCTAGTGCTAATTATGATATAGATTTTAGTATAGCTTTAAAAGATGATATTGGCCAATTGCCGGGAGATCATCCTGAAAACGAACAAAGTATTATTTCTTCAACACCATTTTTTATTGGAGGTAATGAGTGTTTTATTGAAGATGATGGTGAAGGTGTGTTGAGAATTATGTCAACCGAGGGAAATACGCACAGATTATTTTCAGAAATTGGAACAGTAGATTATACTAGAGGATTTTTACAATTAAGTGCTTTTAAACCAGATCAAATCATTGGAAACAATTTAGACATATACGCAAGAACTGAAGAAAAAGATATTACATCACAACGTAGAACTATTCTTGCTATTAGAGATCAAGATATTAAAGTAAGTGTTACTCAGGTTCGTTTATAATGAAAGAACTAGAAAAATACATAAGTCCTTTTACAGAAAGACTATTCCCAGAATTTTATCGGGAAGAAGGACAAATGTTTATTTCATTTGTAAAAGCATATTATGAGTGGTTAGAATCTGAAAATCAGATATATTATCACGCTAGAAGATTACCCGATTATCGTGATATTGATAAAGTTATTGAAGATTTTATAGTTTTCTTTAAACAAAAATATCTTTCTAACATCCAGTTTACTACTGCGTCTAATAAACAGTTATTCATAAAAAATTCATTAGATTTTTATAGATCTAAAGGTACACCGCGTGCAATAGATTTGTTTTTTAAATTAATACACGGATTAGAAGCACAAGTATATTACCCCTCAGATGATTTATTTAGATTATCAGATAATGAATGGGTAGATGTACAATATTTAGAAGTTGTTGAATCACCAACAAATATTCAAATGGTTGGTGAAATTATTAGAGGTAATAAGACTGGTGCTGAAGCTTATGTAGAAAGATTAGTTAAAGTAAAAAAAGATACTAGATTTATTAGCGTTTTATATTTAGCTAATGTTACAGAAACAAATTTTAAAACCGGCGAGCAAGTTTCAACATTATTTAAAGACACAAATGTTACTACTAAAATTGTAGGATCATTAAGTAAGTTTAGTATTAATCGTAGTGATTCTGGATTTGAATTAGGAGAAACTACTTATGTTGAAGATGGTGCTGGGAAAAAAGGTATTGGAAGAATTACTGACGTTACTAGTTATGTTGGTGTAATCGATTTTGAACTATTAGATGGTGGGTGGGGATACACAGCTAACGCTGAAATTATAGGTTCGGATCGTGTTTTAATTACTAGAGATTATACTATTGAAGGCGTAACTGGATCTTTTTATCCAGACGGAAATGACTTCTTATATAGAAGAACCCCGGTAATGCAATTTGAAAATGTAAAGCAAGATTTATTATCAGTTGATTATGATGCTACTGTAGCAGATCCAGAAGAGTTTAGTATAGGTGAAACTGTAACTTCATATGACGTTGGTAATAATATAACTTTTACTGGAACTATTGTAAGCTCTACATATGAAGCTGGAGATACTGAAGGAACTATTGTAGTAAATTATAGTTCTAATACATATTCTGCTGGTAATTTGGGAGATGAAATATATTTAACTGGTAATACGTTTGTTTCTAATGTAGTAAGTTCTACTAGCGTATCTGCGTCTGCTAATGTAATAGGATATTCTAATACAGCAACAATTACATATGATTCTTCTGGGGGTGTATTAAATGCTGGAGATATTTTAGAACAATACTATACAATTAATACCGATGCTGGTGGGAATTACAGAAAATTATTTGCTAATTGTACTGTTTCAAAAGCATATTCAAATATTGAACTCGGTGAAAGTTATGCTGATATAGTTTATGGTGTTGGTTGTATTAGAACAGATTATCCTTTAGAAAGAGAACGAGATGGTGTAAGTTTTCCCGCTATTGGTGCTGGTAATTTTTCAAACACTAATCTAGGAATAATTAATATTGTTAATACCTTTTATAATGGTTCTTGTTATGTTCAAGACGCATTAGGTAATCCAGTAGAAACATCATTTAATATTACAACAATATCCGGCTTTGAAACCGAAGCTAATTTTGAAATCGTAGGGTATAATGAAGAAGTTATTATACCAGAATCTTTTAATGATACGTTAATCAGTGCAATCCCAGAAAGTACTATTATTGGTTCTAACTTATACCAAGTTAATAATAACTTTGATAGAGGATTTAACGATACTTTAGTGCAAACTCTTGGCCCTTGGGAAGATATTACTATTGGTTCCATAGAAGGAATAGTAAGTAGAAATCCTGGTCGAGGTTATGCAGCAGATCCATTTTTTATTATATATGAACCAAGAATGTACCATATAGAAAAATACGATTTTTTTGCAGAATACGAATTGCCACCCGGATCTACACAAGGTCTTAATTTTAATATTGGTGAAGCATTGATTGGACAGACTTCTGGTACTCGTGGAAGGTTGCGAGTGCATGATAGAGAAAATTTAACGTTAAAAATTACTAGATTAGATTTAGACAACAATTTTATTCCGGGTGAAATTGTAACTTCAGAAGATACTAATTTTTCTGCAACTATTATAGAAGGCCCGCCAGAATATTATAATGGTACTTATGTTGAAAGAAGAGAACAAAGAACTGGTTTAAACGCTATAGTAAAATCTGAAGCTTTTACTGGTGATGGATTTGCTACCGCAGTTGAAGTAGTAGATTCTGGATTTGGATATTTTGAAGAAGAAGATTTGACATTAGTATCATCAGATGATTCCAGTAAAACTATTTCAGTTACTGGATATCTAGGCAAACAAGGTGTTGGAATAGGATATCATACTAATAGAAGATCATTTTTATCTTCAGATAAATATCTTCAAGATAACGATTTTTATCAAGAATATTCTTATAAAGTATTAACGGCGTTGCCTTTCGATGCTTATAAAGATACTTTAATTAAAGTATTACATGTTGCTGGAACCAAACCGTTTGGCGGTTATTTAGCTACCACTGACGTAAAATTAGATATTCTATCTTCATCTGAATCTATTGATTTTGAATTGAAATCTACTGTTGCGTTGTTGAATGAGAATATTTTCTATTCTCCAACTATTATTATTAGTGCATCGCAAGATGTTATATTCGAGGACGAAGATGTATTCTTCTCACCGACAGTTCGTAATCAGATTCTTGAGCAACAATACACATTCATTGACGCTGACGATTTCGTAACTTATCCGCATGTTATTTCTAACGCTTAGTATAAATAATCAATTATAGAGATACATTGAATTATGTCAAAAAGAATAGTACCAAGAGAATTTAAAACGCATCTTATTACGCAAATGGTTGAATCTATTTCAGAGCCAGCCAATACTACGTATTACTCTTTTATTGGTGATCATGTGGCCAGTGGTGTTACTGAAGATGATGTTGTTGCTCCCTCAAGAAGTGGACAAGATTTAAATATTGACACGTATAGAAATATGATATTTGGGAAAAGATTAAATCAAAGTGATATGCGAGTTATGATTCCTCGCTACGATTGGCAAGCTGGTAATACATATGTTTCGTTTGATGACGATGATCCAGATCTTTATGATAAACCTTTCTACGTTGTTGTTGATGAAAGTTCTTATAAGCACGTTTATAAATGCTTATATAATGCAAATAACGCAGCATCTACAATTCAACCAACTTTTGGTGATGTAGTATATGATGCTGCTTTATATACTACAGGCGACGATTATTATGAAACTTCCGATGGATATCAATGGAAGTATATGTATAGCATAGACTCTTTAACATTTTCTAATTTTGCAACTCAAAATTTTATTCCCGTTGTTGCTAATACTGTAGTTGAAGCTAATGCAGTTGATGGATCATTAGATGTAATATTAGTAGAAAATGGTGGAAAGAATTATAATAATTTTGTATCTGGACAATTTACTTTAAGTGATGTTAAAGTTCAAAGTAATACTTTTCTTTATAAATTACCAGATGGTTCAGGCACAGCAGATGGATTTTATGGTAATACTATTATACATTTATTAAGTGGAACTGGGGCGGGACAGTGGTCAAGGATAACAGATTCTTTTCTTCTAGAAGGTGTTGGTGTGATTGTACAGGTTGCAAACACTTTTACAATTACTCCAGATTCTTCTACTAGATATGAATTAAGTCCTGAGATTAAAATTGTTTCAGATGGCACTCAATCTAGCAATGCTATAGCAAGAGCCTTAATTAATAATGCAGCGTCAAATAGTATATACAAAGTAGAAATATTGGATGTTGGAGAAAATTATAATTATGCAACAGCTGAAGTATTAACGGGTGGACCTGCCGCTGCTAATGGTGGACCTGCAGGATCTGCTGGTGATATTGTAGTTCCAACAGCATCAACAATAAGACCTATCATTCCTCCACCGGGAGGGCATGGTGCAAATAGCGCGATTGAACTTGGAGGAAAAGCTTTAGGTATATATACCCTATTTAATAAAGATGAAGATGGTACAGTAGAAGCAACAAATACGTTTGGACAATTTGGTATTATTCGAGATCCTGTATTTGCTAATGTTGAAGTACATTTCGTTAAAGCTTCAGATGATAGTGATGGTTCTGATGGAGAATTTTCTTTAAATGAAACTGTAGTTCAGTTTAAAAAGATTAGACTTTATTCACAAGTTACTACTATTGGTGGAAACGTTACTATTACTGCGAATCTAGCAGGAACTGCGTACGATGAATATATTAAAACTGGAGATTATATCTATTTGAATGATACGATAGGAAATTACCATCATATATCAGAAGTTAATAGTGCTTCAGCTGAGGATACTATAACATTATTTGATGCACCTCCGTGGACTTCTTCTACAACAGACGTTTATATTGCGAATAGGATTTGCATTTCAAAAATTAGACAAAAAATTGGAAGCAATAGTTTTTATTTAGATGCAGTAAAAGGAAAATTAGAAATAGGCGAATATATGATTGGTCTATCTTCTGGAGCAGTAGCAAAACCATCTGGCATTGATATTAATGAAAGATATGCTACGGCAAATAGTCAATATAATTTTTCTACTTTTAATCAGATGACTCGCTGTGTAGGCGCAGTTTCTAGTGGAACATTTTTAGCAAATGAAATAGTTTATCAAGGATCTTCTGTTGAAAATTCATCTGCTACAGCGTATGTACATTCAGCAAATTCTACGCATTTAACACTGACAAGAGTATCTGGAAATATTAGTACCGGCGTAAATATTATTGGAGATGAATCTTCTGCGATTTTATCAGCGCCTTTTACTAAATACAATGGAGATTTAGATCCTACTAGTGGAGCTATAGTCTTTTTACAAAACGATGTACCGGTTTCTAGAGATTCAAATCAATCTGAAGAAATAAGAGTAATTTTGGAGTTCTAAAATAAATGTCAATTCAAACAGATTTACAAGCATCCCCATACTTTGACGACGCAGAAACAGCGCATGCAAAAGATTATTATAAAATTTTATTTAGACCAGGCGCTGCTGTACAAGTAAGAGAACTTAACCAATTACAAAGTGTTCTGCAAGAACAAATTACTAAGTTTGGTGATCATGTTATTAATAGAGGAGCTTTATTAGAAGGATGCGATGCAACTTTTCACTATGCTGTTCCTTATATTAAAATTAAAGATACAACATATACTGGTGGCGCTGTTGACGTTGATCGGTATTTAGGTTTATTAGCTGTACAACCATCTACTAATCTTGTGGCTAGAGTAATTAAGTCTGAGTCTGGATTTGAATCACAAAATCCAAATCTCAATACTTTATATTTAAATTATCTTAATAGTGGTCTTGATGGCACTACTCCTGAGTTTTCAAATGGTAACTTATTAACGATATATAATGAAGATTTAAGACTATATTCTATTGATGTTGCTAATGGTTCCCAAGGATTTCTTAATACGGATAGTGTCGTTATTCTATCAGCTATTGAAGTACAAAATACCTCAGGTGGATTAGAATTTTCTAATGGTACATTCCAAGTAGGAGAAACTATTACCCAATCAACCACTGGCGCTCAAGCAGAAATTACTGCAATTGATACTTCTTCTAATACAGAAGCTGTGGTGTTAAGATTAAAACCACTTACCAGTCAATTAATTTTAGCAAATAATTCTAGTTGGTCTTTTTCTAGAACCTTTAATATTACCGGTGGAACTACTAGTAACGAAGCTGTACTTATGGATTTTGTTGGCGGAGGCGCAGTAGCATCTGTTAATACATCTTCTGTAGGCGTTATCAATAATATTAATATGCAAGCTGCTGGTATTGGATATTATATTGATCCATATGTAACAATTTCAACAACACAAGCATCAACAGATCAAGTCAATGCTTTAGATCTAACTCCCAATGCGTTTTTGACAAAAGTTACTGTAGCTACTAATGAATTTACTGATCCAGTCGGTGTCGGTTATGCTATGGAAATTACAGAGGGTATTATATACCAAAAAGGATATTTTTTAAACGTACAACCACAATGGCACATTGTAGAAAAATATGCCAATACACCAAGTAACGTTTCTGCTGGATTTACTACAATAGAATATGTTGCAAATAGTTCTGTAGATAATAGCTTATATGACAATGCAGCTGGATATTTAAATGAAAACGCGCCGGGTGCACATAGATTATCATTAACGCCAGTTTTAACTATTAAAACCGATAGTGAAGCTGAGGAAGATTCTGAATATTATCCTGTTTGGAAATTTTCAGAAGGTAAAGTTACACAAACAAGAGATCGTTCTGAATTAGCTGCTGTTGGTGATATAATGGCGGAAAGAACATTTGAAGAATCTGGTAATTATTTCTTAGATGTTTTTAACATTACAACAAAATCTCCAACTTCTATGGCCGATTCTGAAAACGTATTTAATTATGTTATTGATCCTGGTCAAGCATACGTTTCAGGATATAGAATTAAGACAGATAGAAATACTACTTTAGAAATTTCTAAATCTAAAGATATTGTTACGTATTCAAATACGGCAATAGATTTTAACTATGGAAATTATGTAAGAGTAAATGAATATGCAGGACATCTTTCTTTTACAGAAGGAGATCAAGTAGATCTTAAAAGTTCTGTCCAAAATGCATTATCTGTAAGAGCAGGTACAATACCAAATATTGGATCCACTATAGGTAAGGCTAGAGTTAGGTCTGTAGTGTGGGAACGTGGAGGAGATCTTGGAAATCCTGGTGCAGTATTTAGAATATATCTATTTGATATTAAAATGAATGCTGGAAAATCTTTTGATAATGTTAAAGCAATAAGAACTTCTACGTCTACTGCTGATCTAATATTAGAATCTAAACCAGGTTCTGGTGGAGGAACATCTGTTGCTAAATTATATGGTGTTGCTAATAACGCATTAATGTATAATACGCAATTGCCTTTAGTAGAAACAACCAACATTACGTACAAATATAAAACTGAAGAAACTGGCATTATCGTAGATACTCTTTCCCAATTCAGCGTTGCTGCAGATGCTGGTGCTGCATGGCCATACGTTGGTTCCCTCACTACTGCTGAAAAAAGAGAAATTATAATTACGCCTGAAACTGATTTAATCATATCAGATAGTATTTCTGGAACGTATTCTTCAGATAGTAGTGGAACATTGACTGGATTAAGTACACAATTTACTTCAGAATTGACTGATGGTGATTATCTTAAATTAACCGATGGTGGTTCTAATACAGCTATTATTCGAGTACGAAGTATTCTTAACAATACTTCTTTTAAATTTCAACCCACCGCTGCATTAGCAGATATTGATGCATCTGCAACTTTTGAAAGAATATTACCTGCAAATGTTCCAATTGAGTTTTCAACTAGGGCTAATAGAACTGCTACTGTAAATGGAAATAATTTAGATATTGATCTCGGAGAGAGTTTAACATCTGGGGTTGGAACTACATCAATTATCTTCAATCAAAAAATAACTTTAACTAATCCAACATCAAAAACAGTTAATAGAAAAGTTTATGTCAAGATTGATGTTTCATCTAATGCTGCAGGTACATCTGGACCATGGTGTTTAGGTATACCAGATATTTTTAGACTTCGTGCAGTTTATGACGGTTCTACTACTAGCGATACAAATATTACAAATTATTTTTACGTAAATCATAATCATAAAACAAATTACGCAGACGTTGGTTATTTACATTTAAAGAAAAATCCAAAATGGACAGTAGGTGCGAGTGATGTATATTTAATTGAATTAGATTGCTTTACAACGTCTTCAGAAGGATTAAAAACTATTTCTTCATATTCTTTAGATGATACAAAAACATTATCAGAATTAGATACTGATGGAACTGTAATTAATACATTAGAAATTCCTGAAATCACAGGACCTGAGGGAAACTATTATGATTTAAGAGAAGTTTTAGATTTTAGACCTATCACCTCAGCTACAACAACATATCAGACAGATCCTGCATTAGCACCAACTAATCCAAGTGCAGTAACAGAGTCTACTAGATTTGCTGCTACAGATAAAAGGTTTCCAGTACCAGAAGGTGATATAACACTAAGTTATACTTATTACGATTCTAGAGATGATAGTATTATTTTAAATACTGATGGTACTTTCGATATATTAGAAGGAGAAAAATTAAGACAAGCTAGACAGGCAGATGAGTTCTTATTATATACTGCTGATATTCCTCCATATCCATCTCTTCCTGAAAGATTATCAGAAAACATGACTGAGATATTAGCAGTTAATGTTTATAATGAAACTATTCAAACCGGAAGATTGGAAAGATATACTATTACAACTGAAGCGAGTTCTATGCAAACTCCTGGATATAGTATGGATGAAATTAAGTCCTTAGAAAACAGGATTGCAGCTTTAGAATATTATGTAAGTTTAAGTGATAATGAAACAAAAGTTAAAAATAAAGTATTATCTAGTTCAGTTGATCCTACTTTAGAAAGATATAAATTTGGATTTTTTACTGATGAATTTATTGATGCATCAATGACTAACGTAGACGATCCTGCACAAAACTCTTCAATATATGATTATAGACTACGCCCATCTAAGAATCCTTTAGAAGTTGCATTTAGGCCTGCTAATAATGGTTCAACAAATAGTGATGGTAAAAAGATTAAATTTAAATATAATGTTGTTAATATTGTTAGTCAAAAAAGTTCTACAGATGGACCTGTAATTGTAGTACCTCCACCTCCTCCAGTGGTTCCACCGACACGTGAAAGACCAGTTCCACCACCAGTAATTCCTCCTCCACCTGTTGTAGTAGAAGAGGTAGAAACTAAGTGTGTAGCAATTAAAAATAAAAATAACACTAATGGCCCAGGACTTAATGGCGAAGAATCAATTTTCCCATCAGATTCATACACTTTTACATTATCATCTAATAGTGCAGCCAATGGACAAATATGTACAATATTTTTTGATGTGTATAACGGTGCTGATCGTTTTGAAGTAAAACAGGGATCTACTACTTTATTCACTAGTTCTACTAAAGCGTTTAGAACTCTTACTGCAGCAGAAAAAAGAGAAAAGCCTGGTGGTAAGAGCTCAAGGATTCGCTGGGACGAAGGACCTGCAGGGTCGGTGAAGGCAAATGCAGTATATGATAATAACTATTGGGTTACTAATCTAGGAGCATATGATTTTACTTATAATTCATCTCTTGGAAATAAAATTACAATTACTGTTAGAAGTGGTGTTGGTACAGCTTGGAACGCAGTTTTCTGCTATCCAGCTCCAAAATTAGTGATTGATCCGGTGTATCAAGCAAATCCGGTTAAAGTTCCACCTCCAACTAATCCTCCACCGGTAGCTGTGACTCTTCCAGCAACTCCTCCACCTGCACCGCCGAAGCCACCAACACCCGTGCCTTCGCCACCTTCTGTTCCACCTTCTACAGCTCCAACAACGACTGGAGATGTAGTGGTGTTACCGCAAACAATAAATATTAGCGGTTATGGATTTAGTGCTACTGTACCTATTAACATTCCAATAGCAGCAACGGTGCAAGTAGTTAGTCCGCCTAAGACGCCTAAGGCACCACCTAAAGTCGTGCCGGCTAGACCTCCTAAGCGGCCGCCTAAGACGCCTTCTACAAGAAGAATAATTTTCAGTGAAGATCATAAAGTGGATGCTCGAACTAGAGATCTTCTTGATACGTTTAAGCAGACTGGAAGCGTTAGAACTAGCAGTGCTAGAATAGTGGTTCCACCAAAACCACCAGTTCCAAATCTACCGCCACCGCCACCGCCGGAGCCACCAGCGCTTCCTAAGAAAAAGAGGAAAGTGCCAAGACCAGCTCCACCTAAGAATGTGGTTAAAAGTGTAGATTTATCAAAAGGAATCGTACCACCTGCAATAGCAGCTATTACTGCTAAAATTTCAGGCAGTAAACCAAAAGCACCGTCTACGACAGTTAAAGTAGACGTTACAAAAAACATTGCAATTAAAGGTATTAAAATTGGAAAAATTAATATTGGCAACATTGGAGGCATTTAGAGATGAATATTAATTTAGGTAACTTAGGATCGAATTTTAAATTAGATCTTAATTCTTCATTTAAAGGTTTGAGAGAAACCAGTGACGTTGCTTCTTCAATACAACCAATTCAAAGGCGCGGACCTTTTACGTTTAAAAATTTAAAACCTAATACAAAATATAAAGTATTTTTTCAAGATCTTAATATTACTGAATGGTGTTATGGTTATGGTGGTTCTAGAGGTTATAAGCCAAAAGGTGTTTCTGGTGATGGAAACAGATATGGTCAAACTTTCTTATGGACTGACGAAGATGGTGATTTATCTTTCTCTATGTATTGGCTTGCTTGGCAGAAAATTCCAAGAGGAACTGTAGAGCAATTAATGAGTATGAAAGAAAAGACTTTATCTGAAGAAAGTATTACTCTAATTCCATTTGGAACAACATTAAATACGACTAATGTTACTATTAACAATAAAACATTAGAAAAATTAAACGTAATTGCACCTACTTCAAATACTGCTCCAGTAAAGATTGCAAAAGATATTGCAGATCAGTTACTTGGAGTCCAAGGAGTAGGTAAATTTGTATTACCTAAACAGCCAAAGCTTGTCAAACGCGCGTCGCAGATTCGTACGCGTACAATAAAGCAAGAAGCAGATTTTGATTATGTACAAACTTTCTTTTTAAATGATGCTAAACTTGGAGGCGCAAAAACTGTAGATTTAACTGGAATTAATTTATATTTTAAGAAAAAACCAAATCCAATTTCTGGTAAAGGTAGAAAAGATAAAGGCGTAATTGTTAGTTTGATTGATGTTGAAGATGGAATTCCAGTTTTTAAAAGAGAATACGAATCTTCTAAAGTTGCATTAACATTATCAGAAATCAATACTTCTTCAGATGCATCTATTGCAACTACTTTTGATTTTGATACTCCAGTAAGAGTTAAAACTGGAAAATATTATGCTTTTACCGTAGCATATCAAGATAATGTGTATGAGTTGTGGACATGTAAAGTTGGTGATAGAAAAACTGGAACTAATACTAAATCTGGTGGTGCACAAAAAGATCATCAAGGTGATTTATATATTGGATATAAGAATAAGCCAAACGCATCAAAATCTTATATTAAACAAAAAGCATCAACTACTGAAGATTTAAAATTTGACATTGAGGGATGCGAATATGAGAGCGCTGTGGCTGCTGTTAATATTGTCAATGAAGATTATGAATTTTTTACAATGGGCACTGTCACTGGTGATTATATTGGCGGAGAATATGTATATAAAGATTCTTCAACATTAACAGGCACAATTAGTATAACAGGTAATGATCGAATTATAACAGGTGTTAATACAACATTTACTGCAGATTTTAATGATGATGATTGGATTTTACTTACAGATGGAACTGCTGGAAATACTGAAATTTTTGAAATTAGTGATGTTAAAAGTGATACAAGAATAATTGTAAAAAATTTAGCACCATATTCAATTACTAATGGTACTCATAAAAAACCTGTAGTGGCTCAAGTATATCATTGGGATCCACTTGGAGATACTTTAATCTGTACAGATTCCGAAGCTACTTCAACAAATAGATTTGAAGTTGGTTCTACTGTTATTGGAATTGATTCGGGTGCGTCTGGCGATGTTTCTACTTTAGATGTATTACCAATTTCTGCTTTTACGCCAAAATTTGATTTAGATATTCCTTCTAGAACTACAGTTATTGTAGAAGGATCTTTTACTTATTTTGATGGTACTAATTTTAGAGTTAGTACAACGTCAGATTATACAAGACAAATTGAAATGAATTCTCCTAATTTCTTAGAGCAATTTATAAATTCTACATCACAGGCTGTATACACACCATATATATTATCTAGATCTTCAGAAGTAGTTAATGGAACACATTTGTATGATGAAAATGATGATGGTACTGGAGATAAATCCTGTAGAATTAGAATATTATATCGTTGGAATGGTGAAACGGCTACTACATACGAATCACCAGATTTTGACGTAGAAAATTCTTCTATTGCGACTTCTTATTTTGAAATTAATAACGATTATGCAAATGAACACACTAATGATGGAGAAGCTGCTAGTAAACATATTTCTAAAAAATTAGTATTTGGCGATGGTGTTAATGCAGAAGATGTTAGAGTAATATATACTGCGCATAAACCACCGGGTACAGATTTTAAGTGTTATGCTAAAATTATAAACGAATCCGACCCTGATCTTTTTGATGACAAATTTTGGACAGAATTAGAAGTAACATCCGGCAATGAAAATGTATTTAGTGATGTAAGCGATTTAGATGATTTAATTGAAGTAGAATTTGGATTTCCTGCATATCCTCCAAGTGCAAGTACACTAAGTGGAACTGTTGATACTAATGCTGGCACTACTGTAGTAACCGGTGTTAATACAACATTTACTTCTGACTTATCATCTGGTGATGTGGTTAAAATTTATAGTCCATTATTCGAAGAAAATTATGGTATATTTTTAGTAGATACTGTAGATAATGATTTACAAATTACTTTACATGAAGCAGTAGCAAATGTAAATATACAAGATACTGGATTAAAAATTGATAAGATTTCTACGCCATACACTGCGTTTAACAACACTGATAATTTTAATATAGTAAGATATTTTAGTCAAAATGGTGGAGTATATGATACATATAATGCTATTGCAATTAAGACAGTATTATTATCTGATTCATCTACCATTGTTCCTTCTATAGATGATTATAGAGTGATAGGAGTTTCTGCATAATATGATAAATAACAATAGTGATGATTTTATTAAAACTGATGATGGGGCTGTTATTAATACAAACATTGATGATTTTAAAAGATATAAAATGGAAAGGGAAAAGTCTTTTAGACAAATAGAAGTTGATAAAAGACTTTCTAAAATAGAAAAAGATATAATACAAATTAAAAAAATACTTACGGATTTTCACGCAAAGATAGGTTAAATTGAATGGCTCTTTTATCAGGTTTCGACGAATTAAATGCCGCATCAGCTACATTTAGTGATTGGTTAGAAAAAACTAACCAAATGATCGTGCTGATGCGCGATAATGTTATAACTGCAAATACATCTGGTGCTAATACAAATGGTGATGCAGTATTAACAGGACAATTTACAGCGAATGATGTCGTTATTGAAGATAGTTTGCGTGGCGGTAACTATACTACGTCTGCTAATCTTTTTATTACATCAAATGTTGAAATACAAAATACTGCTTTATTAACTATTGTTTGGAAAGATATTAACGTAATTGGAAACGCTAATACATATGCAAATTTGCATGTATCAGAAACTAGTGGTGATTTAAGAGCGTATGGTGATGCTTATGTAGAACAATATTTAGAAATTGGTAGTCAAGTTACTGGTGATGTTAGAAATACTACAGTTGATTCTCTTAAAATTACAGGCGCAAATATTGAGTTTAATACATACTCTTCTAACTCAGTTGGTAAAATTATTACCAATGATGATGGTAGTTTAATTATTGATGCAGACCTTGGTGCAAATGGTACAGCAGATTCGATCTTAAGTTTACGTGTTGATAATAAAGATAGTCTGACAGTTACGAGTGGTAACGTTGACTTTTATGACGCAACTGGTGCATCAGTACAGGCTCGTTGGGAAGGGGCACATGACACTAACACCGGTGGTCTTGGAATTAGAAAGACTGCGCCTGAAGCAAATACAGCACTTGATGTTGATGCTGAAGTTCGAGTCGATCAATTAACAGTCGACGGTTCATTAACATCTAATGTATACGTTGGTAATACAAATTGGACTGATGGTGCAGCGGGTCATGCTCACTGGGTTAACATTCGCAAATCAGACGCCAGTGTTTCTGGTATTGGTTGGCAAACAACATTAGCTGATACGACAAATCACTTAGATACAGTCATTAAAACAATTGACGATGAATCTCTTGTAATATCAGTCGATGATACAGCCCGCGGTGTAACAACAGCTGATATTGATTTTCAAACTAATGGTGTTCGACGACAGACAATCTATGCAAATGGCGATGTTGCATTTACTAATAATGGTGTTGATAGAGTAATCTGGGATGCTTCACGAGGAACTCAAGGATATCTGCGCCATCTCGATAATGTTAGAACTACATGGGGAACAGGTGATGATTTTAATATCTACCACAATGGTTCACATAGTTACATCGTAGATAGTGGAACTGGCAATACTCACATCTGGACTGCCACAAATTTATTAATTCAAAACGCAACCGGCACAGTAAATGCTATTGTCGCTAATACTGCTGGCGAAGTAACTCTCTATCATAATAATACTGCAAAACTTCAAACAAATTCAACTGGCATCGAAGTGTATGGCGAAGCTAATACTTCAACAGCAAGAGTTTTAGGCGATGCAAACTTCGATGGATCTACAGGATTAAACTCTAATAACGTATTCTGGGATGCATCTGCTAATACTTGGCATTATCGTGATGATACAATTGTTACATGGGGTGATGATGATGATTTCACAATTCGTCACGATGGATCACACACATATTTACAAGATACATCTGGTACCGGCAAGGTTTATCTAGATACTAATAATTTTATTGTAAGAAGTGCTGATGGTTTAGAAACATTGATCGATGCACAGGAAAATCTGGCCGTTAAACTTTATTATAATAATGCTAATAAATTAGAAACAACAAACATCGGGATTAATATTGAAGGTGAAGCTAATACCGATACCTTAAGAGTTCAAGGTAATGTCGATTTTGAATCTGATGCGGTATCAACAAATGAAGATGCATTAACATGGACTGCTACAACTAGAACATTTAATTGGAATGACAATGCTAAGGCCACGTTCGGTACAGACGGTGATCTTGAGATTTATTTCGATAATACTGGAAATAATTCTATCATTGCAGAAACTGCAACTGGAAATTTAGTTATTGAAGGTACTAATTTAATTTTAAGAGCGACAGATGATTCTAGATATTTAGAAGGCATTGATGGTGTTGCTACGTACTTATATTCGCCGGATAACACTATTGCATTAACATCAAATAATAATCAAGTTCATATTACTGATTTAGCTAACACAAATACATTGCGTGTTAGATCTACATCGCTATTCGAAGATGATATTAGCATTGAAGGTTCTACAAGCGGTGAAGCTCTTAGTTGGGATAAGTCAGCAAATACTCTTAACTTTAATGACAATAACTATGCTACTTTTGGTACGAGTGGTGATTTATCTATTTATCACGATGCTACTACTTCACGAATTGACAACTCTACTGGCAACATTGTTATTAAAAATAATGCTGATAACGCCGATATTCTTATTGCTACAGACGACAGCAACGGTGGCGTAGCAGATTATATTAGAGCCGATGGTAGTAGCGGTGATGTTGTTCTTTATCATTATGGTACACAAAAACTTGCTACTAAGTCTTATGGTGTTGAAATCGAAGGTGAAGCAAATACAGATACATTGCGTGTTCAATCTAATGTTAAGTTTGAATCTGATGCGGTATCAACAAATGAAGATGCATTAACATGGACTGCTACAACACGTACAATGAATTGGAATGATAACGCGAAAGCAACATTTGGTACAGACGGCGAATTAGAAATTTATTTTGATGCTGCTGCAAATAATTCTATCATTTCTGAGTCAGGAACTGGTTCATTAATTATCCAAGCAACAGATCTTACATTGCGCGCTGCAGATGCGTCGCGTTACCTTGTTGGCGATGATGGTGTTGGAACCTATCTATATTCGCCAGACGATTCACCAGCGCTATTAGCTAATAATAATCAAGTTCATATTACTGATTTAGCTAATACAAGTACACTGCGTGTAAGAAGTACTTCACTATTCGAAGATGATATTAGCATTGAAGGTTCTACCTCAGTTAATACTCTTACATGGGATAAATCAGCTAATACCCTTAATTTTGATGATAATAACTTTATTACGATGGGAACTGATGCAGATCTTTCAATTTATCATACTGGCGCACGAGCAAATATCAATACTGCGATTTTAGATGTCAGAGGTTCCACTAATACAAATTTATTTACTGATAAGCTAGAAGTAAGAAGTCATACCGGTTCAGAAGCATATGTTACTGCAACATTAAATGGCGCGGTCGTGATGTATCACAATAATGCACAAAAACTTACTACTCAGGCCGGTGGAATTACAGTTACCGGTAACGTTGTATCAGATGGTTTCGTTGCAGGAGATGGAGAAAAATTACAACTAGGTGCTTCTCAAGATTTACAAATTTTCCATGAAGCATCAGGCAATTCTATCATCAAAGAATCAGGCGGCGGTTCATTAGTACTTCAAGGTAATAATATGATCCTTGAAAATACAGAAGGTGGAAATTATATTGATATGGCGGCTGGTGGGGCTTTAAATTTATATTATGCCGGCGCTGCTAAATTAGCTACTGCAACAGGTGGTGTTGTTGTTACCGGTAATGTTGTATCAGATGGTTTTGTCGCAGGCGACAATGAAAGAGTACAGCTAGGTGCTGCTCAAGATCTAGAATTATATCATAATGGTACAGCTTCTCTTATTACAAATAAAACTGGCAATTTAAACATTACAAATAATGCTGATAATGCAGATGTAATTATTTCATCAGACAATGGTTCTGGCGGTATTACACCAATTATATCTGCAAGCGGTACAAATACTTCGGCAATTCTATATTCTGCTGCAACCGCAAGATTACAAACAACTAATACTGGTGTTACGGTAACAGGCACAATTATTTCTGATGGTTTAACAATGGGTAACAGCGAGAAAGTTACTCTTGGCACCACGATGGAAATTTTTAATGATGGTACAACTTCATATGTTCGAGAATCTGGTACAGGTTCTTTAGCACTTCAAGCTAATGGTGTAGTTATAGAAGACACTGAAGGTGGAAATTATTTTGTCGGTACTGCTGGCGGTGAAGCAACACTATATCATAATAGTGTTGCAAAGTTAGATACACAGGCAGGTGGTATCACTGTTACGGGTAATGTTGTTGCCGATGGTTTTGTTGCGGGTGATAACGATAAATTACAATTAGGCGACGAGCAAGATTTTCAATTGTATCATAGTAGTGCTGATAACCATTCATACATCACGGAAAATGGTGCTGGAAGTTTAATAGTACAAGGCAATAATGTAGTTATCGAAAATACAGAAGGTGGAAACTACATTGATATGACTGCTGACGGGGCTGTTGAATTATATTATGCAGCTGCTAGCAAATTACAAACGTCAGACACCGGCGTAAATGTAACAGGCACCGCAGTTAGCGATGGCCTTAACGTTGATGGTAGTGGTTATGTTTCATCCAAATTGCATGTAGGTGGAACTGATACTCCAACAGAAGCATTTAAAGTTACTGGTACTGCTACAGTAACTTCTTCTTCAACGCTCACTGGCGCAGTAACATTTGGAAGTACAGCAAAACCGAACGAAACAGGACAAGATCTTGGAGATTCAACTCATAGGTGGGATGCATTCCTTTCTAATACTTCTGTAGCAACATACTTATATCCTGCAACTTCAGGTGATGATTTAGGTTCATCGTCATTAAGATGGGATATCTTTGGTAATGATGCAAATATTAATGCATTAACTGTTAATAATAATACTGTTTTAGGTAGTGATGGCGCTGATACTTTAACAGTTAATGCAGAATCAGATTTTAACGCTAATGCAACATTTACAAATATTATTGTTGAAGGTGTAGCAAATATCTTTTCACTAGAAATTGAAGTATTAACTGCAAACGGTGTTGCTATGTTAGCAACTGAAACCGCAGTTACTGCTACAGGCGATCAAGAAATTGATAGTTTACCTTTCAGTGAATCTCGAGGATTCAAGTATATTGTACAGGGTAGAAATGAAAATGATGCTACGAGTGCGTATGGTGTAGAAATTATGTGTGTACATAATGGAACAGATGTATTTTTCTCCAGATATGGCGAAATAAGTAATAGCATAGATGTAACAATTACACCAACAACAAACAATAGTCATATTATTTTAAATGCAAACTGTCCTGATGCAACAGGAACAGATATACATAGATTTAATGTAGTTAAAATAGAGACAACTTAATGGCAACGAAAGCAAATTTAAATATAGATCAAGGTGCTGATTGGGAAACTGTTATTACATTAAAAGAAGATGGTGCTGCAATAGATCTACAAGGATATACTGGAGCAGGTCAAATTAGAAGATATTATACTTCTTCTACTGCGATTAATATTGGTGTAGCTTTAAGTGTTCCCGACGGTACTGTTACATTAACACTAGATTCTACAACTACAAATTCAATGGAGCCTGGAAGATATGTTTATGATGTTGAATTGACTAATGATTTAGGACTTGTTTCTAGAATTATAGAAGGTATTTTAACAGTAAATCCTGGTGTAACTAAAATTTAATATAAATAATAACAAATAGTTGGAGATTTAAATGGCAGATCAAAATTTTCAAAGATCATACGGTCTTGAAATTGATATCAATAACAGTGCTGGTCGTTTGCAAACAAGCGCCCCTTTAACTTTAAGAAACACTGTAAAGGATATTGTATTGTCTGATTTAAAATCTATTGAAAGCGTAACTGAGGTAAATAAAGTAGATGGAGCCACTCTCCAATATAATTCTAGTAATCAAAAATATGAAATAAAACTAGCTTATATGGATGGTGGAAGCTTCTAAATTAAATTGGAGTCTTAGATGGCAACACAAAACTTAATACAAATTAAAAGATCTGAAACCGTTGCTGAACCTTTAAGTTTAGCCAATGGTGAGTTAGCGTGGTCTGGCAATGGTGACGTATTATATATTGGTAATTTTAGTGCAGTAACTGCAATTGCCGGTGAAAGATTTCCAGGAGTCTTAACAGCTAATCAAGCATTAGTCGCAAATTCAATTTCATTTATTGATGAAGTAAAAACTTCTAAAGTAACGTTAGGACCAAGTGGCACGCCGTACGGTATTACTAGTATCATTGATGATGATACTATGACTACAGGTGTTTCAAATACTTCTATTGCATCTTCTGAATCAATTAAAGCTTATGTAGATGCCAGAGATGCTGCGATTGATCACGATGCTTTAATTAACTTCGTATCGAATGAACACATTGATCATTCTGCTGTTAATATTACTGCCGGTTCTGGTTTAACCGGCGGTGGTGATATTACAATAAGTAGAACACTTACCGTAGGAACTGGTAATGGTATTACTGTAAACGCTGATGATGTAGCGGTAGATGCACAAGACGGTTTATTAGCCAATTCTTCAGGTTTATATGCGGTTGGCGGTACGGGCGTTACTGTAGATGGTACTGGCATTAATATTGGACAGCCAGTTGCAACTACAGATGATGTAACGTTTAGAGATATTACAGCTACTGGTAATTTATATGTACAAGGTAGCATTACCGAGATTACTACGTCAACGTTAGCAGTAGAAGATAACATGATTAAGTTAGCTTCTAATAACCAAACAGATGCAGTAGATTTTGGATTTTATGGTGAATACGATGATACTGGTACTAAATACGCAGGGTTATTTAGAGATGCATCAGATGCAGGTACTTTTAAATTTATCACTGGATTAGCGACTGAGCCTACAGGTGATACTGTAGGTACCGGTACATTAGCTCCAGTAGATATGGGTGCTTTAGCTGCAGCGTCATTAACATTAACATCAGATCTTGCAGTAGAACATGGTGGTACTGGAAAATCTAGTGTAACAACAAATTCTTTATTGTATGGTCAAGGTACTAGCGCTCTTGCTGAGGTTGCTGGTGTAGCATATGACGTATTACAATTAGATGCAAGCGGTGTCCCGACATTTACAAGTTTGGACGGAGGAACATTTTAAATAAAAGGTGAATAAATTATGGAAGCTGGACAAGTTGATTTTATTAACAAATATGTACAAGTACAACAAGGAAAACTAAACGCAGCATTAGCTGATGTTATTAACTTAGAAACACAATTACAGGTTGCAAAAGAAGTTATTGATAACTTACAAACACAAATTAGTCAATTAACACCACAACAAACTGAAACAGAAGAAAAAGAGGAAAAAGTAGATGGCTAATGCGATATATCCAGATTATAAGCAAGCATTATTGAATGGAGATTCTGATACAGCTCTTAGCACTTCTACCGTTAAAGTTTCATTAATTGATACTGGTGTTGCTGGTGGAACGTATGATCCAACAGATACTTTCTATTCAGATATTCCTGGTGCTAGTATTATTTCTACAATAACTTTATCTAATAAAACAGTTACAGATGGTATTTTTAACGCTGATGATGTATCGTTCTTATCTGTTCCTGCCGGCGATCCATGTGAAGCATTACTCATTTGGATTGACACATCAGTTACAACAACATCTAGATTAGTAGCGTGGTTAGATACTGGTATTACAGGTTTTCCAATTACTCCTAGTGGCGGTAATATTGACGTCACTTGGAATACTTCTGGCATTTTTAGGATCTAATAAATGGCAAATCAAGCAATAAAATTTGAAGTATTAGAAGGCTTAACTACAGACGGCGACGTCGTTATAGGTGATGCTAATATTACAGTAAACACTAATAAATTTTATGTTGATGGTACTAATGGCGTAATGTCGATTGGGCAATCACACAGTGGAAATACACAAAATGCTATTGAAGCTGCTGCAAATGTTGTAGCGCCGTATTTCTTTGGAAATGGTTCTCAATTAACTAATGTAAATGGATCTGCAGTCGGAGGTTTATCTTCAAGCCAGTTTTTACGCTCAGATGAAGATGATGAATATTTTGGTACCGCAGAAAAAACATTGAGTTTTGGTGATGTTTCTGATCCTGATCCTGAAAATCATATAGCTGCAAATGTTCGTATGAGAAAAGGTAGTGTTACTTTAGTTGACGATCAAGCTATCAACTTTGGAACTGGTTCAGACGTAGTTTTTAAATATCTTTCTGCAGATGAAGTACTTAATGTTACTGGTGGAAATACAGTATTTGGTGCTGTTGCAACTCCAATTTTACACGTTGATACAACTGCAACTAGAGTAGGCGTTAATACTGCTCCCGGCGCATATGCTTTACATGTTAATGGAAATAGTAGAATCGTAGGTGCACTTTCTTGTACCGGTGATGTTACAGCGTTTGCTTCTTCGGATCAAAGATTAAAAGAAAATATTACTCCTATCACTGATGCTTTATCTAAGTTAGATCAAATAAATGGATATGAATATGATTGGATTCCTTTTCCAGATATTCATCAACAAACCGGTCACGCTATTGGTGTAATTGCACAAGAAATTGAAGAAATACAACCTACATTAGTTGAAACTCGTGAAAATGGATTTAAAGCTGTAGATTATCAAAAACTATCTGCGTTTTTAATATCAGTGTGCAAAGCACTCAAAGCCGAAATAGATGCTTTAAAAAATACATAAATAGTATTTTATATTATGGAATTATATTATGCCATTAACGCCCTATCCAGAAAAAAAATTATTATGTCAAGAAGATTATTTAATTTTTGAAAATGCTATGCCAGAAGACGAATTAAATATTTTAGAAGAATATTTTAATTCAACAGATCCTCAAGCAATAAGAAAAGATGGTATCGACAGTAGTGATGGAATAAAAGACTCAAAAATTAGATCTTCTAATTTAAGTTTTTATAACTACGATGATACAAATGAATTATCTATTGCTGCGTTCCATTCTCTCTATACATTAACAGAAAGTATCAATGATGCTTATTTTGGATTTAATCTAACTGGTTTTAATTTTATACAATTGACATCGTATTATAAAGGTCAACACTATTCTTTACATTGTGATAAATTTTCAGATTTAAATACAAATTTAGAAATGAATTCTGCAATGCATAGAAAATTAAGTTTTAGTTTAATTCTATCAGATCCAGAAGAATATAAAGGTGGAAAATTCCAAATAATGGATTCTGGTGTACTAACTACGTTAGAACAAAAAAGAAATACTTTAATTGCATTTCCTTCCTGGACTTTACATCGAGTTGGTAGAGTAAAAACTGGACTAAGAAAGTCAATTGTTTGGTGGGTTTACGGGCCAAAGTTTGTATAAATAAAATAGGGTAACTTATATAAGTTATTGTTTATATCTATATAGAGAACAATATGGCTACTAAATTTCAAATAAAACGCACAAATGTTGCGGGCAATCTACCAGAAGTTGCAAATACTGAAGATTCTGCATTTATTGATGTCGGCGAATTAGCCATTAACGTCAATGATAGAATTCTTTATTCTACAGATGGAACAACCCTTTTCGAAATAGGTGCAAATGTTTCTTCTTTTCAAATTGGAGATTATGCATTTCCAACATCAGATGGCGCTAATGCACAAATTCTCGTAACCGACGGCGAAGGTACTTTAACTTTCCAAACAGTTTCAACCACAGATAATTACGTCGACGGTGGAAGTTTTGGAACAGGAGATGGCAATCTTACTCTAACAAGATCTGGACAATTATCAGACGTTGTTATAAATTTAGATGGAAGATACGCAGTCCCGTCTGATATTAATGACGCATTACTTGATATAAACCAAGGCACAGAGATTGCTCTTACTATTACTGGTGGCGATTTTACTGCAAACAAATCAACAGAAACTGACATTGTTATTAATCACGCTGATGTAACAAGATCAGATCCAGCTGCAGGCGCAGATACACTTACACATGAAGGTACATTTAGCGCGATTACTGGTGTAACAACAAATGCTCGCGGGCATGTTACAGCAATTCAGGCAAATACATTTACACTACCCGCTGGCGCTGTACCTAATGATGGTTTATTGGATATTAACGAAGGAACAGAAATAAGTTTAACAATTACCGGCGGTGATTTTACAGCCGATAAATCAACAGAAACTGACATTGTTATTAATCACGCTGATGTAACAAGATCAGATCCTACTGCGGGAAATAATACTCTTGCTAATGAAGGTACGTTTACTGCTATTTCTTCTGTCACTACAAATGCAAGAGGTCACGTTACTGCAGTTCAAGCAAACAATTTTACTCTACCAACTGGTGTAACAGATTTAACCGCAACTGCGAATGATACTGCTTTAGAAATTACAAGCAGCACTGGAACAAACGCAAGTATTCCTGCGGCAAATACTTCTGCATGGGGCGCAATGACGGACGAGCAAGTAACAAAGCTCGAAGGTATTGAAACTAACGCAACAGCAGATCAAACACAAGCAGATATTAATTCACTAGCAATTACTGAAGTAGGTACTATCACTTCAGGTACTTGGCAAGGTACAGCGATTGCCGATGCTTACATTTCATCTGCTGCTACTTGGAATGCAAAACAAGATGCGCTTACATTTGGCATTGCAGATACAAATAGTGTAGTTATAAACTCAGCGACAGTAGCTGACAATGACTATGCTAAATTTACAGCTACAGGTCTTGAAGGAAGAAACGCTTCTGAAGTTAAGACTGATCTTAGTCTTAACAACGTAGAAAACACTGCACTATCTACATGGCCAGGATCAACTAATATAACAACTCTTGGTACTATTGCAACAGGTACATGGCAAGGTACAGACGTTGCCGTTGCCCACGGCGGTACTGGCGCTTCAGATGCTGCTACTGCAAGAACAAACTTAGACGTAGATCAAGCCGGAACTATTAATTATATTCACCCAACACCCACCAGATCTGATACAACTTCTACAGATGCTCCAGCGTATGGTGGAACATTTGAGGCTGTTACAAGTGTAACGTCGGATGCTAATGGACATATTACAGCGATTGATGTTTCAACTGTAACAATACCAGCGAGCGATAATACTGATGAAGATGTCAGTGTTGCTAATTTAAGAACACGATTAGGACAAATTAGTACTGATACTACAATTGGAGATGCTGCTGACGTTCAACTTACTATGTCAGGCGATGTAATAGTTAGTGGTAACTTGACTGTTTCTGGTACAACAACTACAATTAATTCAAACGAAGTTAATATTGGTGATTCGATACTTATTTTGAATTCTGATGAAACAGGAACTCCATCACAGAATGGTGGTATTGAACTTGAACGTGGAACATCTGCAAACGTATTATTACAATATAATGAAACTAATGATCGCTGGGAATTTACAAATGATGGTAGTACTTATCATAATATTGCAACTGGTGTAGAAGATGGTGCAACAGCAGATCAGACTCAAGCTGACATTAATGCATTAGCAATCACACAAGTTGGTACTATTTCATCTGGTACTTGGCAAGGCAGTGTTATTGCGTCGGCTTATCTTGATTCTGATACTGCTCATCTATCGGGTACACAAACCTTTACTGGTGCAAAAACGTTCAGCGGCGGAATTACGTTAGATACAATCACAGGATCTACTCAAGCATCAACAATTGATTTTGATGACGACGCCAGTGGAAACGGTACAAATGCAACTTCTATTAAATCACTTGCAGGTTTAAATTTATATTTTGATGCTAATGATAACGATTCTTCAGAACTACAAATTTTTCATGGAAGTGCTGAAATTGCAGCTTTTGACGCTAGTGGAAACTTTACTTTAACAGGAACAGTCGACGGCGTAGACATTGCTGCTTTAAATACTACAGTGAGTGGTAAACAGGATGCACTTACCTTTGGTATTGCAGACACTAATAGCGTAGTTATAGACTCTGCAACTGTTGCTGATAATGACTATGCTAAATTTACTGCATCCGGATTAGAAGGAAGAAGTGCGTCAGAAGTTAAAACTGATTTAAGTCTTAACAATGTAGAAAATACAGCACTATCTACTTGGGCTGGCAGTACTAGCATCACAACACTTGGTACTATTTCATCTGGTACATGGAACGGTAGTGTTATTGCTTCAGCATATCTTGATTCAGATACTGCCCATCTAACTGGTGCACAAACATTTACAGGCGCTAAGACGTTTAGTGGAGGACTGGTTGCTAGTGGCGGTATTAGTGGGTTTGATATTAATAACGGCATTTCTGGAACGAATTTTAATATAACTGGAGTTAATCAATTAGAAATTGCAGATCCCGGTGAAGGTTTTGTTTTTAAGGCTGGTGCAAGTGGTGATATGACCCTTGCTATAGTTGATGATTCAAGTGATAATATACTTCGCTATAGTGGCTCAGGCGCTGTATTTGATGTCCAAGGAAATATTACTCTTACCGGTACCGTCGATGGCCGAGATGTTGCAACTGATGGTACCAAGTTAGATACCATCGATACTAATGCTAATGCTTATACACACCCCAACCACACCGGCGACGTAACATCAACCGGTGATGGAGCAACTGTTATTGCTGATGATGCTGTAACATATGCTAAAATGCAAAATCTTGTTACCGGTAATAGATTATTGGGTGGAACAGCAGCAGGTTTGATTGGAGAAGTTCAAGTAGCTGCAGAGATGATTGCTGATGATGCCGTTTCAAATGATAAACTTAGTAATATGTCAAATAATACCATCAAAGGTAATAATACAGGATCAGCAGCAAATCCTGTAGACCTTACTGCTGCTGAAGTAAGAGCATTGATTAACGTAGAAGATGGTGCAACAGCAGATCAGACACAAGCTGACATTAATGCCTTAGCTATCACACAAGTTGGTACTATCACTTCAGGTACTTGGCAAGGTAGTGCAATTAGTACAGCATATATTTCTAATCTTAGTGGTACAAACACTGGTGATGAGCCAGCTGCTAGTACGACAGTTTCTGGTATCGTCGAGTTAGCAACTATAGCCGAAACAAATACGGGCACTGATGCCACTCGGGCTGTAACACCCGACGGCCTTGGTGGGTGGACAGGATCATCGAATGTGACAACTTTGGGTACAATTGCTACAGGTACATGGAACGGTAGTGTTATTGCTTCTGATTATTTAGATGCTGATACCGCACATCTTACAACTACACAAAATTTTACTGGTGCGAAAACATTTACAAGCGATAGTGGTATTACTGTTCGTTCTGCTACAAATGGTGCTGGGGCAACTATTGATTTTAGTGACCATGCTTCGGGATCGTATGGACAAGTAGGTACTATTCAATATTTACATTCTGATGGCGCGGTTACAACTACAGGCGGTAATAGCACTGATGGATGGATATTTTCTGGAACAGAAACACGAACTGTAGTCAAAGTTGTAGGAGATATAGAAGCTACTGCGGATATGTACTCTGGTGGAGATATAGAGCTGATAACTAACGGAAGCGCTGTTAAAGTTAATAATACCCCAGGAACATGGTCGATGTATGAGGATGCGGCCGGTGATTTGATATTCGATTTCGCATAATATGACTAGTAAATTAATTTATAGAAAAAATTATAATGAATTAACTTTGGTCAATGGTACTAGTGGTGGTGGAGAAATTGATACTACTGCAAGTTTGCCAGCTGGCCAAATGAAGCTTAAATCGAATGGTGATCTTCAAGTATATGATGTAGATGAAGGGTATGATATAATTTATGATAAATCACCTACTAAATCTCCAGATACTGGAACAATTGGCGGAGATTATGGTACATATACACAAGCGAATATATCTGTATCGAGTCGTGAACGTAATACTATAGCAGGCAATCGTTATGGGTATGTCATTAAAAGAGCCCCAGATATTGCGAGTAGTAATACTTGGGGAGGGATGCGTTTATTTCCGGATCCAACTACTTTAAGAACTGATGGGAAAAAATTTAGATTCAGTTATGACTATCGCGGATATAGTGGTGGTTACGGCATGCAGAATTATATTGCATATACTGTTGGATGGTCTTCAAATGGAGTTAATTTAACATCACCATGGTCGTCTACTATATCAGCATTTGATACTTGGGAATGGCAGCATTTTTCATATGAATTTACGGTGAGCAATACTTATTTAAACTGGGTAGCAGGAGCATATGATTGGAACTCAACTACTCAATATCCGTCTGGCGGTGATTATGGAATTCGTTATAATGGAAATTTATATAGAAAAAGGGATGCACGACCCGCACCAACACTAGGAACAGATCCAGAAACAGAGTGGGTTAATAACCCAACCACTGGAGCATATGACGCAAAATATACAGGGGGTGCAGCCGCAGGATATTTTAATTTATATAATGATTTAAAAATTGGATTTACGTATCAAGCACAAAATGCACGAGGAACTCATGTTCATATTGATAACTTAGAGTTAACAGAAATTACTGAGCCTACATATACGAGTAGGTTTAAATATGATAGAAGTATTGATACGCTGTTAGCAGATAGAATTGTTGAAGGCACTGAAATCACTGCAACCGGAACAGCGGGTGTTGGCCAGGCAAGAAGCGATGACGGTACAGACGTTTTTGCTGTAGAAGGTAATAGAGCAGTTACTGTAAATGGTTCTTCGACCGGTGTTGCAACAGGAAGAGGATTACAATTAACTGTCGTAAATGGATCTACGTTTGGAATAGTTTCAAATACAACGTATGATATACATGATTCAGGCACTGCAGCAGATAATTTAGCAAGTGCTATCAATAGTGTAGCTAATGGTAATTATTGGATTCTAACATCCTACGATGCAATAGGTACTGAATTATTGCACGATAATAATCCAAATTTACGAAATTTATTAGTAAATGCCGGATCTTTTATGTGGAAAAAAGGTTATGGGACAATTTATCTATGGAATACTAATGCTGCTGATGTAAGAAATACATATGCAGCAATAGGTATAAACACGGCAGGAACACCGAGATTAATTAAAGAAGATGGTTCTGGCGCTAGTGATAGTACGTATAAACGTAAAGCGTATTTGAGGGTAAGGGTATGACACAAGAAGAAATCGATGCAGCATTAAACGAAATTGGTTTTATAAATACTCAAATAGATCTAGGAAATACTGAAGAAGAAAGACGATCTATTGAAAATCAATATATTGAAAGAATGCAAGAATTACTTAATTTAATAGAGAATAATAATGTCGAAACTTAGAACAGGAACAACTATAGGTGGTTCACTTGTTTGGCACGCCGGTAATGATGGGCCTGGGTCTGGATTAAATGCAGATACGGTGGATGGAATTGAAGGCGCAAACTTTTTGAGAAGTGATGTTGCAGATACCGCCGCAGGTGCGATGACTTTTTCTGCAGGAATTTCAGTTACTGGCAATATTACTGCAACAGGCGATATAACTGCGTTTTATTCATCTGATTCTAGGTTAAAAGAAAATGTAAGAAATATTGAAAATCCTATTGAAAAAGTAAAAGCTTTAAATGGATATAACTTTGATTGGACTGATGCCCATTTAGAAAGTGTAGGCGGAGTTGATGATTATAATATTAGAAAAGCAGATGTAGGAGTTATTGCACAAGAATTACAAAATGTTTTACCTGAACTTGTAGCAGAAAGAGAAAATGGATTATTAGCCGTAAAATATGACAGAATAGTAGCTTTGCTCATTGAAGTTGTCAAAGAACAACAAAAACAAATAGATGAACTTAAAACTATAAATAGTTAAATATATAAGAGAAATTTAAATGGCGCTACAAGGTTCAGGCCCAATATCAATGTCTGACATTAATGTCGAGATGGGTAATACTAGCAATAGTAGTATCAGTCTAAACATTAATTATGTACGACAATTTCCAGATCCAGCTAAACCTACTGGCGCTATTTCTTTAGGTGATTTTTATAATGCTACAATTGATACATTATTCCTTACTACATTCAATACGAATCGTACTACTCTTACTGCTTTCGTATCAGCATTTAATACCGCAGTAGCAACCAATAAAGCTACAGTAACTGCATTTATTACCGCGTTTGATACTGCAGTAGAAACTAATCGTAATACGGTTACTGCTTTTGTTTCAGCATTCAATACTGCAGTAGAAACTAATCGTAATACGGTTACTGCTTTTGTTTCAGCATTCAATACTGCAGTAGAAACTAATCGTGATACGATTACTGCTTTTAATACGGTGTTTGATACTGGTCAAGATACGACAATTGATACTACTAGAGATACGGTTACAGCGTTTAATACTGCAGTAGAAACTAATCGTGATACGATTACAGCATATGAATCGGCATTCAATACTGCAATAGAAACCAACAGAAATACGATTACAGCATTCAACACTGCAGTAGAAACCAACAAAAATACGATTACAGCATACGATTCAGCGTTTAATACTAATATTGCTACTACTAAAACTACACTAACGGTGTTTAATACTGGTCAAGATACGACAATTGATACTACTAAATCTACTATTACAGCATTCAACACTGCAGTAGCAACCAATAAAGATACGATTACAGCATTTGATACTGGTAAAGATACTAATATTGATACTACTAAAAATACTATTACAGCATTCAATACCGCAGTAGAAACCAATATAATTACATTAACAGTGTTTGAGACTGGACAAAATACGACCAAAGATACTACTAAAAATACTATTACAGCGTTTAATACTGCAGTAGAAACAAACATAGAAACATTAACGGTGTTTGAGACTGGTCAAGATACTAATATTGCTACTACTAGAACTACACTTACAGCGTTTGAGACTCTAAGAGATACGAATAAAGATACGATTACAGCATATGAATCGGCATTTAATACCGCAGTAGGAACTAATAGAGCTACAGTTACCGCGTATGAATCAGCGTTTAATACTAATATCAATACTACTAGAACTACACTAACGGTATTTGATACTGGCGCCAATACGACCAAAGATACTACTAAAACTACACTTACAGCGTTTGAGACGGGTTTGAATACTAATATTAGTACTACTAGATCTACATTAACAGTGTTTGAGACTGGACAAAATACTAATATTGCTACTACTAGAGCTACATTGACGGTATTTAATACTACAGGCGCGCAAGGACCAAATACGATAGTCGCCGGCTCGTATGTTTGGGCCCAATCAGGTACTGCGACCACCTCTGTTATCTGGGCATCGGTACAAAAATACAGTGGCCCACTGATCCTGAGCGGCTATGCGCATCCTGATGGATTTACTTATTACAAAGGACCGTTAATTCAATCTGATAAATTTGGTGGCGGGTCATTTCAGATCAATAGGGCCACATCCTCTGTCTCAACTAATAGATCAACTGTTACGGCGTATGATTCGTCATTCAATACCGCAGTAGAAACTAATAAAGCTACAGTTACCGCGTATGAATCAGCATTTAATACCGCAGTATCAACTAATAGAAATACAGTTACAGCATATGAATCATCATTTAATACCGCAGTAGGAACTAATAGAAATACAGTTACAGCATATGAATCAGGATTTGGTACTAATATTAGTACTACTAAAACTACACTAACGGTATTTGATACTGGCGCCAATACGACCAAAGATACTACTAGAACTACGTTAACTGCATTTGAGACTCTAAGAAATACGAATAGAGATACGATTACAGCATACGATTCAGCGTTTAATACCGCAGTAGAAACCAATGTAATTACATTAACAGTGTTTGAGACTGGAAAAAATACGGATAGAACTACTGTAACAGCGTATGAATCAGCGTTTAATACTGCAGTAGAAACAAACATAGAAACATTAACAGTGTTTGAGACTGGACAAAATACGGATAGAACTACTGTAACAGCGTATGAATCAGGATTCAATACGGCAATAGGAACTAGTAGAACTACGTTAACGGTATTTGATACTGGTTATAATACTGATAGACAAACTGTAACAGCGTATGAATCAGCATTTAATACTGCAATAGCAACCAATAGAACTACTGTAACAGCGTATGATTCAGTATTTGGTACTAATATTGCTACTACTAGAACTACGTTAACGGTATTTGATACTGGCAAAAATACGGATAGAACTACGTTAACGGCATTTGATACTGGTCAAAATACGACAATTGATACTACTAGAACTACGTTAACTGCATTTGATACTGGCAAAAATACGGATAGAACTACTGTAACAGCGTATGAATCGGCATTCAATACCGCAGTATCAACTGATAGAGACACTGATAGAGTTACATTAACAGCGTTTGATACTGGTTATAATACTGATATAGATACTACTAGAACTACGCTGACCGCATTTGATACTGGTTATAATACTGATATAGATACTACTAGAACTACGTTAACAGCGTTTGATACTGGATATGATACAGACAGAATTACTACTAGAGCTACGTTAACGGTATTTGATACTGGTTATAATACTGATATAGATACTAATAGAACTACGTTAACAGTATACGATACAACGTTAGATACATTAATTCCTCAGACTTGGGATGGTAATACTTGGACACTATAAGGTGAATTATTATGGAAAAAAGTTTTGAAACATTAGATAATAAATTTGAAGTTATGATTACAATCATTATGGAACATTTTAGAAAAGTTGATGATAGATTAAATGAATTTGAAAAAGATATTATAGCATTAGAAAAAAATATTGAGGAATTAAAAAATGCCACTAAAATTTCTAGCGAGTGATGACAATTTAGGAAATATATCTGCACATTTTTTTAAATCTGGTACCGCGTTAAGATCTGTTAGTAATGACGTTGAATTAACAAAATTACGAGAAAAATTACCATTTAAAGAAATTGAAGAAAGAAAAACGAAATTAGAATATGATGTTTCTTATTCCTCTCGAAATGATAATAAAATTTCTGGATATTTTTATACAGATTGTTTAGGTAAATTTGTATATATTAGATGTTCATCTAGATTAAGAAATTCTGAAATAATTAAAGAAAGTAAAAAGACAAAAATTAATGAAGATGGTGAAAATATTTTCAACATTTTATATGAGAAACATGTCGACAAATATTCATTGAGACCTACGCGAAATAAAGATTATAACGATTTTGTTATATTTTTACCCGGCAACAATATTTACAATAAAATTGTAGATGAAGATAAAATAACGCAATTAATAAAAAGTGAAAATGCTAAAATAAAGTGTCATCCTATAACACCTGAATCTATGTTATCTCATCTACAGTATAAATTTGGAAAAAATAACATTATCAATAAAGAATTGTCCGGACATGAAATTCTTGCTAATTGTAATAAAGTTGGATTTTGTGAAAATACTGAAATGGGCCTTATCGCCTTTATTAAAGGGTTAGATACAGCATACGTTGGAAAAGAACGTGGATCATATACTTATTCCAATTTTTATAAGCATATATATTTTGATAAAAAAAATCCAAACGAAATGAAAAAAGAAATACAACAAGATTTGAAATCAATATTTTCTTGTAATTTTAACGGATTGATTTCAGTTGATAGTAAAAATCAAGAAGAAAGAATTTATAATTATTTTAAATATTTTGAGGATAAATTTGAACATGAGCAACATTCAAAAATTTGATGTTATCATATTAAATAATGATAATGATCTTTTACCTTTAACTATTAATTCTTTGAAAAAAAATACTCCAGATTGGAAATGGTCAATTATTCAATGTGAAAATAATAAAAAAGTTAATACTGTATTAAAAAATTGTACAAGACCAACTATTGCCTTGGCCAGTGGAATTATATGCGATCTAAATTTAATTAATTTACAATATAATTCTATTTGCAATTCGAATTTTGCGTTTTATAAAAATAAAAGATATACTTTTTCAAAAGATTCAAATCTTGCAAGTTATTATAATAATTTAAGAATAAAAGCAAATCCTGGAATAGCAGATTTATCATTTTTTATATTAAATCCATTCTTATTTAATTATATTCCTGAACAAGATTCCGGATTTTTAAGTAAAGTGGCAGTAACAGATATGCCAATAAACTATTTACATAAAGAAGATCCTTTAATAGATCATGCGTTTGATGCTAAGAACTGTTTAAATTATGGCGTAAAGGGATTAAGTGCTGTATGTCATGATTATAGAAAATTTGTAAAAACTGGAAGATGTACTGTTGCAGAAGCATGGACATATAATTTTAATCGTTTATTAGAGTACACAGATCATTTGAATTATAAATATATTAGAAACATTGAACAAATTGCAAAAAAAGAATCAGATATGATTCTAAAATTAAAAATGGATATAAATGAAAAATATTTACCAATTAACAATGGTAGATGTTTAAAATCTAGAAATAGCGCAGGTTAAAAATGACAGTTAGAAATATAAATTACGATTCACACACTAATATTGCTTTTGGTCCGGGTGTAACGGTTACAAAAGGTATGTTTGATGTTGATGATCATCAGATATATTGGAGGAATTTAGTAGTATTAAAATCTGTTTTAAGTGAAAATCATTATATATTATGTGCAGGAGATGATCCCGAGATTGATTTAAGAGAAAATATGCACTTATCTAGCACTATAAGTGACGTAAATATGATTAGAAAAACGCCTATATTGAAGTTAAATATAGATGACGTATATACAAATCATTCTTCGTATAATCCTGAAATCTTGTGCCCATGTTATCATATAGGGATTATTAGGGGAAATGGAACGCACACTTTAAAATTAAATTCACAAGAAGATATTATCATTCAATATGATACTGGAAATCAAATTGAATCTACAGTGTGTGAAAATGGATTAAATTTAAATCCAGAATCTTATTTTCGAAATACTGGAAGTAAACTAGTAGCCGGAGTAGGCGGCTGGGAGTGTTGGCAAATAGGTGTACCTCCAAGCTTACAGACATTAGATACTCCAACTCAACTGTGGGATTGCGCGCAACTTTCTTCTTCAGAAACAATGAACACAAAAGTATTTCCAGGTGCAATTGGTGGTAGAATTGTATGTTTAAATGGTTCTTTTACTATAAATTCTGAAAACGTATCAATAAATCAATACGTTGATTATGATCCAACAAATTCACAAGAAATTATTGCAACAAGTGACGATACAATTTTAGCATTTATAGCTTTACATGGCAGTGTTAACATGGATGAAATTACACTTTAACTAGAGATACAATAATGGCTAATCCAACTACAAGATCTGAATTTAAAGAATATTGCTTAAGAGCTTTAGGTAAGCCAGTAATAGAAATTAATGTAGATGATGATCAAGTAGATGATAGAATTGATGAAGCTTTAAGATTTTACTATGATTATCATTTCGATGGAACATCAAAAGTTTATTATAAGCATCAAATAACTCAGCAAAACATTGATGATAAATCTATTACTCTTCCGGAAAATATAATGGGAGTTGTAAAAATATTTGAAATGAGTGATCCTGCAACTAGTGCTGGTGATTTATTTAATATACGATATCAAATTGCTTTAAATGATTTATATACATTAGTTAATGTTGGATTAATCGATTATTACATGTCAATGGAACATCTTGCGTTAGTTCAAGAAATTTTAGTAGGTAGAACTCCTATACGTTATAATAGACATAGAAATATATTACACATTGATAAAGGCGAGGCTGCTTTAGAATTAGACAAATATGTTTTAGTAGAAGCTTACGAAATCGTAGATCCAGATACATACACAGATGTTTGGAATGACAGATGGCTTAAGCATTATACTACGCAATTAATTAAAAGACAATGGGGTTCTAATTTAACAAAATTTGAAGGGATGCAATTGCCTGGCGGTATAACCTTTAATGGCGCTAAACTGTACGATGATGCTCAAGCAGAAATTACTAAACTAGAAGAACAAATGATTAATAACTACTCATTACCAGTAATGGATATGAGAGGATAATTATTATTAGCTCAATAGCTATTATACGCAAAAAACAGGAAATGTCAACCAGTTATGGCTACTAATGTATTTTTTAATAACTTTGATAGTTATGCAGAAAAAAATTTAATAGAAGATTTAATTATCGAGTCTATTAAAATGTATGGCCACGACGTTTATTATTCTCCGCGGCAATTAGTAGCAATTGATTCTACATTTAACGAAGATAGAATTTCTAGATATGTTAATACGTATTTGGTTGAAATGTATATTAAGAATATTGAAGGATTCGAAGGAGAGGGTGATTTTCTTTCTAAATTTGGTGTTCAAATTAGAGATGAAATTACGTTCTCTATTGCACAAAGGGTTTTTAATAATGAAATTGGTGCTATTGAAATACAAAGTAGACCAAGAGAAGGCGATTTAATTTATTTACCATTAACAAATCGTGTTTATCAAGTTAAATTTGTAGAGCATGAGGCAGTATTTTATCAAATGGGTGGGTTACAAACATATGATATTCGTTGTGAATTATTTGAATATAGTAATGAAGAATTGAGTACAGGATTAGATGCAATAGATTCAATTCAAAAACAATATTCATTAGATGCTGGAATTCTTGATCGGGGTGATTTATACGCAAATGGTGATATTATAATTGATGTTGATACGGGAAGAATACAAAACGCAAATACATCATTTATTTCAACTGATCCTTTTGCAGATAATGTAACTTTAGAAACAGATGGTGATAATATTATTGATTTTAGTGAAACAAATCCATTTTCTGAAGGTAATATTTAATGTTTGGCCAAACTTTTTACCACGAAATGATAAAAAAGTATGTTATTCTATTTGGCACACTATTTAATGATCTTTGGATTAATCGAAAAGATAATAATGGTAAAGTAATTCAATCTATAAAAATACCTATAGCATATGGACCCCGTGATAAATTTTTATCAAGAATTACTGGCGGAATAACTGGTTATACTGGTGCACAAAGTGATGAAGATCCTATGACTAGGCCTGTTGCTATAGTTTTACCTCGCTTAGGATTTGAAATTGTAGGAATGAATTATGCGCCAGAAAGAAAATTATCTACTATTAATAGGTTTATTGTTAAAGATGTTACAAGTGATGATACTAGCAGAAAATATACATACAATCCGGTTCCATACGATATAAATTTTTCACTTTCTGTATTTTGTAAGAATACAGAAGATGGCACTGCAATTGTTGAACAAATTTTACCATATTTTACTCCAGAATGGAATACTACGGTTAAATTAATAAATGATCCTGATATTGTTTTAGATGTTCCTTTAGTTTTAACTGATGTTTCTCAAGATGATGTATATGAAGGAGATTATGACAGTAGAAGATCTCTTATTTGGACTTTAAATTTTGTTATGAAAGCACAATTCTTTGGTCCTATCAAAAATTCTGGAATTATTAACGTTGCAAATACAGAATTATATGATTCATCATTATATAATGATATTGATTCATCTTTAGTTAATGCAATAGCTTCTGTTGATGTCAGCCCAGGATTAACTGCAAACGGTGAACCAACTTCTAATTCTGCATTAAGTATTTCTGCCAATAACATTTCATCGGAAGACAATTATGGATTTATTGTAGATATACAAGACCCTAAGGACATTGAATAGTGAGTAAAGATATAATTAGTGATGTTTTAAATATGAATCCTATTGAAATAGAAAATGATACGCAATTACCTACAGCTTATAAACCATCTATTCAAACAGATCATGAAGCAGAACAAGATTTAAAATACGTTAGACAAAACTTATATGATATTATAGAGAAAGGACATGGCGCAATGGATGAGTTAATGTCTATTGCAGATCAATCTCAACACCCTCGTTCATATGAAGTTTTAGCTCAAATGATTAAAACTTTGGTTGATGTAAATAAAGATTTATTAGAAATACAAAAAAAGAAAAAAGATTTATTAAAACCAGAAGAAATAGCAGGAACAATTAATAATAATTTATTTGTTGGAAGCACCAGCGATTTACTAAAATTAATGAATAAAGACGATGCAACAAACAATTGAAGATATTGATGATTATAAATCCTATTTAGGAAATGTAAATCTTAAAAGAAAAGGCGTAAACATTAATTGGACCGAAGAAATGGTCCAAGAATTTTTAAAATGTGCTGCTGATCCAATTCATTTTTCACAAACATACATCAAAATTGTTCATGTTGATCGTGGATTAATACCTATAGATTTATATCCTTATCAAAGTGAAATTATTGATACTACTAGTAATAATAGAAGAACAGTAGTAGTTACATCTCGTCAGGCAGGTAAAACTACTACTGCTGTTTGTTTAATATTGCATTATATTTTATTTAATGAGCATAAAACGGTCGCTTTATTAGCAAATAAGGGTGATGCTGCGAGAGAAATTTTAGAAAGAATTAAAGTTGCGTATGAAGCATTACCAAAATGGATGCAACAAGGTGTAGTTGAATGGAATAAAGGAACTGTTGAATTTGAAAATGGTTCTAAAATTATAGCTGCAGCTACATCTTCTTCAGCTATTCGTGGTAAATCTGTATCTTTCCTTTATATAGACGAAACAGCATTTGTTGAAAATTGGGATGAATTTTTTGCTTCTGTATTTCCAACAATTTCTTCTGGTGATACTACAAAGATATTATTAACATCTACACCAAATGGTTTAAATCATTTTTATAAAACGTGTGAAGGTGCAAAAGATGGAAGGAATGGATATAAATTTATTGAAGTTAAATGGAATGATGTTCCTGGAAGAGACGCAGCCTGGCGAAAAGAAACTCTTGCTGCTATGGATTTTGATGAAGAAAAATTTGCGCAAGAAATGGAGTGTGAATTTTTAGGTAGTTCTGGAACATTAATTGCTGGATGGAAACTTAAAGAATTAGTATATAAAGATCCTATTCATGAATCGCACGGGGTTAAAATGTATCAATCTCCAAAAGCGCAAAGATCTTATGTTATGACTGTCGATGTTTCTCGTGGAAAAGGACTAGATTATTCAGCATTCCAAATTATTGATGTGACTAAAATGCCATATTTGCAAGTATGTATTTTTAGAGATAATATGATTACTCCAAGAGATTTTACTGATATTATCTATCAATTAGCAAAACACTATAATGATGCACAAGTATTAGTAGAAATTAATGATATAGGTGAACAAGTATCGGTAACTTTATTCGAGGATTTAGAATATGAAAATATGTTATTTACGGAAAACATGGGTAGAAGTGGTAAAAGATTATCTGCAGGATTTTCTGGGCAAGCGGATAAAGGTGTAAGAACAACAAAAGCTGTTAAATCTTTAGCGTGTTCTTTATTGAAATTATTAATAGAACAAAACCAATTAATTATAAGTGATTTTGAAACAATTAAAGAACTATCTACTTTTAGTAAAAAAGGAAGTAGTTATGAGGCCGAACCAGGGAATCATGACGACTTAACAATGTGCCTAGGTTTATTTGCGTGGTTAAGTAATCAACAATATTTTAAAGAATTAACCGATATAAATACTATAAATCATCTTAGAGATATGAATAACGAACAAATTATGAATGAATTGGTGCCATTCGGCATAATTGATGATGGGCGAGATGAATATATTGAAGAAGTTATTTATGCTGTCAGTGATTTTGATCAGTTTTTAAGAAAATAAGATTTTTATAAATAACTATAATGATTCCAATTCAATATTGAATACAAAGCCTATAGGGAGAAAAACAATATGCCTTTTCAATTAAGCCCAGGCGTTAATGTAACTGAGGTTGATCTTACTACAGTAATTCCAGCGGTAGCAACCACCGATGCAGCTATTGGTGGTGTTTTTCGTTGGGGACCTGTAGAAAAATCATTGCTAATTAGTTCAGAAGACGCTCTCGTTTCTCGTTATGGTAAGCCTTCGAATTTAAACGCAGAAACGTTTTTTACTGCTTCTAGCTTTTTAGCTTATGGCAATAAATTAAACGTAAGTCGTGCTTCACATTCAACAGGAACTGTTGTAATTGAAGATTCTGAAGTAGGTGATACCACTGCCATCACAGTTCAAAGTTTAGATCTTGGACTTACTGGTGGTGAAGCAGTTTTTGGACAATATATTCCAGATGGAACAACAGTAGTTTCAGCTACAGAAAATGGATCTAATACAGATATCGTATTAAGCCAAGCTGCTATAGGCCCAAATACACCAACAACAGTTCAATTGCAATATTTTGATGCTGATTATTCGCTCAACGCTATTGCAAACTCAAATGTTGCGTCTTTGCCGGGTCAAATCGTAAAAAACGATGAACACTATGAAACAGTAACTTTTGATGCAGACGTACAATGGGTTGCTAAATACCCAGGCGAATTAGGTAATTCATTAAAAGTATCTGTGTGTGATAGTGCGGCCGCGTTTGAAACAGAAACAGATTTAACTGCAATTGATGCTGCTAATACATCTTCTGCTACGTTAAGTATTTCAGTTGGTTCTAAGGTTGCAACAATTACTATTGCTAACACCGCAGCCGGAGATGCTAACTCAGGCGCCGATTCATTACAAACTGCGTTAGATACAATTATTGTAGGAGACCAGGTTAAACTCGGTAATACAACTATTGGTGTTCAATATCTTCAAGTAGAAGAAATTAGCGAGATTACTAAAGTTGAAGCACTCGCCGTTGAAACTGGTGTGGTTACTGCGACTATTACATTTAAAGATCCATATGGTTTATCTACAGATTTTTCTGATACAAAACTTTCTAGAAAGTGGGAATATTGGGATTCAGTAGAAGGCGCGCCAGGACAATCTACATATCAATTTACACAAGGTAATACATCAGCTCAAGACGAACTTCATGTAGTTATTGCTGATGAAGATGGTGGATTCAGTGGAGTTCCTGGTACAATCTTAGAAGTATTCCAAGGATTATCTCGTGGAACAAATGTTAAAAGTGAAGATGGATCAACTCTTCATTATAAAGAAGTAATCAATCAATCTTCAAAATATTTGTGGTGGGCCCAGGATCGCAGTAATTCAGGTTCTGCTACCGCGTTAAATCTTACTAGCTCAACAAATGTTAATCCATATACAAAATCTTTGGTTGGTGGACGTGATACAAAGGGCGAAGATACTGTTGCTATTGCAGACTTAATTAATTCTTATAATTTATTTAAATCTGCTGAAGATATTGATATTTCATTAGTGTTAGCAGGTAAAGCACGTGGTGGTACAAACGGAGAGCAACTTGCTAATTATATCGTTGATAATATTTGCGAAGCAAGAAAAGATTGTATTGCATTTATTTCGCCAGATAAATCAGACGTTGTAAACATTACTACCGGCGATACTGAAGCTAGAGTTGTTGAATTTAGAAATTCATGTCGATCTACTTCTTATGCTACATTAGACTCCGGTTATAAGTATGCATATGATAAGTATAATGACATTTATCGATGGGTTCCATTAAATGGTGATGTTGCTGGTCTTTGCGCTGCAACAGATCAGGCCCGCGATGCTTGGTGGTCTCCAGCAGGATTTAATCGTGGTGCTATTAAAAACGTTGTTAAATTGGCGTGGAATCCTAAAAAAGCAGAACGCGATATCATTTATAAGAGCGGTATTAATCCTGTTGTTAATTTCCCAGGAAATGGTATTATCTTATTTGGTGATAAAACATTATTAGCTAAGCCATCAGCTTTTGATAGAATCAATGTTCGTAGATTGTTCATTGTATTAGAAAAAGCTATTGCTACTGCAGCTAAATTTACATTATTTGAATTTAATGATGCCTTTACGCGCGCAAGCTTTGTTAATTTAGTTACTCCTTTCTTAAGAGATATTCAAGGCCGTCGTGGAGTATATGACTTTGCTGTTGTGTGTGATGAAACAAATAATACTGGTGAAGTAATTGATAGAAACGAGTTTATTGGAGATATTTACATCAAACCAGCTAAATCAATTAACTTTATCCAATTGAATTTTGTTGCAGTTAGAACCGGAGTAGAATTCTCCGAAGTTATTGGCAATTTTTAATAAATAAAATAGTTAAAACAAATAGGAGAATAAAATGGCTTTTAGCGTTACAGATTTTAAATCAAACGCCATTCAAAGGGGTGGGTATAGACCTACCCTTTTTGAAGTTGATGTTACATACGCTGGCTCTCAATTTGGTTTTCTTTGCGCAGCTACTGCTACTCCTGCATATACAATGGGTGTAATTGAAGTTCCATATTTTGGTCGTAAGGTTAAAATTGCAGGAGATAGGACTTACGCTGAGTGGACAACGACTTTAATGATGGAAGAAAACGACGATGTTCGTTCTAATTTAGAGCAATGGTCAATGGACATTAATTATGGCGATTCAAACGTAAGATTACTGACAGGTGAAGAATATAAACAAAATGCTACAGTAAAATTATTTGATAAGCAAGGAACAATTATCCGTAGGTATAGTTTGGAAGGATGTTGGCCAACAGATGTAGGCGTAATCAATTTGGATTGGAACACTACAGATACAATTGCAACGTATGAAGTTACGTGGGCATTTGATTACATGAACGAAGGGTTCTAAGATATAACTCATCTAATTTAATAGTATGGTGTGGGGGTTATATAAATAACTATATAACTCCCATTATTTTTTTGGAGATGACTCAATGGCTATAGAATTATTCGGTTTTGAAATAAATCGAAAAAAACAAGAACAAGAAGAAAAAAAATTAGTTTCTTTTGTATCCCCCAGTAATGATGATGGTGCAATGACTGTCGCTTCAGGCGGCGTTTATGGCACATATGTTGATCTAGACGGTTCAGTCAGAACAGAAGCAGAATTAGTAACTAAATATCGAGCATTAGCACTAGATCCAATATGTGATTTAGCTATACAAGACATTTGCAATGAAGCCATTGTAGAAGATTCAGACGAAGACACTGTTAGTCTTGTATTAGATGATATTGATATACCTAAAAGCATTAAAAGTAAAATTAATAATGAATTTGAAAGTATTTTAAATATTTTAGAATTTAATAGGATGAGTTATGAAATATTTAAAAGATGGTATGTTGATGGTCGATTATATTATCATGTTCTTATTGATGAATCTAAGCCAAATGAGGGTATTAAAGAAGTAAGATATATTGATCCTCGTAATATTAAAAAAATTCGTGAAGTTAAAAAAGAAAAAGATCCTAAAACTGGAATTCCTTTAGAAAAATTAATTGGCGAATATTATCTTTATAATCCTGCTGGTTTTATGAAAAAAGCTGGTTCGCAAGCGACGTTTGGTGCTTCGAATGCTGTTGAAGCAGAAGGAATGAAAATTTCAAAAGATGCAATCGTATATTGTACAAGTGGATATATGGATGTAGATAATAAACTCATTCTTTCATATTTACACAAAGCAATTAGACCATTAAATCAATTACGTTCATTGGAAGATTCTGTTGTCATTTATAGAATTTCTCGAGCACCTGAAAGAAGAATTTTTTATGTAGATGTTGGTGGTTTACCTAAAGCTAAAGCTGAACAATATTTACACGATTTAATGACTAAATTTAAGAATAAAATTGTTTATGATTCTAACACTGGTGAAATTCGTGATGATCGTAAATTTATGACTATGCTTGAAGATTTTTGGTTACCGCGTAGAGAAGGTGGAAAAGGTACTGAAATTACTACGTTACCAGGTGGTCAAAATTTAAGTGAAATTGAAGATGTTTTATATTTCCAAAATCTTTTATTTAGATCTCTTAATGTTCCTGCTACAAGATTACAGCCAGAATCTTCATTTACTTTAGGTAGAGCAACAGAAATATCTCGAGACGAAGTTAAGTTTTCAAAGTTTATTGTTAGATTAAGAAATAAGTTTGGTGAATTATTTACTAAATTATTAGAAAGACAACTTATTCTTAAGAAAATTTGTACTGCAGAAGAATGGAAAGATTGGAAAACACAAATTAATTATGATTATGCTATTGATAACTATTTCCAAGAATTGAAACAAATGGAAATTCAACGTGAAAGAATTGGCGTATTACGTGATATGGACGAATATGTTGGTAAATATTTTTCACATGAATGGGTTAGAAATTATCTTTTACAACAATCTGATGAAGAAATTACAGAAATAGATAAGCAAATTAAAGCAGAAAAAACTGATCCGCGGTATGCTGAAGAACCTCCTGAAATGCAAGGACCAGAAGAAGATGAAGAAGAACCCGGTCCAGTAGAAATAAAAAGTGAACCACCAGATAGTATAGAACAAGATCAAGAAGAGGAAGAATATATTCGTGATGAGGATGCTTTAAAAGAAAGCCAACTCAAACTTATAGAAAGTATGACTAAGTACTTAGATGAAAAATAATATTGATCCTATTATAACTTCATTTGCTATTGCAGCAGCTAAAAAAGAAGCAGCAAAAGTAGAAGATAAACTATCTAATATCTTTGAAGATTTACAAGCTCTTCAAGGCCCACAAGGATTTCAAGGAGAACGTGGACCCACTGGATTGCCTGGTCCTATGGGAATTCGCGGAGAAAAAGGAGAAAAAGGTGATAAAGGCGATCCAGGAATTCAAGGTGAATCTGGTGAACAAGGTCCGCAGGGTTTGCAAGGACCGCAAGGAGAACCAGGCATTGATGGACAACGCGGCCCTCAGGGAGAACGCGGTGAAAAAGGAGAACGTGGCGAACGCGGTGAAAAAGGTGAACAAGGAATTCCCGGGTCTGTTGGCGAAACTGGCCCGCGAGGAGAAAAAGGTGATATCGGAAACGTGGGCCCCCAAGGAATCCAAGGTCCAAAAGGAGATAAGGGAGATAAAGGTGAATCTGGACCTAAAGGTGAAAAAGGAGAAAAAGGCGAGCCAGGAGAAATAGGACCTGCTGGACCTGCTGGCGCGGCCGGGCCCGATTTTACTTCTCAGTTCAATAATTTATATTCTGAAATTAATACAAAAATTGAAGAAAGTGAAAAAAGACATTTAGATTTTATTGAACAGACCAAAGAAGAAATAAATACATTAGAAAAACAGTTAAAAGATAATTTAGATAATTCTAGTTCTTCAGATACAAAATTTAAACGTGAGCTTGAAAAACAGTTCAACGATTTTAAACAAAACATTAACACAAGAATGGGCCAATGGGCATCTTCAGCTGGGGGTGGTTCGGTAAATATCCTACAGATGGATGATGTTCAGTTTCAAAAGAGACATGAAGTAGAAGGTGATGCTATTTTAATATTTGATGCAAATATAAAGAAATTTGTATCAGAATCATTTAGCGCTATTATAGATAGGTTAGAATTAAATATTGGGACGGCATTAGAAGTGCAATACGATAAATTAGTTGATCAAGAAGGCAATTTTACTTATATTGGTGAAGCAGAGCCAGGTTCTGCACGTGACGCGGCGGTATGGAGAATTAAAAGAGTCTATGAAATAGGCGATGATATTGAAATCATTTGGGCAAATAACACTGCCAATACAGAATTAGTATGGGACGATCGAGCAACATATGAGTATAACTAATGTGTAATCCAAATTGTTTAACAACTCTCAATGACGATACACAAAAAGAAATCGCTAGCATTTCAATCGGTGATGTTATTAAAACAAAAAACTATGATACATTAGCAGATGTAGAAGCAACTGTCACTGGTAATACTGTAAAACTAGCAGATCAAATTATTTTTTATTATACTGATGACACATTACATCAGTATGGAACTACACAAGAAATATACACTGACGATGGATGGAAATTAGCAACAGACATTGTTATTGGAGATACGCTAAATTCTGGTAGTAAAGTTGTACAATCATGGGAAATTGAAAAAAATAAAATAGTTACAGATGTTATTTCATCTGAAAATACTTTTATAGCAAATGGATTTTTAGTAAGGTGTAGTGTCTAATGGCTATCGGAGGAAACCCAATTGTTGTCGATTCGTCTGCTGCAAGTGATACTGCTCCTGCTCAAACACAAGCGACAACTGCATTTGAATTTGTCGTATCTGATACTTTTGCAAACCTAAACAACGGTGATATCGGAGCTGGAACAGTTGGACCAGGTTCTACATTTGTTGGTAGATTAGTTTGTATTAGACCACATTCATCAACAGAAGTGATACGTCGTGTTACAGCTGATACTGCAGGAACTGGCACAACTCGAATTTTAACAGTATCAGAAGCATTTGCTTCGGGTGAAGAACCTGCACAAAACGATGAAATTCAATTTTGTTACAGAGCCGAAGATTTATCAACCGCAACAGGTTATACATATCGAACTCGAACAGGAGTATTTGAAGCCGCTCGAAATTTAATTATTGGTGATAATACAGCTCAACCAGCCGCCGGCACTTTTCCTTGGTTAGCCGTACTTGATTCAGAATTGCTAGAAGTTAACGACGCTGGCGCGTCAGGTACTGGTCTTATTATTGGCCAACGATCACGTTTTCAAAGTGGATTTAAAGTTGCAGATACGGCAGTATCAGGTGGTACAATACTATTTCTTAGTGCATCTGATGGTGAGAATGCATTTGAAATGGCTAATACATGTTCAATGCAAATCTATAATACTTCCTTGATTGCACCAGTAGCAGATTTGAATAGTATTGTATATACCGGTGATACTGTAGTTACTCCTACTTTGTATAGTGAATTTGAGAATGTATTTATTGCAAATCTGACAAATAGCTTGTCTTTAAGCGGCGACAATTTCAATATAAAAGATGTTAGTATTACAGGTTCAGATAATACAACATCTTCAGTGCAAACAATGGATAACTTCGCTGGTAGTACTACAGGACCGTTTGAAAATGTTATCTTTAACACATTAAGTGGATTAGCATTTCCATTTGGTGGGGGTGCCACACTAAGAAATTGTCAATTTGTAAACTGTGTTGGAAATATTAATGATACAACCGTTCTCCAAGCTGGTCCAGTTAATATTACTGCTATCGATTGTCGATTTAGTAGTAACCCACCTGATTTAAATTTAGTATCAAATGGTGGAGATGTATTTAGAGCATTAAGTTCGTCATCGTCTGTTGATAGATCACTTAGATTAAATCTAACAGTACAAGATATAAATCAGACTGCAGTAGATGCTCGATATAGAATTTATGAAACTACTCAAACAGACGGCCAAGTCGGCGATTCGGTGCCTATTGGTACAGATGGTGTTGCTAACACTTCACTTACTGCTAATACATATACGTATACGTCAGGCACCACTGTAAATACACAAAACTTTAATAATTATGCTGTAAAAATATATGAGTACGGTGATATACCATTAGATACAGGATTGCTGAGCCCAGTAGGTAGAAATGAAGGTTGGGATTTTTCTTTTACCGCTATTGCTGATCCAGAAATAACACAGGCGACTCAAGCCACCGCTAATACAGAAGGAAGCGGCACGGTGATTACTCGACACGGCGCCGGTGAAACTGATACACAACCAATGAAATTACTAGCATATGATGGTGGCTCTGGTACTTTGCCATCAGCTGGAACGACATTAACCGCAGGTGGTGGTGCAACTGGAGATGTGGTAGAATTCTTTGATACTACATTTATTTCTGATGTTACGAGTGGATTTGTGTTAGTTGAAAACTGGAATGGTACTGAATTTGGTGATAACGAATCATTGACAGGTACTGGTTTTACAGCTACGACAAATACTGCTTCTTTATATCAAGAATATACATGGGAGTATGATCCTACTGCAGCATCAAATACTGATATTGCAGCAATTTACGATTATCAATTTGCAGCACTTGATAGCCAAACTTCTAATACTTATACAGCATCAGTGATGGAGTTTAATGGCACTGAACACACTCATATGGTGTTTAAAGAAAATAATGAGTTATCAACTAAACGAAATGTTACAAAAACTGAAGGTGTCTATATACGCGGTTTGCTAGCAACAGAAGTAGATTTCTTTACTTCTGATAGTGGCGCATTATTCAATTCACCAACAGTTGTAGAATTTACAATTAGTAATTTGCATGAAGATACCGAAGTTAGATTGTTCACAAATCCAGCTCTGTCTCTATTAGGTGGTGTTGAATCAGTTGGTAATACATCGTCATATGATACTGCGTTCACAGCTGTGGCTGGTTCGCATCCTGATGCGACAACAGGACTATATGATATTAAATATACGTATGTATATACATCTGATACAGATATATATGTAGTAGCACATTCACTTGAATATCAATATCAAAGATTAGAAACTACTTTAGTATCTACTAATTCAACTTTGCAAATTAATCAAGTATTAGATAGACAGTATGAGAATCCATAATTTTTATAAATAAAAATAACAATAACACCTCTTCACAGGAGATTCAACAATGGCAGTTTTCGTAGCTACAGATATTATTACTGATCCGGATGATTTGTCCGCAACAGTAAAATTGACAACTGAGACACGAGCGGCGGCTGATGAGATTTTTATCGATACTACACCCGCAGGAACTCCTGCCGATCCTCGTACGATCGCTGTAGTTATTGATGATGGTAATAATGGTATGAAAGAAGCCGGTCTGACACTCAAATGTCTTTATTCGTTCCTCAAAGAAGAATGGCGCACAAACGCCGATCTTATCAAATTCCCATTTCCTATGACTCCTATTACTGATGAGCAGTTTGAATTTACACAAGGATGGAATTTAGAAAAAACTACAACATCTGGTACTGGTAACGATGGTTCAGGTGTAACCACACCATATCTTATTCGCACCGGCGGTTGGGCGGTAAACAATGCACGCGCTGGTTATGTTGGCACAGTACGTGATTCAGAGCGTTGGTTTGGTGCTATTACTCTTGGTGCTCTTGATGCAAATGACCAAGTTTACTATCGTCAAATTAACGATGATACAACTGCACCAACAGATGTATTTCTAGAAGGTACAGTAAATCAGGCAGTACAATTCTATCGTAACGATAATCCGGATGCTGATGATGACACGGCTGATACAAACGAATTTGATTATACAAACTTCTTTGAAATCTTTATTCGTACATTCGGTAAGACATATACACAAACAACTCTGACTGATATTGGTGCCGCCGATGGTGTAACATATCAGGCATATCGATTCCCACTTGCGAATGCACAAGATCCAAAGATTACACAATCAGAAGCTGCTGCATCTGGAGATACAGTTTCCATCACCGGTGGTTCACACGCCGCGGGTACTACTACAATTGTAACCGCCGGCCATAGTTTTGAAGTCGATGATGTTATTGATATAGCTGGTGTTACTCCTTCTGATTATAATGGTACATTTACTATTACTGCAGTAACTGGTACAGATATTTCTTATGCCGAAGCAGCTGATCCTGGTACATATACTTCAGGCGGTACAGTTTCAGGTAACTTATTTAATAATATGAGTATTTCTTGGGCTAATACTTCAGTTGATACTTCAGAAACTGGATTTAATGATACATTCGACACAACCGGTGTATCCATTCCAACAGCGTACTTTACTGTAAATATTGATGCCGATGTCAGTGATGCGTTAGTAACTAAAGCTTCGGCTGAAAAGATATACATGTGGACTCAAGCTCAACTACGTAAATCAAGCGATATCAATGCTAATAGTGGCGATACAGGTACTAAGCGTGGAGATATTACGCCGCTCAAATTACGATTTGTGGGTGATGACTTATTCACAATCGGTAAGAAAGACGTACCGGGCTCTGATGACTACGAAGGTGTTTATATCCAAGACTTTGCGACTGGAGATCAAAACAGATTGCACTTCTTCGGTTATGGTTCAGAGCAAAATGCAGCTGCAACTATTTCATCTGCATCGCGCTCCGCGAGCGTTGTAACAGTGACAACTTCAGCTGATCACAATTTTATTGCTGGTGATTACATTACTATTGCAAACACAGACGCAACTACTGATTCGTTTAATGGTAACTTTGAAATTTTATCGTCACCAGCACCAACATCTACAACATTCGCATATGCTCAAACTGGAGCTAATGAGTCAGCAACAGTAACTGGTGCATCAATTGCAGAACCTGCGGAATTTGATAATATCACGTTCCCATTCGTATCTACATTGACAATTAATTTTAATCCAAATCTTGAAAATGATACGGTAGCTATCTATCGAGTATTCTTTACAAATGATGATGCCGGTGATAATACTGGTCGTGACTTTGGTACGAAGGATGCAATCATAGTAGACGATAGTAGTGGCACTGATATTGCTGGTACAATTTCTGGTGCAACTTCTATACAGAAATCATACGCGTATGATTCAAACGTTCAGAGAGGCTCGGCCTCAGCTGGTGAAGATGCGCCAATTACCGTAGTTGCAATTGGTGCTAATACTGCGCAATATGTTGCTGCATCTGCAACAATTCAGCGAGCTGACTTGACAGTATCTCTTGTTGCGCCACTTGAGAGAAACTACGCTAACCCAGCGTAATAAATAGTTTATGAAGGGCCCCAACTGGGGCCCCATAATTTGAGAGGATAATATGCTAACAAGACGCGATGTAAGAAATACATGTTTTAAAATGAAAAAAGGAAATGCAGTTAAGTTTCCTGAAATTGTGAAAATAATAGAACCTATGCTCGAAGAAAAAGGCTATACGTGGTTCGGGTTTTCAACATGGTGGGATATTGCTATTGTAAGAGATGAAATAAAAATTATTCGCGCTATTCATGATTTACAACAAGCTGAAACAGTTTGCGCACAGAAACAAATGGCAGAAAAAATAGGGGCCGATCCTGAGTTTAATGATGAAGAACTTGCTATTTTAGAATCAATCGAATCTCAATTTCTCGATGACATTATGACATGGCAAAATTATCGCGTTGAGTGGGCTTTAACACAGGATCAAGATAACAAAAGAATTCTAACTAAATTAATAAAAAGAAAGCCGGCACAAAAAGTAGAAATTACACAAGACGTCATCGATGCAATGATTAAGAAGCAATTAGAAGAAGCTTCAGGAGATCCGGACGCTGAAATTGCAAGACGAAATGTCACACCGGTCGAACATGTCGTAAAGATATTGGAGTAATAAATGGCAGGCGAAAAGAGATATACTAGGATACCACCGGAGAGTACTGGCGACCGTGTGTACATGATACACACTGCGGAAGTTGAATTTAAGAACGGCGGTAATTCTCCAACAGCAACATATGGTAATCACGACTGGAAAACAGGTCAAAGATATGATGTTGCTGGATTTGGAATGGTTCACGTTCATGGTGTGTATGACCGTCAGGATGGCACTGGTATTCTTGCAGTACATTACTCTCAAACCGCTAAGATGGAAAACAACGTTCCGGAAGCTGATTCGTTAATCTCGCTTGACGGTGTAAACGTTGGTCAAGTTGAAAATGCATATGATGTTTATATCCCTGCACAAAACATTATGGGATATGACAATCCGGAATATGGGTGGAACATTGATCGTTTTGGTTCTGGACCTGTTACATTTGCGGAGGGTCCACCTCTGCTTACTGGGTTCGGTTCACTTAAAGTTAACGATGCTAGAATATTGGCCACTTATGATTTTAATAAAAGCAATTTACCTAACGAATTTGTAAACTCACGAGAAGGTGGTTCAGCAGTAAGTAACACATGGGATCCTGTTACTCGTGGTGTAAAACTTGCGGTGGGTGTAGATCAAGGTGATCGTGTAACACAAACATCAAACCTGTTTCACAGTACAGAAGATGGCGCAAGTATGTTGTTCGTGATGGCTACCAGAAGTGGTGATGCAGGAAAGGAAAATGTTGCCCGAAACTGGGGAGCATTTGATTCAACAGATGGATACTTTTTCCAAATAAAAGGATCGGACGCAGCACCAGGTGGCAGAACACAAATGGGTATGCCAGTATCAGTAACTCCTGGCGCAGGTTCAGCATTAAGAATTGTTCATCGTTATACATTCAATGGTACAACGGGTAATCACGAAATACTTCAAAATGAGTGGAACAAAGACACTCTCTTAGGTACTGGTGGTGCTACAAACCCCTCTGGTATGCAATTAGACGTTACAAAAATAAATACGTATTGGGTTGACTATCAATACTTAGGAGGAGGTAGAACTCGTTGGGGTGTATTCTATAGAGGTGACCGCATTGTATGTCATGAAATGATTCATGGCAATGCAGAAGAAGGTCCAATGACTCAAAATAGTCATCCGATTTCTAATCCCAATAGACCTGTGTGTTGGGCAATGGCTAATTATGGAACTGCTGGTAGTAGTTCAGAATTTTATGCTTATGGCGCTGGTGTATTCATTGAAGCATCAACAGATCCATTAAAATCTGCTCAACAAATTAGTATTGATGTACAGACAAAAACATGGGGTCAACCAGAACTTCAACCTTATTGGAGAACTAAACAAACTCGAAGTGGTAGTTCCAGCAGTTTCCCCGCCCTGTTAAAATCAGGTACATATAGCAGTCAAAGCAGCACACAGTATGCAATGACTTTATCTCCCGAACAGTTTTTATCTAACGGGGATGAAAACCACACTGTGTATCAGCCAATTATTTTTCAGTTAAATAATCACGAGATAGAAACCGGAGACCCATCTCTTGTAGAGATTCGTGCTTTCTATGGTTGTATAATGCGAGGGTTCGAATGGGACGACAGCAAACCAAGCACCCCAACTGTTCTTTTTGATGAAGAAGGTGACCATTTAGCCCACGTAATAGAAATTGGTAGATTTGTGATTGACGGTTCAAAGGAATTCAACTTCAGTGAACTATCGGACAATTTCCAATACGGTACTGTAAGAAATCTTAGTGACCAAAAATTGTCAAGAGCACTACAACCTTTGACAGGATGGACAAGCACCGATGATCGTTATGGCACCGGACAAGCCAAAGTCGTGGTTGCAGTAGGTCCAGATCCAGTTTATGGTTCCAGCATACACTATTTTGCAGATAAACAACCTGTTGCAATCAGAGAGGTTGATGGAGATCAAGTAATCAGTGACGCATTTAGCACTGCAACAACTTTCACAAATATTAAAACAGCAGGTGCTTCTGGGTATGCTTCTGTAGATCAAATAGATAATCCTGCGGATTGGCATTATATATCGTATGTAGATAGAAACGAGGCTTGGTTATATAATAGTCAAGCAGATATCGATGATGATCGTTTGACTCGTACTATTGATGTAGATGATTGTCTAAGTTTAGATTTAGGGCAAAAACTCACCGTAACACCTACTGGTGCAACTGCGTTTATTATGAAGATAGACGTGGATACTACTGGTGCAATTGCAGCGACAGCAGCAACTACTGCTGAATATCAAATTGTTACAAGAGGTACAACTGACTTCACTGCTATTGGAGCACCAGATAATAATCCGGGCACTATCTTTACTGCCACCGGTGCGGGTACAGGAACAGGTACATTAGTGGCAACAAGTGGCACAGCAGGCACAGTGGCAATTTGTGGTAGAAGTTCGGCCCAGACAGATTACTTGGGATTATTTACTACAGACGGTGGTGGTGCTGGTACAATCACATCAAATGGTACCGATGCAGGTGTCGCTAAAGATTACTGGACCTCGATCAATGCCCTTAGTTACACTGATTTGGGTATGGATGCTGACGAAGATTTATCAGGTTCAACTGCTCCGACTTATACTGGTTTGGCGTTATACGGTAATCCAAATCCAAGAGCAGCATGGACATTTATGATTAAGCATTTGGATAATCCAAACGAAGACGATGACGGTGACCGAGCACCAGTTAAGAAAAATTCCAGAACAAATTGGAATATATTCTGGCGTGAGAAGTTACAGTAATGCCTTCTATCCATTTCAATTACGGCAATTGGTGGAATTGGGCTGACTATCCCGATCAAAAGGTAGTATTTGATGGGCCTACGAAAACCATATTCGTAAGTGAAGGTGTTACAGAACTTGATGTAAAGGTTGATATCTATTCTGCATGGAAAGAGTGGAGTATCTATTCTCCAGAACAAGGCACAGCATCGACGTGGCCAAAGGCTATTACAGCAATTGGTGGTGATCCGATTACTGACGATCGTAATGTTGGTACAACATACTTCCTTGAGAATGGATGGAGAATACAGCCGTTTGCTAGCAAAGATCCATATGTGTTAACAGTAGAAGGAAATATTTACACACGAGAAACCGGACAAAATCCATTCCTTTTTGCCGAAGGTGTATCCACTTCACTCGTAAGATCTAACATTGTAGATTTGATTAGAGTTGAAGCACTTGGTGTAAATATTACAAATACAGATATTGCTGCGATTGCTGACAGTGTTTGGGATGAAGCTCTTGTCGATCATGTCACGGTTGGAACAACCGGCAATAAACTTGGCAAGATTGCAACAAAAATACAAGATATCGCTTTAAGATAATAAATATATAAATATATTGGAGATTATTATGAATAATGATTTAACAGATTTTATTAGTGCTGCCGTTGCAGACAGGCCAGTGCAGGCAATTAAGGCGTTTTCATCGGCGATGGAACCTAAAATACAAGCAGCATTAGACAATAGAAAAATAGAAGTTACTAACCAAATTTTTAATAAAACTTCTGTAGAATTAGAAGAACCAACAGAAGTAGAAGTACAAGAACTAGAGGACGATGAAAATGTCTGATATGCTACAAAACATTTTAGAAAAATATAAAGTTCGCACAGTGCGGCCAGACGGGGATGAGCAAAGATTTGCAGATAAGCATACTGATAATATTTCTGTATTTGACGGCCCTGGTGTAAAAGAAGCACAAGCTGCAGCAAATGCAACATCTCGTGTAGCGCAGCCTGAAGCTCCACAAGATGAAGAAATGTATGAAAGCGCATCTTTCACACTCGATGAAATTAAAACTGCAATGTCAGAATTAAATTTAAGTGAAGAAATGATCGAATCTATTGAACAAGATTTATTTAATATAGTAGATTTAGATGAAGAAACTTCACAATATCTTTCTATTATCGATGAAGCAGTCAGTGACTTTTATCAAGAAGCAACAGAAGAAGAACAAGCACTAATTGACGAAATGCTTTCTACCGATGAAGGTTATGAAGAATTTTTAGATATGATTTTTGAAGAAGACGATGAAGAAGATGATGAAGAAGATGATGAAGACCATTGTGAAAAATGTGATTGTGATCCATGTGAATGCGAGGATGACTAATAATGTTAGTAAAAATTCTTTCAACAGAAGCTAACTTAACTACTGCTGATAATATTTCTTCTGCAGTAGTTGTTCGTATTTTAAATGATAGTGGTAATCCTGCGTTAATTACAAGAGCAGACAGTGAAGCTAATACGATTGGAACTATTACATGTCCAAATGGTGCAATTATGTTTTTAGAAAAAGCATCAACAGATACATTAGCTTCAACTCAAACGGTTAAAGCTACTTCTATTGCTTATACAACAGGCTAATAAATATGAAACTAATTAAAGAACTCACCGAGCAAGTAACTTATTTAGTAGAAGAACAAGACGGCAAAAAGAACCTTTATATTGAAGGTGTTTTTTTACAAGGAAACCTTAAGAATAGAAACGGCCGTTGGTATTCTACTGATATTTTATCGAATGAAGTTAATAGGTATATGAAAGAAAATGTCTCAAAAGGCCGAGCATATGGTGAGTTAGGACATCCAGATGGACCTGGAATTAATTTAGATAGAGTTTCACATATCATCACAGAATTAAAACAAGATGGTGATAATTTTATAGGTAAAGCAAAAATTTCTTCTACGCCAATGGGTACTATTGCTCGCGGTCTTATTGAAGATGGAGCTCAACTAGGAGTATCTTCTCGTGGTATGGGTTCTATCAAAGAACGTAAAGATGGTGTAATGGAAGTGCAAGACGATTTTTGGCTTGCAACAGCTGCAGATATTGTAGCAGACCCTTCAGCCCCAGATGCATTCGTTAATGGTATTATGGAGGGTGTTGAGTGGATATGGGATAATGGAAAATTAGCAGAACGTAAAGCTGAAGAAGTTCGAGCTCAAATTGAAGAAGCTTCTCGTAAAAAGAAACTCAATGAACAGGCAATGATGAAGGCCTTTCAGTCATTTATCAACGGATTGTCTTAAATAAAAATTTTTATAAATAATATTAGCTAGAATTAAACTAGGGAGTACATGTACATGACCGACCAAAATCTCGAAGTTAATGTCGAGGAGCTCGAAACTGACGTTGTTGAAACTGAAGTTGAAGTAGCTGAAGAGCAGATTGATGAAAATGCTCAAAGCTCTTTAAAGCCAGGTTCAACAAAATCAGCAATGCTCGGAGACCTTATGAAGCATGTAGCTGGTATGTCAAAGCAAGATCTTTCTTCGTTTTTAACGAAAGTTCTTGCTCAAGTTGGCAACGAGCCTACACCAAGCACCCACGCACAAAATGTTGCGTCTATTAAGCAAAATGGAGCTGGCGTTCCTTCACCTTCTGCTAAAGCTGTAAAAGAAGATGTTGAAGAAATGTTTGCCGGCCAAGAATTATCTGAAGAGTTTAAAGATCAAGCATCAACTCTTTTTGAAGCAGCTGTTGCAAATCGTGTAGCTATTGAAGTTGCACGAATTGAAGAAGAATTCGAGTCACAGCTCGAAGAAAAAGTAACCGAATCTGTTGATACCTTGCACAACCAAGTAAATGAATACATGGACTATGTTGTAGAGCAATGGATGGAACAGAATGAAGTTGCAATTGAAAATAATTATCGTGTTGAAGTCACTGAAAGCTTTATCCAAGGTCTGAAAGATCTTTTTGAACAAAACTATGTTGAAGTTCCAGAAGATAAAGTTGATATGGTAGAAGAGCTTGTCAATAAAGTCGAAGAGATGGAAGAATCGTTGAATTCTGCACAAGCAGAGAATATCCGCCTCTCAAATTCTCTGTCTGAACTGGAAGCAAATGGGGTTTTTGCCAACGTTGCTGAAGGTCTTGCTGATACTCAGACAGAAAAGTTTCGTACGTTGACAGAAGGTGTTGAGTATTCAACCAAAGAAGAATATGCTGCAAAACTTAAAATGATTAAGTCGCAGTATTTTTCTGAGTCAGTTGAAGAAGCACCGTCAACTTCTACAGGTTTAATTACAGAAGAAGATTCTATTGCATCAAATGATGCTCCAGAAGAAGAAGCTGTAGTTCCAGTAGAAATGAAAGCTTACGTCAGTGCGATCGCAAGGTCGATTAAAAAGTAAATTTTTATAAATAAAATATAGCAACGCCCATTAAAACATTCAAGGAGTAAATATGAACTTAAATGAGCAAATCCAACAGAAGTGGGACTCGGTGATTAATCATCCTGATCTTCCTGCTATCCAGGACACTCATCGTCGTTCAGTTACGGCAATGATTCTGGAAAACACCGAACAGTCTCTTCGCGAAGCTGCTAACATCGGTGCACATCAGCAACTTTTATCAGAAGCACCTACTAACGTTATTGGTGCTAATGGTATGGGTTCTGGTTCAACTGGCCCTATTACTGGTTATGATCCAATTTTGATCAGCCTCGTTCGTCGTGCTATGCCTAATCTTATGGCATATGACGTATGTGGCGTTCAGCCTATGTCTGGTCCTACTGGCTTGATCTTCGCTATGAAGTCTCGCTATGGTGATCAAGGCACTGAGGCATTCTACAATGAAGCTAACACTGCCTTTTCTGGTGGCGCTAATGGCGACACTAATCCTGGTGGTGCCCACGCTGGTACTGACTTCGATGGTGACGCTGATAACGCTGACATCGCTGGTTCTGGCGAATATAACTATGCTGATTCTATTCCTACAGCAACTGCTGAAGCATTAGGTACTAATACTTCGGTTGATTTTGCTGAGATGTCTTTCAGCATCGATAAAGTAACGGTTACTGCCGGTACTCGTGCTCTGAAAGCTGATTACAGCTTAGAATTGGCGCAAGACCTGAAAGCAGTTCACGGCTTAGACGCTGAAGCAGAATTGAGCAACATTCTTGCTGCTGAAATTCTTGCTGAAATTAACCGTGAAGTAGTACGTACAATTAACGTTACTGCTAAGCGCGGTTCAGCTTCTGGTACTACTAATCCTGGTTTCTTTGATCTCGACGTTGATGCTAACGGCCGTTGGTCAGTTGAGAAGTTCAAGGGTTTGATGTTCCACATCGAGCGTGAAGCTAACGGTATTGCAAAAGATACTCGTCGTGGTAAGGCTAACATCCTGATTTGTTCTTCTGATGTTGCTTCTGCCCTTCAAATGGCTGGTGTACTTGATTATACACCTGCTCTTAATAGCAACAACCTTCAGGTTGATGACACAGGTAATACTTTTGCAGGTGTACTGAATGGTCGATTCCGCGTATACATTGATCCATATACTACTGGTAATTATATGACAGTAGGTTATAAGGGTTCAAATGCATTTGACGCTGGTCTCTTCTATTGCCCGTATGTTCCTCTGCAAATGGTACGTGCTGTTGATCAGAACACGTTCCAGCCAAAAATTGGCTTTAAGACTCGTTATGGTATGGTTGCTAACCCATTCCACACTGGTGGAGGCACAACTGCAGGCACTCTGACAGTTGATAGCAATGTGTACTATCGTCGTACAGTGGTATCTAACTTGCTATAATAAAAACTCTAATAGCTTTAAGCCAGAGATTTTAAAGGGACCTTCGGGTCCCTTTTTTTATATACTAAATATAGTTGACATTTTAACGCAATTGCGTATAATAGATATTGAGTTAACTATAAGGTGGTTCTAATTATGAGACTAGAAAATGATATTAAACTTGATTACAGCGATGTATTACTGAGACCAAAGAGAAGTACTTTAGGCTCAAGAAAAGAAGTTAGCTTAGAAAGAGTTTTTAAATTTCGAAATAGTGGCCAAGGATATAAAGGTATACCTATCATGGCTTCTAATATGGATGGTGTAGGCACATGGAATATGGCTGTAGCACTATCTAAAATGGAATTATTTACATGTTTAGTTAAAACATATGATCATATTCCAGTCAGTAAACATGTAGCAATCAGTACTGGAATTACTGATAATGATTCTAAAAGATTAGATAAACTCTTAAAAAATAACCCGTTTGTAGAATACATATGTATTGATGTTGCAAATGGATATAGTGAAAGATTTATAAATTTTGTACAAGAAACAAGAGAAAAGTATCCTGGTCATACTATTATAGCTGGGAATGTAGTCACGCCAGATATTACAGAGGAATTGATTTTACGTGGAGCAGACATCGTTAAAGTTGGTATTGGACCTGGCAGTGTATGCACTACTCGTATTAAAACTGGGATTGGCTATCCACAGTTGTCTGCGGTCATCGAATGTGCCGATGCTGCGCATGGTCTCGGTGGACATATTATTGCTGATGGTGGTTGTACTTCACCTGGCGATATCGTAAAAGCTTTTGCTGCAGGTGCAGATTTTGTAATGCTAGGGGGCATGCTAGCTGGACATGATGAAGGAGGTGGAGAAGTTGTAGGCCAGCATGTCAAATTTTATGGAATGTCATCAAAGGAAGCCCAGGGCGATGATTTCAAAGATTATAGAGCTAGTGAAGGACGTGTTGTTGAAGTTCCTTACCGTGGGCCCATTGACCCCACAATTCAAGATATTCTTGGTGGTCTTAGGTCTGCTTGTACTTATGTTGGGGCCCCCACTTTAAAGCAATTAAGTAAATGCGCAACATTTATTAGAGTCAATAATCAATTTAATAGAGTATTTGAAGGCTATACTAAAACATTATAAATATATAAAATATCTCTATAATGAGTAATCATATGGCTGACTTTAATAAAAATATGTTATCGCCCGTCGGGTTTTCTTTTTCTATAAAAAGATCACCAGGTATGAATTTTTTTGTACAGCGCGCTAACATTCCGGGTATTACTACAGGATCTCCAGAAATACCTACACCTCTTAAAGCTATTCCTGTTTATGGTGATCATTTAGTATACGAAGAATTGCAGATTGGATTTAAAGTAAACGAAGATCTATCTAATTATAGAGAATTACATGATTGGTTAGTAGCAATTACTTTTCCAGATAATTTTGGACAACATCAAAATATTGCAACCGCAGAAACTTTCACTGGCGAAGGCATTTATTCTGATGGAACGTTAATGATTCTTTCAAGCGCAATGAATCCTATCATCCAAGTAAACTTTAGAGATTTGATTCCTATCTCATTAAGTAGTTTAGATTTTAATACCGCAGATACTGGAATTGATTATATTGAAGCAACTGCTAGTTTTAAATACACGGGATATACCTTTACAACACTAGAATAATGTGTTATAATTATATTTTTGAATGGAATTTATATTATGTCGCTTGAAGAAATCTTTGAGTTATGGGAAAAAGATTCTGATGTAAATAGAAGTGAAATAGGTAACGCAGCTTTAGATATTGCAAAATTACATCACAAATATTATCGTATATATTCCCAAGAAAAATTAGTCCATAAAAAAATGGAATCTGATATTAAAATTCTTAAATTAGAAAAACAAGAATTTTATCAAGATGGTCCTACGGAAGAACAAATTGAAAAAGGTTGGAAACTACCTTCTAAAGGTAGAATTCTTAAAAATGATGTTACCACATATGTAGATGCAGATTCTGATATAATAGCTGCTAATTTAAAATTAGCGTATCAAAAAGAAAAATTAGAATTACTGGACTCTATTATTAAAACTATTAGTAATCGTGGTTTCCAAATTAAATCTTATATTGAATGGGAAAAGTTTAAAGTTGGCGCATGACATTTTATATACGTAAAGTCAACGCAGTCTATAATCAGATTGCTACAGATGATATGGGTGCGGCACAAGAAATGTCGGACTACTTTACGTTTAAAGTTCCAGGCTATCAATTTATGCCACAATATAAAATGAAAGTGTGGGATGGTCAAATACGATTATATAATACTGCAACTCAAATGTTATATGCAGGATTAACTAAGTATGTTGAAAAATTTTGTAAAGAACGTGGTTATAATTATGAATATGAATATGATAATTCTGCTACTAATATTTCGTTAATAGAAGCAAATGAATTTCTAGAAAAACAAAAATTTACTCTCACTCCTAGGGATTATCAGGTTACTGCTTTTTTAGATGCTGTGCGTTATAGCCGAGGTGTATTTCTTTCTCCTACTGCATCCGGAAAATCTTTTATAATTTATATGATAATGCGTTGGTATCTAAGACCAACACTTATTATTGTACCAACAACAACGCTTGTACATCAGATGTATTCTGACTTTGAATCTTATGGATTTAAATCTGAAAAATATTGTCATAAAATATTTTCTGGACAAGATAAAAACACAGATAAACCTATTGTAATTACTACGTGGCAATCTATATATAAATTAAGAAAAGATTGGTTTGAAAATTTTGATGTTGTGATTGGAGATGAAGCACATTTGTTTAAAGCTAAATCTCTTACATCTATAATGACTAAACTAGAAAATTGTGAATATAGATTTGGATTTACAGGAACACTTGATGGATCACAAACACATCAGCTAGTATTAGAAGGATTATTTGGACCAGTTAATAAAGTAACAACATCAAAAGAATTGATGGATCAAGGAACATTAGCAGATTTTAAAATTAAAATAATAACACTCAATTATCTAGATGAAATCAAAAAAGGAGTTTCTTCTTTAAAATACCAAGATGAAATGGATTTTCTTGTACAAAATGAAGAAAGAAATAATTTTATTTGTAATTTAGCAGTATCTTTAGAAGGAAATACATTATTACTTTTCCAATACGTAGAAAAACATGGTAAATTACTCGAAGAAATGATAAAAAGAAAAGTTAAAGATAGGAAAGTGTTTTTTATACACGGAGGAATTAAAGGTGAAGAACGTGATGAAATCAGACATATCGTTGAAAATGAAACCGACGCTATCATTGTTGCTAGTTATGGTACTTTTTCAACCGGAGTTAATATCAGAAACCTACATTCCGTTATATTTGCCTCTCCATCTAAATCCAAAATCAGGAATTTGCAAAGTATTGGAAGAGCGTTACGTAAATCAGATACAAAAGATTCCGCTACGTTGTATGATATCGCGGATGACTTAAGTTGGAAATCTAAAACAAACTTTACTCTGAAACATCTAATAGAACGTGTTAAAATTTATGATGATGAAAAGTTTGATTATAAAATTTATAAAGTAAAGGTAATGTAATGGAAGAATATCCTATTATCATCGTAAAATTAACAAACGGTGAACAGATCATGGGTGAACTAAGAGGAGAAAATGATCGCTGTATTGACATAGATGGCTGTCTTATGGTAGAATTAAAACATAATTTTTCCGGTGTTCCAATCATATTCATGAAAAAATATTGTCCTTGGAATGATAGCTTTATGGTAAGAATCGAACACGATTTTATTATGAATAGATTCTCAGATCCAAATCCTATGGTGTTAGATTTTTATTATAAACAATTAGAAAATCAAAGAAATATGTATAAAGATCTTAATATTAATATGAACATTAATAATGATAATGCGCCGAAACATGATATTGATATTGTTAATGAAATGTTACAACGAATGATGAAAGATGATAAGGATATTCATTAATGGCTAATTATATAAACAATAAAGAATTCTATCAGTTACTTGTAGATTATAAAGATACTTGCAACACAGCGCATAAACAAAATAAACCACAGCCGAGAATTCCTGAAGAAATAGGTAAATGTTTTATAATGATTGCAACAAAATTAGCAAGTAAAGGTAATTTTGTAGGTTATACTTATAAAGATGAAATGATTAACGACGCATTAGAAAATTGTGTTATTGCTATACATAGTTTTAATCCTGAAAAATCTAAAAACCCTTTTGCTTATTTTACTCAAATTATTTGGTATGCTTTTTTACGTAGAATAGAAAAAGAAAAAAAACAAACCTATGTTAAATATAAAGCATTAGAAAATATAATTATTGACAATTCATTACTAGAAGATGAAGATGCAACTTATGCAAACTTTGACATTACAAATGAAAAAATGAAACCTATTATTGAAAAGTTTGATAGTAAAAAAATAACTAAAAAACCTAAAAAAGGTCTAGAGAAATTTATTGATGACTAGATATATAGGTGCAGTTTATTTAGGTCATGATTCTACTTTTACGGTCTATGATAAAGTAAAAGATAAATTTAAAATTATAGAATTAGATAAATTATTACAAACAAAACATTTTAGACCTGGCAATAATTATAAAGATGCGTCGTATAATTATGAAAAATATTTCAATAAACATTACGAACAAAATAGTTTTGAAACTATTTTATTAAAGCACAATTATAATTTAAATGAACAATTATATGAACATTTTAATTGGTTAAATAATTATACACAAAAATTCTATCTTAGAGATAGTCGTATTCTCCGTGAATATAAGCATCATGTATTACACGCGTGGTCTTCTTATATACAATCACCATTTGATAAAGCATTTACAATTACCTGGGATGGTACTGGCGATTGGGCTTCTAATTCTTATATGATGTTTGATAAACAAAAAGAAGTTATGTACGAAGAAAACTCGAAATTTTATGGATACATATATGAATACGTCAGTAGAATGTTTAGTAGTTTGATAGATACTGGAAATAGTTTAGATTATGCTGGTAAAACTATGGGATTATCTGCTTATGGTAGGCCTACTGAATTTACAAAAAAATTCCAAAATCTATTAGATCATATATTAGAAACGCATGATAAAATAACTGACAGGGGAATAGTATTTGAAAAAATATTTTCTTTTTTTGATAATTCAATTTTAAATAAAAATTTAAATATGTCTGATCACCGTGTTTTATTTAATACTATTAGAGTACACAAAGCTTTAAACGCAATAAAAGATACAAAATATATAAAATATAAAAGACATTTTTTATATGGATCTGAAGAAATGGACGTGGCTTGGGCAGTACAGAATTGGATTGAAAATAAATTAATTCAATTAATTGAAGAGAAAAAAACTCTTATAAAGGAATGTAATAATAATTTAATACTTTCAGGTGGTGTTGCATTAAACGTATTAGCAAATCAAAAAGCTAGAGAAAAATTTAAAGATATTAATTTTTATGTTTCTCCTAATCCAAGTGATTGTGGATTATCATTAGGAATGCTTGCAAAATACTTATCAGATAAAATAGATTTTAATAATCACACTTCTATGTTATACTCCGGAATGGAATTAAAAGGAAATACTGATGTTTTTAAAAAAACTATTACTTTAACTGAATTAATAGAATTAATTAAAGAAGAAAAAATAATAGGTTTGCTGCACGGTGATTCTGAAATTGGGCCCAGAGCACTAGGTCATCGTTCTATTATATGTTTACCAAAATTTGGAATGAAGAAAAAAATAAATGAAAAGGTAAAATTTAGGGAATGGTTTAGACCTTTTGCTCCAGTATGTACACCGGAAATGGCACAAAAATATTTTGTTTCAAATAGTTTTGATAACATGGAATCAATGTCATATGCTATTAAAATAAATGAAAAGTATAAAAATGAATTAGATGCAATTACACATGTAGATAATACTGCTAGATTACAAATTGTAAAAAAAGAGGATAATGAATTTTTATACAGTTTAATAAATACATTAGGTACTCCTTTATTGAATACTTCGTTTAATGTACAAGGTAAACCTATTTTAAATTCTATGAATGAGGCATTACGCGTTTTAAAATATACCAACTTGGATCACATTGTATATTATAACGGCCAGGAAATAAAAATTATATGAAACCTATACTTTCATTTTATATGGGTCATGATGCAAATATGACTGGATATGATCCATACACGGATAAATTTTATATATATGAATTTGAAAAAAATTCTTCTAACCTTAAAACTGGCAGTATTAAACATTATTCTGTTACTGCATTGCGAAGTTTTTTTCCCGAGGGACCTGAAGGGTACCGTGATTACAGTAAGATTATAAGTAAAGATTTTAAAGACGCTATTTTATATTTTAAAAATTTATTTAATGTTGAAGAGTTTGAAAAACTTATTGTCCAGAAACCGCCTATAAATGGTAAAAAAAGATTTATAATGTATTATGGACAAAAGCTTTTTCCAATACAACAAATTGAAGAAGCAAATGTAATGCATTATGTTAATAATGGTGATGATTATCATCACAAATGTCATGCACTATCTGCGTATGCTCAATCGCCTTTTAAGCGTGCCGGGTGTTTTACTTTCGACGGTTTTGGAGATGTTTCCTCTAGAAGATTTTCAATATTTAATGATTATGAAGAAAGTAACATAAAGCTGTATGTTCCTTCTATTTCACACGTATATAGCGCGACCGCCACGGGTCTGCGCGAACTTCAATATACGTGGAATTATGTTGATTTCGCAGGAAAGCTAATGGGATTATCAGCGTATGGAAAAGAATCTAAAGAATCTAAAATTATTATGGAAGTTTTAGAACAGTGTTTAAATACCGCTTTTATAGGAAATCCATTTCCTGATAGAAATCTTTTTTCTAAAAACATGAAAAAAAAGATTTACGCTTCAATTTCTGATGCGTTTAATCTAGATGGATGGGATGGTAAAAATAAAAAACTCAAATGTTTAACTGATCAGCAAGAAAGAAACGTTGCTTATGGTGCTCAAAAATGGTTCGAAGAAAAAACATTAGAAACGATTTCCTCTCATATAAATGAAATTGCTGAATGTGATAATAATCTTATTCTTACTGGGGGTTCTGCTCTTAATGTATTAACTAATCAGAAAATAAGAGAAACGTGGCCGCAGTTAAATGTGTATGTTCCTCCAAATCCACACGATGTATGCCAATCGCATGGAATACTTATAAATTATTTATTAGAAAAAGGTATAAAACCAAAACGTCAAGATTTAACATTTGAGGGTCGTAGCATAAGAGATAATTTACACGATATTGTAAAAAAACGTAATTTATTTTGTAAAAAAATAAACATTAATGATGTGGTTAACATATTAAAAACAAAAAAAGTAATTGGATTTATATCTGGAAATTCTGAAATTGGTCCCCGCGCTTTAGGACGTAGATCTATTTTATCTACTGCTGGAAAAGGTATGAAAACAATGGTAAATAAAGTAAAGCGTAGAGAATGGTTTAGGCCGTTTGCACCAATTTGTATTTATGAAGACGTGCCAAAATATTTTGAAAGTCATGATTATAGAAATTTAGAAACAATGTCATTTGCTTTAAAAGTTAGACCAGAGTATAAAGATACATTGTCCGCAATTACGCATCTAGATGATACTGCTAGAGTGCAAGGTTTGCATAAAAAAGATAATCCATTGTTATGGGAAATTTTAAAATTATATGGTTCCCCGCTATTGAATACATCATTTAATGTTGCAGGGCGTGGAATATTAAATACATATGACGAAGCTGCATGGATGGTTATAAATACTTTTTTAGATGGATTTGTGACTGAATTTGATGGAAATTTATATTATGTTGAGAATATAGACAATGAAGATAGCATTAATAACTGATCAGCACTTTGGTGCAAGAAACGATAGCATACAATTTCATGAATATTTTTCAAAATTTTACAAAGAATTCTTTTTTCCTTTTCTTGAAAAAGAAAACATTACAACTATTGTTGAATTGGGCGATATATTTGATCGTCGCAAGTACATTAATTACGACAGTCTTACTCGTTGTAAACGGTATTGGTTTGATGAGATCAGATCTAGGAATATAGAATTACACTGTATTGTTGGTAACCACGACATTTATTTTAAAAATACAAATCGTATTAACTCTCCAGATCTATTATTAAATGAATATGAATTAAATGTTTATGACGAACCTACGGTGTGTCAGTTTGATAACCTTAATGTTTTAATGATGCCATGGATTAATAATAGTAATTATGAAGAAGCCATGCATTATATTGAAAATAGTGGATGTAAAGTTTTAATGGGTCATTTAGAATTGAAAGGATTTGAAATGTATCGTGGTGCTATTAATGATCATGGATTAAGTCAATCTTTATTTTCAAAATATGATATGGTTATGTCAGGACATTTCCATCATAAATCTTCTCATAATAATATACATTATCTCGGTGCACCATATGAAATGACTTGGTCAGATTATAATGACGCGAGAGGTTTTCATATTTTTGATACAGAAACATTACAGTTGACACATATAGTGAATCCTTATATAATGTTTAATAAAATATTCTATGATGATAGTCAAGAATATAATGAAGATTTGTCATGTATAAAAGATACATATGTGAAATTAATTGTACAGCAAAAGAAAAATCCATACGCCTTTGATTTATTTGTTGATAAATTAAATTCATATGAACCAGCGAATCTTCAGGTAGTAGAAGATAATTTCAATCTCAATTTAGAAGATGATACTGAAATTATTAATGAAGCAGAAGATACTGTAACAATTATTAAAAATTACTTAGGAAATCTAAACTTAGAAAATTCTAAACCCGTAGAAGATTTATTCTACGAACTATATCATGATGCAATCGCGGTTGAATAATATATGATTCATTTTAAAACTATCCGGTGGCAGAATTTTTTGTCTACTGGAAATGTGTTTACTGAGATCAAGTTAGATCGTTCTCCTTCCACATTAATCGTTGGTGAAAATGGTGCTGGTAAATCTACAATGTTAGATGCACTATCATTTGCTTTATATGGCAAGCCATATCGTAATATCAATAAGCCATTGCTTGTAAATAGTATTACCAATAAAAACTGTTTAGTTGAAATTGAGTTTACGATTGGTAGCGTCAATTACTTTATTCGACGTGGAATCAAGCCTGCTATTTTTGAAATTTATGCTGATGATAAACTAATAGATCAAAATGCTAGCATAAAAGAATACCAAGAAAATTTAGAAAAAAATATTCTAAAGCTTAACCACAAATCATTTACTCAAATTATCGTTGTTGGTTCTGCAAACTTTGTACCATTTATGCAGCTCAAACCATATGAACGTCGTCAAATTATTGAAGACTTACTGGATATTGAAATCTTTTCAAAAATGTATTTGGTACTTAAAGATAAGATTGCAAAAAACAAAGATAATATTACTGAAGCAAAGTATCAAATAGACTTACTTACTCAAAAAATTGAAATGACTAAAAAGCATATGAACGAAATACGTTCTATAAAGCAAAGTGATATTGATACCAAAAATAATAAGATTGAAGAAATTAATAAAGAAATTTTAGAATTAGAAGCGCAACAAAATATTATTATGTCAAAGATTAATAATCACAATAATGACATAAATGATTTAGAAATTACTAATAATAAAAAACAAAAACTTGATAAATTAAAAGTTCAATTAACACAAAAATTAAATACTGTTGAAAATGAAATTTCTTTTTTTAATGATCATAATGATTGTCCTACATGTAGTCAACCAATTGATGAAAATCATAAAGAATGTGTAACTAATAATAAGAAAGAAAAAAGAGTAGAGATACGAGATGGCATTGAACAATTAAAAACACATTTTGATGAAGTAGAAGTAAGACTATCTCAAATTTTTGAAATACAATCTATTATTCAAAAATATACACAAGAATTGATGAATATTAATACTCAAATAACGTCCCATAAAAGAAATATTAAAGAACTTAATGATTCATTACATGAACAAAATATTATTAATGAAGATACTTCTCTTGATGATATTAAAACATTTAAAAATGAATTAAAACAATACACTTTAGATTATGAAAGTTTACTCAGTCAAAGAGAAGTTCATAATATTGCTAGTACATTACTTAGAGATGGTGGCATTAAAGCTAAAATTATAAAACAATATATACCTATCATAAATAAGCTTATGAACAAATACTTAGCAGCAATGGATTTCTTTGTTCAGTTTGAACTTGATGAAAATTTTGATGAAAAAATTAAATCAAGATTTAGAGATGAATTTAAATATGATTCATTCTCTGAAGGCGAAAAAATGAGAATTGATTTATCTTTATTATTTACGTGGCGCGCGGTATCTAAATTAAGAAATTCTATTACAACAAATTTACTTATCTTAGATGAAGTATTTGATAGTTCACTTGACAATACAGGAACAGATGAATTTCTTAAAATAATTACACAACTTGGTTCTGGATCAAACGTATTTGTAATCAGTCATAAAGGTGATCAATTGTTTGATAAATTCAATAGTAATATTAAATTTGAAAAAGTTAAAAACTTTTCACAAATAGCAGCATAGGAGAGAGAAATGCATTATGTAATTTATACTAGATTAAGTGAAGAAACAGAAGAGTGGGATCCTATTATTGATATGCGAGCCGCGCAATTGTTTAAAAAACAAGAAAGAAAATTTGAAGATATGACTAAAGTCAATGGTGCAATTAAAAACATGAAATTAAAAGAAGGTTTCTATAAGATTGTAGAAAAAGATGATTGATTTTTTAGATTTATTACCTAAAGATTTTGTTTTAAAATATAAAAAAAGAAAACCTTTTGTAATACGTTGTAAAAACCAAACACATAAAAATTTCATTACTAATCTTTTAAATTGGAAACAAATTTCAGATTATTTTCATGATAATAGAAGATTAACAAATTTGCAAATATTTGATGGTAAAAATAAAATTAGAAATTGGGATACTAAATTATATATTAATAGAGATTTACCTACATATGTAAATAGTAGCCAAACAAGAATAGAAACAGCTACTTTTTATGTTTCGAAAAAAATATTAGCATCTTACTGGGAAAAAAATTGTACTATTATTTTGCCAAGGTCTTCTTTAATAAATGAAGATATTAATAATTTGTGTAAGACTTATGAAAGAGATTTTTCACCACAACTTATAGATACTAATATTTACATTTCTAGAGAAAAAAATTCTAGTACTTTTCCAGCACACCTTGATCTAAGTGAAAATTTCTTATTTCATATAGCCGGTTCGGTAGAATGGAAAGTTTATAAAAAGTTCCAGACAAACTCTGCTAGTTTGTCAGAGGAACAAGAAAAAGAACATGAATTAGAATTTCACAAAGTTTTACACCCAGGAGATATTTTATATTTGCCAAAAAATGTTTTCCATAAATCTATTACTAAAGAGCCACGAATAACGATTTCCTTTCCAGTTATAGGTAAAGGAATTCCACTTGAAAGAGACTATATTGATTTTGATCCAGGAGTATTTGATGTTAGTAAAGCCAGATAATAAAATTTTCAATTCTATAATTAAAGAAGTTGATATAACAGATTTTGAAGAAAAAAGAAAATGCAAAGCTGCTATTAAAGAGATGGAAAAATATTTAGGGAGTGCTTTGGGCATTTCTGCAAATCAGCTCGGTTTAGATTCTAGAGTATTTCTTCTTCGCGGAGAAAAAACTGCAGCTATTATTAACCCTAGTGTTGTGTGGGAAAGCTCAAATTTAGAAGAAGGTGAAGAAGGTTGTTTGACATTTCCAGGATTATATGTTAAGATTAAGCGACCAGATGAAATTGGTGTTAAGTATATTAATTATCAATGGGAAGAAGTAGAAACTACTTTAGCAGGTCTAACTGCTAGATGTTATCTACATGAAATGGATCATTTGAATGGCGTTAACTATTTAAGTCGTTCTAATAAATTTCACGTAGATCAAAGAAAAAGAAAATTAAAATTAGCACGAAGAAAAAATAAAGAATTAGATAAAGCATTGAAAGAAATGTATAAACCTTCTCCAATCGTAGAAGAACCAAACCAAACAATGTTTTCAATTAATACAGAAGAACAACTGAAGAGGAATTTATCGTGAGTAAAGATTGGGTAAAAGATATGTTTGATATGCACACCCATTATGGTGTACGTAAAGTCGTTGATGAGTTATCACCGGAAAAATTAAAAATGTTTCTTGAGTTTCGGACAAACTTTTTGCAAGAAGAACTAGATGAACTAAAGGCTAATAAAGATAATCCTGAAGAAATTGTAGATGCTTTAATTGATCTTTGTGTTGTGGCTATTGGTACTCTTGATGCTTTTGGTATAGATGCCCATAAAGCCTGGGATGAAGTGCTGATGGCTAATATGTCAAAAGAAGTAGGAGTTAAGCCTACTCGACCAAATCCTCTTGGTTTACCAGATCTTGTTAAGCCGGAAGGATGGACTCCTCCAGACCATGGAAAAAACCATGGATTTTTACCAAAAATGTTTAATAATCAATAACTTATATGCTGGTTTACTTTTTCGCAAAAAATGGTAGAATAGTACCATAAATTGAAAAAAGGCAAAACATGGAAAATCAAACATACATAGTTTTTCAAGTAAATGATGTAGAATTGTTTTTTGATATTGGCAGATATCGAGAGGATGATGATAATAATCAAGATATTTTTCTCGAAGATGCAGTCAGAAAAAATTGGGATCAATACGATATTGTTGCTAGTGTTTCTGCTGAAAACTTAGATGAAGTATTTTTTATAACTAATTTTTGGAATCAACCAGAAAAAGTTCATAAGTTTAAAGAAATGCATTCCTTGTCAGTTGGCGATGTTATTTTCGATAATCAAACTAAAAAATATCACATTGTTGCTAGATATGGTTTTATTGAAGTAGAAGATATGCATATTCCTACTTACACTTCTTCAGAATTTACTAAAAAGGCGTATAGCAATGTTTAAAGAAGCATTAAACACTGACCAAATTAATGATTTGGTAAATCACTCAACCCCTGTTGCTAAAGAAAAAGCATTAGAAATGCTAGAGTCAAATTTATTTAAAGCAAATAAATTTAAAAAAGCTAGGTTGATACAAGACATCAATTCAGCACGTAGTGCAAATGAAGTATGTCGTATAATGTACTACGTATATCTTGCTGGTACTGGTTTAGGTGTTACAGGTTCTTCTTGGCAAAAACATTATGGTGAAATGTAATGAAATTAATAAAAGAACAGTCGTTTAAATATGATAGAACTCTTAGCGATAGAGTTGATAAAATGGCTGCTGAAATGTATCTATGTCCAAGA
>Ga0255768_10000023_pt1 | contig 165014 bp, 222 predicted proteins | sample 071ome_33_FD_179983 | JGI IMG/M metagenome (GOLD analysis project Ga0255768, IMG submission 179983) | Coastal salt marsh microbial communities from the Groves Creek Marsh, Skidaway Island, Georgia - 071412AT metaG (version 2) | ecosystem: Environmental > Aquatic > Marine > Intertidal zone >... | reverse complement strand
TCCAGAATATGTTTTGGAACCAACATAACCACCAACATAGTTACCTGCATAAGAACCGGAATAGTTTCCGGAATATGTTTTCGCACCTACGTAAGCACCTACATAAGAACCAGAATAATTACCTGTGTATGCTCCTACGTAGTTTTCAGATGCAACCTCTTGTCTTGTATCATCAAACTGTGATCCCATCTGTACCCAAGTTCCACCAGACGTCGGCGCCGTTGCTTGAACTTTATATGTGCCTACGCCGGTATCAATAATTCTATTTCTAAAGTTAGGAACCATCTGCTCAATTTCTGCTGCTGTCATCTGTGTAATAGATGATCCATCTGTTTTAACAGAAGCTAAATCAGAGTTTGCAGATGATGTGGGTGCTGTTTTTTGCCAAAGATATGTGTTATTATTTCCGCCTTGTGCGGTATCTGTGATCGTATATCTAGAAGTCCAAGTACCACCTGTAGGGGCAGATGGTTGCAACACATACTGTCCAACAGTATAATCAGATTCAGAAACCATATCAGACAATGCTTTATCTAAAATATCTGTATCAATGGCAGAATCAGACATTTGTTTTACACCTGAATCATAACCCGCAGGTCTTGCAGTAATACTTTCTGAGGCCGCAGATGTAACCTGTTTAAAGGTATATGTGTTACTACTTGTAGCTCCTGCTGTAGGATGTGAGCCTATCGAATCTTGTCTAATAGTATTTGTAAAAGTACCTATAGATGTACCAGAAGCACCATCAACATTTAATTCTCCTGTTCCTGTGCCATCTGTATCTGTAGCAAATTTGTTTGTTAAAACGTAAGAAAGATACTGTTGTATCTCTCCATCTGTCATTTCCTGCAATCCTGTAAAATTGCTTGATGTGATCGGTGTTCCCGATGCTTTAATTCTTAACGGCCTCATTCATTTTCCCCTAGTTTATTCTCGAACCTGAACTATCATAAACAATAATATCATCAATGGTTACCCATTCTGTACCAGATATGGCTACACATTGTAGCTTTGCTCCGGGTGATAAATCTTTTGCTACTCCAACGCCAGCGCTGTTTATTTCATCTGCGCTCTGAGGATAAACCTTAATATTGACGCTTGCTGAGGTATTATTAATTACAGTAACAACCTTACCTGTAACGGCATCCGGGAGTATAACTCCCTGATTAGCAGTACCACCGGTAACTACATTAAAGCTGTCTGATAATGTAGTCGCATCATTTATATTTGACCCTGCTGCTGTAACTGCAGAAGCACTGAATGTTGTTTCGCCTGAAACGCTTAAATCGCCGGTAGCTACGACATTTCCGACATTGACATTGTCTCCGGATTCATATTTGTCGTTGTTAAGGTTGGTAAAGTTAGAATCTACCTCATTGTTCGTTAAAGGGCTACCCTTAACCGATCTTAATGTAATTGTTGCCATCTCTTTACCTTTTAGTTAATTTTAGAAATTATTCTTGATAACAAAGCTTTTATCTCTGCTATATCATCCTTTAAGTTATTTATATCACCTACACAGCGTTCCAAAGTTTGCATATTCTGTTCAGCTATTCTTTTCTTTTCCTTATATGCCATCAATTTAGTTGTATTTGTAGACAATAAGGCTTTTGAATTAACGTCCCGAATATAATCTGCGTGCTCTGTTCTTAAGTGTGTAGTATTTATATTTGTCATAATTTTAAGCCTGTAATGCAATAGCTCTAAGTTCTTTAATAGTAGGAACTTTTGCTGGTTGTGAGGATATTGGCACAATCTTCACTGCAAACTCTTTATAAGAGGTGTAAGTAATAGTTGTTTGACTTGCCGTTGCTGTAGCATCTACCGAAGCACCTCCTCCAGAAATTGTTACTGTTACGGTACCGCCTGTATATCCTCTTCCAGGATTTACAATGTCTATGCCTGTTACTAAACCAGTTGCCGTATTAACATTAGCAACCGCTGTTGCTCCATAGCCATTCCCTGAGTGTTCTATTGTTACAGAAGGTTGTGAAGTGTACCCAACACCTGGTGTTGAAAGTGTTATACTATCAATAACATCTACATCATACTCAAACTTTAAGCTAGTTGGATTTAATCCGTAAGAATCACCCGGTGCTTTTTCAGGTATTGAATAAACATAATCCTGTTGAGCTCCTGTAACGTTACTATTCTCTCTAGCTAAATCGCCTTGGAGTTGTAAAGGTATCCAGTATGCATCTTCAAATAATTCACCACTATCCTGTCCGTTTAAGAACTTGCCATATACTTTTACATCTGTACCTGCTGGTAGAGAGTTGGATAGATACACATTTAGATCTTCTGCATCTTGTCCTTCATCCAATATAACCTTCCTAGTTATATATCTTGAACGAGCATCTCCACCGCTTCTTTGATCTTCATTGGTATAAACATCATCAATATCATTTTTAAATATTAATTGATTTAACTGTAAGGTATCAACTAATGGAGATACATTAGGATTGTTTGTGCTTAAAACTAATTTTACAGCAACATCTCTAGCATCTGCATTGTCTCCTTCAGAAGTGTAAATATTAGAAATAGATCTAACCATTCTTCTTTCTAAAAGTTCCTCTGTTCTTCCCAGCTCAAACGCTGTCCAATTGGAATCCTGTGTTCCTGCAGTATCTCTTAATTTGTAATATGCTTGTACAGATGTGCCAGGTGGCTCTACTATAGATTTGGAAAGAGCTAATGCATCAATATATCTACTGTCAATGCTTTCTATTTCATCATTGGTGATATCAGATGTTCCAAACCAAGGTCCGATCATAATCTTATCTCCTGGTTCAAATGCTACGTCATTAGCCGCTCCACCGATATAACCTGTAAAGGAATTAATAGACCAAGTTTCCACCTCAAGATATTCTCTTAATGGATGAACTTGTATAATATCTCCATTAACCACGAATATATCTACGGTTGCATCTTGAGTAGCACCACCACCAGTAACGGTTGCTGTTAAATTGTCCCACCAAGCCACCGTTTCTGTTCCAGCGCTAATAACATTGACACCTGTCATCTCTCCTGTAACAGTATCAACTACCGCCTCAAGAGTAACTCCTTTATTTGTACCATCAAAGACAGACTCTACAGTTATAGTAGGCGTGCTAGTATAACCGGCACCTGGACTTGTTACAGATGCCTTAACAGTATGTATCATATGGCGTGGTTGGATAGAATTATACTTGCTAGGGTCACTAAGTTTTATATAATCTCTTGTCGCATTTCTTATGTGCAGTTCTCTACCTGAACCAACTTCAAATGAACACTTGTTAATTGCAAACATCATATCTAAAGACTGTTGAGGAGTCCAAGAAACATTATTGGCAGATGTAAACATAATACCATTATGAGGTTGTTTAGCAATTCTTGTCTCTGTTCCTACTTGGAATTCTCCTAATTCTGAAATCCATATTTCCCAACCTGGGTTGTTGTTAGCGGGGATTGGAACAAAACAGTATTCTGTCTCGTTCAAAAGATAAACGGGCTTATTAAATCTAAACATCGACGGTACAAACTGTACTGCACCCCCCTCAGATTCTTCAGACGGTGTAATCTCCCAGTTGCTCATAGTGCAACTTCCCAATACCTTCTCGCCAGGAACACCATTGACAACTTCTCTTATTTGTAAAGTTACTTCTGCCCATTCATATGCTGGATCTGGGACAGTTCTAAAATATAGTTGAACGTCCCGTAAGAATACGCCCCCAGATTCTCCGCTTACTCTAAATGTTTGTGCTAGAGGATCTTGATATCCCCAGCCCCAACCGCGTTCTCCACCACCAATCCATAGGTCGTCCCATATTCTAATCGATAGATCTGGAATAACAAAAGACCAAGGTGTTTGAGCAGGCGCCGGAGGAATAACTGGCGGCTCTGGTGTGGCAGCTGGAGGTTCTGGTGTTGCTACCGGAGGCTCTGGTGTTGCTGGAGGAGGATCTGCAGGCCCTGCAGGTGGGGGAACAGGCTGTTGGGTTGTCTTATTGTGTGCAACCATTCCGTTCGCCACGTAATTGTGCGAGCCATCTGTTTCAAAGTTATATACTTTTACTGTCTGCAGTCCCATCCATTGAATACTTGTAACTTCTTTTTCTGAAACTGTGCCATCAAGTTCAATAGAAATAATTCTATCACCAACTTCTAACTTACTAACTTCTAAATTGTATTGTTCGTATACACCTATTTCTTTTGTTATGTCTGGATTAATAGATTTCCATCCATCTGTTGTCATAAATGGGTGACCGGGTGTTACACCACCAACGCCGTTAATTTGAAATATATCCTGCGGCGCTTCTGTGATATGGTGAACCTTAACTACAGTATTTACTGTATAGTGCTTACCTGCTAACCCACTTATACCTGCGACTTTATCCCCCGCTTCAATCTCTTCAATAGGTTTGACGCCATTCTCTGCCATTAAAATTTCTGTTCCCGCAATAAAACATAGTGTGTGCGTTCTTGGAGGAGGATCAATTCTAGTCCAATCCAAATCTGGATCAAAGGTTGCTGGTTCAAAAATAACAGTTGTTACCGGCCAAGGTACATAATTCGGAATAGGAATAGGATTAGGAATAATCTCAGGAGGAGGTAAAGGAACACCGCCACCCGCCACATATTCATATACTTTATCTGTTACTACTCTATCATCTGTAACCGTATTTTTTGTAACATTTACAGTTCTTGTAGAAACGATTGTATTTTGTTTTGTCTGGGACATTCCAGAGCTTTGGAATGTTGCCTCACAAGACGTTGTCGTAAACCTATCTCTATTTAAACTATCGTCAGTAAACATCATAACCCTGACGCCTGTTTGGAAAACTCCTGCAGGTACCCTAAAGTATCCGTATAAAGAACCTACAGAATCCGTAACTAAAGAGCCACCTGGATTAGGATAAACCCAAGTTCTATCCGTACCCGGCAATGCCATTGTTGCGGGATCTTCTGCAGCAAATGTAGCATATTGTCCTGTATCTACAGACTGGCCTGATAACCTAATCGGTGTTTGCGGTTTAGGAACTCCTCCTTCTTTTAATCTTGCAGTGGCTCCACAATATTGTGAAACATTAACACCATCAAAGAAAGGATAAACTCTTGTGTTTGGTTTCATATTTTTCAAGTGGAAGTGAATTACTCTAGGCCTCATATAGCCCAAGATTGATGTATCTACTACCATGTTTCCTAGAGAATAAGATTCTAAACCTCCTTCAGAAACATCTATTGTTGTTCCACTTCTTGTTTGATTTTGGCTAGTAGTGTATGTAATAAATGAATCGGAACCGCCCGTTGCATTGTCAACCTGTCTTGTAATAGTTTCTCGGTCGGTCTCAACCTTTGTCATTGCTCCAACGTCCTCCCAGTCACCCCATTGAGTACCGAAAGCGTCTTCCATCTTTTTCCAAGCATCATAATTTCCACTAAACTCTACGGAAACTTCTGGTGCAGTATCTGTGTCTACCCAGTTATCTACTGAAGGAGACAAAGTACAGGTTCCTCTGTAATTAAACAGTAATTCAGAAACTAGGTTCTTAGGTTGGCTGGCAAACATATTAGCTGTCAATCTTGTTCCTTCATATGGAATTGTTGCCCAAAGTCCAGAATCTCCTGACTCCCAAGCCCAGGCTGTTTGTGCTGTGGTATTTGTCCAATCCATGTCTGCGTCTAAAGATTCACTATAAAAATACGGACGCAAATGCTTCTTCTTAAAATCCATTGAGCAATGATAATCTGGATCTTCTACGGCTCCTACAGAGTGTCCTGTAAAATTATCTACAAGTATGCCGTTTTTAAATCTATTTAATCCACTGTTAGCGTTTGTAATTTGTAAAGATTCTGCTGCCTTTTCTAGCAAAGTTAATGTAGTGTAATATTCTAGATTTTTAATTCTTTTCTCTAAAACACCAATATCTCTCATTGTAAAACGTCTATTGTCTGACTGTTTTACAACAATATCGTAATCGTATCTGTTTAATCTCTTAGCTGCCTTTGCCGACAAACATGGATATTGCGGCAAGTTAAAGGAAGCCAACTTCATGCTTGCTTCTGGGGTTTGTGGGAACTTGGGACTAGCAGAGTAAGCTGACTCAATTACTCTAAACTCGCCATGTTCATCTAAAACAATAATTGCGTTTCTGCCTAGATAGTATTCTAAATCTGTTGTAAACTGTTCTGTTGGAATAGGATTAGTTAACCCTGTATTGGGTCTAAAAATTATTTCTACTTCCGAAGGATTTAAAGGCGCGCCCGCAAGTGTTGATGTTGGCGTAACAGTGCTTTGCATCATAGGCCTAAAATCAATACAGTCCCTAAGATCCATATTTCCAAAATACTTGGACTTATACAGTGGTATTTCTTCAGTTTTAATTCCAGTAGCTCCTGTATCATCTACGGGATAAGAATTAATACAGAAGAAAGATGCTGTACTATAAGAATGTGAGAAGTAATCAAATGTTACTTGTAAATAAGGATATGTTGAAAGATTTACAGACGCTGTTTTCTTTTTAACTAACTTTGCATGTCCATAAAAACTGTCCTTTTGTCCGTTGTCCATTGTAAATTGATTTGTAACATCTATAGGACTGCTAAAGTTTGAGTTGGCAGATGCATATACAGATTTAATTTGAAAACCATCTGCAACCCCTAGACTCCAAGGTCCACCGATTCCTTTAGGGTGGGCTGCAACGTTAAATGTTACAATTTTATCTGACTGTAAAGACTTAGATGCAGGAGTTCCATCAATATGTTGTAGATTTGCATATACTCGAACTTGGTTTGCTGATCCCGTTAAAACACCTAAATTAATTGTGATGTGCTTAGAGCTATTTAAAGTAAATGTTGCTCCAGATAAATCAATATGCTCACCTGCAGCATAAGTAATACCACCGAGGATTACCTGTTCTCTAGCAACTGCTAAGAAATTGTCTTCAATCACAGTTTGTGTGAAACTTGAATATGGGAATGTGTCGTTTGGCAAATTATACTGTGAGCTACTAGAGCTAATATCTAGTTCTACGTTACCAGAACTATCTGCAGTTACATCAAACTCTCTACTGTAGATAAAGGAGTAATCGTAACCACCGTTGTCTGTTGCCATGTTTTTAACAGCATTGTATGGAAGTTTCCATAACATTTTATTGAAAGAATTTTCTTTTAATACGGCGCTGTCAGGAGTACCATCTCCTGTTGTATCTTCTAAAATAAGATCTGCATAACCATCGGTTTGTGCGTGATCAAAATGCAAGCCTCTTACGGATGTAAAAGGGCCGTTGAGCATTTGAATATCATACAAATATATTCTATATTTTGCTGATGCTAAACCAGGTGTTCCTTCTTCTAAAGCTATATGTCTTACTCTTGCTTTACCTACTACGCTTCCTGTGCTTGTTCCTGATGTAATAAACCCAGGTGCGGTGTCTAATAAATCTACTCTACCGCCACCATCGACATCAAACAATCCATAAACTTCATTTGCCAAAACATAATTGCCATATGCTGTTCCAATAGAAGCACCTTCAACATATTTGTATTCTGTTGATTTATTAATCTCTATTCTTTTTGTTTGCTCTAGTCTTCTAGGATACCCAGCAACAACAGCTTCACCCGCATCAATATTTACTAGGAGTTTTGTTGCATCTCCTCCTTCTGCAGATGTAAAGAATCCAGAATTTTCTCCGTCATTCAAGTGTTCTTGTACTGTAACTTTTAATCCTCTTACAACATAATCACCAGATTCGTTGTATGTTCTTTTTGCTAACTCTTTACCTAAAGCGTTAAAAGGATCAGTTTTTGTTTGTACTACAGTAGGCGAACCAAATTGGTATTGCCCATACTGTACAAAGTTTTCAGGCTGTATGATGCCTGTGTCTGCACCCCTAACGTTAGTGGTGAAAGATGTTAAGCCTATAGTATATCTAAGTCTGTCTGCACCCGGTGCGTTTTCGTTATAAGATCCAGCTGCCGGATCTAACAGCGAGCTGTCTTCACCTGAGTTTATAATTTCTTCATATAAAGTAAATCCAACATTAATTAATTTATCTTCGTGAGAATATCTGTGAAGATAAGTTGATATTTGGTTGGACTGTACAAAGGCACCGTTTATATAAATTAACCCGGGAGAAAGTGTTATTTTTCTTGATTTTCCGTAATAACTGTTTTCACTTACACCCGTTGAACTTCCAACCACCACTGTTGAATTATTTAAACTAGAGGTATTAGAATAAATGTCTAATACTTCTCCTGGTTGAAATACTTGATAAGTTCCTGTAGTGTCGCCTGATGTGTATCGAATATAAAACGTTTTTGTGTCAGGTGCTTCCGCCTGTGTGCCTGTTGCAACTTCTAGGACTTTGGCTTGTATACCTGTTGTTCTTCCTACAACAATAGCATTGACATATCCAGCAAGAGTTTCATCTGCTAAATCTATACCATTAATATCTGTATCATTAATTTTAATCCAATCAATATCCGCTAAATCTTCTTTACAACCAGAGACAATGGTACCTTCTCTTAAAACATAGGTTCCTAATTGAGAAACTTGGTTGCTCAATATACTTTGTAGCTGTGTTAGCTCTCTTGCCTGTACAGCAACACCTGGCTTAAAAAGAATCCTCTGAAACTTTTTACCTTCAGAGAAATCGTCGAAATATGGTGCTGAATTTAAATTAATTGCCATTTATCGTTCCTAAAATCTTATCAATGTTTTTATTGTTTCCACCTGATCTGATGATCTATTAATCGGCGGCCTATTTTCTAAATATATTACTTCACCGGTTTTAACATTAACCTCTGGAGTCGTAAGACTATTTATAACGAGATTTAGATCTCCTGTAGAATTATTCGTTAATGTTGATGTGTTTAATATAATTGGTACCATGGCTACTAAATACACGTCAAAAGTTCCATCACTTTTTTCTACTATTTGAGAAACTTGGAAAGTCCCGCCATCGCTGGTTACTATTTCATCATCAATATTATAATACTGATTGTCAGATACATTTACGACAAAACAAGGAGTTCCTGTTAGTTCTGTGAAAAGCGTTGCGCTGTCGTAACCGTATATATTCTTAATCAGTCCTACTTGTCTAAAGTCATTACCCTTGATTAAATCTGCGTTGGCATTATCAGAAAAAGATAATGTTAATCCCAATGTCTTTGCAAAAAGTTCTTTGGGAGCATTTGATCCGTGTCCCCCTTTAGGAGAAATGATAGCATTACAAATAGCCCCTTGTCCTATACCAACGCTGTTTTGAATTGTAATGTTTGCCCAAGTATATCCGGTACCTGCATTCGTTACAATAACTTCAATTACAGAACCTGTAGCATCTGCAATTCTAACTGAGGCCTCTGCACCCGACCCATCTCCAGATATAACTACAGTGGCATCTCCTTCAGAATAATCTTGCCCTGTGGATACTATATCTATTCTATCAATTGTACCATCAATAGCTGAGCCTTCAACTAAACTCTGTAATGTTGGTAATGGATCATCATCACCTAAACTTACCGTTGCTGTTGCACCATTACCTGAATCTGAATTTAAAGCAATAAATGCAAACGTATATCCTGTTCCAGGGGTATCAATTGTTATGCTGTCAACTGTATCTCCGGACAAAGTTGCTGTCGCTGTAGCACCTTCGCCGTCTCCAGATATAACTACAGTAGGAGCAGAAATATAACCACTGCCCCCGCTTGTAACGCTAATTGAATCTAATTCACCATTGACATCGAATGTGGGGTTACCTGTTAGTTTCCTAACAGGTATGTGCCCAGCATCTAAATATTTGGTTTGATCTGCTGCAGAAACTTGATACATAAATTTCCAAATATATCCATCTGATAACTGCTCAGGGCTTGTGCCTGTGCCTGTTGGTTTTATTGTGCTATAACTATTTCTATTATTGTCTAAGCACTTATAAACCTTATATTCATCTGTCAGGACATAAAAGTTTGCAGTAGATAAGGATGTGGCTCCCGAAAAAGCTGGATTGTTCGTATTATAATTATTATTATAGGAATCGTATATTGTTCCGTACGCCCAATCAATTCTTCTAACTAAAAGACATGCATCTGCAGAAGTAACTCTTTGTAGAAACATTAAACGTTTTCTAAAGTCGTTAACATAATAATCAGAGTCTATAGGAGACTCTGGATTATCTTCATCTTCCCAGCTATTAGTTTTACCAACTCCTACATAAAAGTAATCGTTAGTATTACGGATGTCTCGGTAATAGGATCGAGCTAACTCAACCCTACCCATGTCCCTTAGTATTAGAGCCACTAAATATTACCTTTAGCTAATTGTTACAGTCCAGGTTACAGTCATTGTATCATCTGCACCCTTATTAACCACATTAAATGTAGTTCTGCAAAGCATAGTACCGCCTGTGCCTGCATTTAAAACGCCTGCCTCAGTTACAGCACCTGTGCCTGTGCCTGCGCCAAAAGTAGCAACAAACTCTATAGCATTATCAGTAACAGTATCGCTACTTAATGATACTCTAGCTAATTCACTTTGCAATGTAGAATCGCCATCAGCAGGAGTAGAAGCACCATTGTTGCCATCACCCTGACCAATAGCCATGTGAGACATTGCTGCATCTGCTGTGCTGTTCATTCTAGCTGTAATAAAATCTAAACCGTCTCCAACCACTAAGTTATTAACAGTAAAGTCCTCTTTTACAAAACCGTTTTTATCTGTGACTACTACATTTACTTTACCTGTAGCGCCAATCTTATTTTTATAAAACATTGTTAAATCTCCATATGTTTATGTAATTGTAGATGAAGTTCCTACATAATCCTCTTTAAAGAATCCTTGGGAATATGTTTCTAATACATAACTACCCGATTCTGCTGTAGTTGCTTCGTCTGTTTTTGTTGTTTGAGTTCCTTTAGAAACTACCTCGGTAGGTTGTAAAGAATCTGCTAATTGCTTATATCTATTTATAAAGCTTATTACGGTGCCTACGTAATCTTCTAGGAAATAATCTTCAGAGACATATCCCTGAATGTTAAGTTCGACACCTTCAAAAGTTAATACTTCTTCATCATAAGGGTTGATATTGTTATGCAACCCTATAGAGTCTAGAACTGTTATACTTTCACTGTGAGCTCCTTGTGTAAAGGAAATGCTAGGAATCTCAGAAGTAGAAATTAATTCTGACTTATTTAAACTGAGATCAAAGCTACTATCCTCAGACATATTTGCTGAGGTTGTAATAAACTTGCCTACCGATAAACTGTCTAGGTTTTCTGTAGCAAGATTATTTTCTGTAAAACTTCTAATATAAGTTATTACATCTGAGTAAGAATCTATAGCATTTAAGCTTTCTGATCTTTCTCTATTATATGTAACCACTAATTCTGTTACATCTGCAATGTTTGTAGAATCAGTTTTTCTCAATATGAGATCAAATATCCTATCATTATCAGTTAAAGTAACAGAATCTTCTTTTGCTAATTGAGCATTAAATCTAAAGAATTCGCTAGTATTAACTACGTCTATTGGAATATTCTTAGTAAAGTCTAGTTCCACAAGTGCTGTTGCTGCATCTATAACATCTACAGTAATATATTTACTTAGGTTATATCCATCTGTAACCACAGAAAGATTTGTAGAAAAATCTATCTCATGCTTTAAAAGAAGATCTCCGAAAACTTCCATACCCGCTGGGTGTACAAGTTTTCTTATATCATTGTTCCATTTAGATTGAGGAATGCCGGATTTTACAACATAAGAATATTTTTGGTATCTATAGTTATCTTGCAACTTGTTAGCATCAGACAGTTTTCCTCTATCGTCTAAATATTTTCCTGGATAAGAAAATAAATGTCCTGTCCTGATGGTTACATCAATTTGTTGTCCTGCTTTTGAAATAATAGGTATAATAGTAGACGTTGAGAAGAACCCTCCTCCAGAGTTTACAATAGACCACCTGGTGGGTACATTGTTACTATCAACTTCTTCTACTTTAATATAACTCTTATTATTACCTCCGATTATTACATAATTATCTTGGAAGTAATCTAAAGCATATCCTCTTCCATCATCACCCGTTTCGTTAACAACAAAGATATCACCTACACTAAATCCCATATTGGAACTATAAGTTCCCGTTGTTTCAACACTAACGAGTGTTCTATCTAGATACCCCTCTACATCTGTATAATGGGCACCTCTTAATAAAATTTGTGTTTCAGTACCTTCTGTAACTATATCTATAAAAGGATTAGTATAATTCTCTCCTCCTTCCAATATAGTAACGCTGGTAATGACACCGTCTGTTACATTTGCTCTTAGTACAGCCCCTTCGCCAATACCCGTGTCAAAAACTCGTAATGTTGGAGCCTGTATATATTCTTCTCCTCCTCCTAAGACAGTAACGCTATCAATAACGCCGTTGTTCGTTGAAAGTGTAAAACTACCACCACTGCCCGGCCCAGGAATAGATGTTATTTTAGTGTCAAACTCTACGTTTAACTCATATATTGGAGGAAATGTATATGCTATTTTTGATACATTTTTTACAGTTGCAGGAATTGTTTCTAAAGTTGTAATACTACCTATGGTTCTACCATAAGTTATGTCTATTAGTTTTCCTTGAACATCTAATAGATCTTTTCCTTCTGCTGCTCTGGCAACAACCGCTTGCTCTTCTACCCATCTTCCGTCTGAAGGTACAAGAATGAATTTTTGGGGATAGTATACCTCTACTTCTTCGTTATACAAAAGTCTAAAAAACATTTCTATGGATCTTCTAGATCCTTTTGTTTCATATAAATCTTTTATTCTTTTGTAAATTTTTTTTCTATCTACAGCTAAAGATTCAGGAACATCTATAGCTAATTGTCTTCCCCAAAGTTTTAGGATTTGATCCTCATGTTCTCCTTCCGGAACATCTGGTGCAGAATCAATATCTAAAAATTTTGGTTGGTATAATGCAGAATTAGGTTTTAAATTCAACTCCATCCATTCAAAATATTTGTTGATGAATGCTAAAAACTTAGGATAATCTGTTTGAATAAATTCTGGAAGTTGTCTAGTAACTAATAAAGAAGGTTTTGATTCATACTCTGAACCAGTGCCAGCAGCAAAAGATAATGATGCTGCTAAATCTGCTCCAAAGCCACCCCCGCCCAATACAGTTATTGTCGGTGCTGTAAAATAGCCTGTTCCAATATTTGTAATTGTAACAGTTTGTATTGAACCATTATATATGGTACACGTCGCAGTTGCACCAGAACCCCCGCCGCCACTAATTGTTAAAGTGGGTATTGAAGTATAGTTGTTTCCGCCATCTAAAATAGTTATCTTAGAAACATACCTATAATAGCTAGGAATATAATTCGACATTTATTACTCGTCTACTCTTGCAATCGTTTCTATTTTTATGCCTTCTCTTAATCCAGAAATTACATTGTATACACTATCATCTTTTGCTAATATTGTGTTTTTTGCTGGCAAAGGAACAACCGCAGATTGTGATTCTGGGTTTGTTCTAGTTAAGATATCGGTTGTTATGTCCTTAATAGTATCATGCGGTTCAACTGTTACATGTAATTTTGTAGCGTTACCATATAGAGATATAACATTAAAGTCTGGTAAAGAAAGTTTTCCTAAATCATAATCAATGGTTCCAACTTCTGCTATTCGTCTATTATCTTCAGTTACTAAAAATAATCTCCCAGATCCGTTATAATTAGGAGCAACAACATTTCTATTAGGTTCATCTTCCAACCTAACTTTATAGATAACATTGCCAACATTCTTATCAAACCAATTAGTTGTAAGAGTTCTGGGGGTCAATTTATTATTGAAACTAATTTTAGTTGTTCCTATAGCATTAACTTCTGTTAAACTAAATCTTTTCTGTAAAGTAAAATTGATTGTAACAGACTTCATTGCCTCTGAACTTCCATATACAATTTTGTGTAAATCTGAAAAATACAAATGTCTATTCAAATAATTTAAATTATTTTTAAAGTAGTTATCAATATTTACTTGAGCTCCTTGAATAATCTGTCCAGATGTTAATGTTGTCTTTTTAACATCGTAAGCTAATTTAGCTTTAACACCAACATATAGATATTCTGGATCAACAAATTCTGGTTGTATAGCAATAGGTGTTCTTGGTTCTATGATTTCCGTAACAATTTGATCTTTATCGCCTTGTGTAATAATAGATCCTTGATATGGATTTAAGGAAATAAAAACCTTCCCATATATGGGCGGATCGTTGTCCTCGCCTCCCCAGACAGAAACAGATTGTATGTTTTGATTTTTTGCTTTAATTAAGGAAACATAATCTTGAGCAGTTACGGCTCTTTCTTTTGTAGAGTTGTATCTAGGTGCATTTCTTTTTATACTAGAAACCGTTTCTCTAACTGCACCACCGTAAGATGGAGTTGTTGTTAAAGTAATAAGTCTTTCGTTATTTCCTGTTATAGTTGTTCTGCAAGTAAACTGCTCTGAATTATTAGCAGGAGCACCATTTGTGTTCAAGTAATCTATTAGAACAATGTTGCCAGGATTTAATTTTTGCCCAACAACACCGTCTCCGAACAAAATTCTATATAAGCCATCAGAACCTTCTTCTAAGAACCAAGCTCGATCTGTTGCCTTTACATCTGCAAATTTATCCTTATATTGAAAAGATTTTACAGCAAAATCTGTTCCAGAATTTTGAACCCTAACTCTTAAAGTTGTCGTATCGACACCTTGATTGGGTATAATAAAAGGTCCAGATACAGTATTGGCATCTACAGAAAAATTGTTATTAACTCTAAAACCCTCTTTTATCTCAATACCTGAGAAATAAAAGGCATCCCCTTGTCCAAAGTTTTGAAGGATTGTTGTTTTATCAGTCTGCGGGTAAAAGGAATATGTAACTCCATCAATAGTAGATGTGAACTGTGTATTTCTAGTTAAAGTTAGAACTGTGTTTTCAAAAGTGGGATCAGGAAAAACAATTAACACCACTTCCGCCCTAGAAGCTCTTTTAGATGTTGGTGTGTAGCCAAGAGACTTTGCTATAGAAACTACAGAAGATCTCTTAACAGCGCTATCTAAAAAGGATTCGTTTGCCAACATGTGAGCTAAGACAGCGTTGTAATGGGTGTTGTATGCCAAAGTGTCCAGCAAAACGCTCATAGCAGAACCTTCAAAATTGTAATCTGAAAATTCCTCTTGAGATTGAAGATACTGTTTGAGATTTTGTTTTATATTATCAAAATCTAATTCTGTTACCTTTAGCTGAGACATTTGTTTTCCTCGATGTTATTATGCTACTGTCCAATCTTCATTGGCATCAACTGTTGAAACAGTAAGTGTAATCCCATGCTCTGTGTTATGTGCCTTTCTAGCTGTAAACAGCTCATGTTCTGGATCAGAAAAAATTACAGGATCTGCATCAGTGTGTCTTATATGAACTTCTTTTTCTACACCCCAATCCTCTGCTGTACTAATTACAAGTTCAGCGCCTAATCCTTCAACCTCTTCTGTAGTAGGCCAAGAAGGATCAATGTTCAATGTATCATTGATAACATGAGGATGAAGACCGGTAGTTCTAGGACCTTCAGAGTAATCCTGTTGGGACTCTAGAACATCCTCAAACCACTGAGCTTCTGAAGGCTTTTCTTCTCTAATTATAGTTAATTTTTTAGCCATTATCGTATTCTCCGTAAAAAAGCTCCTAGTTGCTGTGGCCCTTCGACTCCTACAACATAGAAGTTTATGGTTAGACTATAACCATTGTTATCGTAATCAGGGTCAGAAATAACTTTTATTACTTTAACCCTGGGTTCGTAATTTTTCAACAGTTGAGTTACAGACTGCGATATTGCAGCTGATACTGTTGGGTTTATTGTTTCAAACAAAAGTCCTTGAAGACCTGTTCCCAAATTTGGTTGAAATGGTCTTTCAAAATAGTTTGTTTGCAACAAAATTTTTATTGACTGCTTAACAGAATTCACGTCTATCTTTTTTGCAATGTCTCCTGTTGCAGGATTTTTTGCAAAAGATAAATCTAAATCTTTGTAAACTTTTTCAAGTTTTAAATTCTGGGCTGCCATATTCGTATTTATAAAGGTTTAACCCTTTGGTCCTCCATAAAGTTTAGGTGCTTGGAAGTTTGTGAAAGAAGCAACTGTTTCTTTTTTCTTAGCTGAAACATCTATAATAAGTGTTGGTTTTGGCAACTCTGGAAGTTCATATCCTTTAATTAAATCGACGGCATCAAATTCAGGAATAGTTATTGGAGTAGCCTTAACTGATACAGACCCATCGTAGCTTTCAGAGACATTGGGTAACATTTTACATAAACTATCTAAATCTGAAGCACCTGTCCTCAATAACGTCTGCATTAATGTTATAACATCATAAAAAGTTTCTATTGGGTTGCCATCATTGTCTATAAGACCCCCCAAACCATCAATAATACCTTCCCACTTTGTTGCAAGAGTTTTCAGTTTTAAGGCAGCATTTATCGCGGCTTCACCTCCAGCTGCCACAACAGCAGCAAGCTCTAATCCTTCCTTAACTCCGTCTTCAAATGTTTTAGCTGCTCCTTTAAAGGATTCGGGTATCATACTTTCTAAAGAACCCTTAACTTTATTTACCTCATTAGATACAATACTATTGATGCTGTCTAAAAGATCACCAATGCCATCAGTTGCTGTTGCTAATAAAGCATCTGTTGATGCTTCAACGGCTGCAAGTTTATCAGCCAAATCTCTTAATCCATCTCCTGGACCACAATCTGAGGCACCACTTAACGGTTGTATCTGAAACGGGCCGCCTGAAAATGACGGAGCTGGGCCCGGTGGGGGACCCGATGTTGGAGGGGGACCCGATGTTGGAGGCGGTGCTGATGCTGTTCTTTCTGTTACATTGAAAGTGTCTCTTGCTACTGCTGTTTCAGAAGAATAAGAATCTCCATTATCATCTGTATATACAAGATAAAGGGTTATTGTGTTAATATAAGTTCCTAACCCGAAACCTCCTTGCTCAGCATCAAAGTTTTTAGCATATAATTGATAGTTACCGCCTACCTTTGCAAAACCACTATTGAGGGTTATAAGTTTAGACTTGCCTCCTTGTTTCTCTAGTCTCCAGATATATTCTAATTTGTAACGATCGTCTGTTGCAGGATCGTGTCCCAAAAACCCATTGTCTGGTAGATTTAGATTTACTGCAATGCCCATAGTTGAATGGGAATATGTGCCGTCAGGATTAATTACTTTTTCAGGTTCTCTATAAATATTTGTGGCTAATATCGGAGTTGCAGGTACTTTGCTTTCATTTCCTTGTGGAGGAGTTACATTTTCTCTAACAATTCTAAACCTAGCACCGTAAGCATTATCCCAACCACCATTAACTCCTAAAGCAGGATCATAATATTCTTCGATTGGAATATCTGTTCCAGTTTCAACAATATAGTAGTTGAATGCTACCTGTTCTGGAGAAGTAGCCACCACACCGTCTGAATAGACATAAGTTATAAGATCAGAACCCCGAGTAGGAAAATGTAAAGTGTTTATACCCTCACTAGGTTCATCACTTTGTTTTAGGAAAAACTCTCCTATCTTTTCTATTGTATCGCTGTTAGGATTGTAATCTTTTGTTAGAGGAATTCTAATAACATTATTATTAAAATTTCCTCCCTCTTCTTCTGTTGGGTAACCTCTATCACCACGAGCATATGGTGGGTCTCTGTCAATAAAATAATTTTTTCTTAAGGCATTACCACCAATTGTATCAAAGTGAGGAAAAGACCAACTACCTGTTTTACCTAGTGATGCCTCGTCAATGTTAAACGTATGTTTCTGTTGAGCTCCTCTTATTGCAGGGTCTTTATCTGTTAAAGTTATAACTAATTCATAGGTTTTCCCGTTAGCACTACCTGGAGGTAACAACATTGGAACTTTTTCAAAGGTCTCCAATGTAAATTTATCAACACCGTCTCTACCAGGTGAAATAGCAAGGTAGACTAAATTATCACTATCAAAATCAATACCTTGATCGCTGTACCCTGCTGCTATATATGGCGAGTCGTCAGCAAATGCAATTGAATTGTCTTTATGTGTACTTCTTGTTTTTATTGAAACGGCTTCTGAGGCAGTAAGTCCCACACCCCCGGTGTCTGTAAAATATCTACCAAATATTTCTAATGCCATATTAGCCTCCTATATACACCTTACTACAACCAGTATCTACAGTAGCTCCGCAGTCCACACTATCACCTATTCTTGCTGCAGCTTTATTCTCAATAAAAACATTTGATGAACCTGAAGATATTTTAGGTGCTCCTGATGTATTATGTGTGGTGCTGCCTTTGCTGTGTGCCGTTGTTGCGTCACCTACTCTAGCTGCAAGTTTACTCTCTATATAGGTTTTACTTGCGCCTTCTGTGATATCAAATGGTGAGGGTGACCACCCTTCGTGTACACATTTATCTTCCTTTCTACTAGCTATAGGCATTAGTTAATATCCACCCTACTTGATCCATCAATGTCAACATTAGCACCTTTAAGTTTCCATGTATTCGTAACAGTTGAATCTATGCTCTTTGCAGTTTCTTTAATGTCTGTAGCCACCTTAACAATTTGATTTGCTTTTGTTTCTAATGTCATTGTTTGTTTTGATTTTATTGTAGACGTTTTACCTGCTCCCATACTGTACAACCCAGCAACACCCAAATTATAATCACCACCTACAAGAGTTGTATAATTGCTCCCTACAGTTACCTTCATATCTGATAAATGCTTTTCACTAACTTTTCCTGAAACAGTTGTCCTTTTATCTTGTCCTACAGAATGTGTTTGATTGCCTACGATTGTTTCTGTGTCGTCTCCTGTTACACGACAACCACGTTGACCGTTTATCTGTGTGTTTTGGCTAGACAATACCTCTAACAAATCATTTCCGCCAACTTTTGTTACGCGGTTGCCTTTAATAGAATTAAATTGATTACCATCTACTTCTGTATACATATCACCTTGAACATACAATGAGGCATCTCCTGCAACATGTATATCACAGCTTCCACGTATCTCAACACGCTTGTCTTTTAATGTTATATCATAACCGTCACCAACAACCTTTGTTATCTTAGTACCGTCAGCCTGTATTTCTTCAAATGTTCCGGAGTTGTGGTAGTTACTTATTCTTCCATTGCCAGGAGTATCATCTACTTCAAAACAATGTCCTGTTTCTGTTTCCCAAACCTTATTAAAAGGATACATGGAAGTTTTGCCGTCTTGAATTAAATCACTTTCCGGTTTTGTGCCTATAGGAACATAACCTTCCCACTCTGTAGTAACTTCATTATTTTCTACGTATCCTAACCCATCTTCACTTGGACCCATGTCACTAAATCTATGAGCAGGTTCTTGCCAAGTTCCTCTATCGTATCTTGTATTAGGCAATTTCTCAAATATGGAAGATACATTAGGAGCTGTTGCTCTAGGTATATCAATTAACCTTGTATCTCTTTTATTAATATTTACAAAGTGATGTTCTGCATCGGCACCTCTTGCCAATCTAGAACTATCGGGTTCTTTTAAGTAGTTAAATCCTGTGCCCTTTCCATCTCTAGGAAATATTCCTCTAGGATCAACAAACCCTTGATAATCCAGAGCAATACCTGTAGTAGATGACAAATCCTCTATCTGCTTTTTTAATAAATCCCTTTTTTCTTCTAAAGCATCCCGTTGTAAGTCGTTTATATCTTCTGCCAGAGCTGTTTCTACTGATGCTAATTGTCTTTGTAATTCTGCTAGAGCCTCTTGTCTATATTCCTTCCATTTCTCATTAGATTCCTCATCTAATAGTGTTGGGCCTACCTGTGGCAAACTTGTAAACGAACCAAATATAATTGGCTGCTGTCCATCTTCTCCATCAGCAAAGAAACCAATTACTGAAGATCCTTCTACCAAAGCGCTTGACTGCCCTACGCCTGAGATACTAGCAGATGTTACAGGCATAACAGGAACTGCCCATGGCAATTCATTTGTTGGTAGTATTGCTTTATTACCCGTATGGTAACCTAATATTCTTACTCTATATCTTCCTAAAAATTCTGGATCAGCTCTATCCTCAACAATTCCTATCCACCAAAAGAACTTTGGCACTGACATATTACTCATATTATATCTCCTCTCCCAACGATTTACCTACGCCGTTTTTAACAATCTCTAAAGTCATTGAATGTTTTGTAACATCAAACTTATGATGTATGGCTGTGATTAAATAAGGACCTGACAATATAGGATCAAAAGCATTATCAGGATCCACATCAAACTCCTCTTCTTTTGCTTTGGGTGTTGGGAATAACAAATTAATAACCCTTCCAACTTCTATATCTGTTCTTCCAGGAACATCCATTCTAAATTTAAATTGATTAAACGAATTTGAATAAGATGTTCTAAAAGAAACGTTTCCTATATAATCTTCTTGTAAACTATAGTCGTCAAATAAATGAGAATTTAATGAAACAAAAGAAACATTAGAGTAAGGTGTTCTATCAACATAAGCGGGAATAGCTATACCTGCATCTGTTCTAATCATCTTTTTCATTTGCTCTCTAAAATCAAAATTACTTTCAAATTGTTCTCTTGTTGTAAAATTGTAAGCCCTAACACCATTCGCATAAAATCCAGAATCCTGTCCTTCCAATATGTCCATTGTTTTAGGAATCGTAATATCTTCAATTTTTGTGAATTCTGGAGGAAGGCTAACAGAATTGTAAACATAACTTCCTTGTCGTCTTACGAGATTAATACCCACGGGCTCATATACATATTCATCAAATAGCCCTTGTTTTAATTGCATAGCAATCAACCATTCTAAAGTACAAAAATAAAAAAACTTATTCGACTCAAAAAATTGAAAGTCTGTAGAATTTAGTGTTGCTCCTTTAGCATATTTAGAAATAAAGTTTATATTTCTAAAGGGAGTCCAAAAATTTGAAACATATCTAACATTAGAAATATGATCTGTATCACCAATAACAAGTCCCGTGGTGCCTACTTCTCTAGGCTCAAAAACGTTATCAGATACTTCTGTATTTTCTATTAATCTTGGAGTTTGTAAATACTCTGTATATATTTTGTCTACGATGTCAGAAGTTACACCTTTAAATGATTTAGAAATTGGAGAACATTGATCTACCAATCCCTCTCTAGACATAAAACAAAGTCTATAGTCTTGTTGTCTATCAGTAGCTAATACCCTATCTTCAATCGCATATAATTGAAAAGTTTTTTGTATTATTTGTGTTGGATTGTCTTCAAACGTGGGTGTTCTAAGTTTTAATGTAAGCAACTCGTTACCTAATATTGGAAACTCAGTTATAACATTCAAACCGTCAGATATGATAACATTACCAAACATAACAGGAGAAAATACATCTTCAAATAGATTTATTTCTGCAGTGAAGTTTTTTAGATTTAAACTATCGCCAGAAATCAAATTAGTTAGAAATATTTCTTCTAATCTATAATCACCGGCCTTTAGTATTCTTTCTTCATCTATTGACATAATATTTTACTTTTGAATTAATGACTTATATTGTGATACAAATTCTCTTAGATAATCTTTCTTTAATAAAAATATTTGTCTCTTTTTGTCATTTAGTTCTTCTTCATATTGATAGTTTGTTACATCTAAAATTTCACCGGTTGCATATTGTCCTGGATCGTAATCAACAATAATTTCTTCTTCACCTCGAAGTTTGTAATGGTGTACATCTGTTGCGTTTCCTGTACCGTATTTGCTCTCACAAAATTCAAACAAATCATTGCTATGTATGGGCCATTCTTCTGTGACATTTACAATATCATTATACAATAATATTACCCAGTGATATTTACTAGAGCCGTAATAATTGTGTGCAATATGCTCAGGCTTCTCTCCGTCTTGTACAAAATAAGCAAAGGAAAAGGCTCTATTCTTTTTGCCTAAAGGAAAGACTCCCACTCTTCTGTGTATATCTGTTACATAAAAATTTTCATCACCAAATGGATAAACAATTTTTGGAACGGATTTAAAATACATTATAATCCTCCTTGTTTGATTCTATCTGCGGTTAGTGTTTCTAGTTCTGTGAAGGATAAATTCATTTGAATATCATTAGGAGCACCTTGTGTTCCTTGTATTGTATTAAATGTTCCGTCAGGTGAACCATATGTTACTTGCATATCTGTTAAAACACATGAGGATATTTTAGAAACATATTGGTTTTCCTCATTCATATAACGATATTCAATGTTAAACTCAGAAGGATAAATTAAAAAGAACCCATTACTTCCTTTGTCTGGGTGCATGTGGTATTTAAACAATTTAATAATATTCATAACATTATTAAACTCTGAAGGATTCTTTGGCATAAATCTATATTCAAACCCAAATTTTCTAAATCCCATAGACTTAAATAATTGTTCTTTGTATGGGTTAGATACTTTCTTTGAGGTTGCCTCTATTGCAGCACCGATATTTTCTTGCCCCAAACCTAGTTCTTTAGGAACATTAGCTGCCGCACCAATAACACCCCTAGCTAAGTATTCTGCTCCACCTAGAATATCAGATAAACTAGCTCTACCACTTGCTAATAAACCCACTGCTGCACCTAAACTTTCTTCGTTCCAGTTTGCCGTATATTTTGCTGAAGGTGCAGATTGAACATGTAATTGTATAACCGATAAAAGACGTAAAGTTGTGCTTGTGTTTACAAGTGATCCTGTTACAGCACCCGCTGCAAAAGCTGTGCCTGCAGCTAATAAAGGAACAGCCAAGGCGGAAGCATTGTCGCCTGTTAATTTACTTCCTGCTGCAACAGTTGCACCTAATGCAGCTACGGCTGCTGCCCCACCTAAAACGGTGTCTGCTTGTTCTGATTTTGCTCTGTTTTCTGCAGAGTATTGATCCTCTAAATCTGACTGTGCAGCTCTCCAATCTGCTGCTGTTCCGGCACCATTGGCATCAAATGCTGCGGATCCGGCTGCTGACGTAGATCTAGCATTAATATAAAATATAACACTATGCGGTTGTCTTGTAGTGTTAAGTTCACTAGGATAGCTGTAGACATCTAAACTTGTAGAAGGTTCAAAGACTTGATTGTCAGAGTTTATTACTAACTCCTCTGAATTGTCGTTGAAGATAATTGCCATATAAATAGTCCCAGTTATTAGCGTTTAACTTATTTATAAGGATTATTTGACATGAAAAGAATTGACCGTGAAATAATTATTCGGTCTATAGACTACGATGGATATGACTATGATCAGCTATGCTCTTTAGTAGATAGATGGAAATATATCCTAGTTTCAAAAGGATTACAGCGAGGAGATAAGATTGCAATCTCCATTGTGCTTGTCAATCCGAATCAAATTGCACTTACAGTAGCAGCCGGAGAACTAGGTCTGCAATTATTTATTATTGATTACCCAATCGCCTACGAAACATTAAGCAAAACAAAACTAGGTTTATTTGGGCCGGTTGATCTGTCTATAGAGTGTGATCACCTAGCTAGCAAACCACTACATAAAATAATGATAGCCAATTATTCTAAACAGGTTATTCCAGAAAGCACAATAGAGAATAGTTTTAATACTTGTCACGAATTTTGGGGACAGGAAGATGATCCATTTCTAATTGCATCTACAAGTGGCACAACAAAAGAATCTACACCCATAGTTTTCACACAAAAACAAATATATGATCTGTCTAAAAGAAATATAAAAATATTTAAATTTTTTAAAGACACACGAGTAGGGCATACAAAAAATATGCACCACGCTAGTAGCATAATAACAGATCTTATTCCATCTCTAATGGCATCAGATTTTCATAGATCTTGTTTGTTCTCTATGCTAGATGACGAATCTCTAGAGAGAGATGTTGTTCCCATTATTAGAAAATATAAACTTGAAAGAATATTAATGTATAATACATATACTCTTCAACAATTCTTACAAGCATTGGGTAAAGGTAACGACTGGACTATTTTGGTAAACATGAGCGGATTTACGGTACCTGAAAACTTTATTAAGATATGTAAAGAGTATAATGTAGAGTTCCTATCTCATTATGGATCAATAGACACAGCAATTCCTTTGCTTGTAAACCATGTAACAGAAGATACAAAACACATTCCAAACAGTCTAGGCATTTTACCAGATGATTTTAATAAAGTAACAAAAGTAGAAGAAGGGTATCTTATAAAATCACCGGTGTGGGAAGATGAGAGATTAATGCAGGATAAACTAGAGGAAAAGAATGGAGTTTGGATACACCATGGTAGATTACAAGAAGACGTATTATTAAATAAAGTATCTGCACAATTAGGCTCTGTAGACTTTACCATTGTTGTTGATAATGATAAACGCTATTTGGCATTGTGGGATGATGTAGATTGTCCTGAGTATTTAACACTATTATTTGATCAAATAAAGAAACTTCATAAACCAATGTTTATGCCTGAAACAAAAGTTAATATGGATCAACTAAGAGGGTTTTTTCAGTCCTGTAAAATAGACAATAGAGAGATATTTAATATATGTATTAAGCACAATCCACTAGTGCCTGGAAAAATATCAAAAGAAATACAAGAGTACATGCACGAGTTATTAAATAAAGGTTATAGGAATTATGATATAGATAGATATCATAAACTTCATGATGACTATAGCAAAATTTTTATTATATCACATAATAAGGATGTTTTAATAGACTTTATAGAAAATGAAAAAGATTTTTATAATGTTTATTTTCAATTGAAAAAAGAAAATTACAACCCTAAGGTTCTATATAATCATGCCCTATAGTAAAAGAGTATATACAGGATTATTTAGACCTAAAAACCCTTCCAAATATAAAGGGGATTGTACTAATATAATATATCGATCTAGTTATGAATTAAAGTTTATGAATTGGTGTGATCTTAATAATGAAATATTAGAGTGGGGATCTGAGGAAATATCCATACCATATAGATCACCTTTAGACAAAAAAATTCATAGATATTTCCCAGACTTTTATATAAAAATAGGTGATAAGAGATATCTTGTTGAAATAAAACCCTATAGGTTTACCCAAGAGCCCATTGTTCCTAAAAGAAAAACACAAAGATTTATTAATGAAGTTATGCAGTGGGGTGTAAATACAGCCAAATGGAAATGTGCAGAAGAATTTTGTTTAGACAGAGGCTGGGAATTTATGCTTATTACTGAAAAAGAACTCGGGCTTTCATTATAAATACTCGTATGGCGAAACCATTCGAGAACATACGAACGTCTGCAGGAGAGCAAGAACGTTCCTTTAATTGGTATATGTCAGCCGTAAGAAGGCTGGCAGGAAATATCACAAACGCCTCATCAACGATGAAAAGTGATATTGGTGAGTTAAAGGGATCTCTATCTGTAGGAAGTCTTTACATGTTTTTATATGATCCTAAAACAAAACAGGATCTTCCTTATTATGATCAGTTTCCATTATGTATACCTTTTGAAAATGCTCAAGGTGGTTGGTATGGATTAAACTTACACTACCTTCCTCCAATGTTAAGAGCTCAACTATTTGGAAAACTTTTAGACTTTCAATCTGAGGATAAGCTAGATTTGTCCTGGAATATGTTACAAAATGTCAGCAGGTTTCCGGGCGTGAAACCGACTGTAAAAAGGTATCTAGTTTCTCAAGTGAAATCTAGGTTTCTTAAAGTTAATCCTGAGCACTGGAAGGCATCTATATTTTTGCCAGTACAAAATTTCCAAGGTGCATCAGCAAACAAAGTCTGGAGAGACAGTAGGGAAATGCTATAATGGCAATGTTTAAATATCAAGATTTTTTAGCTAATGTAAGAGGGCAATTTCTTCCTCGAAGCGATAGGTTCGAAGTTATGGTTACGTTTCCTAGCGTATTAAACCTACCTGAGGAAGTTAAAAGACAAACAACACTATTCTGTGAAGAGGCTCAAATACCAGGACTTTCAGGAGTCAACGTTCCTTTAAGAATAGGTAACTGGACAGAATACAGAAATACTAACGTAGAATTTTTAGGTGCAGAAAGTGTTTTTACATTTGTCTGCGATCAAGGTTGGAAGATTAGAGAAGCCTTTGAAAGCTGGGTATATGCCACAGCAGATCCGGTTTCAAAGGAAACAGGCTGGCAGGAGTCAGTACAAGGATCATTTGAAGTTTTTTCATTAGACGTAAAGGATGAAGTTATTGCATCCTGGAGATTTTATGAGTCAGTACCAAAATTGGTTAACTTGGTTCCTGTATCATCGGGTAACCCCTCAGTAATTAGGCTGTCAGTTTCAGTGGCATCTAATTATTGGGAAAGAACAAAATAGGAGTAAATTATGGCTTTACCGGTAATAGACACACCGACATTTGAATTGGAAATTCCTTCTTCTAAGAAAACCCTTACATTTAGGCCTTTCTTAGTAAAAGAGGAAAAACTTCTAACGCTTGCAAGTGAGACAAACGAAATGCCTGAGATGGTAAACGCTTGTCAACAAATTGTATCTAATTGTAGCTTTGGAAAATTAGATGCAAAAGAACTTGCAATGTATGACTTACAATGGCTGTTCTTACAGTTAAGAGCAAAGTCAGTTAGTGATAAACAAGCTTTCACATTAATTTGTGGACATTGTAAATCTAACTTGCCATGGGAAGTTGACTTAAATGATTTTAAAATTGTGGGCTTGGATGAAGCAACAAATAATAAAATTGAAATAAGTGAAACAATGGGTCTTGTATTAAAGCACCCCTCATCTACAATTATGGCTAAGGCAGATAGTTTGGACGATGCTGATCTTATTACAGAGTCAATTGATTACATATACAATGAAGAAGAAGTTTTTAGTCCAAAAGAACAAACAAAAGAAGAGTTGAAGGATTTTATTGAAAGTATGCCTATAACATCTATTTTACAAATTAAAGAGTTTTTTGAGAAAACACCTATTGTAGAAAATGTTATTGAGTTTACTTGCCCAAAGTGTGAGGGCAAAAATGTTGTTTCCGTTAATGGGTACGAACATTTTTTCGATTAACTCTTTCTCAGGATTCGTTAGAGAATTATTATAAAACGAATTTTTTATTGATGCAAGAACATCATTATAGTTTAACAGAGTTAGAAAATATGATGCCCTGGGAAAGAGAAGTTTATATTGCTATGTTAATAACTCATTTAAAAAAGAAGGCTGATAAAAAGCAACAAGGTTAAATAAATGGCTAGCAATTACGAAAAAGAAAAAGCGAAACTAGATAAACTTCTAGCAGATTCTGTTGGATTGTCTGGAGACAAAGCTAAAGAACATAGGGAATTAATTCGTAAGCAACAGGACGTTGTTCGCAGAGAAATGCGTCAAATGGCAGGACAAGAAGATCCTACCAGAAACGTTACTATGGGTGCTAGAGATGAATATACTTTAAGGGATTCCTCAGCATTAACGCTACAGTCCGATAGAAGAAATAGAGCAGAAGAGGTTGTTTCTGATCAGTCAGAAAAAAGAGTTAGAGAAGACGTTGTCAATAGAATGGACAAAGTCAAAATAGGTGGTAAGTCTACTGTAAGAAAAGAAACAGACAAACAGGGTAGAATAAAGTACAGAGATGAAATAAGAGGCACATACGCTAAAGAAGAAGCGTATGAGGATAGCGAAAACCGTATAGAAATGCTAGGTAACGCTATTAGAGCAGGCAGTAACATAGGTGCTCAAGGTGAAACTACAAACGCATTACAATTTGGTACTGCTAAAGCCTCAGCAACAATGTCTAAAAACATTGGACAAAATGCAGGAGCTCTTCAAGAAATATTTGAAAAAGAAGGTGACGAAACACAAGCAGAACTTAAAAAACTTGTAGAGTTAATGGCTAAGGCACAAAACTTAACAGGTAAAGATGCAGAAAAAGCCAAAAACGAAATAAGCAAACAAACAGAAAGATTAAAGATTACTGCTGGAGATAGTGGAGATAAAATAAGTGAACTCCTCGGTTTAGATAATGTTAAAAAAGATTTAAGAGGCGGTAGTCGTTTTAAAGAAGCTCTTAACATCGATCAAGATGCTACAGGTCTCAAAGCAGTAAAACAAGCATTCAGCCCTACACGTTTATTTGGTGATCCTAACACAGGAGGTTTATCTGGCGGTGGTGGGCTTATAAGCAGAACCCTAGGCAATGCTTTGGGTACGGGCGACAATGCTGCAGATGCTTTTGCAGCCAAACAAGCCAGACTGGAAATTGCTCAGGAAAGACAAGCTGAGGGACTAACTACAGCAGTTGGTGAAGAGGGACTTCAACTAACAGGCGAGTCTACACCTCAGTTAATAAAAGAAAACAAACAGAAGGACTCTGAGAAGCTCTCAGAAAGTAGTTCTTCTACAACAAACAATAACGAAAGTAGCACTAATACTGTATTTAAATCCGGTGTAGACAAAGAGCCTTGGGCTGAAAAGAACAATGAAGTTTTAGAAGATATTCTCGACACATTAAAGAGGATTGAAGCTAATGGCGGCATGGGCGGCGGTGGAGATGATTCTCTTCTTGATACCGCAGGTGATATGATGATGACCCGCGATGGCAAAAATAAACGAAAAAATAGAAAAGGTAAAAAACCTGGCAAGAGTAGATTTAAGTTACCTCGTATGGGCGGTGCGATGAAGTTAGGTGGTGCTTTGGTAGCCGGCGGTATGGCGTTATATGAAGGTTATCAAGGATACACAGCCGCAGACCAATTAGTAGAATCGGGTGCCACCAATGAAGAAACCGGTCAAAAGTTTACACAAAGAGATGAAAAGGCAGGCAAAACTGAAGCAGTAACAAAGGCTGCTGGTGGTTTTGGGGGAGCACTGGGTGGAGCAGCTGCCGGAGCTGCCATTGGTTCTGTTGTTCCTGTTGTTGGTACAGCTATAGGAGGTTTAATAGGTGGTGCTCTGGGTTATTTCGCAGGCGGAGCTGCAGGTGAGGCAGTAGGAGATGCTGTAACAACAACATCTGGAGAAGCAGCACTAGATGCAGCTAAAGAGAGCGGACTATATAACAAAAACTGGATTGGAAATAGTGAAGTAAATCTAGAATTACTAAAAGAAGCAAACGACCCCGCACAATTAAACGCCATCTTAGCAGACAACGATATAAGCGATGAACAAAAAGCTGCCGTAATAGATCAGTTAGGAAAAATCGAAAGTGGACAAATCGAAAAAGCAGATATGTCTTACTTGGAGGGAGACACTAACAACACAACAACAACAACATCAAACGAAGATAATACTGAGGTTAAAGTGGGCGGAGTTGTTGTAGAGAGAAACGGCGAAGCTGTACCATTATCACAAGAAGATTACAATATGGCAAATGCTAGTATACAAGCAAATGTGGCAATGGGCAATAAACCACAATATGACCTTTCTAAGAATCCTATTATAGGACAAGACGCAACCGCTACGCAGATAGAACAAGCAAGTGCAGAAAAAGGACAACCTGTACCTACAGGCACGGCGTTAGAAAATATGAATGATGCTGCAGGCGTGGGTGATTCTGCTCCAGTAATTGTAAACAACAATTCAACACAATCTACTCCTCAAGAGCCCCCAATCCAAATTCTAACAAATCCGCCTTCGCCAAGGCCAAATACAACATCCATAGAAAGATATCAAGACAGAAGATATCGAGGATAGTAGTGATACTCATCACACTCTTGAAAGTATCTTTTCAATTTCAGCAAGTCCAATCTCCAACCAGTTTGTGTCTTCTGGCATTAGTATAATTTGACCATCAAATTCTTCTTGCTCTTTAATTCTATTATACACTCCACCATTCGCCATTGTCAAGCGATAAGTGTCTTTGTGACAGCGATAGCAACTGCCACTGTATCCATAGAATTCGTAATAGTCACCGTCTTGTTTAACTTCGGTAATACCTGAATTAATACGCCAACTATCACCATCGAGGTATCCTCCACTCCAGCCGGCGAGAACCTTGTAGATAGGGAATGCACCTTTGCCTGGCTTAATTTTTAGGACTACCCAATTATCAGGAATATATTCACTCATACTCATATCCTAAATGTTCACCTGGAGCAAAATGATACCCCATTGCTTTCATAAAAGTTTCTAACACTCCAACCATATCATCACGACTCAAATCTTTTTCCATTACATCAATCGTTATTCGTGTATTGACTGAACTTTCATATTCGTATGGATTGCATATCAGTGTAATATACGGTTTATCTGTTGCTAATTTTACATCAACCATTATTTACCTTTACTCTATTTGGTAGGACTGAGTGGAGTTGAACCACTGACCTTCCGCTTATAAGACGGATGCTCTAACCATTGAGCTACAGTCCCATATTTGGTGCCTCGGGCCGGACTCGAACCGGCACACCCAAACGGGCGAGAGATTTTAAGTCTCTTGTGTCTACCAATTTCACCACCGAGGCGTGGCGCGCCCTGGAGGATTCGAACCTCCGACCTACGGTTTAGAAGACCGTTGCTCTAATCCACTGAGCTAAGAGCGCATTAAACTATAATTTGTATTCTGCTACTAGATTATCAATGTAGCTATTAAAGGTTCTTTTGTCCTTGTGTTGATTTATCCATGTTGGATTATGCCGTTTGTTGTTGAAATAATCCTCATACCATATTGGTTCTATATTGTTCTTTTCTAAAAACAATGTGTATATTTTACACGTTACTGCCATCTTTGTCAAGTCTTCTAATTTAAAATTGGTTAACTCACCGTTGCCAATTCTTAGCCAATAATCTAGTATACTTGATAAAATGTTCCTTTTGTTTTTTCGCAAAAGATAATAATCGCCATATGGCATTAATTGTAGAAAGTTATGATTACTTAGAATTATGTAATCCTTAGAATTTGTAATATATTCAACCATTTCATGTGAGCGTAGTGCTTGATAATGGCTGGGTCCTACTTCATGATGTGTAAATTTTATTTTTGCCCAAATAGAATATAGCTCTTCTAAATTCATTATGTCCAAATCGCCAACAAAACGTTTTCCGGTCTCTTCGGCCTTGTCCATACAAAATTTAGTTCCACCACATCGTGGCATAGATATTACAATCATAAAATAAGGGGGGAACTAGTCCCCCCCTAACTCCTTAGTCTTCTGCTAATTTAGAAAAGTAGGAAAGTGTATCATCTTCATCTGTATCATCAGAAACAGCTGATACTTTTTGAGCTGAGACAACCTTCTCCATGAAGTGATCATCTTCAGCATCGTCTGTAAACTTAGACACTTGTTCTGCTGTACCGACTGTAGCGCCTGCTCCTAGAACCATGTTAAGTTTTTTCTTTAACTCATCATAAGACTTAAAGTTTTTAGGATCAACAATCTCTTGTAAAGAATGCTGTTTGTTCCAAATTGCTTCAATAGCCTCATCTGAATCAGCGATCGCTGTAGGTGCATCAAACTCAGACTTGTCATAGTTTCTGTAACCTTCAACCTGACGAATCTTAAGTTTAAAGTTAGCGCCTTCCCAAAAATCAAATGGGTTCATAGGTGCTTCGTCTTCAAACTGCGGTTGCATAACATCTTTAATTTTGTCAAAGATCTTTTTACCGAATTTAAAGAGAAATACCTTGCCATTGTTTTCAGGATTGCCTGAATCTTGAACAACAAGAATATTGGCATAGTAAGCTAGTCTACGCTTTTGCTTACGTGCAACTTCCTTGTTTGCCTCTACACCACTGTTCCACAATTCACTGTTCAATTCAGAAACAGGATCATTCTGGTTCAATGTAGTGAGAGAGTTCTCGATGTACCACTTTCCTGTAGGTCCTTGGAATCCATGATTCCATAAACGTACCCACGGAAACTCTTCACCCTGGGAGGGAGGAAGGAACCTAATAACAGCATAGCCGTTTCCTGCTTTGTCTACTGTTGGTTTCCATTCCCTGTCATCACCAGAATTGCTCTGGCTAGGGTTTGCGATTTTTTCGACCTCGTTCATTAACTTGTCGAAACCGCCACGTGATTTACGTAGCTCAGATAGTGAATTAAAAGCCATATATTTTCTCCTTGTATAACGTTGTATAGCGTTGTATTTTAATTGTATTTATGCTTATGTTCTTCATAGTAAAGTTCATCAGCAAACTCATCATATAGTTCATCGGTTAAATCATCAACCGACTCTATATTATTTATAAGACCACGGTACTTATCAAATTTAGATTTTACCGTTTTTCCTACTTTTTTAATACGCCTCTCTTCTTCAGTTTGGCGTCGTGATTTGGACATTCCCATACACCTGTTTCAATCTATGCTTATGTGTTTCAAAAACACGTTCTTTATCAAATTTAACAAAGGGCCTATATTTAGAAACGAGTAAGCATATATCTTGTAAAACAAAGTCATCCTTATATTGAGATATAAATGGTAAAAGTTTTTCAAGAACTACTAGCGTCTCTAATTCGATTTCACCACCCATGAACATCTTTAAAATAAGCGGGTGCCCATCATCATATATTGCAGAATTTATATTGTCTTTTTCCATGCGGAATAGGACTTTATCTAAGTCTGCAGAAACATTATATAACAATCTTTCCTGTTTTGTCAACCATCTTTTGTACCGTTCTGAGGACTCTGCATCAAACATTCCTCCCCAACGGTCACCACTAACAAAGTTAGCAACAAGAAGATCTATAATTTCACTTCTTTTGTAATCCCGTGCTAGTTTTCTAATTGACGTTAAGTCCTTTCTTTTTAAGAAAGTTTCTTTTTTGCCTCTTACAGCACCTTTATGTTTTTGTATATCATAGCCTTCAGTTGTAAAGTGAAGTTTTAGAGCTAGATATAACTTGTAAACATCGAAGGGATCCATTTTAAATAGGTAGTTGATTTTCCTTTTCCTTTAGCATGTTAAGGCTTTGAGCTTCTGCTTTAACCTTTTCTTTTAACGAACTGCTAAGAAGTTTATTTACACTTTCAACTTCAATCTCATTACGTTCACAATAGTCAAGTATCACATCCATACAAGTAAGTCCTGTTTGGTATGATTTCTTTTCAATGAATTGTGAAAATTCTGTAGATGTTTTGAATTCCTTTGTAATAAGAAAAACATCTGATATTCTTGTTTCTTTCAAATCTTCTTTTTTATTGTTCACGATTAGCGTGATCAATTGGGTTCTCCTTGATCCAATGTCTTATATAGGCATGTACATCTGTTGGGCATTCTATATAAGGGGTTTCACAAAAAGTTCTTTGAGCCTCGCCAGGTCTATCAAAAGCATTTATAACAGTACAAGGAAAACATTCTGCAATAGAATTGATAGTAACAGGATACCCCTTGCCTAGATGTACTTCCTGAAGATCTCTCTCGTCTACTAACAATTGCATGAGACCTTGAACAACATCAAAGACATGTGTAAAGTCTCTTTCTTTTTTTCCTGTACCATATACCGTTAATGGATTTCCTGCTAAGTAATCCATTTTAAACTTTCTTACGACTGTGCTATATTCACCGTAGTCTGCTTCTCTAGGTCCATATACATTGTAAAAGAATAGCTTTGTATAAACTAAACCGTATGTTTCCTTATACAATTCTAATAAATCCTCACAAACAGACTTGCTCCAAGTATATGGATTTTTAGATTCCTTATACTTTGTGCTAGATGAAGTCGCAAAGAACAACCTACAATTCATAACCCTAGCCCAATCAGATACGACTGCTGTTGTTACAACATTATTAGCAATTGTTTCTGTTGGATAGTCTAACGAACGTCTAACCCTCGGACTATTTGCCATATGAAATATAGCAGTTGGTGGTTGTACATTAGACACATAAGGATTGAATTTAACTACATCGCAGAAGTGATATTTAACATTAGGATGATTTATAACCGTCCTTCCGCTTCTTTGATCGTCAATAACTGTAACAACAAAGCCTTCATAAAGAAGTCTTTCCACTAAATGGGATCCTATAAATCCACACCCGCCGGTTACAATGACGTTGGGTACTTCTGAGTAGTTCATGTTGATATTATAATACCTATTGGAGTATTAGTCAAACGTTTTATAAAAAATATGGTTGCCTACCTTTCCCGTTGTCTGCATATAATTAGCCCACCTAGGATTAGAATAATCGGCGTGGTAATGAGTTGCTTCATGTGCTATTGGTTCTTGTAATTTGCCATGAATTAAGAGTTCAGCCAACATAAAGCAATGCTCCCATGTTTTCATATCAAGTATTTTTTCTGGCTTGCCGTCGCAATACCAACTAAATTGGCATCTATTCCTAGCTGGAACGGGATTCCCTGTTTTCCAACTTGGTTTATATTCTGCCTGGTAAACGACACCACAAACTGTATTAGGATAGTTACTAGATCTAACTCTATTCATTGTAACCTGTCCTACTGCAATCTTTCCTCTTAGGGATTGATTTCTTGCCTCAAAATAAATGTTTCTTGCCAAACATTCTATTTCATTATAGTTTACACTTGTAACCTGTGCCGAACTAGAACATGGCGCTGCTACTATTAGAATTAAAAATGATAAAAAATACTTCATTTTTTTCTCCTTTCTAGAAAGAGGCCCGTTATGGTGGAGCCTATACCATTACTACTTACTTAGACGAAACAAATCTATTAATATCATTTGCCATAACTTCAATTTCTTTGAAGCTAGGAAAAGCAGGCATAGATGGAAAATCTGGACTAAGCCCCGAATCTACATCTGCATGATATTTGGATATTAGATTATCTCGTTCCATGTGATACTGTTCAGTTAGCAAAGATTTTGCTTCAGTAAACATAGAAAATCTAAGTTCGAATGGATTTGACATAATAACCTCCTGTGTGTATGTGTGTGTCAAATTGGGCCCGTTTGATAACAAGGTGGAACCCTTACCCCGTCTAGCTTAAGCAGCCAGAGAAAATACCTCATCGTTGGCATTTATTGTGTTTCATTACGGTTACGGTCGCTTGCACACCGATCCTCCACTTTCCTACTGAGCACTTGTCGAACCTGTTCACCCCCATCAGATATGCACTTACCACAATTTGTTCCAATTAAGTGATACTTTTCTGTATCACCCTCTCTTACATTGTTACAAATACACAAATACATATCTGGTGGAGGTGGTGGGAATCGCACCCACGTCCAAATACCTTTTCAGTCCGTTTCATCAGATTAGTTATTTATAACTTCAGTCTCATAACTGTCTCTAGCGTTGAGCAATTTTTCTACATAGTTATCACGTTTTTCAACATGCACTATTGGCTCTTCGCCTTCAACAGCCATAAGAATGACTGATTGAGAAACAGGTATTCCTGTTCTTTCCTCAAACATTATAGCATAGGCAGAGCATTGAATAAAATAATTTTCGCACTGACTTCTGCTTTTTGGTTTCATTGACGTTTTAAAGTCAATTACAGATAGTTTACCATTATATTCTGCAATACAGTCAACCTGTCCTGCAAGACGTAAATGATCACTATACATTTTTGCCTCGATTGCTCTGATATTATCAATATCATCTAACAAAGGGCGAAACTTACGAAACATTTCCTTATCAATATAATTGAGGTTTGTATCCTCAGTCAATTCATTATTAAGAATGTCTTCGCAAAGTTTGTGAATCTTTGTACCACGAGTTGTGGCACGTCTACTAATTTTATCTGCTTCTTTTTCGCCTATTCTTTTACGCCAAGCTTGAATGTATGGCTTAGACTTATGAGATAAAATAGTTGTAACAGATGGATATTGAGTCCCGGACGGAGTAACATATCTCCGCCCGTTCTCAGTATTAACCTGTTTAAGTTGTGGTATCTCTACCAAATTATGTGTAAACAATTAAATAAAACTCCCGTCTCTTGGAGTTCCTGCCATAACACCTGAACAGTAACCAGGTCCGTATTGTAGCCTACTGTTCATTTCATAACCTTCGAACAAGTTACCTCTAGCTTTGTTAAGAGCTGGACCTGCCCAACTCTGAGCTAAAAGTACATCGCCTTCTTTGAACTTCTCATGGGCTAAGTTAATAAAACCCCAAACAGATCTGGAACCACCTCGGTCCTCTCTGATGATTTTAATAAACTTTCTACCAGCCTTGTAAGTACAATTAAAGCCAGTTAAGGTAGGATATGATTCGTTATGTTGTGCTACGATATCATCACAAAGTTTCTGTACAGCTAATTCTAGTTTGTTTTCCATTTTTAAGTCCTCACTTTTATTTTTCATACTACTATTATAGCACTAAATCTATCATTTGTCAAGCATTTTTTTGACTTTTTTTGACTTTTTTTTCGTTATATAATCAATAACTTAGGACTTACCGTAGTCTCCCTCGCCAAATATACTGTTCATGAGGGTCTTTTTCTGCTCATTTACACCGCACAAATTCCAACAAATAGCACATTTTTTCTCTTGCCAAGAGTCTTCAAACCACTGGAAAGGTTTGCTTTCTAGGATCTCTTTGAGGGGTCTTTTGTGTAAAGACAGCTCATGCTTGTCCATGTAATGTTTGATTTGAACTTTTAGGATCTGTGAGGACTTAAATCCTATTCTTGTAAAAGCTCCTATGTGGCAACATGGGTGTACATCTCCCCAGGCACTGATTCGTATTTCCTGATTTCCACTTCTTGCAGAAAAACATTTAATCTCTCCTGGCTCATCCTTATATCTAGTTTCATATTGTTCCTTCATATTCTCGTAATTCAGATCTTCTGCCATACCTATGAATACAATAGGACGTTCAGTAAAGGTTACTGATGTTGGAGCGGGCTCTACTTCATAAAGTGTATTACCTTCCTTATCCTTAGCAATTAAATTTCCTTCTCCGCCCATGCCATTAGCATTTTTGGCATAGAACTTTGTAAAGCCAAGTTCGTCAGCTAATTTTTTAGCTTCTTCTACTTGATGTACATTGTATCCAAAGATTAAAAAATCCCATAAAGCACTAGCGCCGGTATCTAAATAAGCCTTAACATTTTCCATCACCTTATCCCACTTTACCTTTCTTCGATATAAGTGATTGGTGTCTTCTAATCCGTCTATGGAAAATGTAACAGTACGTCTAGAATCTTTTTTCATTACATTGCCAAGTTTTGTCCAAAAATCAGTATTTTTCATTCCACCGTTGGTACATAAATTTACAACCATTGTTGGATTGGCTTCAAAGATATATTCTAGTATTTCTATAATTTCTGGGTTTGTCATAGGGTCTCCGTAATCCCCAGAAAATGTTATGTGATTGATCTTTGAAAGAAATTCTATAGATAGCCAATTTTTAAAGTCTTCTGCTTTAATATAGGTTAGTGTTATATTAGGATTTAAATTTGGAGAACCTCGATCCTCAAATCTAGCACAAAAAAGACATTCGGCATTACAGAGACTAGATGCTTCAATGTTCAAAGACGTTATTTTATCATATTCCCACATTATACTTCCATTATACTTTTGGTTTCGTTGATGACCTTGCCGTTGAATTCTTCATCCAATTCAAATAAAACTTTAGCAACATGTTTGGCATAATTCTCATGTAAAGTAACACGATGTGGCTCGTAACCAACATGTATGCCTTCCGAATGTTTCGCAAAAGAAAACATAAGGTGCATTATAGTAGATTTATAGCTAGCATACCCTGCCATTTCACTACCACCAAACGATTCCCTATTTTTTATTCTTGTAAAGGGAGAGGTCACCCAAATAGTTTTATCAGATTTTATTTCACGTGATATACGATACGGCAAGTAGCAGTTTATTGACAGTCCTGTTGTCCATTCTTGTTCTAAAGCAATAAAGGCATCGAAGGCTCCTTGATTAGGTCCTCCCCAACAGTTTTGATTATAATAAACTAAATCGTATTCACTATCAAGCTCTTGTAACAATTCCTCAATACAAATATCCTGCCAATTGACTTTAATTATCTTAGCTTGTATATCTGGATCAGAACTTGTAACAATGTGCAGTTCATTGTAATATTCTTTTAGGGCGTGGGCTAAGTACAATCCAGACTTAGACCCACACCCAAGAAGCAATGCTTTCATATTTTACCCATCCTAAAAAAATAATTATATACTCTTTTTATTTATATGTCAAGTCTCATGAGCATCTTCGTATGCCATTCTTGCTTCAATATATTCTCTAACCATATCAGATCTCACAATGTCCTCAGGTGTAAATTCTAATAGATTAAAGGACGGCATATTCTCTGCAATTTGAATAAACTTCTTTAGTCCAGACATATCGTTTCTTTTGTATAAGTCTGTCTGCCTAAAATCACCGCAAAAGATAATCTTAGAATTGTGTCCTAGCCTAGTCATTATAGAGTTGATTTCCATGTCATTCATATTCTGACATTCGTCAACAATAATAATGGCATTGTCTAATGTAATACCTCTAACAAAAGATGTACACATAAACTCTAAATGCTTTTGCTCTAACAATCTTTGATAAGGTTTTTCTTTTTGAGGAAAAAAGTCCTTACACATTTGTTGATATGGCAATGTGTATACTTCTGTTTTTTCCTCTTGATCACCAGGTAAGTGCCCAATCTCTCTAGAAGGTACTGCGGATCTAACAATGACTACTTTATTGTTAGATGTACCTTTCATCAAGACTTGTTCTAATGCTCGGTACAAGGCAATAAATGTTTTACCTGTTCCTGCGCAGCCGTGTAATAAAAAAGCGTCTTGATGTTTGTATAATGAGAAAAATTGTCCTTGCGTTTCAGTCATTGCATCGAATGTTGCCATGTCATCAATTTTCATCTTACAATGATTGTTGACAGGGGGTTCTCTTCTTATATCATTATTAGGAACGACTGAAAGTGGTTTTCTTTTCGGCATCTGGATCTCCGTCTAGGTTATGAAAGAAAGGCGACAAAGCACTAGACTATGTCGCCTCAGTTTACGTTGTTGTTATAAGAGTTGTTTATAACTCTTTCCTTTACTCTGAAGAATTGCCTAATTTCTTCTTAAGTTTATTAGTTACTTCTCTCACTTTCGCAGACTTGGCATCCTTTTTACCCCAAGTATTAGCTAGGTCGCTGGTTGGGTTAGCTTCGGCTACCTTTGATAAAACATCCTTAAAACCCGATGGTGGCTTTGTACGATCTCCTGTTGCTTGTACGAGACCGGGGGCCTTTAATATAATAGACTCCATATTAGGATTGTCTACTAAAAATTGTTCTTTGTCTTTCCAGCTCATCCAATGTTCTTCGACTTCGCCGGTTTCGTTATTAATAAAATTATATATTGGCATTAACCTGTCTTCTCGTCATATATTTCTTCAATATTTTCTAAAATTGTTTTTAAAAGTTCTAAGGCTGTATGAGATAACAATCTTGTATGCCTTAATTTTTGTAAGCACTGTTTTATATAGTTAGGTTCAACACCCTTCAGTGTTTGTCTTGTGTACCTAAGTTCTCTAAATCCAAACATGTTGAGAGCAAGTAAAGCTAAGTCTATTTGTTCCTCAGTATAGAAAGACATCCGATACCCGATAATCTTTTTCGGAATCTCTTTTGCCCGTACCGGTTTAAACTTTAATACTTGTCCCATAAAATTATTTATTTCTTTCAAAAATTGTAAAATGCTTATAAATATATTTGAAAAATAATTTTAAAAAACTTTTACTTTGTAATGTTTCTCAAATTCTATAGCATCAGCTTTAGTGTTTACAATAGGTTGTCCTTTGATATTCAAACTTGTATTCAACAACATAGGACATCTTGTTTTAGTTTTCCACTTTGTTAATAACTTATAAAGCCCTGGATTCTCATCCTTTGTAACTGTTTGAACTCTGCTAGTTCCGTCTTGATGAACAATAGCAGGATACTTTTTAGGTCTCTTTGCAGTTACAATATATTGCATATATGGAGACTTAAATCCTTCCTCAACATTAAATTCTTTGTGAACATCTTCAAGTCTAATAACAGGAGCAAAGGGTCTATACTCTTGTCTGTTTTTAATCTTGTTTACTTTATCTTTCATTTCCATGCCTCTAGGATCAGCGAGCAGAGAGCGATTGCCCAAAGCACGAGGCCCAAATTCAGCACGGCCGTTTGCCACCCCGCAGATCCCAGTGGTAACCAATTCTTCCAAAACTTCACTTACAGGATATTCCCCCTCAATGTTGTAACCTAGATAAGGACCTTGCCAATTTATTTTTTCTCCTTTGTTTGCTAGTATAGCACCCAAAGATGAACCAGCATCACCTGGGTTAGGCATAATCCAACTTTCATCAAAATATTGTGATATCAATCTGTTGGCCAAACAATTTAAAGCACACCCTCCCATTACAACAATGTTTTTCTCGCCTGTTATTTTCTTTGTTTCTTTTAATAACGCTGTAAATTTAAATTCATAAAATTTTTGTACAGAAGCGGCAATGTCAAAATATTCTTGTTCTGTATATAACTCAGCACGCCAAGGCCTAATGCCCCTATGAAAATTTAATCCAGAATTCCAAAGATATTCAACGTCTTTATAATACTTATTAGGGTCTCCGTAAGCAGCCATACCCATTAAAATATATTCGTCTTCGTTTGCCTTTAGCCCTACCCTATCAGTAAATGCAGAATACATCAATCCCAATGACTTTGGGTAATACCAACGTTTTTTACATTTCATTTTATTGCCGTTGGCTTGCCATATAGAAGTGGTTGTAAATTCTCCTATAGCATCTATTACTAATATTGCTGCTTTATCAAATTTAGAAGTATAGTAGCCTGCCGCTGCGTGGGATTTGTGATGATCACCCCATTCAATTTTTGTTTTTGTAATGCCATATTGTTTCATGTAAACTGCAGGATTTAACCATCTGTTTTTCTGTCCAGCATAAACTTTTCTTAAAAACTTCCAACTAGGATCTTCGTACCAATGTATTTTATCAGGATACCCAAACTTTAGTGCATCCTTTACAATAACATTATTTAAATCTTTATCGTTTTTAACTCTACTGTATCTTTCCGAATGAGATGCAAATACGATCTCATCGTCCTTAACTACTGTAAGAGAACCGTCATGCGTGCCTGCTGCTACGCCCCATTCTATCATTGATATTTTCTCCATAAATCAGTGAACTCTGGAAACACCTCTAAAAAATCTGTGTCTCTTCTTTGATCATGCTGTGTAAAAAATCTAACTAAGTTTTTTCTAGCAACAACAGCATCTTCTTGAGAAATATTATTTTCTCTCATCCACTCTAAGTTTCTTTTAACCTTTGCAATTTCAAAATCATAAAATCCTGCAAAGTTATCCACATTAGAATTTTCCTCCATAAACTTAATAGCTTCTTCTAAATATATCTCAAACTCTTGTGGTAGAGTATTAATACATTGCCAAGAAGGGTTTCTCAATAGAGGAACATCAAACCATATTCTTTGTCTGGGGTGTATTTCATAATCTGGATGTGTATTGTATTGATCATAGATAGGAATATATTTAACTCCCTGGTTTTCTCGACTATATGCCGTTCTTAATTCTAAAATATACTCCAAAAATTCTTTAAAGCTAGTTAAACTGAGGCTATTAAAAGTATTAATAAAGGTTAAAGTTGTATTGCATGTCTCTGACATTACTCTTTCAACGTTGTCCTGTAATAGATTATAATCCATACCATTTCTAATATACTCTGCTTGTTTGCCGGCTCCATCTAAACTAACAAACACTGCAAAGTTTTTAACAGCCATGTTCACATACCAATTATTACCTGAACCTGGGTTCCAACGTTCACTTTTCCAAATTTGTATCTCTTCTAGCTTTCTAAGTTTTTCAATAAACTTGTCCATCAATTTATCTTTAGGAGGACACATGTTGCTTGTAACACTAACTTCTAACCAAGCATTAGGATTTTCATAAATGTAATCTAATACCTTAAAAGTATTGGAGTCCATTAATGGTTCTCCCCCGGTCATTCTAAAAACTTCTAGTGTCTTATAAAGCTCGGGCCACCATTTCCAAAAAGCCTGAATATATGGATTGTCATCCTGTGCCTCTTTAATAGGCATTAAATCTATTAAGTGAGAAGTGTCATTATGTTTTGTTGGCTGTCCTTTATCATCTAAAACATGATAAGGCCCGTGTTGTTTTATTTCTTTTTCCCACGTATTGGATAAATGTGGAGAACAATACGAACATTTAAAGTTACATGCTTGATTAAAATTAACCTCAACATAACGAGGATTGATGTCATCAACATTCAATGCTTGTATAATATCCTTCCTAGCATTTTGTGCCCAATACTCACCACTTCTATAGATTCTATCGCTTCTTCCGCCAACGTCCTCAATCTTCCAACAATATGAACAACCCTCAGGACGCTTTCCTTCAAGCATCATCTTACGTTCTTCTTTTTTCTGTTTTGTGTTGTGAAGTGCTGACGGATTGTCTTGTATTTCTTTAACGTCTATTGCGTGTGTAGGTGGGTGATAGCAGCTATGTGTTCTGCCATTTGTTAAATGCAAGGAAACTTGTGCCCATTTAGCATAGCACATAGTTTTAGAAATGTTTCGCAGTTGTCTCTCAGCTACATCTGCAGAGACATCATAATCACTCATAATTTACTCGTATATAAAAGGATCTCTTTTTCTTAATTCTTCAATTCGCTTTCTAATTGCTTCTTGTTCAGCATCAAGAGTTTCACCCTCTTCACCAACTCCAGGATTGCCGTCAGAATTTAATTCTGTCATATCCTTTTGTTTGTCTTTATAGTTGTTTTCTTTATTCATTATAACTCCTTTTTATTCATTTGTCAAGAAATTAGCGTACTGTTACGCTATGAACATACTGATATTTATATACTGCCAATAAGTCTGGTTTGTGATTTAGTTTTCCCAATCCTAAGTGTCCTATAGCCAAACGTTTATCATCTATATCATAAGGCAATTTATCTTGTATTTGCTTACAATAATTTTTGACTTTATTTGTTAATGCCTCCCTTCTCCAAGGCTTTCCATCTCTTCCCAACCAACAAACCAATGTGTTCTTAAGTAGACTTGTGGGTTTGATATGTTCCTTAGGCACATCTAAATCTTGATCATAATATATTTCTAATAAATGTTTTCCTATATGAGGATAGTTCATATAAAGATGATCTTTCATGTATATTGGATTGAACATTTTATAATCTTCATCTTGTAAAGGTTCGCCGTCATCATTTTTTGCAGCTAACAAAAACCAAGGATCTTTAACCTTACCTCTTTCAAAATCTTCTAAATGGTGTAAGTAATAATTAAAAGAACTTAACTGTTCCCTTAATTCTCCTTGAGCTGTTTTCATCATATCCGGAAAATTAACATGTAATGTATTTAGATCATCTGCATCTTTAAAAACCTCAGGACAAAGTTCTTTTATTTTATCAACACAAGAATACATATTACTTTCTATTTGTTCTTTTGTTTCACCTAAATTATGGAATTGTTCTCTACTTACAAACTCCTGATCAAATGTCTTAAATCTTTGCCATATTCTTTCTGCCACACGATTATCAAACATATTATAAGATAATGTGTACTCTGCATTTTTTCCTAGATGTACATCTAATATCATAACAAAGGTGATAACTTCATAGCCAAAGCTTTGGCTGTATGTTCCATAGTTTTTGTTCCAGGATGTTGGCAATCTCTAGCCTTTGCCCATTTATCATGTTCTTCAGATAACCAAGGAACAAAAGTTGATCTTGTAGCGTGGGCTGATTCCTGAAACCAACTCCATTGAAACTCAGGTATATCACCACACATAACTTTAGCAAATTTTCCCCATTGATTAGCCTTTCCAATCTCATTGTATGGATCTAAAAATAAAGTTAAGTATTGTTCTGTTCTATTAATACCGTTTGAAGAAACATTGCTCCTAGCTGGGTATTCTGCTATATCCCAAGGTCCAACGTTATAGTGCATTCCTTTCTGATAATAGATTGCTCTATCTGTTGTTGTCCAGCCAATACAAATTGCTTTTGGTTTTTTAAAGTAGGTTAATAAGTTTGCTAAGATCAAACAAATTAGTTCGTTAGAACCACCAGGTACACCTAAGTTAATTACAGGGTGCCCTAGCTCCTTGGATAGAAACTTGTCAAGTGTTTCACTATCATCTATCCCAACACCATATACACAAGAACATCCTAGTAATACTATGGAGTTCCCCCAATCTACATCTTTCCAGTCAGGGGCTCTAAAACCGCTTGAATTTAAAATATAATTAACTTTTTCTTCTCTATACTTCCAGTCTTCAGGTGCATCTTTTAATCTTGTTTCAAAATCCTCTTCAGTATCACCAACACACCATTCAAAAGAATCTCTTGTTATTGACTGATTGAATGTTAGGGGAAAATCTTTTTCCAATAATATAGATCCCGGAAAAGGACGTTTAATATAATAACTTTTATTATCTCCAACTTCTCCCCTCTTTTTATTGGGGATAATATCTAATAAATCATTAAAACTATGTGGGTTATATTCTTTGTTCATTTCTTAATTTCTCATAAATTGCTTTTGCGAATACGCGGTGTCCTTCTACGCCAGGATGCGAGCAGGGTGTTATATATCCTTTAGGCGAACCTTTACCGTTTAGTCCCCAATAACCTAATAAAGGTAAGCCCTCAGTTGCTTCAACATATTCTATAAATGTGTGATGTCCCCCAGGTCTAAAGTGTGCTTCCCAAGGGAACATATCAACCATTTCTTGTTCAATATACCATTTTGATAACCAAACACCTCTATCGTATGCTCTATCATATGCAGGAGTCATTATAAAATGATGTTTTTTAATATTCTTCATCCAAGACATAAGGTAATGTATATTATATATTTGTTCTTGGATAACCATTCTTGGACTGTAAAGATACTCCGCATAACTATCCCACAGTGGTTTTCTAGGATCTTCTTCAGGTTGAGCATCCTTATGGGGCCACATTGTAGTATGGGTAAAGTGTCCTGTATCTGGCAAGTCTTTTCTAGCAAAATCAAATCGATCCATTCCTGCAGGAGTGTATATGACAATAACCTCATCTATAAGATCTAATCTAAGATCAGGATAGTGCCAAAGATTATTAATACTTGCTCTATTACCATTACCCCTCATACCAAAATTGATGTGAGTCCATCCATCCAAAAATTCTCTACATAAAATTCCACTGTAGTTGTTTTGTCTTTCTATTGGAGCCATGTTAATAAAGACATTGTCTTTAGAAGGACCATATGGACAAAGTTCTGCCCCATACTTATCTGCGATTTCCTTTTTGTGCTCATAAGGCATATCGTTCCAGGAAACCATAGTAAAGTCTTGTTGAGGTGGTGCATAGTTTTGATATATTTCAAAGGGCACGGCGCCTTGTCCCTCTGCAAAGGAGCAACCAAAACAAATAACAGCTCGTCTTGTTTTTTTAAGACTTTCGTTAATTGCGGGAATCTCTTCTTTAAACATTAAAATATTCCTTATAATATTGTATTAAAGTTTCCATAGATTTAGGAACATAATCCTCAGAATTTTTTCTTAAAACCTCTCTATTATGTTCTAATATAGGCGTCAAAGATCTAAACCATGACATTTTGTCTTCAATGGCATCTATGCGTTTTATCTCTTTTATAATAGCTTCCATTCTAGCCCATGTAGAAAGTTTGTCGTAACTTTCATCAATAAAACCTTCAAATGTTTTATAGCCAAAGTCTTTTAAATAATGTAGCGAGTTTTTATTTCCTAATATAATAAAAGGATGAAACTCTGCAATAGACTTAAATGTTTTTTCACTTAAAAAGCATGTATTGTCATGATCAGAAAAAGATGCCTCACTAACAACACTAACAAAGGTGTCTTTTATTGTTTGATCATTAAATCTTGTAATATAATACCCATCATCTTTTTCGTTATTTGGAGTATTATAAGCCAACAACGGCAGATCCTTATTTAATAATTCAGATTCATCATGCGGAATAAACCTATCTTCCATATGTGTAAAATTAGGATCCCAGGAGTTCATACTACAAACTCCTTTGTCAAGTAAGTTGGCGTCTCTTAAATATTTGTAAAACCAAATTCTATGTGCCCTTGTTCTTTTTTGTAGTGCATTAAATGTTTTTAATTTTTCTAAATTATTTCTTTTATATTCCAACTGATCCAATAACGTTGGTAAAGGACGCCCTTGATGTCTCAATCTATTTACAGCACCCACATGTATCATATTTTCAAAGTGAGTATGTGGAATGACTTTTAATCTTTCTTTAATACCTAAAGAGTTTGCCCAAATTTGATATTGTTCATCAGCTAAACAATTTCCTGTTACATAGATAATTGCTCGTGGGGAAACATTATTCGCCTCACAATCATTATGAAACCAACTCCAAAGCCATTCTGTTTGATATCCCTCATGGCTTTGATCCAATAACAACAAAGCCTTTCCTTCCCTCAAATCTTTAAGGTATTTTTTATTTAAAAGGGACAGTGGTGTTTTTCTATTTGGAAAGTTTTCGTTCTTTGCTAGTCCTTTGTTGTCTTCTCCACACCAATCTATAGGACTATGATTTACTGCTGTTGAAATAATATAATTTGTATCGTTATCATTTTCGTTTTGATAGTGATACACTTCCCATTTCTTTTGCTCCCACTTCTCACCCATATTACGTTTAACACCTTCTCTCTCACCGGATAGATTGTGATTGCGGTGCATCATAAGAGTTGTTGTAATTGGACACGGTGTAAAGCGATTTAATCCTGATGTATTTTTATCAGGATAATCTATAAAGTTTTCAAAGTCTGGTTCTATTTTCTCAAATGCAAACTTCATTACATTAATCCATCTTTCCAAGTTTTGGGAGTTTTTTCATTTATAATCTCTACAGGCAAATTATAATTAAAGGGTTTTGGTCCTCGTAATTTTATATATTCTACAGTAGATTTAATCATCATAAGTAAATCAGAATTGGGGGTGTAGTTTAAAAGTTTTTTTGCCTTTTCTGCAGAACAAGTTGCGTGTTTAACTTCTTGTGGTCTGCCTTCCATATATATTGGAGCCTCATTACACCTAGTAATTGAGGAAATCATTTCTGCTAATGTATTAATTGTTACTTCGCCTGAGTCAGGCCCAATATTAATTACCTCACCATTAATATCTTTTCTATAAATCATTTGTTCTAAACAGTCAACACAATCATCTACGTAGGAAAAGCATCTTGTTTGTTCCCCGTCTCCGTAAATAATAGCAGGCTTGCCCATTAGGTTTCTATTAATCATTATGCTCATAACATTTCTAAAAGGATCGTCATATCTTTGTCTGGGTCCTACAATATTATGCGGGACAGCTATAACATAATCCATTCCATGAACTTTAGATAATATTCTTAGGGTATCTTCGGCAGCTACTTTAGCAATAGCATAAGGATCAACAGGCTGAGGCGTCATGTCCTCTGTAAAGGGTGCTTCTTGATCGCCATATCTTGCCATTGAACTACAAAAAATAAATTTCTTAACTCCCCTTGCTATGGCAGCACTCATTGTTGTAACACTGGCATCATAAATGTTTTTAGTAATAAATGAAGGTGAAAAAACAGACAGTCCTTCGTGTGCAGTGGCGGCTGTATGTATTACAACATCAACTCCCTCAAGAATTCTATACATTCCTTCATAATCACAACAATCAACCTTATAACGACTTACTCCTTCAGGTATATTATCAACATACCCGCCTAACAAGTTATCGTTTCCAATAATTGTGTGATTTGTATTCTTTACAAGTCTTTCGCCTAAATGACTTCCTAAAAAACCCGCGATGCCTGTAATTAAAATTTTCATAATTGATGTTCCTGAGCAAGAGCTCTTGCAAATAGTGTATGTCCTAAACGAGTGGGATGACCTCTTTCGTGAAAATATTTTTCTAAATTTTGATGTTGAACTTTTTTGTTAATAAGATCAAAGGTGGTAATTTCCTCTTCAAGTAACAAAAGCTCTTTCACACACCAGTCAAACATATTAGAATGACCACCAACAGTAATTATATCTGTCCATTGAATTGATGTATATAGGTGATTATCAAAATAAAGAAATTTTTCCTGTTTATACTCGTTTGTAAAAGAGGGAAAAATCTTATAATTCAATATCCCGTTCGCATGACAAAATTGTTTAAGTAATTTATAAGACAGTAAAAAGTTTGTATTCTCAGATCTTTGAGAACTTATCTTAGCCCAGATTTTACATAGTTCTTGATGTTCTTCTCCGTGAACATTGGGGGGTTCTGAATTAGGAAAAATGGTTAAAAATTCATTAAAAGTTTTTTTCGGTTTAGGAACCCATTTAGGATTTAAATAGTCTACCCTGGATAAAGCTGTTGGCATCCAAATTAAATACTTTTCTTGATAATCACTCAATCCTAAGTCGTACATGAATAAATTCAAAACAGAACCAAGATTACCAACTCCCTCTGTACCTAGGTTAATATAATCTGCATTACAAATGTTAGCATATTGAGCTAGAAAAGATGCTTCTTCACCCCCGGCTTCTGCACCCTGTATAAAAGAATCACCTATTCCTATAATAAGTCTATCCGACATTGACTACCTCTATTCTAGTATTGTTTTCTTCTTCCGCTAAGTGTTTACATAGATTCCAAAATGATTCCATATCTGGAAATGTTTCTAAAAAGTTTGTATCCCTTCTTCTATCTATTTCTGTAAACCATTTATAAAAATCTATTCTTCCTTGTTTTACTTTTTCATCATCATACTGAACTTCGGCAAAATAATCTCTAACACGTCTAAATCTTTCATATTCTATATCACTAAATTTTTTAGTGTCCGAGTCGTCTCTATTATCATCAATAAACTTTAAGATGTTGTCAAAGTGAGGCAAATATTCTTCTTTAGGAAGAATGTGCATATCATATTGTAAAGGCTCTTTTAAATAAGGAGTATCAAACCTTATTTTTCGATCTTGTGGATTTCTAGGATCCAATACAGGAATTACATCATCATAAAGTTCACGCCAATCTAAAATCTTTTGTAAATACTCTGTAAAAGAAGTTACTGACAAGATATTGAATGTACACATGTGCGTAATATGGGACTTAACTCCTCTAACATAAATGTCCTGATTCTTTTCCCACTTATTTACATCTAATCCTGTTCGCAAATACTCAGCACGTTTACCCCAAGTATCCATGCTTGTAAACATCTTAAACTTTCTAATTTTTTTACTGTCTAAAAGATCATTTATAATAGGCACTAGTTTTTCCACGTGCCTATGTGTCATACCGAGATTGCTATTAACATTAATTTCTAAATCAGGCTTAGGATTTTCTTTTAGATCATTAAATAACCGCCACGTGGATTTGTGTAACAGTGGCTCTCCGCCAGTAATACGCAAGATGTTTAATGTCTTGGACATCTCGGGCCACCATTCCCACCAAGCCTTAATAAAGGGATTATTGTCTTCATCTTTCAATGATGATAACAAAGAGCTCTGTTCAATGTAGTCTATATCTAAGGCATGGTTTTTAACCATGTTGTATGGACCAAACTTTTTAATTTCATTATAGAAGCTTGTGCTTACAGCAGGATGGCAGTAACCACATTTAAAGTTACATTCATTGTGAAATGCAACTTCTATATATTCTGGATTAACATTGTAATCCCACGGCATGCTTTTAATTTCTTCTATACGCTCAGGTGTAAAGATACTAGCATTACGAATTTTTCTATCGCTAATGTGTTGCTGTTCCCAAGGTGTTTCATCAGTATCTAAACTTTCAACGTTCCAACAATACTTACACCCATCTGGTTTTTCACCAACAAGCATCTCTGCTCTTTCTTTTTTCTTTGTGCTTGTATTATGCAGAGCTGCTGGGTTTACTTTGATTTCTTCTACAGAAATATCATGGGGTCGTGGGTGATAACAGCTATGCGTTTGCCCAGAGTACATGTATATTGAGGTGTGATGCCATTTAGCCAAACAGAAGGTTGGACTAATTTGTTCTTCTAGTTGTTTTGTAGTCTGACGAATTTGTTCTACATCAGACTCGTATTTCGTACCCATCTTTAATGCCTATAATCATGTATCTAGAGAAGTTTCCACAATCCAATTCACCAGAATACAATATGTTTTCATGCCCGCATTGTCCTTCAAACTCTTGTAAAGACGATGCTGTTCTGATGTGTTCACCTATTTCCAAATTGTTGCTTTGTACGACAAACCATGTACCCATAGGAACATTATCCCACCATCTGTAATACGACATTTGGTTAATGTGTTCACAAGAAGTATTTATTACTAGCTCAGGAGTGTCATTATAAACATACTTCATCATATCACATGTAACAGCATTAATTTTATCTTCTTTGGTTGTTATTCGCCTTACAACCTCTTCGCAATCTGGATCAATGTCTACAGTTGTAATATCGCCCAGAATTTGAAAGTTATCTTTTAGGAGAGTAGCTAGAACGCCGTACCATCCTCCGAATATATGAACGTTGTTGAATTTTCTGCAGTCGGAATACAGTCTTAGTTTTTCAATTAACCAACTTTTACTATCTAGTTGACTAGAATAAAAACAATCTGAAAATCTTTGGCTTAGATGATTTTGATATCTTACATAGTCCATATACAAGGACAGTCTCTCTTTTGTTATCTTCATAAGAAAAAGGATCTCAATAATGAGCCAAACAGCATAATACCGATAACACCGTTTAGCAGGACAAGTGCTCTATCTTTCCACATAAAGCCAACAACAAACCATCCCATTGCACCTGCCCAGCTTAAAAAGACGTCCCAAATATGTAATTCTGGAACACCCGAGCTTCTAAATGCAACGGCAAAAAGAACAGAAATGCTGGATAACCATTTAATATACCAGTCAATTGTTCCTTTGGGTGTTTGGCTTTTTTGTATTCGTTTGCTTTTTTCTAATTCTTGTTTAGAAAAATCATTAGGTGCCATTAATTATTCCACCTTTGTAATAGGCGTAATTGTGGAAGTGTCGTTATAATCTCCGTTATCCATATAATCTCGTCTATGGATTTCACGAACTAAGAACCCGTTCCTAACTTTAATAACGGTCATCTCTCTCATCAATACACCTTCCTGCAAGTCCTCACCGATTGAGTCTGCGAAAGGCCCCTCAGCAAATGGTACATTTCTTACAGTCATTTTTTTCTCCTTTTTAAAAAATTTATCTACGCATTCTTGCAATATCTTTTGCATGTTGATCATCTATAATTGGGACGGCATTGGATTTGTGCATTGTGGCAATACCCTTAATAAGAGTACCTGTATAACGCATAGGTTCTTTTTTAGAGCCAACGCCGCCATTTTTGTTAAATGTTCCATCCGCGACTTGCTTCTCCATAAGTGAAGGATACTTTTCGCGATGGTCCTCGTCCCGAACATATTTGTTCGTTGGCACATACTCTTTGAATTCTGATTTTTTGCGGCGGGGGGTAGATACGGCTTGGGACTTTTTCTTTCTTCTTTTTCGTCCGGACATGTCGTAACGTAGAGAGTTTTGTAAGTTCAAGTAAGCCATAATATACCTTCCTTCTCTCTCATAGAGATTTATAAGAGTTTTTACTAAAAAATAATATCAATTTTACCGTATATGCCAATTAATATTTATAAATACAATTATATAAAATTTTTACATACATGTCAAGGAAATTGGAGGTGAAAACACAAAAAAAATAACTCTAGGAGACCAAAATGCGTAACTTTATAATTATGTTCGCCGCTGTTTTGTTGGCCTTCCCTGTTTTTGCACAAGATGCAGATTCTAGTAGTAGTGAGACTACCACCAATGTTAATACCACCAATACTACTAACACAACCAGCACATCAACGAACACCAACACCAACGTCAACACGAATAATAATAACACGACTGTAAATAGTACGTCAACTAACACGAATACCAATACGAACACAAATAATACCACTATTAACAGTACGTCTAATAACACAAATACTAATACGAACACAAATAATACCACTATTAATAGCACATCGAATAATACCAATACGAATAATAACAACAATAATACCAATATTAATAGTAACAATGTGAATACCAATAATAACAATACAGTAAGCAACAACACCAACACTAACATTAATAATAGCACTTCCAATAGTACGTCTAATAACACAAATACGAACTATAGCGAGTCTGATAGTAATGTTACAACAAACAACACCAACAACAATAGAAACGAGAATATAAATCGTAACGAGAGCACATCAACACAAAAGATTGAGCAGGAAATTAAATCTCCACCTCCATCTGCAATCGCTCCTAGTATAGGATCTTCTTATTCTCAAGACCTATGTACAACAGGTGTTTCTGGAGCAATACAAACTCAAATTCTAGGTTTGTCTGCAGGAAAGTCTGTAAGAGATATGAACTGCGAAAGAATTAAATTGTCCAAAACTTTATATGATATGGGAATGCGTGTCGCTGCTGTATCTACAATGTGTCAGGACGAAAGAGTTTGGAAAGCCATGATGATGGCAGGCACTCCTTGTCCTTTCGAAGGTAAAATCGGCGATGAGGCATTAGAAGCGTGGGTAGAAAATCCTCAGCTAATTCCTGATAACGCATTAGACGAAGTTAAAATGAAAGACGAGGAAGAAGATGATAAAACAGGCTGGTACGCTGCTGGCGGGGCTGCTGCTTTACTTTTGCTCCTCTTATAGTTTAGCAGAAGAAACACAGGTAATGAACGGTGTTGATGATGGCACCGTTCATATCAATTTAGGGCACACTTTTCCATACTACGGGGGTATCTTTACTGATGCCTGGATGTCTAGTAATGGTTTTATTTTACTATACGACCCTGTATCACAATTCGGTAATCCTAGCACTAACAACAACGGATGCTGTAGCGGGTTCAATCCTTCTGGTTATAACTATGCTGGAAACAGTTTCAGTTACATGCTTGCTCCTCTGTGGACAGACTTGAGACATAACACTAGCATACTAGATTCAGGTTACTTTTATGAGACAGGGACAGACGGCACCGCATTTCTTTGGAAGAACATAACAGAATACGGCACTAACAATCTAAACACATTTGGTGTTCAACTATGGCCCGATGGTTCTTTTGATTTTCATTATGCAGATGTTAATGTCACTCAACATAGTGTATGGATTGGATATACAGGTGACACGACAAGTTTAAATGGAAACGTCTACGATGAAGTAACCGAATTGTTTTATGGACAAGGTAGTTTGTCAATGGATGATGTGGCTTCTTTTGCATCTGAAACGTATGAAATAGAAGGTAACACATATTACGCATGGTATGGGCAAGATGGTGGTTATGAAAGTAATGCTGGTCCTGACTGCTCTAATCCTTTAAATGATCCTTCTTGTGAAGGTTATGACGAAGCATATTTTAATCAACAATGTGAACAAAATCCATTATATGATCAAGGCTGTTCAGGGTATGAAGAGGCATATTATAACCAACAATGTTCAGAGGATCCTTTATACGATCAAGGCTGTTCAGGGTATGAAGAGGCATATTATAACCAACAATGTAATAACGACCCCTTATATGATAGTGGATGTCCAGGATATGAAGAGGCATACTACGATCAACAATGCTCATATGATCCGTTATACGATTCAGGGTGTCCAGGATACGCTGAGGCATACTACGACCAACAATGCTCATATGATCCATTATATGACAGTGGCTGTCCAGGTTATGAGGAAGCATATTATTCACAGCAGTGCAGTTTAGATCCATTATATGACAGTGGCTGTCCTGGTTATGAAGAGGCATATTTTGATCAACAATGTAGCTTAGATGCATTGTATGATGAACAATGTCCAGGTTATACGGAAGCTTATTTTGATCAACAATGTGAATTAGATGCTCTGTATGATCAAACATGTCCTGGTTATGAAGAAGCAAATGCAATACAAAATGCAACAGGACAAGATTTTGTGTTTGGTGATGAAATTAGTGATTTTTATGACATGGGTGTTGAAGAATTTGATGCCACAACAACAGATATGGGTGTAACCGATGAATCTATAGGGTTTGTTGATGAAACAATGTCAGATAGCGGTGAAGTTTTTATAGAAGAGGCAATTATAAATGAATCTTTGCCTGAAGAAGAGCAATTTTTGGAGGAAACACTCGTAGAAGAGGTTTTTGAAGAGCCAATAGATGAGGAAACGTTGGTTGAGGAGGAAATTTTTGAAGAAATTACTCCTATGGAAGAGGAAGTAAGTAATTTAGAAGAAGAATTACTCATCGAAGAAGAAATTGTTGAGGAAATTGTTGAGGAAGAGGAAGAATTTGTTGAAGAGTTTGAAAAAGAAGAAGAGCCTGCAGCTAAATCTGAAAAAATATCAAGAAATACGCTAGAATTAGTTCTTGACATAGTACAAACAGTCACCATAATCCAAAATGCTCCAGAAAGTGCTCAAAGTGAGGAGTTATCGCAAGAATTAGAAGCAAAAATAGACGCTTTAGAGCAAGATCTAGCACAAAATCAACAGTCGTCGGTACAAGATAGTGGTGAAACACCGCAGGAGAGTATAGAATCATTTTCATCTAGCTCAATGGAAATGGAATTTGAACAAAACTTTAATGATGCTATTGCAACAGGGCAAAACATAGGTGAATTTTTAAGTGGAACACAGCCAAACTTTCAAGCGTTTGATGTAAAACCACCCAGCTCAGAAGAGCAGGAAACAATGGCAAAGGCTGAGTCAGTATTATCCGAGATATCACAACAAGACTTGGAAGATGCTCTACAAAGTTTTGCAGAAGAGATTGAAGAGTCCGGGGGTTTTGAAGGAGACCAGCGGATAACATTATTATTGATGTCATATGTCAAAGGTTTTGATATGTACACCGAGGCACAATTAAGAGATCAACTTAATTGGTATCGTGTTAAAAAGATATATGAAGGAAAGAACATAAGGGATTCCAGAAGTAGATCGCTAAGGCTAATGTATGGTGGTCAAAAACTTCATGAGGATCTGGTTAATTTACAATACGAGTAAAGGAGAAAATAATGGCAGAAATAGAAATAGGAGAAATGAAAATAACCGGGGGAAAACTTCTGGTTATACTTCCTCTTCTAGGTACTTTATTCGGGGCTCTTTGGGCAGGGTTTGAACTGTATCAAAGATTATTGACAGCTGAGGAAGCTATTGTTAATTATGTTTCCCCGGACTTCTCACATTATGATGAAAATCTAGCAGTATTGCAGACACAGTTAGAAAATATCGAGGCAGATATAGATGAAATTATGGACGATATTAATTCTGTGGAAAAGCTAGCTAGAGATACAGATGATAACGTAGCTGAAACTCAAAGGGAACTAAGAGATGACGTTTACGCTTTAGAAGAGCGAGTCAACGATTCCTTGAGAGAAACAGACAAGAGTGTACGTGAACTAAGAGAAGACTTAGAAGAAAGAATTGAAAAGATTTTAGACAATCCTCTTAACAACGAGGACTAGGGCATGTGTACAACGGGGAGCATTAGCTTCCCGTTTAACACTTCAAAGTCTTTCTCCCTGGCGATCTATAGTCTTCGTATAATGCTGTTTTAATTGTATGACAACAAACACAAAGTGTTTGTAAATTTTCCTGATTGTTGTTGGAGGGATCTCCATCAATATGATCCACATGTAACAATCCGTTCCATGCAGGATCCACATTAGTATTTTGTTCAAATATTTTAGGATGAGATTGAGGATTGATAATTGTAGTCGTACACTTAAACCCTAACCTACCGTCAATGTTTTCACAAAATGTTTTTCTATACTTCAGGTATTTATGACTTGCTTTAGATCTGTCGCCGTGAGATAAGAAACCGGCATCTTCTGCTAATTTATTTTTGTATTCTTTTGTATTACTAAACCCTTGCCTGTCTGCTCTGTCTTTCTTACAACATTCAGAACACCACATCAACCAATAATAACCTTGCCTTTCTCCGCCCTGTACAGATGGCTTATTATGACAGCCTCTGGTTTGACACACTTTAGGTCTATCCTTGTGTTCACTAGCTGCCTTAGAAGTATCAAAAACAGGCAACCCGTGCTTATTAACCCTTCTAACAGACTTGGTTCTTTTGTAGTTACTAGCGTTGTCTAGTATATACTGTGGTACCTTTTGCTTAGATGCGCTAACTTTCATAGTCATTTCCTCATTTTGTATATAAAATTATACGACAAAACGGTACAAAAGTCAAGCATTTCTTTGTTTTTTAAGTTCCTGATATAACTGATAATCTTTTTCGTAATACTTGATTATTTGTTTTTCAAGCCTATCATCCATCTTTGAAAGAACCCAATCCTTCACTTGACGTCTCATCCACGTAGAATCCATACTGTTTATCCTTTCCGATTTAGGGAAAAGGCTGGGAATGTCTTCAAACAAATAAAATTGATTTACTGTAAAGTTTTCAAAAAACCTATGTTGCGGTGCTGTGTGAGCATCATACTCTATCTTGTTGTATAGATCATCGTAAGTTGGCTGATTTGCAATTACAAAGTACCCTCCCGTTTTTCTTGATAGATATTCGGACATGCCGGACACCCACCTATCCACGGGGTCTCTTATAACGACAGTAAGTGGGTAATTGAAAATTGTTTCATTGTATAAAAGACCGTCATGCTTTGACAGTTCTCTTAATAGTGATGAAGCATTTTTAGGTATAGTCAACCAAGCAGAGCCTGATATGAGACAGCAAGATCCCAATTGGTGTTCGTGTATAAGAGTTGCCATCAGTCGAAATCAAAACGCAGTTGAGCTTCCTCAACAACAGAAAATGGTTTAAGATCTCTGCTTTTGTTTTCTTCGATAGTAATTGTTTCGATGTTTCCCAGGGTTACGGACATTATTATTTCCGGGTACACTTTTAGCCTCCCCTACAAGCTCTTCTAAAATACCAAAAAGTTCTGACGCAATAAAAAGTCCTGCAAACATTTTTACCATAACATCTGGTACTGCTAGTAGTAAAAAACCTGCGAGTATTCTTAAAAACGACTTAATCAATGATATGTGAAAATGTGTTAATTGATCTTCTGTTCTCAAAATAAATCCTCCAATGATGTAGTTTCTTCAACCATAGGGTTGAATTCACTTCCTTGTTTAGTTATATATGTATCTTCCAATAATTGTGTTAAAGTTATTTGACTTTGTTTCTTATAAACAGTATGAACATCATCTATTGCAATACTTTGTCTTTTTAATATGTTCAAATAATAGTGTAACAATCCAAAACTCTGTTCACTTTCATCTACTGCTTTTGTAAGAGCATTTTCCACATTACTTTGTCCTGCATAGGAATCTGTTTCTACAAATTCTTTCCAGGATTTTATAGTATATTGATCTATGCTATATAGGGTTCTGAGTCGCCCCTCATACATTAGATCATCTGTGTTATATGCACTTTTTAATTCCTCAACATAGTCGTTGCCTAGTGGAACTACAAGTCCTGCAAAGTTGTTCCACCAATCATACTTTTCCAAGCAAAAGGTTGGGCAAGAGTGTAAACTCTCAAAAGCACTAAAGCCAAATGACTCCAACTGTGCTGGGTGAAATGCTATTTTAGCACTTCGTATAAAGTCTACCTTCTCCTGCCCAATTATGCTTGCCCGTATTTCATACTTGGTAAAGTTATGCTCTTTAAAGTATGCCTCAAACTTTTCCTTACCTTTAGCATTTGTAAGTACCTTAGCTGGGACGTCCATTTCTATTACGGCGTCACAAAATACTTTGGGGTTCTTGCGTGGTTCCCAACGTCCTGTGAACAACACCCCTTCCTTTTCAACGTCGACATTGAACAAAAGCTGTAGTTCTGGAACCCGCATAGGCAAAGCTACGGATTTGAGGTTAAAGTTTTCCTGAATGTGCTTGGTGTTTAGTGAAGTTTGTGTTCCGATTGTTAAACCGGGTAATTGTAGGAGATTCTGCATATAATATACGCATGCCTCACTAAACACCTTATTAGCACCTTTTTCTAAAAAGATAAAGTTTTCTGAATGAGTGTAAAAGACTACAGGTACAAAGCGCTGTAAGCCTAAGTTGTAAATTGTGGATACAGCATCAGGGCTGTTAATTAACACCATATCATATATGTTACGTTCTAAGGCATCTAACATATTGGCCCTAACGTTTAACATACGTTCAAAGTTCATTGTGTCTTCAAACACGAATGTCTTGTTGTGGTTGGTGTATTGCTGTGTTCCTTGACTGTAAAAAAGGTTGACGTTATCTTGTTCTTGTAAGTAATCTACTAAGCTACTTTTAGCAGGAGCCTTATCCAATATAATATGAACAGCCCATTCTAGTTCTTTTGCCATATCGACAAAAGATTTACAGAACTGTCCTATGCCACCGTGAGGAATACAATGTTGTGCTGTTATAACAAAGGCTATTTTTCTTTTGAACATGCTATATAATCGTCTCCATTAATACGTTTTACTTCATAGTTTAACATATCTAACCATTCTGTCAAGCCTGTCCAATACCAATCCCACATTTCAAACAGTATAACAGGTTTATCTCGCTTTATTATTTGTATGGCACCTTCTAATACTTTCTTTTCCATACCTTCTACATCAAGTTTAATTACGGAGACATTCTCTATTTCATCAATATATTGATCCAATCTCTTTGACTTGTATATTAATGTATCACGAGCACCCATTTCCATAGGTGTTCTTTTTGTGTACCCTTGCTTTTCCAGTATTCTTTGCCTAAGTTCCGTATCAAAACACATGGCACCTGAATTGTATTCAGCATCATCACCACTGTATTTTACCTTGGGAGCGTGTAATATGATGTTAGGTTTATTGGATAATACTTGATTGTATGCTTTGAAGTTGTTGAGCTCATTAAGTTCGGCGTTTGCAATTAGCTCTTTAAATACTTCAAGCTGTGGCTCAAATGCTATAAACTGGGTATCGGGAAACTGAACGGCCAAAGGAATAACAAAGGATCCAAAATTAGATCCAATGTCCAACACCGTTGACTTAGGCGTAATATACTTTTTAGCAGACTTCTTTACTTTCGGTTCAAAGTCACCTGTTTTGTCAATAAAGCCAAATATTAAATCTCTACGCGGCAGTACATGCCACTTAATACCTTTTCTCTTAATTGTTTCCATAATAAATTCAACGCAGTTATCGCGAAGCGCTTGGCTCGTCCGTAGTAATAGTAACCGTTCCACTCAAAAGATCTTTTAGTCCACCCACCTTTTCGTCCGTAGTAATAGTAACCGTTCCACCCATCGTTAAATCAGCATCAGCAGAGTCGGTTACATTAAAGTTATAATTAGCATCAGAGGCCCAATCCATGGGGAGTTCATATTGCAAAGGAACAGTAACTAAATCAATATGGTCATCCACCAGAACAGTAGTTGGTTCATCATCATCATTATCCCATTGCCAATCACTTTCTTCCCAATCACTGTCACTGTCTTCGTCCTCCACCTCACGGTATTTATCTAAACGATAGGTCTGGGCAAAGGTATCATTAAGTCGTTCAAAGCGCATTTCATACAATTCTTTAAGTCCTAACAAAGCGTTTGCAATGCGATCATTAGTTTCGGGAGGCATATCAAATTTAGAATTATCACAAACGTTCTCATATAGCAAATCAATGTCATCTACTATATTCCAACATTGCATGATATCCGTTTCTAGATCAAAACGATCTTTTAGTTTTTTGGACATTATAGTTTCCTCATTTTCCGTTCCAAAAGTATAGAAGCATCCAAGTGTACATTTTTACCAGGATGCTGTAAGTCTCTCGCACCCATATCATTGTTTCTCTGTACAAATAATCGGGGTGTAACTATTACATTCTTGTTGTTACGATAACACAACCACTTAATCGCGTCAAGCATTCGTTGTACCATTACTTTAGTTTCTGTTTCACATAATAGTTCATATGGCTTATAACTAAGTTTGGCATTTGAATGCCCTTCAGGCTGTTGTGGTGTGATAAGTATCGTTTTATTTTCTAACTGTATTTCCCTACGAGCATAACTGTAAGGTGGTATTACAACAATGGTATTGGCATATTGCAATTTCTCGGAAAGGATACGATAATACCCTTCCCAACCAATACCTGGCTTAGCCACATTATACGAAGTAAATCCCATGTTACGCTGTACTATCTGATCTAATCTATCATTATATTGTATACCCACACCAAATGTACAAGAACAACCTATAAACATAAAGTCTCTTACTTCGTTAAATTCATCGGTACGATATTCATCTTCTTCTGTAAGTTTATACTCTATACTATTACGCATATTCTTCGTATTAGTATCGTACCAACCATGTTTGATCGCTCTATCTCTAGGGTGTTCAAACTGTAAATGTTTTGCCCATGTTGTGGGATTGTCGGATGAATAATGCTCATAAACTCTCATAGGGAATGCCATATAGAATACTTATACGCGAATACTTATAACGGAAAAATTTCTACGGAAAAAAATTCCCAGAAAACTTTTTTAAGAGATATCTAGACGTGTGCTATATACCCTAATTATATCTTGACTTCTAGAGAGAATCCATAGCTCGGATCCTGGGTGTCTAGAGTATCTTTCGTCTAGGGGAGAGTGTCTTGGCCTTGGTGATGGTGATACCTCGATGTTTCAGATAGGCCTTGGCTAATTTGTGCTGCATCGCGAATGCTTCTTTTTCCCATGGCTGTTTACTATACGCTACTTCTGTATAGTCACTGCCTTTCCACATCTGTTTGCCACGCACTTCGTTTAGAATGCCCATACAGTGTTGCTGTACATGTACGCATTCGTGACATATAGTAGCAATATACTCATATAGACTATCCATCTTATTGTGCAATTCGATGGTATGTTGATCATTATAGCTACAGCAGAAACCCCATGCCCCTTCTTTTAGAGTGTCTTTTATTTCAATGTCTATATTAAGTGTACGCTTTCGTGGCATGAGGGCTCTGCATGTGAATTCTACGACATCCTCTGCCAATTCACGCATAGCCTTGGTACCGCCGTATGTGCAAACAATGTACATGGGTCTCCTTATGCGACTTGTTTAAAGCCAAAGCCGTCGACAATGTGCCAGTTGCCAGCCTCGTCTTCTAGAATGTCGCCTACGGACATGGAGTGCTGACGGCCTAGACGTAGTATACGGTCTTCTTCTCCTACATTATGTATATGGAAAGCCGTCTCTAGGTCGTCTGTAAGTATATTCGCGACATGTACATAGAACTCTTTATGGGCTTCTAGTACAAACCCCTCAGAACCCTTCATAGTACAGGCCATATGGGCTTCTACGGCCGGGAACTTTTCCATGGCCTCTGCCCAACCTAATTCATTAACTGCGTCGAACTGTTCGCGTGGGACTTGGATTTGGAGTAATTTCAACATGTCTTTTTCCTCGTTTCTTTATTTTACCCCTATAGTATAGCACCTTTTTTGGTACTTGTCAAGCACTTTTTGGTGTTCTAAGTCTTTGAAAACTCTTGACTTCTAGGAAAAGGGCGAACGAGAGAAAGGGCGAATCGGTGCTTGACAGAAGGGCAGACGCCAATTAAGGTCAGTCTATTCCCCCGTTTTCCTTAGAATTTCTATTCAAGTATAGAACGGCACACTTTAACACACTTTGGCACACGGAGTCTCTCTTTACTTAGATCGTTTGATTATCTGTACTGTTAGAGTTCTATCATATAAGCCATATACCACGAAGCGGTCTTTATACTTACAGATTAGTTCATACCCTGTAAAAGATGAGATTGTTTGTTTGTTTCTCTCTAGTTCTGTTTTAAAGTCCGTTAGACTATTATAGTGTGCTTTTTCTGGTGTGTATGGATTATTAAGCATCTTACACTCCGTTTAGAATATTTACGAAGTTATTTTCGTATTGAGTGTTGACTGTGTTCTTCTCTGTGTCATTAACCGTGTCTAGGTTGTGGTGTTTATAACACATGTCTGAATATGATGTGTTTGATGTTTTCACCTGCGAATTCCTGTTAGATGTCTGTTTGACATGGTTATTCTGGGAGAAGTTCGTTCGCGCAACTGCGTTAAAATTATTCATATTCAGTATTTATTGCCAACGATTTAGAATATTGTTCCACCGTTCTACGCTTACCTTTTGTTTGCTACTAAGTATTTGGATATAGCTATTTACTTCTTCTTCTAAGCCAAATAATTGTATCCCTTCTCGCCACGTAAAGTCTAAATCGCCTATATAATCTTTTAGTTCGTCAAATAGAATAAACTGTATGTTGGCAGGGAGTAAGAGATTCATATGAGGATATAGGTGATATTTGTAGAAGTCTGAGATAGTGAGAACTCTATTAGGATCTTTACAATATTGCTTATATACTGCTGCACTGTGCATATGTCTTTTAACAGGATCTGCTAGAATGGCTATATGATCGTGAATAGGAAACTTCTCGACTACCCTAGGATAAAAGGCAGGATTGACGTAGGCTTTGATGTTTTGAATACCTTTGCTATTGAGAAACTCGTGTATAGGGTCTACACCTAACGGACCCATAGAGAATACCGTGAAGTTAGGACCTTCTAGAACATTAGGATGTCTGCTATAGGTTTTTGTTGAGCTCAATAGTTTCTCCATCGGCGCCAAAATCAATAGTCAATCTTCCCTTGATTGCGTTATCTTCAAACATTTTTAATAGCACATTAGCACCATCTTTTAAACCTTGTCTATACTGCATTATGCCTACACCTAGAATACAAAAAACGAATATACCGAAGAGTTCTAAATATGTGATAGTTATCATTGCTTTGCTACTCCTTTGATTGCTTGTTCTGTTACCCAGGTATGATATTCCTTACCATAGTGCATACCATCTGCTGCTGTAGTTGGCCACTCTTCTGTGTTCTCAATTACAATAAGATGGGAGTTATGCTCTTTGGCAAGTGCTGTTATACCTGCGATGTTCTTATATCTCTGCATCGTATATTCATAATCATTAAGGTGTTGCTGTAATAAATCAGGCATCGAATCAACGTTCCATCTGCCTAATATCTTGCACTCTGTTACTCTACTATAATCTATTTTGCTGGTACATATGACTTCTCGTCTTACGCCAGGTGTTACATTAAAAACCGTGTATCTAGCCTTGATTAAAGGTTGCCATTGGTGATATATTCTAAATGCTGAGTCCATACCACCTGCAGGAACACCTAGATTAACCGCTTCTAATCCTAGTTGCTGGGATATTAAATGGACATAGGTATCTTCATACGCCATGCCAACACCCCAAGTATCTGATCCTCCTAAGAATACGACACTATCTGGATTATACTTAGGGTCTGAAGACATTCTCATTCTAAATGAGTTTGTCGTATAGTCTATGCCATGATCCCTTAAGCTAGGTTGCCATGCTTTGATATCATTTACACAATATAATTCAAAGTCTTTATCGCCCCTACTTGGATACATCGTCTATCCACGCTAGTACCTTTTCCAGCACTTTTCTATTGCCTTCATCATTCATATGGTTCATCAATCCAGGATGATCTTTCATAATATCTTCGAAATGGATCATTCCTGGGAACTCATATAAATCATGCCAAAAGATTCCTGTCATGTGCAACACCTCGTCCCATTCTGTCAGATTATGTATTTCTTGACATATGGTAGTGTGCATATAGGTACAAAACTCTAAATCCATATGGTTTTCAAAATAGGAAGCAAGCCCTTCCAATCCAGGCCTGTCCTTTATATCCAAATAGATTAGATCGCTATCCTTGTGGAGAGGATCATATAAGTGAAGTGGGTGATTTACTATAGGCAACCTATAAGGGCTGGTATGTGAGATAATGATATTATCAAAGTCCTCTGGAAAGATACTCGTTATTTGTTTCAGTACCTTATATTGACTACAGCCCGCTTGTGCTATATTAATTACATCGTGGTGTTCTGCTAGCATATTGGGCCAACCCTTTTGATCGGGATATTTTACGGTCCAATCTGCTGCAAAAGAATCTCCACATATTAAGATTTTTGACATGTTTCTACTCGGTTCAATCCTAGTAGAACTCTCGCCTCGTCTCTTACCTCAGCTGTTACTGCAAAGCCAAATCCCTCAGGGTCTAGCATTCTTTTAACAAATCTTTCTAAAACAAAGACACGAGCCTCGAGCTCTAACTTTTTCGTTTCTGATTCACTAATAATCATATTAGCTGCTCCTACGATATTTATTAATTAATTCTTCCCCCGAAATTCCTTCTTGCATAACAACTTTGCTGCCATCCTTTAGCTCACGGAGAATAGTTCCATCGTTATATGTGATGTCTGTTACCTGCCCATCAGTTCTACGATTGTCGTACCACATATTAACCTTGAAGGTATTGAACACGTGAAGATTATCAATACTCTTTGCCCAATCCATGGCTTCCAAATAGATTCTCCTCTTTTCTACAATTTCTTTATGCTGTGTCATTACTTCTCTCCCATGGTTACAAAATTATATATAGACTCCCAGTCCTTTACAACTATGGCGTCACCTTTGTAATCCAGGTTGTGTCCGTGTTCTACTAGAATACCTTTTAGTCCGTACTTCATGCCCACGTCTACGTTCTCGGGCTTGTCCTCAATCCAAAGAGCACCTGGATATTGCTTGGATACTCTTTCAAGAACATCATCTTTATCTGCACCACAATCTAAAGTAATTACATCCTTAAATGTATTAGGTCCAAATAGTTTGGCTAGGTTACGCTCTCTGAGCTTTTTAGCGTAGGGATCGAGACTCAGGCTAGTAATTGCTACAAACCTGTACTGATGTTTTTCGTGAAGTAGCTTAATGTAGTATTGAGCATCACGTAGGGGAGGGAGGAAACCAATTGCTGCTGACTCATTAAAAGTTCTAACAAGCTGTTTAGCACTTGTCTGTTCCATCTCATATTGTTCTGCTACGCTGTAGACATTTTTGTCTACCATCTTGTGTCCATGTGCCATCATCCATGTTTGGAAGCCAAACTCCCAATCTAGGCAGGCACCATCACAATCAGTTAAAATAATTTTAGACTTTCTTACCATAATTCTCTTCTTCAAAACGATTAGCTGCCTGGGCTCCACTGAGTCCAATACCAGCACCTACTATTGCCCACATCAAAGCCTCTGCTAATGACATGGTATCTAATTCTAATCCGCCGGCTGTGCCAAACAGGATTGACATACCAATTACAATTCTAATACTACCTGGCATCTTAATACCCCTGCGACATGTGTGAATAACAATCGGGGCCTGGCTTATCCAAAGGCAGACCACACAAACAATAATTATCCTCAATGGAAGGAGAACCTACCATATCTCGAATATCATCCTCGGTGTACCTTTGTTCACCGTCCCTAACTGAACACTCAGCTAGGATTTTTACTTGTTCAAATGTCAAACTCATTGTGGTCCCTCCGGTAATTCTTCAAATCTTTTGTTAACCAATAGCTCTATGACTTTATCTCTATCAGTAAAAGCTACTCTCATATCGAATGACTCACACATTCCTGAGAACATTCCACCTTCTAGTTCTTGTAGAATTGAACTAGTGGTCATCTCACAAACATCATCGAAAATACTTTCGAGGATTCTTTCATTATGTAAACAACTCATATTTTTACCTCACTTTTTTTGTTTTTCATATTATAATTATAGCATCTAATGAGCTGTTTGTCAAGCATTTTTAAAAAATAATTACGCTAGGAATGAACAATACAAACCCGAATACCTTAAGTACCAAAACCAGTACAATAGCCCAAAAAAGGAACTTAACCAGAAACATTAGAATGTCTGGAAGGTATTTGATGCCTAAAAAGATTACTGCGGCTAAACCTATTAATTCGAGCATAGTCTTACATCCTTTGCTAAAGATTCAACTTCTTCCCATTCCATCCAACCCATGACATCGTCATCGTGTTCTGGGAAAAAGTCTTTGGTTGCCCACTCGTCTCTAGAATCCCAAACAGCTATTTCCCAAAGACCTTGCTTACCACCATATGAAAATGGTGTTTGAATTGCGCTAAGGGTGTACCCGTTGTCAAATTTAAATTTGCGCTGTACACCAGAACCACATGAATGTTTTTCTTCTACAAAAATATCAATCATTCTACTTCCTCGATGGTAATTTTATAGGACTTACCATTACGATCAACCAACTGAATTGTTTTCTTGGGAGAAACAAAATAACCCTCTGAACTCAAATCCATTTTGGTAGGCTCAACCTTACCTAATAGATTTTCGCTATCATCTCGCAAGCCTTCTTGGCAACGATAAGCGATATAATCACAATATGCTATCATTATTTCCACACCTTACGACTACTGAGACACATCTCGTTGTCTGCATAGCCTTTAGAATACTCTACAATTTCCTGAGGAGTCATATCTTGTAACTCCACACGCTCAGAACTACCGGTGTCACCCTTATAATAATGAGGGTTATAACCTCGCTGATAATAACTATCGGCGCTACCACGATCATAAGGACCACCATGTCTTGCATCTAACATTATGCTGCCTCCATTAAATTGACTGCTTCTTGGATAAGTTCAATGGCTTGTTCTCTACTTTCAAAGCCTTCCTCTTCTGCAAAGTCAATGGTGCTAGAAAAGTAGATGTCGTCGCTACCATTGATTTGATTGTTTTGGAAGATTTGGGCTAAGCCAACTGGTGTGTTAGAAGAGCCTACAAATTCTTGCTCTACGCTAACTTCGATTTTGCCTTCAGTGGCAGCTAAATATACAAACTTTGACATATACACCTCACTTGTTTTTGTCTGTTTCTTCATTTTATGTAAACATTATAGCACCTATTGTGCCAAATGTCAAGCATTCAGACGAAAAGATTTCCCTTGTAGGTGCTTGATTTTATTGACTTTGTGAAAAAAGTTGAATTAAATTTGCTCAGAACGTGTCATATAGCCCATTCTGTAGCAGTATTCTCGGTAGTCTGACATGAAATTGAACTCCAGTACCCGTATACCGTTCTTCACTATACAGCAGTAGGTTTGCAGATTGCCTAAACTGCTGGCATAAGAAAGAGCGTCACCTATCTCGGAGACGCTCATCTTGTCTATTGGTGTTACAAAGACGTCCTGATTTTCAGAAGCATCTTTAATTTGTTCGTTTATCTTACTCATGTCTATATTATACTTCTTTTGAGAAATATATCAAGAGTCTAGAGTACCAAAATTAAAGTTCTTCCCTAGGAATAATTGACCAACGGCCAAATAACTTGACAGCCCAATAAGCAGAAAAGATCTTCCATTTTGCTACCTCAGGTTTAGATGACTCCATAGCAGCCTTAAAAATATCGTCTGCTACTTTTTTAGCTTTACCAACGACTACCATGTCAGGTTTATCACCATTCAAGGCAACGGTGTGTCTGTAATTTCTAATACAGAAATAGATGTAATCGTGAATAACACCTGCTCTTGCAATATCAAAAGGTGCAATAAACATCCAACATGCTCTAGGAACTGATGCTAAATCAGACTTAAAGCCTTTAGAAGCAGTTACTCTACCTTTGGTAGATACTTTAACTCCTACTTGCTTTAATGATGCAATGTCTTGTTCTGTGACTTTATCACAATCAAAAGATAATGCTGAGTTCAATTCCCATGTTCTCGGAGCGCTAAACGTAGCGTCCATTAATCTATTAAAGGTTCCCATTTTTACTCCTATTATAAATAGTACAAAACCAACATTATTTATAAGGATTAGAAATGGCAGACCTCTCTAAATCAAAACTATTAGACGTAAAATATGGCGATGCTCGTGTCATTACCTTTGTATCTATCACAACAAAAGGAACAGGGCATACTGTTTTATCTAAGCATGGAGGTGGTAAGTATGTTCCTAAGAAGTTTATTATAGACGGCAAAGAATACATTGTAGGCAGAGTTCAAGAGTCAGCATTGGTTAGTGCAATAAAAGGACATAACAAGTTAATGATGGAAGATGCCTCAGGTAAACAAAGACCTTTAGGACACCTAGAAAAGACTATGGATTACAAGGAAGGCAAAGGTTATAATCAAGGTGATATTGCTGAAGGTATATTTGGTGCAGCTATTACAGCTCGTTTCATTAATAAAAATAGGGACATCAGTGCTTCAGATGTAGAGAATGTATTAATGAAACTTAATAGGAATCCGAAGCAACAAATCAATTACAAATCAGCAAACGCCAACCCTGCTATTTTAGACGATATAGAGTTTGTATTAGGACTAGCAAAAAACAATATGGAAGCACTTGCTGATAGAAATATTAGAGCATTACCAGAAACAAAAAAGTTGGTAGAAGCCTCTGTAAAATATGCCAACGCAACTTATGTTAAGAAGTGGGCAAACTTAGTTTATGAAAACAATATCTATAATAGAGTACAAGTATTGTCCGATGGCTTGTCTGATCAAACAGGCACGAAGGTTGATGTTAGAGTGAAACTATCTAATCACGATAAGGAACTAAAAGACATTGACATCAATGTATCATTAAAAGCAGGAGATGTAAAACAGTTTGGACAAATAAGTGGATCTGGTTTTGATGTACAAATAAAACTTTGGAAACAACTATTTGGAATGGATGTATCTAGACAAAGATCAACATATGAAGCCTTCCTAAAGAAATCAGAAACTAAAAAGGCTGTTCAATTTATTTACAAACATGTTGCTACAGAAGTAGCTAAAAAATTTAGTGAAGACGACAAGGATACACTAAAAGCATTCGCAAGTGCCATACAATGGCATGCCACAAGAGATGAAAAACACGTTCAACTCGTACAATTAAAATCTGGTATGGCTAAAGTCTATACCTTTGACAACCTTGAAAAGGCATTTGATAAGTTAGGTCCTTTCAAAGCAGAAATTAGAGTGGGATCTTCAGGACTACCACAAATGGATCTTTTTGCTAGAGGTATTAATACAGGAATACTTCGCATTCGTGTAAAGATTGAAACAAAAACTAACGGTGAATTATATTTTAGAAACATACTTGAAAAGCTAAATGGCTTAGGTGAGCTTATAGCTGAGTATGCTGGTGAGAATGAATAACGCTACCTTATTTTTTATATTCCAACACAAGAACGAACTATACATTGTAGACAACCTACATGTACAGGACGTACCTAAACCACGTGAATTATTAAGACGTGTTTCATCAATAGAACTCTGTAGAGATATAGCTGAGAAAACAGGACTGCCTGTTGTATATGATACTGCTAGAAAGCGTACTCGTAAGCACACAGAAGAAGGCAGACAGAGAATACGTGAAGCCAAGTTAGGTGATAAACACCCAGCCAAAAAGGGTTTGGGTGAGACTCACAAAAAGAACATATCTAAAAAAATGAAAGGAACAAGACGTGGAGAGAATAATCCTATGTTTGGCAGGAGGCATAGTGTCTCAACTCGTGTAAAGATGCATGAAGCCTGGATTACAAGAGAAAGGCGTAAATGGGTTTGTGGCCCTGGCGGAGTTAGGACTACAATACCTAAGTCTGAACCTGTTCCAGAAGGTTGGCAGTTAGGTATGTATTATGATCCTTATCGTCCTGATACTGATGAGTTATTTTAAGCTGCCTTCTTCTTGCTTCTAGTTTTCTTTTTTACAGGAGTGTTATACCCTGTAATACCCAAAATTTCAAAAGATTTCTCTAAATCTGGATATTCGCTTAGAAGTTTGCCATCCTTGATAGCTGTCAATAGTTTGGCTTCCTTGTGATGCAACCCTTCAAGTATTTGAACCCAATTAATTTCCCTCTTCCAATCGGGTAGTTTGTTCATGTTACTTTGAGGATCAAAGAATTGTTTAATACGTCTCCATTCTAGATTGATAGTAGTTTCACCCATGCCACCGGGAATATCTTCTTCCAACTTGGTAGTAGATGGCATACCTTCTGGTAGATTCCATTCAAGTTTTTCTGCACCTACTCCTAGTCTAACAACTGTAACAGCTAACTGATTACTAGCTGCCCATTCCTTCAGTCTTTCGGCAATGCCTTCACCTGTTTTAGCCTCTACTACCCAATCTAGGGCTTCATCTAACTGTCTAAATTTTCTCATAATTTACCTCTAAAAATCTGTAATGACTTCCATCATATTACGCATTTTGTTTTTAATAAAATAATTTAACAACTGGCTTCTGTCTCCGCCCTGTTGTGCCTCATAACTATTTATAATAGCTTTCTTAATCTCATCCGGTGTTTTGGATAAATCCACTAACAACTGATTCCTTGTAAATCCAGAAGCCATCTCCGAATTTATAACAAACTCCTCGGGCTTTTGCTTTTTCCATTCTGCAAGCAAGGCCCTTTTAATAGGACGTTGACGTTTACCTTCTACAAAAGTATCATCTTCAGATAGCATATTAGGAATGCCGTCGCCTTTGTCTCCTGTAATGATATGTTCCATTAACACTTGAGAAGCAGGCTCTTTAATCTTAACCCATTTCTTAAATGCAGGAGCATACTGTTTAACATTAGAATACTTCTGCAGTTGATTAAAGTCGTGATCTCCACTAATAATTAAAAAGGGTTCAGGCTCTGGATCATCAAACAATCCACCTGTGCCTTTTCCAGATGTTTGACTATACTCAGCAAGCGTGCCAATAACATCATCTGCTTCTGCACCTTCTACATCAATACAGGGATAGGGGAAGAACTCATCTAGTTCATTTCTAATTTGATTTAGTGCCTCAAATATAGAGTTCCAATCTAGAGGACTTTCCTCCCTACCCTTTTTACGATGTGCCTTATAATAAGGAAAGTAATCACGTCTCCAGTATCTACGATTATCCATAGCCAGTACAAGATTGCCATACTCCTCGCTAAACTTTACATTATACGAGCGAATTGTATTAATAATCATATGTCGCAACAAAGGCAAGTCTACGTCTACAGACACATCTTTACGCCCCCCTATTTCTGCCATGAAGTTAGCAATGGCAGTCTGATTAAAATCTACAACTATCATTGCTTTACCTTTAACAATACAGAGTTAGGCTGTACCCTTGTTCTAACTGTCATTTTCTTACCACGTACAGACTCCATAAACTTATGTAGTCCATTAATCCTACATGCCATAAATTTAGGAATAACCTCCTCGGGTTTCCTAACTGTTTTCTCATAGGATGTCGTGCCATAGTTTTCAATAGCTGTACCCTTAACTCCTAAACCACCTGCAAAGTCAGAGGCATATACACCTAAGCGTTTACGTTTAACATCATAGTACCATACTTCTGAGGAGCCTATAATGTCCACAGGATTGATACTTACAATATCTAGTTCTTTAAACTCCTTTAGAAACCTAAGACGTTTAACAACTTTGTTCTTATCTGTAGGACGCTTTTTCCTAATGCGTGTAATTTTCTTAGCCTGCTGAGACTGCATGACAGACGTTTCAACGTCTGTATACATCTGTATCAGTTTCTTTGTATTGGGCTTGCTAATGTGCGAGTAGCCTTCTACTAACTGTTCGTCCCAGTCTGATCTATTTGTCATCTGTCTAACAGTTTGTAGTTCTTCCAACTCGCCTTTCCAGCCGCCTAGTATATCAAACAATTCTTGTGTCTCAGCTCTGTTCAGTCCACATGTAGATACAACATTCCAATTGACTGGGACCTTACCTGTCTCAATAAAATCATCAACACATTTCTCAATGTACTCTAATGCGTTAGGTAAGTTTTCTCGTATTCTAACAACTTTAGGCTTTTCCTCAGATGCTTCAATTTTTTCTGCACCTTTACTCGCCCAAGGTTCTTTCTTTTTCTCAATAAACTCAACACAAGAAGTAGGCATGTAACCTACTTTACTTTCTATAAAGGCATACTTACCTACGTGTGAAAATGTGGAGTCAGTCAATTTTAAAATGTTTGTAATGTCTTGCTTGTCCCAGCCAGACTTTTTACGCATCCATTCCTTAAAAGACTTAATGAGAGTTTTGTCTGCTATTTCATAATGTACAAAATAGCCTAGTTCTTGAAAAGCTTTTTCTCGTTGCTGTTCATCTGTTATAGATTGGTATTTACTCCAATCTGGTTCTGTAAGCACATAGGTACTACGTTTTCTTTTTGCCATGAAAGGACTCCTTTTTGTTTATTCATACATATAATTATAAGACAAACAGAAGTGCCTGTCAAGACTTGATTGTACCAAAAATTAAATAACTTTGAAAGATATGATACGATCGAAGACTATAGATCTCCAGCCATTCTTCTCTGTATCAAAGACAACTAGATTTTTGTGGGTAACGGGTTCTTTGTTTTCCACTTGAGGGATAACGTTAGACTTTAACGTGCAAACCATTTCTCTGATTTCGCCGTTAGCTTTGTGAAATACAACTTTACAATTAAACTTGGACAATAACTTTTTAGCTTCGTCCTGCCAGTCTGTATCGTTTCTTTTTGGATGATAATTAGTTACGTTTGGCATTTTTTCTCTTCCTATCTATTAACCATTTAAGTTCTCTTTCTTTGGCTTTGTCCATTCTAGAAGAAGAACCATATTTTAAGGATACCCAAGAGTCTTCACCTTCATCTTTCTTTTTTTTAGGTTCCTCAGTAGTGCTTATATTAAACTCTTCAGGCTCTTTTGTCAATGCCTCTTCTCCCAAAAAGGTAATCTGCTCTCCATTGCGCTGGGCCCAACTCATATTGGCAGCTACAACTAATAGAATGGCTAATGGATCAAATACAAATATTAACAACATAATGATTATTCTAACTGCACTATCTACAGCGTTCTTAGTAGACTCAGAATAAAATAGTTCTGCGATGTATTTTATTGGACCTAACTCTGCATCCATAACAGCTACTTCCTGCCTCATTGGCAGCAACTGTAAGTTCAAGGCGTCTATATTAGCAACTGCCTCGTCCATTTCTGCATTTAATTGTTCTCTTTCTTCTCTCTGTGTTCTGTTCACATAGTTTTTATCTTCACCACGTGATGTTCTCAGAGTATCATCAAGCCCTGCAATACGATCTCTTGCCTGTTGTAGTTTGCCTCTCTCTGCTTCTAGTCTAAACTCAATTACTTCCATATTTAAGGTGTAGTCTTGATTAACAGCCGTTTGATCTATATGTGCTCTAGACAAGTAACCAAAGATACCTATAGAAGTAATAAAGGATAAAACAATTACAGCTAATGTAAAATAGGATTTTAATAGTTTAGTGGCGGTATGCCAATACCTATAAACCCATGACGCTGTAACAAGTTTGGCAATTTCCAATACAACACCCATTGCAATAATCTCCGCATAAGCTGCGGGGAATATCGTGGTTAATCCAATTATAGAAAAGTATGCTGCTACAGATGATACTGCAAGAGCGGATGTTAATAAAAGTAAAATAAAAGCCATGTTATTATTTATGTGAGTTAGGTGCCCACTCTAATGGTTGAAATTCTTTTAAAAATGTCATTCTAAGTCTTATATTAATCATATCATTTAGGCATAACTCATCGTGTCTTTGTTGCCATTGTAATAAAAACTCTTGCATTTTAGCGTGTGCTTTACTATCAAAGACAGCGATAGTTTCTTTTGTTAGTTCCCCATCATATTCTTTTACAATATTTGAACTGCCAAAGTATTTCTCATATTGTTTTTCAGGCTTACAGGAATATCCTATATAATACCTGCCATCTGGAAAATAAGTACAGTAAACTCTATGTACCTTCTTCTCCCTCGGTTTTCTTTTTCTCACCATCTATTACATCTCCATTATCAGATGTAATATTTATACTTGGAACACAGGGTCTTTCTAGTGGGTTCTCAGACTCATAAAAGTCCAAGCTAACTTTTTTATTAAATATTGCGTCCCAATTATCAGAAAATGTCTTCTGATCTACACTAAAAGGTCTAGGTTTACTTCCCTTTCCCATTATTTTTCCTCAACTTTTCTAAACTTAATTTTTCCTTTAGAGACATAACATAGGCAGCAACAGACAATATTAGTATTGTTCCGCCCTCTGCTAAAAGCTGTGTCCCTTGCATATCTTTACTATGTAGAATAATTAATCTACACAATGCCGTGATAGCAATAATAATAGGCAATGTAACAGGAATTCTCTCTGTGCTATAAAATGCACCTATCATTGCTATTACCTCAGCGTATATAAACAACATAAACAAATCTGATAGCATTACCTCCTGTAGTAGCCACATGGAATACAAGTATTTTCCCACTGCAACAAAAGTTAAAGCTCCTATAATTGCAGTTAATACTTTTTCACCGATTATTGTTGTCCAATGTAATTTATTTCTCATCATTAATATCCAAATTAATAGTAGTCCCTAGCATTTGTTTAACTTGAAATGTATGATCATTTGTCCAAGCTAGAACTTCTGGATCATCATATAAAAAATCACAGTTTTTGCAATATTCTATTTCATCAAATTGTTTAAAGGCATGTTTTAATCTTAGTTCGTTATACTTTTCTCCATGAAAGATATCAACGAGACTCTGTTCTTTAGTGTCACCTAGTACACTCTTCTCCTCATTGGGTGGGCCCATTGTTTGACAACACGGTGTAACTTTACCGTTCGCTCTAATAGTTATTTCCTCGGCAAATGGCCTGCCGCACGACTTTCTTACACTAGTATCTCTAACATATACGGGTTGCCAGTTTCCACTCCAATTATGTTGTTTCCAAATATAAGCTTTCGTACCACATTTGTCAATAAAATTTTTGCGATATTGATCAATCTCATATTTAATATTGTGGTTATCTAATATTAGATGATAGCTGCTAACTTCTGTATCTTTTACATATTCTTGTAACGCCCAAACGTTTTCTTTTATCTTATCAAAATTATCAGCTGCCATCCACTCTATATATTTCTCTCTGTTGTATCCAATAACACTAACACGAATAAAATCTACACCAGCGTCCACAACATCTTTCATGTACTGCCCTTCTAATCTAAAGGCATTGGTAAACATATAACTCTTGAATCCGTATTTTTTACAGAGCTCAATGTACTTAGGTAGATCTTTAGCAAGAGTAGGTTCTCCGCTACCTTCTAATTGTATTACTGTCTCTGGATTAGGCTCTAATTGCTTAAGATTTTTTTCAAATAGAGTGAGTGGCATTTTCTTAGTCCACTCTTTTCCTCTACCTGTAGTTTGAGGACACATTTGGCATTTATAGTTACACCCACCCGCTACCTCAATAACAGCCCTCTTTACACTTATCATTTTACAACTAACTTTATATCAGGCCATTGTTCTATTACGGTAGTTAGCGATTGTATTGGAAAACATAGCATTATGCAAGCTCTAATTTGTGCGTTTCTGTCTGAAGGATGATCTAGCTCCATTACCAAGGTATGTTCTGAGTTCATTGTTCTGGATGTTAGACCCAATTCATCTGCCATAGGAAAGTTAGTTTCTACATTCCAGTCTTTAAATTGATTACAAATTCTACGATGTTCATTCAAGCCATTCTCCCATACGTCTTTACTGTCTGTCAAAATATGAGGTATGAATGTTCCTCTATCGGGTACAAGCTCCATAAAATAATTTTCGTGTCCATTATAAAACTCTTGTAATTCCCTTCTATGAGTGAAAACCTTTTTCCACTCTCTTGGAGGAGGCTTTCCATGTGTATTAAAACAGATGGTAGGAATTTTATATTCATCTGGAGCAAAATAATAATAAACAGTTTGTCTAGAACCACCAGGGTGTATTCTCCACAGTCCTTTATCTCTAACCTCAGGCCAATTATCTTCAGGTCCTTGATAGTCTAATCTAGGCTCCCAATGTACTCCCATTGGATTTTTAAATCCATTGTTCATTAAAAACTCTCTAGCCAACCATACTGTTTTAGGAAATCTTTCGTATTTTAAAAACTCTTGCATTGAGATGTCTGGTCCCTTGGCTAAGAGTTCGTGAAAATAAGGAAGCATGTGCGTGCCATAAAAATCTTGTGTTGCTTCTTCGAAATAAAGTTCATTTTTTCTAAAGTCTACAAGTCCAAGATTTTCCTTTTCCATTTTACCTTTAGCAAACCAATAGTCGTAAACTGCCTGAAGGTTTTTAAAATCTTCGTTTACTAGACTCTGTGTTATTCCTCTCAGTATCATCTAATAGTCCTCTTCATCTCCATAATCTATTTCTAGTTCTTCTTCTAGCTCAAGTTTTGTTCCACAAAAAACACAAAACTCTGCTTCATAATAATTTTCATCCATATCGTGTACAACCTTAAAACAGCCTTCACACGACATACATTCTAATATATTAGGTTTCGGCATCTATTTCTCCTACTTGCGAAATCTTAACGCCCGCTTTGTGTAGAAATTCTAGTCCGGATTTATCCCTATAATCATTACCCCAATAAACCTCAGATATGCCTGCTTGATATATCAACTTAGAACATTCTAAACAAGGTGCGTGTGTCGTATATAGTAAAGCACCTTGCCCACTCTCTGTACTCCTAGCTAACTTAGCAATAGCATTTGTTTCTGCATGTAATACTTCTGGCTTCGTTACATTGTTTTCATCTTCACAGGCATTATCCCAGCCTGAAGGTGTGCCGTTGTAGCCTAGACTAATGGCTCTACCATCTTTCCATATGACACAACCCACTTGTAATCTTTTTGCTCTTGACAGTTTAGATACAGACTGTGCCATCTCATAAACTACAGCACTTAGTCTTTTATTCATGAAACTCCCCAAACATCCGACCAATCTCCGGACAATGCACCCCGTGCATAGTCTGTTGCTCTGTTCTCAAAGAAGTTTGTATGGGTCGGGGCGTTGATCATTTCCTCTACCCAAGGCAAAGGATTCTTTTTAACTTTAAAAATACCTCTCATACCTAAACTAATAAGACGTCTGTCTGCAATATAACGAATATACTTTTTAACTTCCTCGGGTGTCAATCCTTCCATAGGACCCATAGCAAATGCTAAATCAATAAACTTATCTTCAAGCTCTACCATCTTTTCTGCAATAGTGTAAATCTGAGACTTCAGTTTGTCATTCCAAATATCTAGATTTTCTTGTACATATTCTTTAAACAACTTAATCATGTTCTCAGCATGCTGTGTTTCATCAACGATAGACCATGTAATAATCTGTCCCATTCCTTTCATCTTGCCATGACGTGGAAAGTTTAACAACATAATGAATGATGAAAAGAGTTGCATGCCTTCCGTGAAGGCAGAGAAAGCGGCAATGTTAGTTGCAACAGATTCTCTTGTGCCATTGGCATTAGACAGATCAGTAAAGTAATCGTGCTTATCGCGCATAGCCTCATATTCAAGAAATTCATTGTAAGTAGACTCCGGCATTCCTAGTGTTTCAATTAAATGGCTATAGGCAGCAACATGTAGTGCTTCCCTTGCCGCAAATCCAGCAAGCATCATTCTTATTTCTGGTTGTGGGAAATAAGGTAAATAATTTGTTACATAGCCACCTGCAACATCAATATCTCCCTGTGTGAAAAAGCGAAAGATGTTTGTGAGGAAAGCCTGTTCCTCTTTTGTTAAACGATTCTTCCAATCCTTTACGTCTTCTCCCATAGGAACTTCGGTGTGTAGCCAATGAGACTGCTCGTGTTTTAGCCAAGCATCATAGGCCCATGGGTAATTGAAGGGCTTAAAATAAGTCCTTTCGTCTGTTAGTTTTAATTTTTTTGACATTATTCTTCTCTTAATTTTTAAATACCTTTTCTATTGCCCAATGACGTTCCACACACCAAAAACATATATTACAAGGTTCTGTTACATTAGGAGTAACACAACTCCAAGTCTCATCTAGAATAAAATTTTTGAGCCAATAGTCCTTTTGATCTTTGACGATTTGTAAAATATCGTCTTTATATAAATTTCTGAAGGGACATATTCCTATTAATTTCCCTCCTGTTTTTTGTTCAAACCCATCATACAATTCAAAGGTCCTAGGTTTTGTAGGAAAAAACAAAGGATCTATGTTAAAAGCATTAAAGTCATATGGGTTTTCTCCTGTCATTACAATATCAACTAGATGCCCGTCAAACAAACTTTGTACACCTCTAGCAACACATAACACATCGCTTTCATCAGTCTCAAAATATTCACCTACAATGACATTTTCTGTAGGAGCAAATCCATATCTATCGTGCATCCATTTAACCATTTTGTTAGCTCTGTCTGCAGAACCATCTGGTTTAGGTGCAGTAAGAGGTATTAATGTTTGTCCTCTTTCTTGACATTTTTTAGCTACCAAGTAGTAAAGTATTGTGCTATCAATACCACCTGATACCATAACACCTATTCTTTTATCTTTAGGGAAATCTATTTCCATTAATTTGTTCCTGTGTCTAAGTACCCTGCCTTTTCAAATGCCCATTGTCTTTCTGTACACCAATAACATTTATTACATCTACCTTCTTGTAGTTCTGTGCAACTATGTGTAATTGGCATAATAACGTCTGCAATGCCAATGTCAAATCCCAACTTAATAGTTTTATCTTTAGTGTGGTTTTCAAAAGGCCAAGCGACAAATTCTCTCATCCATTCTTCAGGTTCAAACCTGGGATGTGGATCCTCTTTTTCATGTCTTTGATGTACTTCATCATCAAAGGCCGTCATGCCGACAAACAAAAAGTCCACTAACCTGTCGTCCGCCGTCTCTCCAAATATATCCCAAGCACCATTAGTTACATAATCCCAAGGATTATTGGACAATTCTTTTCCTACAACTGTGGGCTCTTGATAACTTACCCCTAGTTTTTTGCTAAGTGTTTTTATAACATTCTGACTTGCTACTAAAGCACCATCTAATTTAGGGACAACAAAAGGTTCACAACTCATTCCCCTTTCAGTACATATTTTTTTAACCATATACCATAAACAAGCGCTGTCCCATCCACCGGAAACCATTACGCCAACTCTTTTATTTTCTTCAGGTATATATTTTTTTATATCATCCCAAACAATATCTTGCATACTATTAACCTTCGCACGCTAGGCATTCACCATCTGCTATTTGATTTAAATCAATCTCTTTAATAATTTCTCTTTCTATTCTTTTAGAAACTTTGTCTGCCTTACCAACTTTTTCTGAACGACAATAGTACAATGTTTTAAGTTCATTTTTCCAAGCAAGGAAGTGTACTGCGTGTAAATATTTTTTATGTACGTCAGGCCTAAAAAATAAATTTAAGGACTGTGCTTGATCTATATAAACTTGTCTATTGGAGGCATGCTCTACAACCCAGCGCTGATCAATTTCCATTGCTGTTTTGTATATAGCCTTCTCTTCATCTGTTAAACAATTTAAATGCTGTACAGATCCATCGTTGGCAATTATTGACGACCATATTTCGTCATAATCAAGTTTTTTGTTATCTTCAACCTTGTCTTTAATAAGAGAATCCAAATACTTATTTTTGTTGAGATAAGATCCAGATAACGTGTCCTGTCTGTAAGCATTCGCTCTAAAAGGTTCAATAGACGGCGAAGTGTTTCCCATGATAATACTGCTACTAGCATTGGGAGCGATAGCCATAACGTGACTAAATCTTCTTCCCGTGCCCTCCGCGTCAGGAGCCTCACCTCTTCCACTACCCAATTCAATGTTTGCTTCATCTAATTTACTCCTAATGTGCCTAAACATTCTAATATTAGCACCTACTGCTGCTGAGCTTTCCCATGCCATATTATTTTTTTGTAAATAGGCGTGGAATCCTAAAGCACCTACTCCAATGCTACGTTCACGCATTGCAGAGAACTTAGCCCTAGATACAACATCTGGTGCGTTGTTAATAAAAAATTCTAAAACATTGTCTAACATCTCAGCAACGTCAAGTAAAAACTGAGAGTTCTTACTCCAAGAGTCATAATGCTCTAGGTTAACTGAGGATAAACAACATACTGCTGTTCTGTCCTTGTCTGTAGGTAAAATAATTTCAGAACAAAGATTAGACTGATGAATTTTAAGTTTTAAATCCTTTTGAAACTGTGGCAAATATTTGTTGCTAGTATCAATAAAATGTATGTAGGGTTCTCCTGTCTCCATTCGCAATTCCAAAATCTTTTGCCAAAGAGCTCTAGCAGATACGGTATCTCGAATTTGTCCACTGTGTGGATCAACTAAATTCCAACCATCATCGGCAGTAGGATCTGTCATACATCTTTCAATGATCTCCATAAAACGATCAGATATATTAATACCGTGGTGTAAGTTTAGACATCGAACATTTTGATCGCCTGTGGGTTTCCTCATTTCGAGGAACATTATAACATCTGGATGACTAATATCAAGGTAAGTAGCATAACTGCCACGTCTAGTACGTCCTTGACGGTATGCGAGGCAGGATGCATCATATGTTTTAAGATGAGACATAACGCCAGTAGACTTATCATCAGATGATCTGATACCAAACCCGATACCAACACCACCACCCAACATGCTAAGCCAATTTGTTTCAGATAAGTTCTCAACTAATCCCTCCGCAGTATCATTGATATAATTTAAAAAACATGAGATAGGCATACCTTTCTTAGAGCGACCAAAGGATAGTATAGGAGTAGAATAAGAAAGCCAGTGTTTACTGGAGTACTCATATAGACGTTGTGCGTGTTCTTCATTGCTACCAAATGCCTTACTTACATAAGCAAAACGCTGTTGTGGGGTTGTTTCATCCTCTAACATGTAGCTTTCCCGCAGACGGTTGAGCCCTAACTTATCAAATAACTCATCTCTCGATGTGTCTATTTGTATTCCTAAATAATCCTCTTTTGCCATTTATGTTTTCTCTCTGTAGTCTTGATCAAGAACGCCCTCACCTGTATAGGAACGTATCTCAAAATGCTTGTTCTTATAATCTATGCCACAAAAGTCTTTATAATCTTCTATAGATCTAACTTTTCCCACACCATAGATTCCCTTTAACTTGCCAGTATATAATTCTTTTTGTCTTTCATTAGACTGTTTGTCCATTGTTTCTCTATCTATTTCAGGCTCTCGTTGCGAGTCAACATCACTGTCCCAATAACAAAATCTGTAATCCCTTGGATAATAATGCCTTGAGGGATTTCCTGACATGTGAAATATGTCGTAACCATTGGTCCAGGACCTCAATGCTAAACTTGGTTCCTCACCTATAAACAATAACTTCCCATCATAAGGAACTTCCTTACACCATTTACCTATAGTAAAAACTGTATTTGCACTAAACAAAAATCCTTTGATAAATGGAAATTTACTTTCGTACCATCTTCCCTGTGTTGAAAATTTATAATGGTCTGGTTTTTCTTCAAACTCTATCTGAGGTTTACCTATGTTACTTCCACCGTCCCAAATATCGCTCTCTCCACCTACTGTAAGTGCATTCATTGAATACATACCTGTTCTTAAATTTCTAGGTTTAGATGATTCGTATTTAATAGGATTGTTCCATATATCATGGTCCTCTGCTACCATACCAGGAGGATAGCAAGTTATCAAAGGCCTTTCGTGAAATAATAATAAATGACGAAGGTTATTAATATATATTAAATCCCAGTTATCTTCAAACCCTGTATGAGAATCAAACTGAGAATAAAACTCTTCGCCATTATACATTTCCTGTGTTTTTGCTCTAGCCCAACAACAACCCTGTGTTTCAAAGGGTGATATCAATTCATATTTTAATTGATTGTTGTCTAATAATTTTTTAAAAAACGGATGCTTTAAGTCTAAGGCTTCTCCTGGCATGGCTTGTTCAACCACACCAAAGACAAGATTATCTGGCTCAGCAGCATTAGCGTATGCCGTTTTAATTGTAAACGTTAGAAGAGGATCCCTATAACTAGCTAGGGCAACAAAAATTTTAGAGTTCATTAACTGCCTTTGCTACATCTGGAAAGTGTTGAGATAAAATGTCCCAGCATTTTTGAGCTACCAGACGATGCTCCTTTTGTGTTCCTTGTTCTGTTCTTAACATACAATAATGAATCCAGGAACGCAAATTTCCTGCCATATATAATGTGGTTTCCGTATTACCTTCAGGCAATACTGCACGAGCCTGTTCTTTAGCAATGCCGTTATCCAATGCCCACTTATAAACTTCCTGTGATTTATTAATAACTTCCCTTTGCCTCATATTCCATTCTTCGTAAAGACGCTCATGTTGAGTTTTATTACCACCTTTTCCAAAGTCCTCAGGCAAGTCTAAATCAATACTGTTTTGCCTATTCTTTTTATCTTGTAGTCTAGCTTCGCGATTTATAAAATTAGTTGATTCAGCATATCTTTGACTAAACTCCTGAAAACTAAAGCTACGGTGCCTAATAATCTGTCTACTAATGTCTCGGGTAGTCTTAATCTCCATGGTGACAGAAACCATCTCAAAAGGGCTCCAATGAGCATTTTTGATTAGGTATTTTAGCAATTTAGGTGACGTTTCAGCATTGTTTTGATTGCCAGGGTTACTTACACGGGCGGCGTAAGAAATAAGTTCATTAGCACTATGACAACCCGTTGCCGCTGAAGGTTGTGTGATCCCTACTAAATTCACATTCATTAACATTTTCTCCATTGTGTGAAATTTAATTTTGCTCTCAAACCTGAGAATGTATTTTTACTTATTATAGAGGTTATTTCTGCTATTGTCAAACCAGATAATACCATATCGTTTATGTCCTTTTCCTCTATTGTATCAGGCCAAAGACAAACGTTTTCACCTGCATTAATTGATTTTTCTATTAACCTACAGATCTCTAGATTACGTGGCTGATTATCAAATATAATCGTGTAATCCTTTAATCCCAAATCAGAAACTCTGTTAAATGCTGATCCACTAGCAGCGATAGAGTTATCCAAAAAGAGACTATCAATAGGTCCTTCAACTACCATGACAGTTTTACTATCATCAATATCTTCCATACCAAAGATAGTAGGAGCATCCTCATCTATCTTTAAATTTATATATCTTAAGTTTTCGCCCCTTATACCTCGCATTGCCATACCTGTTAATTTACCTTGACTATTAATAAAGGGCAATATAAGTCTCGGTTGAGCTACAGTTAGACTGCTAGTGTATTTAGTATTTAATTGTGCTGCTTTTCGTATGTCGTCTAAAAAATATAACCTATTATATGTATGTTCTGGAATAGCTCTCGATTTAACATATTGGATAACTTCATGATCTTCTGGTAATGTATCTAGTCTATCCATTAATTCATCTAATAGGGTTTTTGGGCGAACTTTAGGCTCCTTAAAAGTGAGGTTAAAGTCAGGAGTTTTATTCGCCCGATTACCCGCAATACCTTCTGAATATCTTTCAAGTGTGTATTGTTTATGTAGCTCTCCGTCTAACAATTCTAGGAGACCTCCGAAAGTTTTACCCGCACCACAGTTATGACATTTATAGAACATGTCATTCTTAACCTTGTACAGGTATCCGCGTGCTTTGTTTTTCTTTGTGGAACTATCACCACAGATAGGACATCTGAAGTTGAAAAGATACTGATCCTTTCGCTTGTAACGTTCTAAGCGAAAGGCAACCATATTAATATATTTTAAATCGACGTATAAAGACATAAAAAAAGCACGTAGAAAATTTCTATGTGCTTATTATAAGATAGTGTTCTTAGTTTGTCAAGTGCTATGAAATACCATTTCTAAAAGAAATGGTGCTAATCCGCCCATAAGGACAAGACCGCCAACAATAATCCAACGCCACTTTTCTAGACTAGCAATTCTTTGATCCTGCTCTTTGGATTTGTCCTTAATGTCCTGTCTTAGATTCTCGATACTTGATAATACCTTGTCGATATCTTTACCCATTTCTTCTCTGATTTCCCTTGATGAAGTAGTTAAACGAGAATGCAGTTCTCTGATATCGGTTTGGTGTTCTTTCCTATGTTCCTCTATCTGACTCTGCAAGTGCTCTGTTTCCTCTTCTGCTGTTGAAAGCCTAGAAGCATGTACAGCTAAAATTTGGCTTACGTTATTTGATACATCTGTAATCTTATCTAAAGTAATTTCTAATTTTGTAAACAACGCGCTCATTTGAGCAACATCGTTTTTAACCAGAGCTACTTCTGTTTCTAAAGATTTAACGGATGCCATTTTTCTTCTTCCGTCTTCGTATCATCGGTTGAAGTACAGGATCTCTTCCAGGTTCTCCTTTAGGACCTATGCCTATTCCGTGGATTGCTCCTCCACCTACGGCATTAGCTGCAACTTCTTCCATATTAAAATTCTTAAATGATACTAAATTTTGTTCTAATAATTTGGCTTCCATCGCAACATTAGAATCTTGTTCATAAACTTCTAATAGTGTCTCAATATCAAAGTCATCATCTTCTTCTTTGTACTCTCTAAGTATAGCAAGAGCGGCAGCAAATGTCAATAGTCTTTTAGCATTTCTGTCAGGTGATTTTACCAAAGCTCTTTGCACTTTAAATACAAATCTATTTAAAAACGAATATGCATCTAACTCCTGTGTTGTCTGAGGATTTTTTATCTTCTTGCCATCCTTGTCAATGATACCCATTCTGAAAGCATCAGACTGTTCAATAGGTGTTGCAAGCATTTTTAAAATTCTATACGCAACTAATGTATCAACAAATCTAGACATTAAATTTTTCTCAGTACCTTAATTAAATCCTCATTTAGAGGAATATCCGTTTCTCTTATTCCCTTAGAAACTACAGTCTCCAAAGGCATTCGTTGTAAGAATACTAGATATGTTTTTAAATCAGACCAATATTCTTGCTCTAATTTATAAAATAACATATCAGTAGCACCTCTACCAAACACATTATATAAAACAACCAAATGATTAATAACTAATCTTTCGTTTACTTCTCCTGTTTTCCTGTAGCGATTTAAAAGACGTTTTATATACTTAAATCTTTTTAAATCATCTTCAAGTTCTGAGATACCCATGCAGCCAGGATTGCTATAATGTTTTGCTGCATATAATAAAAAGTTATTTTCATTCAATTCGATCATTTTATATTAAACCCTAAGAAACAGTAGCAGTACCTCCTATAACGTACCACTTGCTATTATTATATAGTAGGGTTACAGAGTGTCCTACAGATGAAAATGCTATATCGTTAGCCAGTGTAGCACCCTGAAGTGTAATTGTGTGTCCCCCTAAGTTAGAGACCATAACGATAATTTTAATTTGTCCATCAACGCCAGTAGCCATTGTCATATTACCTGCACTATCAATATCACTAAGATATGTTATGTTGTACAAGCTACTAATTTCGCCTCTAGCTGTTTTGGTTTCACTATCTCCGATACGAATTTTATCATTAAATGTTACAGACGTAGAAACATCTGCAAACAAATTAGCAACAGTAAGTTTTTTACTTGTGCTACCTTGTACAAGATAAAGCGTATCAGCACCGGCAGCTGATGTAGCTGCCGTTAATTCTGATAATTTAGAATCTGCCATTAAATACTCCTAAGTTAAAAGTATTTATTAGGCGTCTGGGAAGTCAGCGTCGTCGTCTGCTCCACCGGCCGCTTCATATTCGGTATCGGTGAAAGGATCAGCCATAGCCACTAACGTCTCATAAATGAATCTACCATTGCCTAAGTCTTTTTTGTAGACCCAACCAGGCTGTGCAATACCAGGTGTGGCTGCAACTTCTGCTTCGTCTACCATAAAGATATCGGCGGCATCAATACCTGTAATAACAGGTTTTACGGTTTTACTCCATGCGGACATTTTTATTCTCCTTTGCTTTTAATAATTTGATTGAGTAATTTGTATGCTTCTGAGCGAGTCATATTTTGGATTTTCTCTTTTGATAAATCAGAGTGTTTAATATACTCTCTTAGCGTATTAATATCCAAATATGTTTCTTCTTTTTTAACAGGTGCCATACCTTTTTGTGCGCCTGGCCTGCTCATGTCTCTTTTAGCTGCCGCAGCTGCTCTTTTCTCCGCATCTGCATCTTTAGCTTTTAATTTCTGTGCAGCTAATCTAATAAGTTCTAAACGCTTAGCTTTTTGCTCAGGTGTCATTTCTTCATTCCTCTCTAAAGCCTTCTTAGCTTTATCTCTGTATCCTTGAGCATGACCATATGGTAATTTTTTAATGTCATGACCATCCTTTTTAGCAAGCTCACCTGCATGCTGTTGGATATTCCAACCATGACTGTTAGGTGTCATAGACTCATTTGCTTGTCTTAAAGCCTTCTTGGCAGCTGGATGATTGGAAAGTCCTTTCTTGATCTTTTCCATTTTCTTAGCGGCACCGGTGTAGTCTCCACCTTTATGTCTAGGATCGTTAGCAATGCCTTTAGCCATTCTAATTTGCTTGGCTGTAATATATTCATCTAACTGATTTTCTTCTACTTCTTCTTTAGTAGGTTTAGGACCAGGAATTCTATCTCCTAGTTTCTTTTTCATATGTTGATATTCTTTATTAGCTGCAAAGTCTTTTGCTGTAGGCTTAGAAGTAGGCTTACCATCTGCTCCCATGAAGCCAGGAATCATTTTAGCTTCTTCTACACTTTCTCCCTGTACACCAGGAAACTTTTCTTTGTTCTTATTTTTTAATCTATCTCTAGCTGCATTTGCATCTTTGTTAGGAATTCTAAAACCGCCTGTATCATGAGACTCTTTGTCTTTAGACATAGCGCCACCTGTAGACTCATCAACGCCCTTTTTCTCATCATCAGAAACGTGCATATTGTCTACAGTATTAAAAAATTTCTTTTTCTTATCTGCAGGCAAGTCTCTAATACTAGACACTCCAAACTTCTTAAGTGCTGCGTTAAATTTTTCTTTGTAGTCTTCATTCATCTTAATGATGCTTTCATCTACTTCCTGTTTTTCTTTTTCTTTTCTGAGGGACTTGGCAAAGCTTTTCATTTTCTCAGACTTACTTTTCCTTCCCAATTTTTGGGCTCTCTTTTCGTCTTTAATTCTCTGCTCTTCACCGTCAACGATTTCTACACCGTCAACCACCCTCTCATCTAGTTGATTCACGATTTGCTCCTCTGTTTGATATCTAGCTCTCTGAGTATGTTGCTTTGCTCTATTAAAAACAGTATCGTCACCAAAGACTATGAACATTAATTTGTCCATATAATCTTTGATAACTTCTCTTTCGTTGGGTAGTAATGCACCACCCATCTTTACTCTAGCAATTGCTTTTTTAAGAATAGGAAGTTTCTGAGCGGGCATTAAACCCTGCCTCACTAACATTTCCATTCTTTTACTCTGATCTGCCATTGTTAATTACCTTTGAATTACAATGGTATTTATAAGAAATGAACATTGAATTAAAAAAAGATTAAATCTTTTTTAGCCGATGCCGACTTTACCGTAGCTCTTAACCTTTTTAGGTTTCTTTGGCTTAGGTATTTTTGCCTTTTTAGATTTTTGTGAACTGCTCTTTATAGGTTTTGCAGGTTTATATTTCTTAGACACTTGTGCCTTTTTAGATCCCCTGCTCTTCATTCTAGCTATTTCCATTTTACGCATGTTGGGTAACATTTTAACAGCTAATCTTGAAACAAGAGGTGCAAATCTTTTTACCATTGTTTCAAGTCTTGATCTTTCTGCAGGTGGTAAGTTGGCTCTGTTTCTACCTCGTAATAGTCTTTTGTAGACCATACCACGAGCTCCACGAACAGCTCTTTTCTTTAATCTTTCGGGTGAAGAACCTCTACGTAGGGCAATTTGTCTTGCTACTTTTAATTTTTGTCTGTTACGTCTAGCAGAGAAACGTCTTTTTAATCTTCCTTGTACCGATAAAACTTCTGTTATATTAATATCGCTATGATAATCTGTTATATCCTCAAGCTCATCGTCATCATATAGATGTAATGATAAGGCATCTTCCCATGTAAAATTTTCTGCTTCTGCTTCTAATGACTTAATATCTTCGTCAGTTAAAGTGTCTGCTTCTGCCTCGTTTTGTTTTCTGTACTCGTGTTTAGAGTTATCCTTTTCAGTTTCAACTTCTATATCCTCACAACCACAATTTTCTTTAACTTGAATAGGAGTATTAATTGGCTTAATTAGTTCTGTCTTTTTAGCCTTTTCCTCTCCAGGTGTGAGCTTTTTAAAATACTCTGTACCCTTATCTGTACCCCACTCCATGCCTCCTGGTGTAGGATCGTACTCGGCGTCTTCTTTAAGTTTGTCTAAAATCTTTTGTCTAATATTAGGCTTTAAGTCTTTAAAATGAAATAAGTTTACGCTTTTCTCAGTGTGCTTCTCACCTGTCATTACTTGACCGTCGTGTGCGTGTTGTGGACCTTTCCACTCTTTACCGTCTTGTGTATAGTGTCCGTCTGTTTTCCAAGAATGCTCTTTGCCTTCGTTATGCGACTCTTTCTTTCTTTTAGATGCAAGATAAGCAGCAACTGCCATACTTCTACGTTTAGACTTGCCTTTGCCTTTAAATTGAGGGGCGTCAGACTTTTTAAAATCGTCGATGTAGTCGCCTATGCTGTTTTTATCAGCATTTAATTTCTCAGTCAGATCCGTCATCTTGGAGTCTCTCTCTTAATTCCTCTGTTCTAGATTGTTCACTTACAGGTACAGCCTGCTTCTCATAGTAAACAATCAGTGCTGTCTGTTGTTCTATAAAACGTCTAAGTTCTGCCATGTTTAAAGATAAATTCTCATACCCAGGAACACTTATAGCAAAGAATACAAAGTCTCCGTTATCCTTTACAAATTTTTCTTTAAACTCTTCAAAGTTCTCTTCTGTAACAGCATAGAAGTACAACTGGTTTAAGTTTAAACCTTTTGGACGTGCCTGTATAGGTATTGTCCTTTCTACTGTTTGTATTTGTGTTATAACTTTAGGCTCTGGGCGCAATGTAGAACAGCCCTGTAAAACCAATCCTAAACTAAGGATTAGAAGTAATGCCTTGTAGCTCTTCTCGTAATTTTTCACTTGCATTGTTTACTCTGTTTTCAATTAAACCTGGTTTCTGTAATGTCAATACGGTTAAGTTATGACGTCTCAATTTACCAATCAACTCATCTTGGTACACTTCTGCCTGTTGTAATTCAGATTGAAGTTCTGCCATTTTTACTTGATTGGCTGCGTTTTCCTGTTGTAAGATTTCAAATGCTTCTCGGTTTGCTTCTGCTGCTACCTCAAGTTTAGCATTATTTTCTCTTAATTGTTCTATTCTTGCTTGGGTGTCTTTGTAGTACAGATAACCTGCACCAAAGAAGCCAACAAGCATTAATAATGGTAATAACCTAAATATCATATTAGCAATTCCATCTTCTTCTTGCTGCTTTACCTCTTTCCCCTGTCCAGCTACGTGATCTAGCACAGAAAGATTTACGTCTTTTTGCCGCTTTGCTACCAGGTTTGAGTTTGCTAGGAGGAGTAGTAACAGCAGTTTGTAGTTTACTTCCTGGATTTTGACGTCTATATTTTTCAACGCCTTTTTGTGTCAGGCCGGCACCATCTTCAGTGGGACGTTTATGACCGCCTTTTTGGGTCATGCCTTCCATACCCTTATCTTCTTTCACGTAATGGTGAGAGGTTTTGCCTGTTTTTGTATTGCGCAATTCAACATGACGACCCACTTTGACATCTGTTAATGCTTCATGCGTCCCGTCTTTAAATTTTTGTTGTAGCTGTTTAACCGTCATGTCCTTGCCGGCTTCTTCCTTGACGCAATTATTTACACGAACACCGCCTTTCATCTTGGTGCCCTTCTTCTTATACCCGTCCCAACACTTAGGATCAAGTCTCTGTTTTTCTTCAAAAAACTCTATAAAACTTAACATAGGTTATTTCCCTTGTTTCATTGTATTTATAATATTTCTAAGTTCTTCTATCTCATCTTTTAGTTCTGTAGCACCGCCAGGAGCTACAGGTGGGTGAGACCACTCTTCCAATTTATCTATACGTTTTGCTAATAGGGGATATTGACGACGCCATTTCTCTTCTTGTTTGAGAATAGCTAAGTCATATTTTTCAGACAGATAGTCTAGGTACTTGTTGATTTTATCTTGGGACCAAATACCTACTTTTGTTCCCAAAAACCATTGACCTGCTGATGAACTTATAATGCCAGAGACGACTGCTCTAACTAGAAACCACCACATTGTTTTCCTCCACTAAGAATTTACTGAAGGACATTTTTAAATCGGAATCTTCATGCAATCCCATTCCATGCCTTGTTGCTTGGAATAGTTTTTTAGCGTGCATATCAGATGCCCTGGGGTGCAACCCAGACTTGAAACTTTTATAATCATTATTTCCGGCATGTGTTCTCATTTTAGTCCCACTAATGCCTGCTACTCCATCTGCATCTGGATCTCTCTGTCCTGCAGATACTACTTTCAAATGTTTGAAGTGATACTCACCATTAGGTCCGTTGTACTTATCAGCTAGTCTTTGAAACTCTGATACTCTATCCGAACCCGCTACCATAGTTACATGCGTATGTCCTTCTTGATGCATTTTTTTAAGATGTGCTAAGAAATGAGGATGTTCTCTACTACTTGCCTCAAACTTAACACCCGTATGAATGTGCTTTAAGTAATTAATTTTTTGATGTGCCTGTAAAGGATTTTTATTTTTATCAAAAGAATGGCTAACAATAACTCTGTGATCTGCGCCATGTTGCTTTGCTAACTGATGTACTTTATCAATTAGTTTGCTGTGCCCCGCAGTAGGAGGATTTAACCTACCAAATGCGAACACAATATGTTTATCTTTTTGCATCTAAAATACCTTTACTAAATTGTAACCCACAGGAGCGACTGTTTTAATTTCATGTTTTTGTCCCTGTGTGTCTGTAAACTTAAAATGTGTAGGGGTAATTTTTGTTAGCTTTTTGACACGATATGTCTTTGGCGAACTTGTCTCTAACCTACTACCATCAGGCAATACTTTTGTATCACCTATATGAAAAATGGTTAACTCCCATTCTTCTTTAATTAATTTTAACCACCAGTGCTTTAACTTCGTCATTTACTTACCTTTTTTTAATTCGTCTCCTCTAGCAAAGTTGGCAGCACTAAACTCATGTCGTGCTACAAACTTAGAAGGGCGTCCATTTCTGTGTACAACATAACCTTCTGGTTTTGTGGGCAACCCACCAATTTCATGTCCAACCTCTGAATGGGATGCTAAGGCATTTGTTAATACGTTTTTGGCATTTTGTAAATGCTTGTGCATTTGTAGAACGCTAGTAATATGTTCTTTGCTTTTACTAGCATGTGCAATGGCATTATCTCGGGTTGCTGTGTGTCTTGCCTTAGCAGCAGGCGATTTAACTCCTGCTATCTTTTTATCATGATGTGCTGTATAATGTTTTATGAAATCATCATGATTGGGTTCACTACCATCGCGAACAGTTTGATTGATATACGTCTTAATGTGTTCTGCATGCTTGCCAACGTGTGCGTGTGCTTCTTTTTTGGTTTTCTTAAACACTTCTGTGGCTGCTGCCATATGTTTTTTGTACTCTGACTGCTGTTCCTGTGTATAAGCAACTTTGCTTAAATCGTGTTGAACACTTAGATTGTGTACATCAGGGTGATCATTAAGTTCAATGTCTGCACCATGAACAGCTTTCATATCTGCAAAGTTTTTGCCTTCGTATTTTGTATGTACTGCAATACCTATTTGAGAGTTCATAGCCTTTTGTGCATGTTCCGAGCTAGAATCGTGGTGGTAGGTAATTGTGTTCGGTGTGTAATGTACACGAGTGCCATCGTGTCGAACATCACCTTTTGTGTGCATAATGTCTGCTTGATAAACACCCTCACCTGAGTGAACTTTAGGTAAGTGTGCTAGTGCAGCCTTTAATTTTTGTGTTAACCCTGGGGAATGGCCGTGGTTCTTATCGATGTCCTCAGGTGTATAATTAATTTTAGGTTTCTTGTTGAACACAGATTTAGATCCTACAAAAAATTTACCTGTGTCGGGATGCTTACCAAAAACGACTGATGGACTACCATCATACTTCACAGTAATTTTGGTGTCATTTTGTCCGCCTAGCAACTTGTTATGTACATCGTTCAAATTGTGGAAGGCGTGGGCAAACCCTTGTTCGCCTCCGTGTATGACGTGATCCTCTACATGCTCCAAGTGCTTGAGCTTGTCTTCTTCTGTCTGTTCTGTAATGTGTTTCTTGAATGAGAGCATTTCTTTAGTCCGTTTCTTCATTTTATACCATTATTATAGCACAAAATGAGCCTTTTGTCAAGCATTATTTTGACTTATTTCCCCTATGGGAATCAAGTATTTATAAGATCTAAAGAAAGATAAGGGCTCTTTCGAGCCCTAGTTGGTTAGGAATTAGTTACAAACAATAGTGCCTGTGCCATCATCCTGACAAGTAATTGGAGTTGCTAGATCTGCGCTAATTTGATTAATCGTTGCCTGTAAGCTGGCAATGATTGTAGCGTAGTTAGACTGTCCCGACAAGTTAGTTGCATTAGCGTCACCCAACGTGGTAGTTAGAGTAGCAGCATTGGTAGTTTGAATGCTATCCAACAAAGTATTGTACCCTGTTGAAATATCAACCATGCCAGTCATGCCGGCTGTACCAAGTGCCTCCATTCCATCCATACCCCATTTACTAACATCTACAATTCCAGTCATACCTGCAGTTGAAATGTTTTGTGAAGTTTGGAATCCGGTTGTTGCAACACTGTCAACAGTGGCAAAACCTAAGCCTGCAACGTTGGTGGTGGCGTCAAAGCCAGCACCTGCAATACTATCAGCAGTGCCAAGTCCCGCAATACCTAAGTCAACTGTTTGTTGTCCTGCGGTATTAAGAGCAGTAAATCCTGCAATCGCAAGATCAGCACTAGCTGTAGAAGCAGTAGACCATTGTGATCCTAGACCAACAACCATGTCCTGCTGTCCCAATTGAATAGCTTGATTCGAAGCAAAACTTGCCATTTGAATTTCCTTGCTATTATTAGATTGAGCTTTAGCTAAGTCCGTTTGCAACCAGATGCTACCTAATGTAGTGGCTCCAGGTACTAAGACGCTGGCCCACTTTAAGGCATCTGACTCAACATATTGGGGAACTACAGACCTGTCTTGAGTAAGCGCAATAGCCATAACCGCGGCTGATGCTGCCCCTTGATCTCCACTACTTGCTATTTTTGATAACGCCTCATATTTAGCGGCGCTTGCTAAAGCATTAGCTTCTGCTGTTTTCCTGATAGCCTCGTAATACTCGGTACCCGTGGAAGCACAGCCCACCATGCCTAACAAGCCAGTCGCCATTAAGGCAATAGCTAGTTTTTTCATAAGTCTCTCCCTGATATATATATCAAGCACACTATACATGTGTGCTTTATTATTTATAACAATCTAACAAAAGGAAAGTTTATTTTGTTAGAAACTGTACCCCTTAACTGTTCCAAATTTGGAACAGGTTTAGAGTATTTAATTAGCATATTTTCGTTATCATACTCTAATATGCCCTCTACACCCACATCAACAACAGCTTTTCTACCACCTCGGTGTAGTCCTAAGGTAATACCAACATTGTTTCTTGTAGAAACCTGTTCTAAACGTTGATGAAATTCTCTATCTCCTGTATGATATCCCGTAAAGGACTCATCATAACCACCGGCTTCCCAATAGGTATCTCGATGTACAATAAATGTATTCAAATGTCCTGGGAATTGAAAAAATTGTTTCTTAGCATAACTATACATATTGAAGAAGTATGCTCTGCCTTTAGAATAAGTTATTCTTCTTAACTGCCCAACATCACCTGGATTTAATGTCATGTCCATATCTAAAAAAGCAATAACATCTGTTGGTGCGTACTTGGCTGCTAAATTTCTACAACCATGAGAATTAAATCCTAGATCTCTTGTTACTCTCCAAAGCTGTATATCAACACCGTATGGAAAATAAACATCTTTAAGTATATCATGTGCTGGATATTTTACAGAATAATCATCTGTAATAAAAATTTCTACTCCAGGAGGATAATCCTCCCAGAGACTTATTTGTTTTTCTAGTAACTCAGGTTCTTCAAAGTAAGAATAGGCTATAGTTAGCCTAGGTGGCATCTTATCTTTGTTCTCAAATTTCCCCTGAGATTCCAGCCATGTCTTCTCGAACATCTAACTTTGTTAAGTCCTCTGTGGGGAAATCAATAGTTCCGCCATTTTGTAATTGAAAGTTTTCGCCATGTGTTAGATTGTTATTGTCAAACAAATCAAATCCAACATAGGTTTCAACAATCCCCATTTGAATCTTACCTTCAAGGATGTGCATGAACTTAGTTACTGCCTCGCCCACGTCTGCCCAAGTGGGCTCCTCTTCAAACCTAGCAATAATATATTCGTTACCACCAACAACACGCCACATCGGAATATCCGACGTGCCAATGTTATTCCATAACTTAGTGCATGCTACTAGCTTTAGCATTATAAAACTCCGGATGTTTTTTAATTTCTTCTAAGTTCACATTGTACTGAGTTGCTAGTTTTGATGCCGTATCTTTCCAATAGGCTCTAAAACTAGGATCTAAAGCCCTCTTACTAGCCATAATACAATTAGCTATTTTTCTTTGTACTGTTTCTTTGCTCATTTTTTTCACCTTTTCCAATTTCATTTAATCGATCGGCACATTTCCTCAATGTTTGAGATATTGTGCCATTTACATTACCAAATTCAATTTCAACTTTGCGAGCTATATTATGTAGTTCCGTTACATGCTCGGTAAACCTATGCAAAGTTTACCCTCTTCTTCAAAGTCTCAATTTGAGCTTGCCTATTTTCTTCCCAAGTCTTTTCGGAACGCTCTTGTCCCTTTTTGTTTTTCTTTGGGAAAAACTTTGCGCTCTCTAATCTTTCAAGAGCTCCTAACCTTCTTTCTCTAACCTTATACTGCTTCATCTGCTACCCTCTTTCTTAAACTTGTGCTACTAAAGGAATGCTTTCTAGAATTATAAACCATTTCTATAGGAAGTTCTTTTCCTGTAAACTCTTTGTCTCTATACTCCTCACCTATAATTCTAACATCAATAGGTAAAGTCAAAAGCAAATCAATTAAATCTCGTTCTGTATTATATATGACAATTTCGTCGATATATTTTACAGCTGCCAATTGAATTTGCCTTTCTACAATAGATTGTACTGGACGATTTTTCTCTGGACGATCTAACGTGGGATCGTTTTGTAGTCCAACAATCAAGTAATCACAATTTCGTTTAGCTTCTTCAAGCATTGTGATGTGTCCTGCATGCAACAAATCAAATGTGCTACAGGTAAACCCTATACGTTGGCTTTTTTTAAAAGCCTCAGAGTAATTTAATTTCATCTTTGTCTCTCAACATTTCATCTGCCCAGCTGAAGATTGTTTCATCAATAAAATCATACCACCCATCATCTTCAAAAGAGTCATATTCTTTTAGCGGGGTGCCTACTTCTTCTGCTCTTTTTCTAAAGAACCAATCACCATCGGCTTCTTCATAATCTTCTTCACCGTTAGCAAATACCCATGTACCTATAAAGTTATAAAACTCGTCGGTGTAATTCATACGAAGTTTAACGTCTGCATCTAACATGCTTAGTTCTTTAGCTAATTGTCTCATGAAAGCTACCGGCGGGCCCCATGCTGAAACAACATAAGCATAGTCATCACCTTGATAATCATCTAGGTTTGCCCACTTTGGACCAACGTACTCTTCCATGTATTCCCGCGAAGCCCATTCACCATCCCATTCAGGAAGGATAGAAGAAAATTCTAATCCGCACTCATTCAAATCCGTTACCGATTGAAAGGCTTCAATAAATTTTTTCCTTGCACTTTTGTTGCTAGAGACTAGCGAAATATCATTGTAGACGTTGTTTGCCATAGGTACACTCCATTAGATTAAAAAACATTATAACACCATAAAAAAATAAAATCAACTACAAGATGACCATTTATGTTTTAATAAAATTGATAACGGGACGAATAAAGATATCCTTCTCGTAATCTTTTGGGTCATCGTGGTGCTTAGCATGATTGCCGTCGCCCATTGTCATTATATTGACAAAAGTTGAATCTATAGGTTTGCCGTTGTCATGTGCATTGATCAAAGACATCTGTCCTAGTATAGTGTAAGAAGTTGGAAAAAGCCAACCATATACTAAACCATTAAAACCAAATAACATATAACAAGATAGTGCATAAAATAAAATAATAAAATAAATGTACTTGTGAATGGCTGTATGCCAACTGTCTTTAGCTAGTCTACCTGCAGGCAATGAAAGAGCTGGCTGTGCTTTATAATTGTGAAATAGAAAGAACATAGATTTCCAACCTAAATAGCTAGGGCTATGAATATCATATTCTGTATCAGAGTGTTTGTGGTGATGGTAATGGCTTGCAGCCCATCTCAATGGACTAATCCACGTACCAAGTATAGCTAGTATAGATAGGATCTTTTCATTTGTTCGTGTCGTTTTAAATGCTCTGTGTGCAAAGTACCTATGATTGCCTATTGTAAAACCAACACTACAAAAAAGATATGTTATGAGAACAGAAGTTGCTACTCCTGCAATGTTATGATCGTGCGTGAATAAAAGATAAAAGGAATACGGAACAATGACAAACTGTGCAAAGGTAAGTGCAGCATTATGCCATCCTACCATATGCTTCCAATTTAATTTAGACTTTGTTTGCATTCAAATATTCCAAAAGTTCTGCTTCATGTTTACCGCCATATAAAACGTGCTGTGGCGTATAATTAATATTTATTAGATCTGGATGAGGACGCATAGGCACTACTTTCCTACCCCTGTGCCATACATATTGATCAAAATAATCGGGGGTTACATTATTTAATCTCATATACTTGAGAAATATTTTGTAATTGTACTTATTAAAGGCCATAATATAACCTTTGTACTCTTTTATGTATAACTCCCAAAATTTTGAGGTACAATATTGTAGGAAATCATAGTTATGCCTATTCCTATATTTGGGCATTGTGTAACCACGTGTTCCAAAAATCATATACTCTGTATCATGTAATCTGCAAGAGCCTTGTCCTGCTACTATTCGATCACCATCTTTACAGACAATATATACCCCACCCTTGTCCTGATCAAATGTCTTATCAACTATAACTTTGTATAGAAAAGACGCCTGGTTGTTGTGCCAACCTTTTGTTTCAAATGCTAGACTACCTTCCAGCCCATCTGACCTAGCATCATCGCAAAATTGTTTTATGATATCAATATCAGTCTTACTGTCTATTGTATCAAATAACCTGGAGCTCTTGTCTTTCAAAATCAAATTTGCTCTTAACCTTACTGATAGTTGCTATAATTGCTCTAGTATCTTGAAAGAACTTCATCAAAGAACCTCTAGCACAATCATACATATAGATTTCCTTTTCTGTAAGGCAGTATTTAATGTTGCCATTACAATGCTCTCTATACAAATCGACATTAGCTATGATGTCCTCAGAACCAAATAATTGATCTGTATATTCAAAACAACCTGCACCTTTTTTAGACAATGCAAGTATTCTGTTAAAAGGAATAATTTGTTTCAAGGTTTGTTGAAGCTCATAAAAAGCGACTAAGTTTCTTCGACTACCTTCTACATACCCTGCATCAAAAAACTCTCCGTTGTCTAAAGCATTCTCCAATGTTGTTGGTTTACCATCTAAGAACATTGGATTGTGTTTTAGTCCAATTACATCTGGTTGATGTTTGTGCAATAGGAGCATCAATTTCTGAATACCCCCTTCGAAGAAATAATCATCTGCATCTATAGGTATAAGCCAGTCATGAGGTGAGTCTGTAGAGAACCAATCTAAAACTGTCTGTTTACCTCTGCCAGGTGTGCCATTAGATACAGTAGTAAAATAATGTGCGTTATGCTTTCTAGCCACAAGTCTTGCCTGTGTAGGATAACCTTCGTCTTGTGTATTACAAATAACGACTTTATCAATGTCCTCAGGAACAGAGGCAAGGCATCTATCTAGTTTCTCAGCGTCCCACGATGTAAGGGCTGCTACTACTGCTCGCATAAACGTAATGCCTCAAGCATATCGTTCCAATGTGCCACCTGCTCTAGTTCTTTTTCTACAGCTTCGGCAAAGTCCGTATGCTCTGGAATTGCTCTAGGATTTTCTAAAAGAATTTGCACATTGAGTTTATGTTTATCAATTTGTGCAGTGAAATGTTTTTGTAAAACTTCGGTTGGTGTTACCATAATATTCTCCATTAAATAAGTGGTGCCGGATGCAAGAATCGAACTCGCGACCTTCTCATTACAAGTGAGCTGCTCTACCTGCTGAGCTAATCCGGCGGCTCTCGATATTTATACACTCAACAAAAGTGGGCCTTTTGTAAGTCTTGCCCAGGACTTTCTCATTACAAAGAAATGCTTACTTAAATAAAGTAGCACCTGCTACAGAATAAGCTGCAGCGATCATTGCTCGGCTTGGGGTACCGAGGCGATAGACAGTTTTACCTGTCTTGCTCACGTTGGTGTAAACAGGAAAACCTGCTTCTCGAAGTTCTGCAATTCGAGCACCTACTGAACGAACTCCAAACATTCTTTCAGCCTGAGCCTCAGAAAGACTCTGCCCTGAAGACAAGAAGTTAAGGATCTTCTTGGTTTGGTTTGTAGATACAGTCTTAGTCATAATATACTCCTATTAGTTAGACGTTTCATTTACTACAGTTGTCGAACCAGAAACTGCTGGGGCAGTATTAACTACCTTTACAGTTTTAGGAACGTTACGATGAATGACTTTCAAAAGAGCATCCTTAGTTTGAGCACTGCCAATATCGGCATTGTCCAAAAGATACTTAGCTGCATCTTTTTTAGTCATTGCTGAAGGTAACTCGAGAAAAAAGTGTTCCGAGTTATCTTTCAGTTTCTTAATACGGGAAACCATGTCGTTGCCAAAACGTGCCTTAGTAACACCGTTTGACGTAACAGAATAACCCGCAAATTTAAAAGTTTGATTAGACATAATGTATTTCTCCTAACAATTTACCCTACTATTATAGCACCACTAATTGAGAAAGTCAAGCAAAAGATGACCAAAATGATCAATTCTATGCTGCCTCCAGTTCTTTTTGTAGTTGCTCGCCAGTGAACCACCCTTTGGCAGTTTTGAATTCACACTTATAATCTGAGCGTTCGCTCTGTGAGAGAGGAATCCATGACTCACTCTTAGCGAGAATTTCACGGCGCATGTAACCATGCTCGTCATTGTTGGTAAAACGCTGGCAAATCCAACGATCCATTTTCCAGACAAACTCGGTTACAGTATCCCAATCCTCGCATTCACGAGCATCGTCCTCAACGATCTCCCAACCTAGGATATACTCCTCGGAAGCCTCGTTACGGTACTCAATGAGATCCGTCAGAGTAGGAATGCCCTCCTGAGCAATCTTGTTGATCTGAGCAGTGCTCAAATTACGAACAACATAGGTGTCGCCACCCTTGAACTTCCAATACTGAGGGCACTCGCCCTTACCGTCCCAATCATGGGCACCGTAATTTTCTTTGTATTGGGTCCAAATAACTAACTTCGACATAACCACTTCCTCACTTTGTATACCACTATTATAGAGCCTTTTATACCATTTGTCAAGCATTTTTTCACATTTTTTTGAATTTTTTTTCGTTATATAAATCAATGACTTACATTTCGCTCTGAGATCCCCTGTAAACGCCTCTCTTGAGGGGGTATATCTGGGTATTAGTGGGGTATTAGGGTACCCTCAGGCCCTAAGACAGACGGTCAATCTTTTGGGATATGCCGAATCCGTTAGCTACGGATTGGATAGTTTCGTCAAATATGTTGAAATCCTTATTAGTTTTCAATAGGTTATACTCCGTGTTCACGTCATATAGATCCTCATACCATGTGATCTCTTTATCGTTGAAATAGCAGTAATCTAGTATAGATGCATAGCTATTGGCTAGGACTTTAGATGAGTTCATAACGAACTGCTTAAAATCGATAAACTCTGCGAACTGACTTCTCAGTATATAGTCATAGGATGAATAGAAAACGTTCTTCCAATTACGCCTAACCAAATAGTAATCTGCAAAGGGCAAAAGTTGAGTAGATGTTTCTGCATTGGCTAGGACTATTCTGTTCTTATGATCTGCCCAACCCTTCATAAATTGCTCTGTTGTCCACTCTGGCTGTACAGGTGCCTCATGCGTTTCTTTTTTAATCTGAGTAATAGATACAAAGAATACATCTGGATACTCTTGTATGTGCGTAGAATGAAGCTCACCAAAAAAAGGTAAGCCTGTCTCCTCAGATTTATCTAAACAAAATTTTGTGCCTCCTGATCGAGGCATTGCTAAAACTATCACTGTTTAGGCTCGTTACTGTAATTTGCCTCTCGTAATTGTAGAACTTGATCTTTAACAAAGTCCTCGGGATCGTGTGAAATCCAATAAGGTCTCCAATCAATTAATGTATCCTTTAACCAAGGAACATCCTGAAAATCTTGCTGTTGATCTAAGTTTTGTTGTATTAATACGTTTCTATTGAATAGAGCAATCTTATTACAATTTGACATAACTTCAGCATATTGTTCAGGGTTTGTTTTTTTCATTGCCTTCAATCTTCCCATTTCCATACAAATTGCATGTCGGCGGAGATTGTCGTCTTCTATACTATCATATGTTTCGTCTATGTATGGATGAAATGTTTTAAAGCCCATGTCAAGCCATTCTTTCATAAAGTATGGTGTTGAATATGCTATAACAGGTTTGGCACAAAGTATTGCTTTATAGGTCTTTTCTGTTAAGAATGCTGGGCTAAAATCTTGTATTGATAAATCGCCGTTCTGATATTGTAAGTAATCTCCATAAAAGTTTTTAAAGGGAAGATAGTGAGACTCTATTAAAATATGTATGTCAGTTTTTAAAATTGCATTTACAATTACATCATTCCACTTATCCAATTTTTGTCTTGGATCGGAGGTTGGATCAACTTCGTAAGGGGTGTTCCTTATCCAATTTGCTATTCCAGGTCTTACTTCACCCTTAAGAATTTCTGTTGCATCCTTTATCATCTCTTCTGTAGTATAGATTTTAACACGTTCTAAATACTCAGCCTGTGGCCCTTTATCCGCATCAGTCATAAAGTATGGATTCATTCTGTGAAATGAAAAAATCATATCACTTAAAAAATCTTTTCTGTAAAAATCTAGGTATAGTGCCAATCTTTCTGGGTGATAGTTTCTACTGAAACAAGAAAATTGTGCTTTGCTAGGCTGTATTAACTTTTCTTCAGGCACCCAAGGAACTCTTAATTGAAGAGCACCATAAAGATAGATATGAGGTTCGCCGTAATCCTTCCAGCATTTCAAAACAAATTTTCTAAAGAGTTCGTCCTTAACAATCCAGTGAACTTTTTCTACAGGTATTTTTTGTCTCTTTAGCTGGTTTCTAATAGCAACCAAATCTCTTTTATTAAAATAATCATCTGGAAAGTATATTAATATCTTTGTACCGAATGTATCTCTTAAATGATCCCAATGCTCTTGAGACATCAAGTCTTCAAATCTAACACCACGAACTGCGGCATCTAGTCTATCGTAAAAATAGATTGCATTTGGATCACTTAGAGCAGTATCCATTTTATAGATATGTTGATTGAGGAATCCATCACCTCGTTTGGCCGCACTGTAAAATCTCATTATTATTTCCTTGTTGGTAAATCAAAGGGCTCATCTGTTTCTTTATCATACCAATACAAACTTCTATGAGGCCTATCCCCATCTTTATAGTCTGCATCACTATAATAGAAAAATAATCTAAAAGTTGTCCGGTGTACATCTTCAGGACATTTTAGTGGTTTAGGATAACCATGAAATCCTCTCTTATGGTAATCCCATATTACTACACTGTTAAATTCGCACGGAAAGTCCTTTATCATATTTTCTTTTTTATGATCCCAGAACTCTAGGGCACCCTTCCATTCAGGGTCCCAGTCGGGTGTTAAGTATACGATTAAGGAAAGTGCTCTGTGTAATTTTAATCTGTCGTTCCAGTTAAAATCTGTATGAACTTTTAAACTGTCGCCATTCCAAGATTTAGAATATCCTGCTCCTACTAGATAAGGATCAGAAATTAAATCATCTCTTCCTACTAATTTGCACAACCATTCCATGCCCAAAGCGCCATGTAATCCTTCAATAAATTCTCTAGCGACTGGCATGTGTTCTGTTTTTATACACTCCTGCATCCGACTACCATTTCTCTCAAAGGTAGACCAGTGATGATCAGGTATTGTGTTCGACTCCTCAAACATTCTGCGTGCTAGATTTTCTGGCAGAAAGTTTTTTAGTCTTACATGTGGTACCGGAGTCTGTGTACTATACTCATCATGTAGTTCAAAGGCATTGTGCGTTGCCGTAATGTAATCTATCAATTCTTATTTACCTTTAAATGCTTGAGCTCCAAAAAATGCTGCAACAATACCTGCTACTGCTACAAAATATGTTGGTGCCATATCTCCTAATGTAGCTTGAGCTTGTTCTAGTCCTGCTAAACTAGCAACGACCACAGCAAAAGGATAGAGTAACATACCCCAAAGTGCAAACCAAGCCATACTACGTTGACTGTCTCGCATTGCATCCTGGTCTTCAAGTTCTTTTCTCTTAAATTCCATGTACATTGCTTTTTCTTCATCATCTACTTTACCGTCACCATTGGTGTCTGCAGGGTGGAACTCTTTAGCCTTTACTTCTTCTTCTGCCATAATAGTTCTCCTTACTAAAGTAATCAAGAACTATTTATAACTTTTTTTCCCTTATGTTTTTAAATACTTTTAACAGCTCTTCTTTGTCTATTTCTGTTTTTAGTGTAGCAATTTTTATTTCACCTAACGCCATCCTAGGGTCGTGAAAATTATAAGGCAATTTGTCTGGCATCTTTTGATAGAAAGCCTTATAGTGTTCCTTTAAATGTTCCGCGTCCTCTTCCGTAATAGGATCGTCTAAATGTACTTCAAAGTCTGTGCTTGTCCAATATTGAGGAACAAGAAGAGATTGGTCTATATTAAAATTACCTGTTGCCACTATTTGTTCAAATGATCTTCCTTCAAGGTGAGGATAGGATAAAAACATATCTCCAAAGTTTCTTTGTAAAGTAAATTTAAAGTAATCCTCGTCTCGCAATCTAAATCTTTTTGAACCACCTTTAAACCCCCAATGCAGAGGTTGCTCAAAGTCTGCCTTCTCATACAATATTAAATAGTCTCTTAAATCTAGATAAGATTGTCTCTGTGCTGTTGTGGATTCTCCTATCCATGTTTCCAAATACTGAAACATCAATGTAGGATTTGAGAAATTAAAGTGTGCTGTTTCTGGGATTAAAAGTTCTTCACATAAGGATCGAATTTTTTCTAAATAAAACTCTCGATCCTTGTCAAGGAAAAAGTATTCCTTCATATACTGAAGATTGTCTCTGATTGCTACAGCATGTTTTGTAGTCCAGGGATCAACTGTTTCCCATTCTATTCCGTAAAAATTTAAAATCAAAACTTAATGCCCTCAAACCTGCTACCAAATTTAGAATTATCAAATACAGGGCCATCATCTTTACCTGTGTCCTGAAGATCTGCTGTAGGATTTTCTAAATCAAACAATTTCATTCTTGCCCTATCAACGCCTATCATAAATCTTTTGTTTCTAGTAGGATCAGAATATCTATTCTTTAATTGTTTAACCATCATCTGTCCTAACTTTTCTATCTCCTCTGTACTTATAAGAGCAAACATTAAATCTGCTGTAGCAGGCAAGCCAAAGGACTCAGAAGTATCTGTTAGTTCTACATCACTGCTGTTGTAACCGCCCCTTGTAGTTTGTGTAGCGCTAACAATAGGAACATCATATTCTACAGCAAGTCCTCTTAGCTCTTCTGCTATAGACTTAATAATAGTATATGAGTTAGCAGACGATCCTGCTCTGAACCTACTAGAAGAACAGATATTAAGATAGTCAATAAAAATAATGTCCGGAGAAAAGTTTCTTTTAAGTTTAAGTTCATTCAATAACGCTTTAAAGTGTCCTGCATGTGCCGATGCTGTTGGATATTCTTTAATAATTAGCCTACCCTGTATTTTGCTATTTATTTTAGATATCCTATCGTCAAACATAGACTTGCTTAAGTCTTTCAAATCATGTATAGGCAAATTAAACAAGTTTGCATCTATACGTTCTGCAATCCTTTCCTCTGCCATCTCAAGAGTAATGTATAAAACATTTTTACCTTGAGATATACAAGCAGCCGCCATATGACACATAAACAAAGACTTACCTACACCCGTGCCTGCCAATGCAATATTTAATGTTTTGTTAGCAAGGCCTCCCTCTGTTATCTTGTTAAACATTTCCAAGTCAAAGGGTAGCTTTTCTTCTAGTCTATGATAAAATTCAAAACGTTGATCAGCATTTTCGATATAATCATGTCCTACGTTGTTATCAAAACCAACCTGTAATGCTTCTGATAACATTCCTGGAAGAGCATCAGGACCTCTTTGTTTATCCTTACCATCTATAACTTGAATGCTTTCCATAATAGCATTATAGATTGCTTTGTCTTTACAATACCTTTCAGTTTCATCGAGAAGCCACGCCTCGTCTGTCTCTATCTGGGCAATTTCATCTACCCATTCTTGTACAGCGGGCAAGTCAGATTCAGATATACTTCTATCTTCATCTACAGAAATTCTTAATGCTTGTTTTGTGGGTGGGTCGTTGTACTTCTCAGAATACTCTACAATTTTTCTTAGAATTATTTTATGTTCACCCGAAAAATACTCTGCCTTTAAGAAAGGAATTACTTTTCGAAAGTAATTATCATTCGTTAGCAGGTTATTTAAAATTGCATCTTCAATTCTTGTCTTCAATTAATTTTACTCCATAGGGTGGGTGTCTGCAATTTGTTGCAGTCCTTTACGGATATTAGTAGCAGAGATTTCCTCTATCTTGTCTTCTAATTTTTCCTGTTCAATTTTATAACCAACGTCCCTACCATAGGTAATATGTGTTATGTTAGGAACATTCATTATAACATAATGTTCTGAAGAATAAAAGCCTTCTTTTGCCAAAGCTGTTGTAATCTGTACTGAGCGTTCGTTAAAGTCATAGGGATTACCTTCTGTTCCATCAGAAGCCCTAAGTAAAATTACTACTTGACCAGTCTTGGAAATTGCTCTTTTAAATAGCTCTGTATGCCCTTTGTGCCAGGGCTGAAACCTTCCAAGGAGTTGAGTAGTTGGTTTTGTCCAATCCATGTTTTAATCCTTAAATTGTATTTTTGTGGAGACTCAAAAATCTTATTAGTGTCTGCAAATCTTCCTGCTTTAATTGTGTCCATCCATATTATATAGTCTGCATCTACAATATCTCTCATTTTTTTGAGTGGACAAACAAAATCAAATATACCAAAGTCGTAAAAAGACATACGATAAGCCTGCCTTAGTCTCCCCTCTTCCGTAAAATCCCAATCATCGTGCTTCTCTCTTAGTGTATCTGCATTGTAATATGGAACAAGAAAATGATATGCTAGTTCTTTTGCTAATGTAGTTTTGCCACTACCAGGAAGTCCCATGATTAAAATTTTATTCAATTAGTTTACCTCAATATCATATACGAAAATCGTTTTATCAAAATACATTTCCATTATGAAATTAATTACATTATACATTGAATCGTATGGCATTGCTATATCCTTGGTGACCGGATTTGTAGCTGATACACCAGAATGAATAGCACCAAGCCTTACGTTTGAAATCCTTTTATCCTTAACGTACTCATAATGAGATTTTTTGGATTTTATATATTCTGCCATGACATCAAAATTTAAAATTTCACTATAGAAGTCTGCATCAGGTGGGCGATACATTTTTGCTTCTTCACCATACTCCTCCCACCAAACAACATGGCTTCCTATAGTTATCAATAAAGGTTTAACATTATCACGCTGAGGAACTGCATTGGATAAATTATGTGTAGGATAATGCCTCTCATAAACTTCTTTAATCATTAGTTCCTGTGAGTTATCTAAGGAAGAATGATTGTATGCCAAGTTTATAAAAACATCACATGAATTTGTAGCATCGGTAATAAAAAGACGATCCTCTGGTTTTGAAATATCATAACCGTTTGACCTGCTATATCTTTCTACTTCGTGTCCTGCTTGTTTTAGTTGCTCAAAAAGTTTAACACCGAAACCCTTATTACCACCTGTCATTACAATTTTATACATGTAATATATCTCTCACGTCTATTCTATTTAATTGTTCATGAGGATAATCCTCACCGTCATTAAAGGCATAGCATGTTTTACATGCTTGTAAATGACTTATAGGACCATATAAAAACTTTTCTAATTTTTCTTTGCTGTCTTTTTCGTGTAGGTTAACTCTATCTAAGCCATAGTCATATGGATTGTCTAAGCCTTCCTGTATGTAAAGTTTTTCTTTTACAAAAGATAACGGACATCTATAAAAATTTCCTTGGTGAAATCCCCAGGTACTATCCTTCATCCAACATCTTCTGAATGCTATTTCAGTTAGCATATCATTTCTTTGAGGAGTGTTTCTATACAGCTCTTTAAAGTTTCCAGATAGAATATTCACAGTTGAATTTTTACTATGTATGTCTTTTTGAACAGCCTTGAGATTGTCTACAACATTAGGATTGGTAATTTCATGGCACATCAAATGAGGATACTGAGCTAGTTTATTTTCTATTAGCCTGTAAATTTTATCATAGTTAATGTTTACATTTTTATAAACACTAATGTTTAAAATATCAAGTGCTTCCCAGAACTCATCTGTCATCTTTACAAGGTTTATGCCGTTACTAATTATATTAGTCTTATAACAAAAGCCCTGCTCCTTAGGGTACTTTAAAAAGTCTACAATTCTAGGATGTAGTGTTGGCTCTCCTCCACCTATTCGTATAAGATCAATGTGGAACCATTGTTTTAGTACATCAATATCTTTTTTATAGTCCTTAAAATTTAAAAACGTATTCTTTTTAAAGTAGGGACTTGCCATGCTACAGCGAGCACATTTAAGATTACAGTCTAATACAGGCCAAACTTCAAAGTATGTTTTCGTCCACATATTCTCGTCTTACTTCTTCTACACAATTCTCACATATATAAAGCTCTCCGCCTTCTCCATGAAAGCAAAGAGCCCTATCGCCTTCCCAGATAGTTATTTGACATCTATCACAAGATCCCTCAGGCTTCTTCGTAGGCTTTTTCAATGTCTTCTTCAGAAACTTCATCTTTAATAATGCCGTCGCTTGAGGATATAAGATATCTATTCTCAATCCATTTTACAAATGTTTCGTCTTTTAATACAGGCAACCAAAACTCTTTAGTGTATGTATCCTTGGCACGAACTTTAGGATCAATTGCTTCACCTGTTTCCATGTCTACTCTTTGATACCAACCATTACTAGGTTTAATAACATGTCCAGAAGACATTGCCATATCCAAAAGTCCGGACCATTTGCTAATACCACCTTCAAAAGTTACTTCAATTGGAATTTTAGACTTCTCTCTAACAAAGCGAGACTTTTCAACATTAATAATAAAATTATAGCCTACTAGATCAGCACCTTGTTTTTCCTGCTGTCTACCAATGATGTAGATATTGTCTGCAGAATAATAAATGCCTGTTCCACCAGAAACAATGTCTTTAGGAAACAATCCAATCTCTTTGTATGTGTGATTAACAACCACTGCAGGAATATCCTTTAGTGTTAGGTGAGGTGTAATCATTCTAAACAACGACTTCATTTGTTTAGCCCTTGTCATATCAGCTACACTCTTACCATCTAAGGCATCTTCTACTTCTTTTTTACTAGCTAAGTTTCCTACGGAGTCAACAAGAATGATAACATGATCACCTCGTTCTAATCCATTTAACTGAGACATGATATCGTGTTTAAGCTGTTCAATATCTGTAATAGGTGTATGAACAACACGATCAGTATCAATACCAAAGGTGTGAAAGTATGACTGAGGTGAACCAAACTCTGAATCGTAAAACAGAACAATGGCATCCTCATACTTATCTAGATAGGATTTAGCCAACAACAAACTAAATGCTGTCTTAAAGTGTTTAGAAGGACCTGCAAAAACTGTCAAGCCAGGTGTAAGTCCTCCATTTAGTTTTCCACTCAACGCAACGTTAAGTGCTGGAACAGACGTTTGTATTAAATCCTTTGTATTAAAAAATTTAGAATTAGATAATATTTCTGATTCTTTAATCGTGCTGTTCTTTTTTAATTTATCAAGTAAACTCATAATATCTCCTTACCATTCCATACCAGACAAGAGTTTATCTAATTGCCTGACACGTCTAATTGTATTTTGTTTTAAAGCCTCTAACATATGATTGTGATATGTTGTATTATTACATAGGTTAGCCATATGTGTCAAGTCTTTTGGTAAACATTTTCCCCCAAAACCTAAACCACCGTCGGGCCCTGGGCATTTCCAATGTGATCCTCCAATTGATACATCTCGGGATAACATCTTTTCTATACTCTCATAGTCCATACCTTGTTCTTCACAAATGTCATAAAAGTCATTTGCTAATGCTACTCGCATAGCTAGGGCTGTGTTCCTAGCCAACTTAAACATCATAGCTTCTTTACCACTAACAATATGTATGTCCTTCAACATAAAAAAGTCTTGTAGGTATTCACCCAAAACTTTATTAGAAGTAACTATGGGAAGTTCTTTGCTAACTACATCTTCTCTCCAATGTTTCTCCCTGAGAAACTCTGGCATAAAATCCGCATCTGGGAATAAACTAACTTGATCGGGACCTATTGTACTTCTAATAATAATTTGTCCTTTACCTTTCCATTCCTCATACACTTTTTCTAAAAGAGTAGTGTCTAAATGCTTACCATTATCTGGAGTAGGTACACAAAGAAAAACAAAATCGTATTTCTTTTCTTTACCTTCCTCATAACCCAACAAAGGATCATGTTTAGATACCTGAGCATCTGTAAACTCTAACATGTACTCTGTTGCTTTTCCAACAAAGCCATAACCCACAATTAATGTTTTTATCATGAAAATAAATCCTCCAATGTAGCAACAGGTTCAGTTGTCCAACCCATGCTTTTAACAATAGTATCCATAGGTTCTAAAAATGCCTTTTGGAACATTGTATCATAGTCAACGTACTTGTGCAAGTCAAACTCCTCGGGGAGCTTTGTAACAAATGCAACCGTATTTTCTTTTATAAGGTTAGGCTCATACAAATATAAAAATTTAATCTTATCGCCTTCCTGAATTTGTTCATACTTATGAGAAAGATTATTTTTTTCTAGATAAAAGTTGTAGAGCAAACTACCCCTAACGTGCATAGGAGTTCCTTTGTTATAGATGTGTGAGGAACTTCTATACTTTGCCATGTTATTACACCCACGTGGAAAAGCTATTTCCTCAGGGCTCATACTTTTAAACTTAGACTTTGTGCTTTCAATAAACTTATGTAGTGTGTCCTGATCTGAGGTTAAGCAGAGTCTAACGGCTTCTCGTAAACTATCTCGAACAGGAGCAGGTGTAGAAGAACGAACAATTTCCAAACCCATAACTTTTAAGTCTGGAGTAGAATAACGAACACCTTCATTATCCCACACGTTCATAGCATAACGTTTCTTTGCTATCCAAATGGCCTTATCTGCGATTGCCTCACGTTTAAAGAATATTTTTTGTTCAAAGGCGTTTGTGTATTTAGCAAGTTTACTCATTGCCTTATCAATACAGGGCTCAATCTGCTCTGTACCTATTTGATCTAGGATGTCAACAATCTTATCCTTAGGCTTGTCTTTGTAAAAAGTCTCAACAAGGTTCTTGAGAGTAATGTAGCATGAGTCTGTGTCGGAGTAAAAGCTATATACTACCTCATTATTAGTCCCACAAACCCTGTTGAGAAAAAGGTTTAGTGCTTGTGCTGTGTCCTGAATAATATATTGTCCGGACAATGTAATACCTTCTGCAATCCTATCATCATAGTATCTAAAGTATTCATTAGCCATCGCACCATAAAGAGAGTTAAGTTGAATCTTACGAGCCATCTGAAAATTGTTGTACTTAGCAATCTCGTTTTTGTATACGTCTGCTTTTGTTTCCTCATACTTACGCTTGGATTCCAACATCAACTTCTTATATTTCTGACGATCATCAAAAAACTTTTGTACAATCTCTGGGAAATATCCTTGCTTTTCCCGAGTAAAACAATAACCATTAGCTGCCATTGCGTAGTTCTTATCCCGAAGTTGGGATAAGTCATAACCTTTTGTAAGTAAGTCTTTAATTTGCACATCAAATGTATAACCAGGAACCAGTGTTTCTGGAGACATGTTATACTGCATAATGATTGAGGGATACAGTGAAGTCGCATCGAAAGAAGCAACCCATTCATATTCACCGGGTACAGGCTCTTGTACATAAGCACCTGCAATATTTCTTGAGGGACGATCGGGCTTCAAGTGTATCACAACATCTTGATCGATCAAATGATTGTACAACAAACAGTCCCAAGTCCTAACAGATGAAAATACATCTGCATAATTGCACTTGCCGTCGTATGCCATTGTTAGACAAAGTTCAATTAACTTCATCTTGTCCTCAAGTTTATCTACAAGGACAGTATCAATGATGTTATACTCTACAAACCTGTTCCAGTCATTCTCATAAAACTCTCTGAAAGTATCAAACCCACTTTCAAGTTTCTTTTGTCCTAGTTCTACATCTGCAATGTAATCTAGTTTGTAGGATTCTCGGGTAATGTATGTAAACTTCTTATACAAGTCTAGGTAATCTAACTGAGCAACGCCTGTCATCTCATACTTAACTTGCTCCCTACCACCTATCGTTAGATTTTTTCTAGCAACTAAGCCAAAGGGACTGAAACGTTTTTTATCCTCGTCACCTAAGATACGTTCTACCCTAGCAATAAGATAAGGCAAGTCAAACAGTTCTGTATTCCAACCTGTTATAACGTCAGGTGTATTAGCATTCCACCAATCTAAGAAGTTTTGTAATAGAATTCGTTCGTCAGAACAGGGGCGATAGTCTATGTTGTAGTCCTTAGTAGCCTCGCCCGGAGTAAAGTTACCTAGTCCAAATGTTGTTATCTTTTTTGTGTTGTTGTTTTGTAAGGTTATGAGAAGAACTTTCTCAATAGGATTGTTTACATCTGGGAACCCATTCTCTGCTGTTGTTTCTATATCAATAGAATAGATGTCGATGTGTTTAGGATCCCAGGCAATCTCGCCGGGATATTTTTCTGTGATATATTGGTAACCCCATTGTGTTTGTCCGAAGATAGGAAAGTTAGAAACTTCCTTGTATCTATCTACAAACTCTGATGCTTCTTTGTTTGTCTCGAACTTTACAGGAGCAAGTGTTTCACCGAACATGCTCTTGTATTTAGAGTGCTTATCTGTTTTTACATAAAGGGTGGGCTTAAAGTCGTGTCGAGAAGTAAAACGTTTACCATCTCGAACACCTCGAACTAGTATCTTGTTGCCATAGTGCTTGGCAAACGTATAAAAATTCATAATAACTCCAACACAAATAAGTCATAATTATAGTATCGTTGGAGGATAATGTCAAGTATTAGATGACCACTTTCTTTCTATTGAGTAAGTGGGCTTCTTCTATATCCTCTTTGGATTGACCAAAATAAGCAACACCCAAGTGTTCTCGAATCATTATATCTTTTACGCTTTGGTCTCTATCTTCCTTGGCATCGTACACGATAAACTCTCCAAGGATACGACCAAATTTCCCTGTGGCGTCTTTGTGAGTCCGTAAAGTTGATTCTTTCCCAAGGGCCGTTTTAAGAAATGCCTTCGCCATAAGTCCGTATTGCTTTTCAACCTTATCTCTTGTCCGGCTTTCAGGAGTGTCAATTCCATATAATCGCACTCGTTGGTTACGATACCATATTCCGAAACCGAGATCAATGTCGACATCCACGGTGTCACCATCTACTACCCTTACGATTTTACATTTATACTCGTACATATCAACCTTTTAAAGTTTGCTTAGTAACAATATTATTGTCCGGAACAAGAAGTCCTGAACCAAATCGTCTATTGTATTCATTTAGCAAAGATGTCTCAGGTTGATAAATTGAAACGATGTGTGCTGGCATAATAGGTACTTTATGCTCTTTAGCAAAAGGAGCATAGGGAGCAAGGCCAATGCCAAACTCATTGGGATTATCCTGTTTAGGAACCATCATTATTAAACAAGGTTTATTGGCTAGAACAAATTCCCTGCCTTCAACTTGTATCTCTTCGATATCTCCAATGATGTCCTCACCAGATGATAATTTTATAATTTGGACATTGGCCATGCTTTATTCCTTATTTAACTTTGATTGTTGTTGCTTTCTTTTCTTCTGGAACTTCTCTAATCAGAGTGATTAAAAGCATTCCATCTACAAACTCTGCATCTTCTACTTTAACATGTTCTGCTAATGCAAATGTTCTTGTGAAGTTACGAGCTCCAATACCCTTGTGATAAAATTCTCTTTTATCTTCGCCTCGGTCTTGTACACCTTGAACAACGAGTTTATTACCTTCGGGTACTAGGTTGATGTTAAATTCATCTTTTGTGAAACCTGCTGCTGCAATTTCAATAATGAATTTTTCATCTTCAACCTTTACAATATTGTAGGGTGGATAATTGTTTGCAATCTCTGAAACATTCACAAGATTGTCTAACATTCTATCAAAACCTACAGTGAAAGGTTTTACATCATTTAAAAAATCAGCCATGTTGGCTGTAGTATATCTTCTTACCATTTTAGTTTCCTCCTATATTTAGCAAGGTTAGTTATACGAGACCCTTTCGGCGTCTCAATTTTATTTATAAAAGTTTAAGGGTTTTGATTAAATTCACCTTCCCTAAACCACAAATTAACAGCCCACTTTTCTCCTAGTCCTACAGGCTCTCCGCCATGTAAAGCAAATGGGTGTTCAATGTTTGTTCCGGGATAACATGTATGAAAAATTATTAAGCGACCCTGAACTGCATCTACTCTTCTAGACAGTTTAGGAAAAATTGTTCCTCCCCCAGAAGTAGGAGTATTCAAATACATTAATGCAGTTAGAACTCTTTGTCCTCCCGACTTAATAAGTTCTGGATTTTTTACAAGATCAAAAGTATCATGATGTGGTTTGTATTCTTGTGTTTTATCATATCGAATAACTTGAGGCGGCTCACTCTGAGCAGGATGTATTCCTACTTTGGATGCTACCTTTTCCATAAACGTTTTGACAAAGGAATCAGTATGAGATAGCCAATGTTGATAGCTAGTCCTTGCATCTGTTATTGGATTGTCTTTGTCAAAAACTTTTGAACGTTCTAAATGATCTCGACTCATTTCTATTATAGTTTCGCATTCGTAACTCGTTAGAAAATTGTCCTCATAATATATAAGCGGCGTCAAATTTAGGATCATATTATGTTATCGTTTTTTACCTATGTTGTACTTTGGAATTAAATCCCATTGATCTTTTTCTTTAAAAGCAATTATTTTAATCTGACTTAGAGGGGCTAAATTTTCTTCCTCTAATTCAATTAAAAGTTTTACAAGTCCCCAATCTTGTAGAAGTTTACCTATTGTGTTCCTTCTTTGCAAATCGTTCTCTGTAAAATCTGCCGCTTTGCCGTCTAAAGCAAACAGTTCTTTAAAATGCGTAATAAAGTATCTTCCCTTCTTGTGTAAAATATGACAAGACTGAAAAAGAACATTATCCTTTTTAGAAGCAATGCCTATTCTAGACAATGTTTCCCTGACTTTTAAGAAGTCATCAGGACTGTTGAGTTCTATCTCTAAAGGAAAATAACCTGGAAAATTAATATCAAAGAAATCTTCTTTGTTGTTCATCTCATTTACCTTATAACTAATCCATAATTACTCTATGGAATTCTTAGTTATTTATAATTTTCCACCTTTAGATGATTTTAGGTATTCCTTGATCTCCTCAATGTTCTCTGGAGTTAAAATTCTTAAGGCTTCTTTTGCCTTATTGAAACTGTAACCAAAATACTTTTGTACTGCTTCAAGATTTTCTTCTTCACTTTTCAACCATTTGTTGTAGCGTTTCTTTTTGCGAACAACAGCACAAAGAAAATCATACTGCATCTTTTTATCTAAATGAGATCTAGAATTCATTTCATTGCCAGCAATAACTGTATCAGCACCATACCCCATAGCACGATTAACTATAAAAGGATTGTATTGATTCTCTGTCCAATCATCTACAATCAAATTTTCTTTGGTGTAGTTTATGCTATTGGCAAAATCAAAAGGGGAGATCTTCGCAAGTTTTTCTACGAAATCTTCTTCATTGATTTCACTTACTGCTGGACCAAAGCCTTCTAAAATACTTTCCATCAACGACCTCTGATCTGATAGGAAGATGCTAAAAGTTCTGCATTCTTCATCATAAAGTCTGCCTCATAATAAGAACCAAACCCTACTAATAATAATAAAACAATAAATGCAAATACTAATACTGCTCTTTTCATTCTGTTCATTCTGATAAAGTCTTGTTTACTACTTTGGCAAGTCTACCACGTTTCATGAACTTGTGAAAAGCCTTTAGTTTCTTTTTTAATTGTTTTTTTATTTTCGTTTTTTTCATTTAAACTCCACGTTTGCCATAATTTCAGTTAAGCAGGCAGTAAGATTAATTTCTTGATCTGCTACAAACGCTGCTTTATACTGATAGTCTGCAATAAGTAAAACAAGCTGAGGTATAGATTTAATCTCAGGCAGTAGAGTATCATAGATGTATCTAAAGATGCCTTGTGGATCTGTATCAACATTGTTGGCAACCCATTGTCGCATCTTACGCCAATCCTTTTCTTTCAAGGAAGCAATCAACTCCTTTGTGTTGATTTCTGCAAAGTTGCTGAGAATGCCTTCATCAATAACACCTGCCGCAGAATACCTTTGTAGTTCATTAATAACACGTCGATAGTCTGGGAAGTATTTAATCAATAAATCTGCCAATACTTTTTCATGATACTTAATGCCTTCAGAATTAAGAATGTCCTGCATTCTTTTCATAAAGGCACTTGCTAACTTAGGCTTATTACCGTTACCTGTTTTAAATTCAATAACCGTAGTCCTGGAATGTAGTGGACTAATGATACGATTTTTATAGTTACATGTAAAAATAAACCTACAGTTTTCAGAGAATGTTTCTATAAACGCACGTAGAGCAGGCTGAACACTATCCTTGTTTAGATAGTCTGCCTCATCTATGATTACAACTTTTGTTTTTCCTTCAAAACTAATTGAACTAGCAAAGTCCTTAATTTTAGTTCTTAAGGTATCAATTTGCCTGCCTTCATCTGAACCGTTAATAATGATGTAATCACATCCTAACTGTTCACACAAGGCTCTTGCTACTGTAGTCTTACCTGTACCTGCGGTGCCACACAAAAGCAAATTAGGAACTTCTCCTTTATTGAGAAACTCCTTAAATGTTTTTTTAGTGTCCTCAGGTAGAATACAGTCATCAATATTCTGTGGGCGATACTTTTCTACCCATAGAAACTGCTCTGCTCTACTTTCCATCACTTACTCCATAATATAATAAAAAAACTTACTTACCAATTCGCTCTTTAATGTCAGCGGTATCATTTAGTGTAAGTTCAATGTGCCGTCCACCTTTCAAATAAGTTAGCACAGTTTGAGGATCAGATACTTCATATGGATCCTCAGGGTGGTTTGCAGATTTACCTGGCTCTTCAAACAGCTTTTCTACTTCGCCGTTATTAACAACCATTGCATATCTCCAAGACCTAATACCAAAGCCTAAATTGTCTTTGGCGACAAGCATATTCATAGAATGTGTAAACTTAGCAGAACCATCTGGGATAAGTTTAACATTTTTAATTCCCAAGTCCTTTGCCCACGCATTCATTACAAAAGTGTCGTTGACACTTAGGCAATATACTTCGTCAATGCCATGCGCTTTAAACTCATCATAGAGTTCGTCATAGCCAGGTAATTGATAGTTAGAACATGTAGGAGTAAATGCACCTGGCAGTGCAAACAATACTACACGCTTACCTTCAAATACTTCTTTAGATGTTAGTTCAGCCCATTCGCTATCTACACGAACAGGCCAACTAAGATCAGATACTAAATTAAGCATCTTTTATTCTCCATCACTGAAAGGATCAAAAGTTTCATTAAGAATTTTTTTAATCATAGTCAAAGCTTGATTAGGTCTAGTGAAGATAAATTCTGCACCATCATCTGAATTAGAAACTTCAAGTACCCAACCATTGGATACTTCCCTTAGGTTAAAATTTAATTTTCCTTCTTCCATATTATTCTCCAATTTCTGAAGAGCGTTCAAGTGCCAACCAATACTTAAGATCAGATTTGCTGTTCTGTAAGAACATAAACTTCTTCTTAGAGATTGTAACCTTGTATGATCCAGGAACTACTTTTAAATTTTCAATCTGCAGTCTTGCATCAAACTCTACAGTAGCATCACCAATAACTTGCTTAAAGCTGTTACTCTTAGGCGTGCTAGGATCACCTACAGTAAGTGTTACCTTACCACCACTTGCCACGATACTTAGCATAGGTGCACCTGTAATCGCGGCTGCTTTCATAATCATACCCAAGTTTTCTGAGGACAAGTCGAATGAGTAGAAATCATCTACATCAATAGTCTTGTCGGGAGCAGAAACAATAATGTTAGGGTCTGCATAAAAGTATTCAAACTCACTACTACCTTTAATCACTTTAAGAGATTCATCACCAAACTCTACGTCGGTGTCCTCCATAAGTGTAAGTAAAGCAAGTAAGCTATTAAGATCATAGATAGCGAACTCTTTATCAAAAGTTTCATCTACGACTGCTCGTGCGAAAATGTTCTTTCCTGTACTAATTGTAGAAAGAACATTTCCTTGTCGAACGAGAATGTTGGAATTTACCGTTGCGAAATTCTTAAGAACTTCGAGGGTAGTTTTACTGATTTTCATAATATAGTTTACTCCATTATTAAGTCCGTATATTATACGAACAAATTCAAATTAAGTCAAGTGTTTGGTGTACCGTTTTATAGATTAGATACTGCTGCTAGCATATCTGAATGTGTAACAGGCTGACCATTAACAGTAACTTCAATAGTAATACCGTCTGCTTCAGCTCTTTCTCGCATATCAGTCATTACAGCCTGTCCATCATTTTGCAATAAAACTCTTAAATGATTTTGCCAAGATTCCAAGTCTGGCGCTGTATGAGTGGCAATAAGCTGTAATCCTGTCTCACCAAACTGATAAGATAACTCAATATTGTTATCCACAATGGATGCCATTCTCGCATTATCCCAATCCATTTGTTCTACAGAAGGAGACGTAAAGTCTATGTCTGTATTGGGACGGGTATATGTGTATACAACGACGTGTGCCATTTTTTATTCTCCTAGTTTAGGGTTAAGTGCCTACTTATTTATAATTCCTATCATGTTCATTTAATGCTAAAAGGGCATAATGTAGGATTTTAAATAAATCCTTTCTATTAAATCCATCCTTTTTGCCATATCGTTGTGCATACTTTAGAACATTTCCTAAAAAGAATCCCATACCGTGTCCGCAGTCCATAATGAACTCAGAGGATTGGAATTGAGATTTGCTATAATGTTGATTGTATGTAACATCCACATACTCTTTTAACTCTTGAATGAGTTGATCTTCGTTAAATTTATAATTGGGCTTTGGCATCTGTTAATCTCAAATAAGTAAATAAGATATATCTATCTTTTGTATCCTCTGGAATGCACAGCTTATGTAAAAATGTGCATGGGAAAATAGATATATCACCTCGAACGTGCGGTAAGTCTGCACCTGCTATTGGGAGCTTAATAAATCCGTCGGTACTATTTAGTGTACACAATAGCATCCAACGTCTTTTATGTGTACCATAGTTATCAAAGAAGGATTGTACTTCTACACCTTTAGGTATTTTACAAAGGTAAGGTGCTTCCCATTCTAAACTTTCATGTTCTAAATCATCATGAAGCGGTGCCTCTTCCATTAGTCCTTTGTATGAACCTAGTACAGAATTAAAATTATTATACATACCTGCCATAGGTTTTAATGCCCCTACGTCAGTATGTATTTTTATTCCTCCGGCATCTACTGCCGTTTTTAGACCTTTTTTGGATATAGATACGAGCTCCCGACAAACATCTGCCGGGAGTGCTTTTCCGAACCTACGAATAAAGTTAGAAAGTTTCATCGAACTCGTCTTGCTCCTGTGCTTCTATAGGCTGAGGATTAGTTGGATCAACCTTTGTATACAAATCTACAAACGCTGCCTTTGTATCCTCATCAAACCTATTTACACAAAGTTGAACAGCCTTTAGCTTGTCTTTAAACATGGCGTATGCGTTTACAATGTGCTCAAGTCGACGGGTACTAACTAGCTCGTCTATGGCACCCTCGAAGTAAGTCTTACGAATTACCTCGGACCATGTTACAAGGTGTGTAGCAAATTCTTCATCTATACACTCTGCCTTAGCCATCTTGTTGAGAACAATCTTTTTCTCAACGGCTGCTGTAGGATACTCCTGCTCCACGGTGATAGCAAACCTCTCCAGGAACGCCTCGTCTAATAGTTGGGCGCTGATAAATTTGCCGTCATCTGAACCACGGCCTTTTGTATTAGCGGTTGCTACTACTGTAAACCCTGGAGCAGGAGCGACGGTCTCGCCAGTCTTCTTGTTGAAATACGCTTTACCTTCAAGGATGGCCTGGAGACACATCAACTTGTTGGATCCGCGGTCTACTTCATCAAGGATAAGAACCGCGCCACGTTTCATGGCGGTGAGGACCGGTCCTTCTCGATAGACGACGTTACCATCAACTAGGGTATTGCCACCGATCAAATCATCTTCGTCGGTTTCAATACTAATGTTTACACGAATCGCCTCACGTTTTAGATTCGCACATACTTGTTCTACCATCGTAGTCTTACCGTTACCGGAGAGACCTGAGATAAAAATTGGATAAAACATTGCTGACTCTAATACACGCTTAAGGTCTCGGTAGAAACCAAATGGGACAAATGTCGTGTCCTTCTGCGGTACCAAGTTCTGAATGTCTACGGTTAGTTTTGCCTGTGTAACAACCTTAGCCTCAGGAGTAACAACCTCAAGGATTGGCTTGGCTACAGGCTTAGGTGCGCTAACAATTGGAGACATGTTACCTTGGAACATGCCTGCTAGGTTATAAACACCTCGGCTAATTTTATAGTCGTCCTTGTTGACAATCCAACCTGGAAAAGCTAGTCCAAGTTCTTCGGCTGTCCTAAGGATGTCAATACGCTTAAAGATGCCGTCGGCATTGTCTTTTTCTTTAAGAGCATTAATAAGTATTTTACGATCATTTTGCATAATATAAGTCCTCACAAATATATCAATTTCTTCAGTTTATGTGTATATGATAGCACCTTTTACGCTAAAAGTCAAGCATTTTTTTGACTTTTTTGCATCTTTTTTGCCCAAGTATATCAACATGTTAGGCTACCATATCCATAAAGGTATTCAAAAACACCTTGTTCTGTACTTTATTCTTGTTGAAATTGCGGAAGCCTCGGAGAAGATCGCCCTTACTGTTGGATTTCACTTCTAGTTCTGTTTCCTCAATATTGAGCGCTGATCCACCCTTGAGGAGTATCCTGGCATCAAAGCCTATAACATCGTTTACAACAAGCATTCCTTTGCTACGACTATCTTTCCAGAGATCCTCAAAATCTGTCCAGGTAGCTTTAGGGTTGTTCATGCGATAGTAAATATTAAACTCGTTTTCAACGCAATTCTTATTCCAATGAGTTAGGTAGAAGTTCACAACTCTAGAACCTGTGTATTGCTTGTAAATTTCTAACAAGCAAGCTGTCTGTTGAGCCCAAGTTCTAGCATAATAGTTATACTTGGAAGTAATGTGAATGCCTTTGTAGCGTGCTGTGACGTTACCTGTGTTCATATAATCTGGATATGAACCATCTTCGATTCTATATTTCAAGCTGTCTGTAGCACTGCCGTCTGTAATGAATATGCTATTCAATACCTGTACCTTATGCTTCTGCCTAAACTCTTTGGCAATTTGCATTCCTAAGATAATTGTAGAATTAAGAGGAGTGCCTGAAAAATCTAGATGTTTGGTAGCAACTTCTGACCAAATTTTCTGATCTCGGTATGCTTTGCGATTGAGAAAACATTGCTTAAGCAACAGCATGTGTTTCATAGCCATTTTTGTTTGAGAAGCAGACCAAGTAGAATTAAATAACTCTCTTAGTTTACAGTCTGAAGTCTGTAGACATGCCTCACCAATTTCGGGGGAGTTGGCATATACGTTTTCGCCTTCAGCACCCCAAAGATCTGCTGTAGTAAATCCATATACTTCATATGGAATGTTTACTTTACGACAGAACATAATTTGAATGAGTAGCTGATCAACGGTGCCTGCAAAGTGATTGTGCATACTACCCGACATATCTACATACATAAGCATGCCGTGATTCTTACCTTCAGGAACCATAGTGGATTGCTTAAACAAATCCTCAGATATTTTGTATGCCCACAGCTTGTTTTCGTTAAGGTCTCCTGTCTTGCTCATACGAATTTTAGACAGTACCTTTGCTTTGCGCTTCATTTCAAACTGTTGAACCATATGATTAACATGGCTGGTATTAGTTCTAAGGAACTCTTTGTACAAGTCGTTGCCATAGTCATCGTTATTCATCTTGGTGCCCTGGCGCCATCCATCTGCATAGAAATTGAATGCCTTGTGTATATCACCGTAAATTTCTTTACCTGTAATTAGATGATCTTTCCAGTTTGACATTGTAGGAACATCAAAGTAACTATGCTTTTCGCTTTCTTTCTTAACCAACTTGTCTTCGTTCTGACGAAATGCCTCATCTGTAAGTGAAGTTGGCTCGTCGGATCTGATTGCATCTCGAACATTATTAGATGCCATATTGTCCTGTGGCTCTTCCTCTTCTTCAGACGAGGATTCAGCGTCACCTGAAGTTGAACCTTCTTCCTCGGTCTCTTCTTCTTCGGACTCTTCGTCTTGTTCGCCAAAGTTTGAAGTCATTTCACCGAAATCTTCTTCGTCTATTTCTTCAAGTTCTTCGTCGCTAAAGTTTGAAGACAAGCTTTCTTTGTCTTTTTCTAGATCTTCTGTAGCCTGTCCGTATATATCTTGAGCAAGAGCTTCTACGTCTTCCCAAGTTTCGGTTTTCAAACAACGATCTACAAGCAATTGTTCTGCATCTGTAAATTGAATGTTTAAAAAAGAGCCAACTTTAAAGTGTAGGTTAATCCGATCAATGAGGGGAAGTGTATTGGGGTCTAAATCTTTGACACCAAAAAAGTCTCGATTGAAAAGTTCTCGATATCCTTCGTAAAAAGACTTAACAAGGCCTGGATACATTGCCTTAATCTTACGTTCAATCCTAGCATCTTCAACAACATTAAGAAAAGGCTTAAGGCGCTGATCGTCTACAATAGCGTCATGCCAACCTTGTTGAGGAGTGTTGAGTGCGTGGGATACTTCGTGTCCTACAAGCAGATCGTACAAGGAAGCGTTGATGTCGCCCCAATTAGGTAATACGATTTTACGAGTTTTGAGATCAAAAGCTGCGGTAGGGACATTACGATGTTCAATCTTAAGGTCCTCGGTCGCTAACAGCTTTGCTAATATTGATTTTGTTTCTATTAACATATTAAGAATGTCCTCACATTTCTATATTATGTCTATATGATAGCACCTTTTACGCTAAAAGTCAAGCATTTTTTTGACTTTTTTTGCCTAATAAAATCAAGCACTTAGTGCTGATGATCGCAGTCTTTATGCTTTAGGGCTTCAATTGCTACCTTTCCGCACCCTTGATATCCTGCCCACTGTGAGCTACAAGGGAACGCATTGGAGTATGCCTCATAATGGCTATGGGCACGTCTTCGGTAAGTGTAATGTGTATGATGCGGATTAGGTACCACTACAGTATGTCCATCTACAATAACTACCGTGCTAGAGTTACCATGGTGATGATGGTCTTCTCGACGTTCCAAAGCTTTTCCAATAAAAACTCCGCCGATAACACCGGCAATGACATCTTTAGTGTCTGCCGCTTCTGCCGGCAATGTTATTAAAGATGCTGCTAGACCTGCAATAACTAATTTTTTCATAAAAATCTCCTAATTAGTTTGTATATAATAAATGTTTTAATACCATTTGTCAATACACAAGGAGACCAAAATTAAACGTTTTCCAATCTAACCATTAAGCGTTCTGCTCTATTACTTACCTGCTTATGCCAGCGACTGTCTCTACCTTCTACTGCGGCGGTCTTCCAATCCCCTTTGACTAACGCTTCATTCATTTTTTTAAACTTGCTTAATCTTGTTCTACCCATGTTGAACATCATATTAACTAGAATTTGTTGGACTTCGTCTGGAAAATCTCCAAAACACCCTTCGCCGTATAAAGCGTTACACTCTCCGATGGCAAGGTCCAAATCTCTATCAAATACTTCCCGGACTCTTTCCTCGTCCACTGGAGTTCCAACCTCTTTTCCGAATTCCGGGTCACCCTCAATGATGAGGTGTCCGACTCCGAAAGTAGGATATCCGAGGTGGTCTTTGTATACTTCATATACTACTCCCTCGTCTATCTTTAACTGTTCAAATACTGCTTCTCGGTTCATGTACTGCTCCTTTTAAACCTGTATACTGTTAAACCACCATTCCGGTAATTTAATATATTTTTTAAATTTACAAAATTGTTCTTCTTACTAGGATGTATTTCTATAACATCAAAGTCAGAGAAATAACCTATAAATTCTTTATTGGAAAAACTTGTTTCAAACGGTGCCTCTTCTTGATCTTTTCTTAAAAGTTCTGATCTGTATTTTACGTTAATAATTTTTTTGACAATCTTTCCAAATTTATTATAAACACCTAACACCAAAGTTCCTTCCTGTGATAACATGCTTTTTATTTTTATAATAGCATCGTAATACATTGGCATATGATGTATTACTCCATTACTTATAATACAATCATATTTTTTACGTTTATCAAAATCAAAAAAGTTTTTCTTTTCATAAACTACATTTTTTAATTTGTGTTTTTTACTAAACTCTTTTGCATAATCAATTGAATCACTGAAGTCTACGCCAAGAAACTTTTTACTAGGATATTTATATGCCAAGTAGTTTGTTATAAACCCTGTACCACAACCTATATCTAAAATATTTTCTTTATCCTGTATAGCACGTTCGTACATGGATAAAAATTTATTGGTGTATCCATTGTTATAGTAATCAAAGTTATCTATTGTATATGGTCCAGGAAACTTTATTTTACTATAAAAGTCCTTGACCTCATTTTCAAGGTTCATTTTTTCTTTGTGCCACTTTTATTTCTTTTTTCCAAACGTTTAATCACTTCATTGGCATCCATCCAAAAGTCTTTTCCTTCCACAACTTGATCTATCTCAGTTTTAGTCATAAACCCTGAGTAAACGCTATGTAATAAATTATTAGCCCAAGCGTGTTCAGCAAGTGCTCTTGAAATTAATTCGTTTCCTTTACCCCAATTACCTGCTGAATAATTATGAATTAGAAACTGAGAATGTTCTGAAACCTCGCAAACATCTGCCGTTAAAAATAAGAATGTTGCTGCTGACATGCAGGCTCCTTCTACAGAAGCAACCACGGTTCCTTTACATTCGCCTATTGCTCGCATCAACTGTATGGTTGTCATTATATCACCACCATAACAATTAATATGAAAAATTATGTAATCGTTTTCGCCTGCTGATCTAATAGACTGATTCCATAACACATAATCTTTAGGGCTTTCTATTGTATCGTTTAGATAAAAATCTAAAACTCTACCACCTGTTCTTTCAAAAATTCCTGCTTCTACATTTACATTGACATTAGATTCGTTCATAGTATCTAGTTACCGCCTTAATTTTTTCAATTTGTTTATCTATAACAGCCGTTCTATTGGGCCAGTGGATATATTCCTTTTCAGGATTCTTTTGTAGATTATATAGTAACGGTAATATCAAATCCTCAACCTGCTTTAATTTAGAAGACACATCTCCTTCTAATAAAGTTCTGTGCTCGTTAATCATATCAGAATTGTCTGAGGATAAAACAAGACCTTCTAGTCTTTCTAATTTATCTAAAATAATTTGTAATTGGCTGTCATCAATATTAGCTGTAACAGGTCCTGTAGGTTCCGTTATTGTTGTTGGAATATCATCTACAGCTGTAAAGCCAAAGTCAAACATATCATCTGCCATCTTAGACTCCTTTTATATTATTTATGTTCCTTTTGAAACGCTTAATTTTTTTGTCTAAGGCTTTTAATGCTCTGTCAAGTTTAAATTTAGATACTCGCATTGTAAAATTTTTACCTAACATGTGATCGTATTCGTGTAAGGCAATTCTTCCTGCAAGTGATTTGAATGTTTCAAAGACTTCTTTACCTTCAGTGTCTGTATATCTAAAGGTTGCTTCAGTTGGCCTGTTTACATGTAACCACAATCCAGGAAAGGACAAACACCCCTCTTTTTCTATAGATGTTTCATCACTTACAGATACTAGCAAAGGATTAAATAGAATACGATTAAAGCCTTCCGCTTGAGGAATATTAATAGTAAAGACTGCCATATCTAATCCTACTTGGTTAGCTGAGAGTCCTGCACCATTGAGCTCTTGTGTTCTCTCTAAAAGAACCTTTGCTACTTCTTTAGCATCGTGTTCCTCATAATTGAAAGGACTAGGAGTCTTTCTTAATAGCTCATGTCCAAAAGGCAGTAATTGTAATTCTTCTTTATTCATCTAAAAATTCTCTAAACTCTTTATAGCCTCCGATATGCTTTTCATCTTCTCCAACACAGATTTGCGGAAAGGTTCTAGCATCTGGAAACTTTTCAGAGAACTCTTCCATTGTATAGTCAGCATCTAATAAAAGATACTCTGTGTCAAACCCTTTCATGTTGCTTGTCATCTTTGCCTGATCACAAAATGTGCAACGCAATTTACCATAAATTTTAACTTTCATATAATACCTTATACCATAACAGAATAATTTTGTTTTTTCTCAAATCTAATTACACTTCTAAACTTGTCAAACAACTGATCACCTTTATGACTTATGACAAAGACATGTGTGTCTTCGCCTATTGTATTTAATAACTGCATGACATAATCTGTTCCATTTATATCTAGAGAGCTATCAAAAACCTCATCCAATAAAAGTAGATTCGTACTAGCACTATTTTTCATCTTTGCTATTGTTCGCCAAGTAAATACAAGTGCTAAGTCAATACGTTGTTTTTCACCTTCACTAAATGAAGCGTAACTAAATTTATCTCGATGTCTGGACTTAATAGTTTCTTTAAATGTTTCATCTAAATCAAACTGTACGAAAAAGTCCATTGCTGCTAAGTATTTATTAACTAATTTATTAATAACAGGTAAATATTGTCTAATAATCTTAGTTTTAATACCAGAATCCTTTAACAAAGAACTTGCTATATCGTGATAATGTTTATCTTCATTCAAAGAACTTTTTTCATTTGACTTTCCTACAACATTTTTAGCAAGTTCTTTTAACTTCTTTTTCTCGTCATCAATGTCTGCAACCTGAGTGGTTACTTCATTCTTTTCAATAGTCAGACGCTGTATTGTTCTTTGGTCTGCAATAATAGAGTTTTGTGTATCTTGTATCTTACTTTCAATATCACACCACTCCTCATACAATTTATCAAGTTCCTCTAACTTAACATCTAAATCTGTTAGAGCATTTTCAAATTCTTCTACAGACTTTATTTTTTCATCTGTAATTTTTTGCCTGTGTTCATGTGGAATACCTTGTTTACAAGTAGGACACTCCTCATTATCAGAATAGAAATTTAATTCTGTTTTTGCTTCTGAGAGTTTTCTTGTAATTTGTTTTCTGTATTCATTAAACTTTGAGGCTCTTTTTGTAACATCACCCAATGAAGTCTTCTGCTCTGTGAGATTTTCAACCTGTTCTGTAAGTGCATTAATTGTCTCTTGCGTTGCATCTATATCCTCTTGTATTTTGCTAACACGATTCTTTTTATTTGTCTCTAAAGTATCTATATATTTCTTCTGTAGTGTTGCCTTCTCTTTAGCAATCTCAATCTCACCTTCTAGAAAACGTAGCTTCTCTTTTAAGCTATCCATTTTTTGTTTCAACACTTTATTCATTGTTGTAAAAATTTGGATATCTAATATATCCTCAATAATTTCTCTTCTAGCACCTAAATGTAATTGCATAAAAGGTGTGAACGAAGCACTACCCAAGACACTTATCTGTGTAAAAGATTTGTAATTTAGTTTTAAGATGCCTTCTTCTAGATACTTTTGATAGTCCCTAACGTTGGCGTCCTGATTTACTCTTTCACCATTAACTTCTATTTCAAAAATACTGGGAGATGCTCCTCGCCTAACTAGGTATTTGTTCTTGCCTATCTCAAACTCAACTTCCACCATAAGTTTTTTCTTATTAATAGAATTGATGAGCTGTGGTTTGGATATATTTCTAAAGGGCTTGTTAAACAATGCGTAAGTTAGAGCATCTAGAAGTGTAGACTTACCACTTCCGTTGTCACCCACAATTAATGTATTAGGACTTCTATCTAAAAGGATTTCTGTAAAAGAATTTCCTGTAGATAGAAAGTTTTTCCAGCGTACCTTCTTAAAATAAATCACTCGAAATCTTGTGCCTCAATGTATAAAGTCTGTAAAAGATTTTTTAATCTTTCTTTGTCTGCATCTGTTGACACCGTATCTACATATTCTTTTAGCAATGTCATCGTGTCTTCTAAGTTGATATCTTCGCCTATAGCCTCGTCCTCAAACTCAGAAAAGTCTTCAATAATTTTTAACTCTATTGGATTTTGTTGATATAGATTATCTATAAAAGAATCAAATTTAGCAAAGTCTGTTTTCTTAGTAACAATTACCTTTAAACAGCTGCCACTAAAAACATTATAATCACAACTGTCAGAAACGCAAGAGTCTCCACTATCGTCATAGTATAATTTATGGAACATCCTAAACGGGTTATTAACATATTCAAGCTCTGCTTTATGCGTGTCAAATATGGCAAATCCTCTTGGGTCTTCGTAGTCCGACCACGTGATCTCGTAAGGGTTGCCCATGTATGTGATATTACCTCTGCTATGCCTATGATGAAAATGCCCACTAACCACAAGCTCAAAATTATGAAAGCTAGAAGGGTCCATACCATGAGGATTAGGCATGCCAGGAAGCATGTCATAACCTGCGAACTCAAAATGCCCGAAGCAAGTCCTCGCGCGCGTGTTTTTAATCTGTTCCATTGATTGTTCATAGTTTTCCCCGCATATCCAAGGCATCATTAAAACTAGATGCCCATCTAAGTCAACTACCTCAGGTTCCTGGTGTATGATTATGTTATCATACTCTTGTAATAACAAGTTAGGAGAGTTGACATCGTTTGTGTTTTTATAATAAGTGTCGTGATTGCCAGGAATCATATGAATATCAATACCTAAGTCCCTGGCTTTGTCAAAGAAATATTCCTTACAAGACTTTAGTGTATTGTAATTTATATATTTTCGTCTGTCGAACGTGTCTCCCAGATCGAAAATAGTTTTAATGCCATGTTCTTCTAAATAGGGGAAAAAAGTTTTTTCATAAAACTTTCTAAAGTAGGCATCAAACTGTATATTATCGCTTCTTGCACCAAAGTGCAAGTCCGTAATTAGAGCAACCTTCATTAATCAATCTCATATATCGCCGAGTTGGCTCCGTGCTCACTAACTTCACAAGATACACAATAGCATCTACCATTAGTTATATCTTTTACTAATCCATCTGCATACCAAAATGCTTGTTCTGCAAACTTTTCACACCCAACACCTGGTAAGACATTTACTACTGCAAGTCCTTTGTCTTGTAATGACATCAATTCTTTTATTTCTGGATCGTCTTTGTCTACAACAAGAGTATGATCAAAATTATTTTTTAGCCATTCCTTTAAAGGCTTTAACCCACCAAAGTCTACTGCCCAGTTCTTATCATCAAGTGCATGCGTTCCAAACTTAAATTTAAAAGATAGTGCGTAACCATGCAACAAAGAACAATGACTGTGTGTAGCATTGGGTTGTCTGAAGACACAGGAAAGTCCTTCATTGTGTCCGTATGTTTTTGTTGACAAATGTCTATGTTGCATTTATTGCTCCTAAATTTTTATATATGTTGTTTGCTGAGAAATATTCCTCAGAAAGGTGTTGTTTAGTAGTTTCAATTGCCGTTTGTACTTCTTCACTATCAAAGTTTTCAATCAACCATTGTAACTTTTCCTTCATAGGAGTTTTATATTCTACTAAAAAGTTTTTAGCATTCGTTGTCCATTCTGAAGGATATTTAAAAATATCTGGATACATTTCAGTATAACTTAGTCTATCGGGAACCAAAGGTATTCCACCTGCGTGCAATATTTCATAACAGCTTATACCCAATGTTTCCTGTAAGTTTGCTGAGAAAACAACCTTGGACCTTGCCAACAATTTGTGATAAGCATCCTTAGTTAAGTTTTTATCTTGGCATGTAATAAATTCATATTCACTTTCCCAAGACAGTGCATTAAAAATATCTACTTGCTTTTCGGGTGCTAACCTGTGAGGAAAAAGAACAATGTTTTCTTTTTGTTCTGCAGGCTGAATTTGCTCTGAGACATATTCCATAGGCCAACCAGCTCTAGTAACTTTACCACTCGGCATGTATCTAATTCTACCCGTTCTTTCATCTACATCTAATAAGTTTTCAAAGAACATCCTAATGTGAAAGTCTGTAGCAAAGTAATTGAAATCGATTGCCTCAAATAAAGACTTTTCAAAGTTTCTTACCCAACGAGCATCGCCTATAAGTCTGCCTAAAAAGTCTGCGGGGTCATAACTACCAGCATGCCAAAGTGCATGTATTTTAATTGGAACATTTAACAGTTCCGACATATATTTTAGATTAATAATACCTGGATGCCAAGCATCAGCAAAAACAAAATGATCGCCAGGATTAATTTCGTTGTTAGAGAATAATTTAGAAAACTTTTCTACCTGTACAGATTTATATACATTAGTTCCAGAAAAGTTTAAGAATGCACCAGGTGTTGTACATGCCGCAATGTGTTCAGGACCATCAATTACTGTAACTTCAAGTCCCTGTTCTTTTATCATTTTAGGAAAGTGTTCTTTCCACTGAGAAGTATATCTACTCTCTACACTTTCTAAATCAATTAAATAAATCATTTGTTACAATGCCGCCGTTCTCATTATCTTCGTAAACTTCTACTTTAATTCCACGCTTAGGGTAATTAATTTCAATGTAGTCTAACAAGTCCTCTGCTAACATTTCACAAGACTTGTAATCAATATCCATAGCACCTTCTTCAAATAAATTTTCGAGCTCACGTTTAAATAAAATAAATTCAACATCACGGTCATCGTGATGTACTTCTAATGTTACATAGAAATGAAACATGTGGCGATGGGGGTATTGCAAAAACTCTACCCCTTTAAGTTTTTTTGCTGCTGGGTATTTGTGTATACCCTCTTTTTGAAAACTTACTTTAATATGTCTTTTAGCTACAGGCATGAAACCACTCCGGTGTTTGTCTATTAGTCCACACAGCAAACCTAGTTTTGTACTTGTTATAATACTGACGATATGCCGTTACAACATCAGAATGTTTAACGTCGTCTGGCATAGCCTGTGGTACCTCAGTGCCAGGAATATTAGGAATATTCTCAGGCGGTGTGCTTAGTATATGCTCTAATTTAGTCTGTGTCAAGTGCGTTCTGCCATATCTGAATGTGTATTCTTTACACAATTCTAACCAAGCATTATAGAGCTCGTTATAGTTTTCTACAGATTCTCGTACCCACTTTGCCGTTGGATGATTGATGTGCGATGCCTTATATAAAATATCTTCTAGTTCAGCATCTTTCATACGCCAACGCTTAATGCGTCGATTGTTAGCAGTTTTGTCAATATACAACTCACCGTCTAATACACGATGTGCAGTACACATAAGTTGACAATACTCTGTAGGCATCTTAACAGCATGCTTGTCTAAATGATATCTAGCTGCATGCGTAAGATTGTTTGACAGTTTAAAATAATTCATGACATTAAGTTATTAAATAGTTCCTCAAACTCTGAGTTCAAAGTAGTTTCTTCAGAAAAGTTTCCTTTGTGATATGCTCTAGCAATTCTACGTAAAAGTCTACGATCAATGCCTTCCTCATCGTGAATCTTTTTAATAATTTCTCTAACAAGTTCACGCTCTGATTCTGATCTAGTCATAGAGTTAGAGATTTCTACGATAGCGTTTCTAATTTTTTGTGCATCCATTATGTAAATAACTCCTCAAGTGATAGTGGTGCTTCTTCCCTAACAGGAGCAGATTTCATACTGCCACCTAGATAAGGATTGTTGTACCAATAGTTAAACGCATCCGGATCTTTAATATCATATAAATTTCTGTATGCGTGTTCTAGTTTTAACTTACGAGCAAATTTTAACAGTTCGTCAGAATTTGTCAAGATCTTTTCTACGTGTTTGGTAAAATTGTGTATGCTCATTAGAATAAAAGCAGTTCTAATCTTTAACCATGTATTTAAATCGCTGTTTTCTTCTAACCATGTTGTACTGTTGGTGTTCATAATTTTGTGAAAATCTTTAACAGAAACGCCTAAATCAATCACTTTATTGACGTCATCGTACATTTCTAGGTAGTAATTTGAGAATTTTCTATTAAACTTAACTGTGGCCTCATTCATATAATAAAGGCCTGTTTCTACTGCTCTGGAGTGCGTTGTGCTATCATATGATATAACAACGTCCTTATATAAACCGTTTTGTAAAAATATAATATAAGGAAGCAACCTACGTAAAGCACCCACACCTAGAATGTGAATGTGTAGTTTGCCGTTTTCATCTCTAATTGGAACTTGACTAGCAATAAATGCTCGTTGTATATCTTCTAAATTGCCTGTACCCAAGGCAGCAGCACCCATGGCGATACCGCCTAGTTTGTTATGTTTCTCTTGTGGTACTTCTTCAAGAATGTAATTTGCCCACTCCATATAGGTATCATAACAATTACCTTGTAAAATTACAAATGGTTTACATTTACTGTTAAACTTGTCAAAGATCTCAAATTGTCGTTTGATATTTTTTCCCGTATCTCTTGCACATTTCTCATGTGCCTCACGGTTGAAAAACCTCCCTTTAACATCATTCCTATCAGAACGATCACCAACCAATGTAACAGGTATCTCGTCAAAACACATTCCGACATCAGCCCATTGTGCCTGATTCTCATAGACTTTATCTTTTAATTCGGGTGTTATTGTTTTACCTTGAGTTACTACCTGCAAGCCACCGGAGTCTGCATGGATAGACTTAATGTTGTCTTTATAGACTTTGAATCTTTCACCAAAACTTGATTCTGTATAAGCATTATACAGCATTGAAAACTCATGGGAGTTATGATCTTGTACGGTTTGGGAAAGTAGTTCGTTTACAATTCCTACATTAATATCATCACCTGCAATCTTAGGATTGCTAAGTCTCATATAGGAAGTTCCGGATACTACATACTCTAATTTCATGATCTCAATATATCTAATAATAATTTAGTTTCTGCAACGGCATCGTGCAGTGCGTTATGGTTAACACCTGTTTTTTCAAGACGGCGACCAAGAACATTTGCCATAGTCCTCAAGCAGTAAATGTCCCAGAACATCCACGGATATTTATTAGTTGGAGGACGTTGACTGTTCCAACCTGTGGCTGTATATGCTGACTCTAAAATAACAACGTCAAAGTTAGCACCAAATCCCCAAATAGGAATAGACGTGTCGCCATAAAATAAAGCAAATTTATCCAAAGCCTCATCTAATGGCACAGGGTTTTCTTGCCACATCTTTCTGGCTTGAGGTGTCTGCTCTTTCCACCACTCTATTGTATGTGGGTCTACATGTAATCCATAGTCTTTGCAAGATCCTGGATCTACATTAATAAAAAATTCTTCTGTAATTCCGTCTTGTATTGTAAATGCAACAGCACCGATGCTAACAATACATGCGTTAGGTTGTGTACTTAGCGTCTCTAAGTCTACAACAATTTGTCTTTTAGAAACGTCCACTACCCAATTCCTGTAATTCTATATTGTGCATAAATTCATTTTTAAGAGCAGAGTCTGTGCGTAACAAACCTTTTAGAACTGTGGTTTGTGTAGAACTATTAGAAGATCTAATGCCTCTATTTTCACAACAACCATGTCGTGCTCTAATATAAACACCTACTGCTTTAGACTCAGTTAGCCTTTCAATTTCTTTAGCAATCATTTCGGTAAGTTCTTCTTGTAGGTGTCCGCGAGATGCTAAGTGTTGTGCTACTCTCGTATATTTAGATAATCCAATAACCTTTTGTCCAGGCATACAAGCAATGTAACAAACACCTTGAACGGGTTGATGATGGTGAGAACACATGCTTTTAATGTCTGATCTAATTACAATTAATTGTTCGTAATTATCTTCATTAGGAAAGGAAGTAACCGCAGGGGGCTTTTCGTATCTACCACCCATAATTTCTAGTACATACATTTTTGCTAGACGCCTAGCGGTGTCCCTACTGTTAGGATCATTTTCAGTATCAATAACTAGAGACTCTAGAACACCTTGAAACTTTCCTTCTAGTTCGTTAATTAGTTGATCGTGCTCCCAGCTCTCAATATGTTGTGAGATGTTATCACACGCAAAGAAACGAACACCTCTTTTCTTAAGGCGTTCTGCGATTTCCTGACTTACAGGCTTTCTATTTTCCATTATTTAAATTCTCCCACGGAAATACTATCCAATTTGCGTTATTATATAACGTCATTCCCTCAATGTCAAGTGCTATATCTGACCGTTTGTTAAAAATGGTACCGTATTTAGCAAACTTGGTTTGTGATTTCATTTCAGTTATTGTTTTCCCTGTATCTAAAATGTCATCAAATATCAATGTGTCTGGTTCATCATTCCTTAATAAGGTACCCAGATCCCGTTGAGATCCGTCCCTTGTTTGCCATATGAATGGTTCGAATGGCACATTTAGGAAGTGTGAGAGCATTACCCCCGGGACTAATCCTCCTCTTGATACCCCTAAGATTTTGTTTACGGGAAAGTCTAAGTTTTTGCATATTGACTCCATTATTAATTCTAAATCCGACCACTGCACAAATAATTGTTTTTTACTATCATCTATCTGCATCACGTACCTATTTGGTTGCCAAACACATAAGCATGATTACGAGTAGCAACCTTGTATCCTCGTTTCATAGCTTCGACACAAATGTCTGCTACTTCTTCTTGTTCTTCTTTTGTAGCACCCACAGGCATAATCCAAATATCTGGCATAGTCATTTCTGCAAAAGAACAATACTCTTGAACTTGCCGTACATATTCTTCTAGTTCAAACCAACTTTCTTCTGATCCGTTACAAACAAATTTAAGACAACCAGTGCTAACAGTATTAAAAAGGTAAGACATAAAGTTGTCTACATCTACCCTGTCTATTTCGCCTGCGGTATGTAAAGTCTTTGGACTAATAGCCCAATGCCAACGAATGCCCATTTCAGCTAAGAATATGTTTATATAATCTTGTAAATCTTTGCTTAGTTTTTTTGTGCCGTTTGTTTCTACTGTAATGATCTTAGGAACATTTCCTCGAATAAGAAACTCATTAACAATGGCTTTCATTTGCCTTTGTTGTAGCATAGGCTCACCACCAGTAAAGGCAAGCATATTTTCTTGTTTTGTTATAGGATGTGTAAACTTACCGTAAGGTAAAAGTTCTTCTAATTTATTACAAGCTTCTTCTGGGTTTGTATCTTGTGCGAGATGTTTATACTTCATAGACCAAGAATAGGAAGAGTCGCAACCATACTCCCACACAGGAAGGTCTTCTACACGCTTAACATCTATTAAGTCATAATCTTTATAGGGAAGTTTCCATGTGCTTGGATCTGAGGGAGTAGCTTGTCCAAAACCATTACACTCTAAGTTACAACCAAAAAATCTAATCCAAACAGTTGGAGTTCCTGCGAGCTCTGCCTCACCTTGGAACGAATAGAACATTTCTGAATAACGAACTTTCATGATATACCTGTGTTAAATAAAACGAATTATATTATTATTTAGAAGAAATGTCAAGCTCTTCTGTGTTTGAATCTGACCTTTTATCTAAATACTTTGGTCTTCGTTTAATAACCTTTTTCTTGGACTGTTCTTCTTTATGCTTGGCTTCTTCTCTAGCATTGTTGTCCAATTGTTCTTGCATCCACTTTAGATATTCATTTGTTTGCGGGTCGTTGTCACCAACCTCATCCATTAAACTTTGTATATCTATACTCTGAAGATACTTAATCTTTTTGTTAATCATGTCTTTCTCTTTCTGTATTCTGCGCAAGAAAGCATAATAGGTTATTTGTGTGAAGTATGCGAATGGGTTTTTAGATTTTTCTGGATCAAAGTTATCAATATATGTTAAACAGTTTTCAATGCCGTCCAACACCATTTCATCTCTAAAAGTATAATTGATAAAATTAGATTTCATAGATAAGTGATTTGCAATCTTAATAAAGCACTCACCTAAATAGTCCGTTACAGGTGGTTTGTCCCGCCCTTCTTCCTGGGCAGCTAAAACACTCTTCTTATACTCTGATATTTTTTGATAGAACTCTTTGTTGTCAACATAGTGAGCTCTTACGTTTTCTTTCATTTTGGTCTCCATTATAAAAATTTTTCTTGACAAGCGTAACGCTTAGTCGTATAATTCGCTATGTAGCGACAAAAGGATAATACACTTTAGTAATTATTTAATGTACTGTCTTTTTAACATTGTTCATAGCATCAATCATTTTATTTAATGCTTCCTCTTCCTCAGCGGAAACATAATCATCTTCAAATATTCCTTCATCTTCAACAAATGATCCTGTATACTCTACACTCTGTTTGTATACGGTGTCAACCAATTGTTTATATGAACGGTAAAACCTTTCTGATAAGGGATATGTTGTTATAACATTTATATCGTCAAAAGTTACTTGAATAGAATCCGTCATAGTCAAATAAGGTCTAATATGATTTATTTCTCCCAACCCTCTAGGGCCTGGTGCTGGCATTGACAAATACTCCAAAGGATACAAAACTGTAATTCCTTCTTGGGTTCTGTCTGTATAGCCTATAATATTTTGTCCACCTAACAGGCGAACAACTAATATTTGGCTTTCCTCATTTAACATCTATCTTTACCAACTTATAGTTAAACTTTTCTTCATTATATATTTTGATCCTTTCTATCATATGTAGAAGTGTATAATTCTTCTTAGACTTCCAGGATAAGTCGTCTCCTATATCAAACAGATTACAAGAAACTTTATTATCACCCTTTCTCAAACCCCTTCCTATTGACTGTAAGTTCCTAATTCTAGACTTACTAGGAGAAGCAAAAACAATATTATGTAAGTTCCTTATATTTATACCCGTTGAAAATGTGCCGTATGATGCGATGATAATTGCATCTGATTCTTTTTCTGTAATAGAACGAATCTGTTCTCTAGTTTCTGTATCTGTACCACCGAATACAAAAAAGACCTTCCTGCCATCATTTACCTTTTCTTTGATCATCTCATAAAGGACTTTACCATGCTTCTCTACATATTGAAAAAGTACAAGGGTATTTCCTTTTTGTGTTATAGATAAGTTTCTAATAATTACATTACGACTATGATTTGTAACAAGCCAATCCATCTCTTCTTGATAGTTCATTTTTTTAACTAACTGACGATCAGAATCTTTATACTCTAAAATCATTCCTATAATTTTTAAATCGGCAACCTGGTTTTCATCCATAAGTTTTTTAGTGGTTGTAACCTTGTATACAGATCCGAAGATGCCTTCTAAAACCAACTTATGTGTTTTAGTGCCATCCAAAGTTCCAGTAGTTCCTATTCTATAAGGAGTATTAGAGCATTTGTCAAGGATTGTAGTTAATGATTTTGCTTTAAACTGATGTGCTTCGTCGCCATAGACAACATCAAACTTTTCAAACCAGGACTTTGGAAACTTATAGATTGATTGCCAGGTTGAAATTGTGATAGGAAACTCGTTGGACTTTTCTTTGCCACCGTAAATCCTATGACAGTTTTCAGAGACCTTCCAATCAACTGCTGTAGCATAGTCTTGAAAGTCTCCGTACATCTGTTCTACCAACGAAGTGGTTGGTACTATGATTAATTGTTTTCTTCCTAGCTGTTGATGATAACGAACCAGGGAATATATAATGAGAGACTTGCCTGAAGCAGTGGGAGACAATAGGAGACTCCTACCTCTATTAATTGCTTCTGTGATTCCGTCAACTTGATAGTCTCTAACTTCAATATCTTTTCCATTGCTTTGTAGTTTTAACTCCTTTGTAAAGGTTTCAACGTAAGTCTTTGATACGGGATCGCCAATATCTTTGACATCTAAATTTAAATCGTACTCCAGTGTGTTGGCAAACTCTTGCAAATACGGCAAAAGCCCAACATATAATTCTTTTCTGTATATGTTAAATAATCTAGCTTTACCGTCCCACATACGATTACGGTAAAGAGGCATAAAACGAGCACCTGGAACATCAAACGTAAAATAGTCGTTGAGTTCTTGAGCGATACCTGGATCAGTATCGACTAATAAATGTACTTCGTTTTTCTTTGTGACTTTGATCATAACAAACCGTTCGTGAACTTAGTCCACTCTACTGCATTCTTGATATCCCATGTACGACTGTTCAGGGATCTCATGACAGTTTCAACAAATTGGAAACATGTTTTAGCATACTCTAACCTGTCTGCAAGTTTTATAATATCTGCATCGCTATCTAAAAACTCTTGCATTTCATTTTTAAGTGGCTGGTTTCCCAAATACTGATCCCAACCAAGAGCCTCTAACTCTTCTCTACTGAGTTCACCTCTGTAGTATTTCCACTTTGTCCTACGTAAAGCAAGCATCTGAGATTCATACTTACGAACCATAAGTCTATAGTTAGACAAATGATTTAAATATTTAGAATGTAACTCTGCTGTACGAACTGACTCTGAGCCTAAATTAAGCTCATCTATTTTACAATCCTGTTGCCACATATTCTGTATTTCATCAAGTCGCATAATATACTCCTAGGTGCTATATATAAGACATTATACACGAAACGGTAAAGATGTCAACGGTTAAGAATACCGTTTATATTTCTGCACTGATAATGTATTGTCTATACCTAAATGTAGCTAGTCCTTGGAAATACTCTGTATTACCTGAGGATATATCAAAGTCTAACCCACTTAAAGCAATAGGGAAAGCATCTTCAAATATAATTCTAGCGATTGGGTTATTATTAGAGTCCAAAACGAATAATGTGGCATCGCTTTTTTCTCCTAAATTGCCCTGTCTATGTTGCTTAAGATCAGGGAACCTGTAAGCCTGTTTTTGGGCATACTCTTTATACTCATCATGGTCTTCTGGGAAACCCAAACCCCTAAGCCAATTATAGAGTTCAGTATAGTTTAAAAGGTTCTCCTGTATTAGGAACCTAATTTGTAGCTCGCCAAACTGTAACTTATCGCCCGGTTCAGCATAGTCCACTAAGGGTGTTGCTACAATAGGAGTACCCATTGAAACATCCGGTATGTTTGCAGACTGACAAAAGAAAGACACGTTTGGAATATTGTGAACTAAAAACTTAAATCCGTTTGGCCTTAAATAATCTAACTCACTTGGATTGCTAGCTTCAAAACTTGCCTCTGTTATGTTTATCAGTTTGTCTACCACTACCTACCTTGCCCTCTATACTTTTTATATGAACGTTTTTTATGCTTGTTCATATGAGACATTGAGCACTTTACGCTCCTGCCTCTGCCACCTACACCTTGCGAGGTAGCTTTTTTAACGTGGTTAATCACTGCTTTACCACTGTTCCATTGTTTAGCCATAATATTACTCCTTTAACTAACGTTATTTATAAAACAAAAAAAGAGGGGCTAATGCCCCCCTTCAAAAATGTTCCCTAGGGGAATCTTTTTATTTTTATTACATAAGGTTTGTAACCTTAACTGATCTGTAGTATTGGTTTCTATCTGCAGTAAAGTTATCTGCGTCTGTAGAACCATCGGATGCCAATACAAACGGGTTAGCGATCATTCCATATCGAGTTTTGAAACCGATTTTAGGCTGGAATGTGCTAGGATCAATTGCTCTGACCATCTGTAAAGGAACATACGGACAGTAGAAAAGACCTGCGTCATAAGGGCTAGTTCCTTTGTAACCTACAACATAGAACTGGCTAGCAGCGCCTGTGTTTGCAGAATAAGGATCAATGTATACTCTGTAGCGACCGTTTAATACACCAGCGAAAGTGTTACCTGTGTCATCAACGTTTAAGTTAGTTGAAAGTGCTGGAGCGTAGTCAAGTACACCTGCCATTGCCATTGCAGAAGCTACGTCTGCGGAACAGATAATAAAGTTACCTTTTCCTCTACGTGTGTCTTGTGCAATTACGTTAGCGTCTCTTTCGATGTTGAACAATAAGCCCTTGAATCTTTCAACTGACCAACGTCCATTTGCATCAACGTCTAAGTCAAAAGTACCAGGGGTTGCTGTAGAAGCAGAACCTGTTTTAGCTACTTTGTAAATAGTTCTAATAACTTCTCTGTTGATTTCAGCTAAGATCTCTTGAGAGAGGATGTTAGAAAGTTCTGATTCTGCATCAAGACCATGAATAGCTTTAAGGTCCTGTGCAAGTTCAACAGTGTATTCTGCTTTCAGTGCTCTGGACTTAGCTGTAACGGTTGTCTTCTCGATCGAGAAAGCCATTTCGTTAAGTGTTGTAGAGTCACCAAAACCTTCTGCTGTAGAAGTAGAAACACCATTACCTGTTGTGTAAGTACCATCAACAGGGTTGGAGCCGGCATGTGTGCCTGCGCCAGAGAAGTCTGTATCGGCTTCGTTGAACAGGGCTTCTGTGCCTGTCTGAGAAGAGTAGTGAGACTTCATGGCAAAGATTAAGCCTGTAGGTCCAGTCATTGGCTGAACACCACAAACATCATAAGCCATAAGATTAGGCAATGCACGTCTAACTAAGCTGATCAAAATAGGATCATAGTTATCAATGCTTGAACCTGTTTGGTTTGCGTGTGTTGCTTCGAAAAGAGCAGCCTTTTCTTCACGAAGAGCTTTCTCTTGGTTTTCGAGAACAACTGTGGTTACTGCCTTTTTGTAGCTATCTTTGATCTCAGAAAGATCAGGATGAGCTAAAACTGGCTCCCACTTTTTTTGTAGTTCTTCTGTTAGAAACATTTAAATTTCTCCTTGTTTTTACAGTTACTATTATATAACTTATTTATTTATAATAAATTACTTTTTGATTAAAACTTTTGCGACTTAGAAATAGCTGCTGTGTATCTAGACATTACACTATTTTCAACTAAAGCTTCAGCCTCAACAGTATCCTCTAACTTCTCAGAATCAACTGACTGCTCTTTGGGGAAATAATTTTCCTTAACTACAGTAAGTTTCTGTCTGTAAAGCTCTTCGCTACCATAAGAAATATCTTCTACTAACGATGCAAATTTCTCTGCCTCTGTAGAAGCTAAGTCTTCAGCTACTTCAGCGAAAACTCTTTCTTTCTTAAGTTGGTTAGCTTCGTTACTAAGTTCAACGTTGCTCTCGGTTTGCTCGTTTAAACGAGATTCCAATTCGTCGATCTTTTGCTGCATCTCACCAAGAACATCATATTTTTCTTCTGGAAGTTCAATGTAGTGCTCTGTGAACACCTGTTGCATGCTCTTAATAAAGGACTCAGTAACTTCTGTTCTGATTCCACTCTCAAGTGCAAGCTCATTTTCCTTCATCCAGTTCTCAGTAACATAAGAGAGGTATTTGTCGATGCTCTCAACTAATCCTTCTTTAGCTGCTTCAAATTCTGTGTTAAACTGTTCAGTAAGTTCGGCTTCAATAGCTTCGACTTCTGATGTGACACGTGCTGTTAAAACTGCCTCAAAAATGTTTGCGGCCTTAACTTTGAACTCTTCGCTGAGATGTTCTTCGTCTGCGAACAAGGCTTCTAGGTCAGCCTCGAAAAGTGCTTCGGCTTCTTCATCAGTGTCTTCTTCTACAAGTTCTTCAGCTTCGGCTTCAACTTCCTCAACTTCATCTTCTTGCAAAACTTCTTCTTCTGCTTCTGCTTCAACAACTTCGTCTTCAACAATAACTTCTTCTTCTGACTCTTCAACTTCTTCTTGGTGAACGTTACCAGCAGATGTAGACTGAGCTACAACTTTTCTGGGGTCTTCCTTATCGTCGAAGTTAGGTGCCTTACCAGCGCCTTGTCCTGCTGGAAGAGTATTGTCTTTAGAAGACTTAGCAGATGCTGCCTTTCCTACCTCTGATGTTAATCCGCCTTCTGCATTGCCAGTACCACTAAGGTCTTGCATTTCAGGATTTGGATTAGAATCGCCTTGGGTAGGGTTAGTAGCATCACCTTGCTGCTTATCTAAAGGACGGTTTGCGGCGCCCTCCATAAGTTCTCTAATTTTGGATTCTACTCCCATTGTTTTCTCCCTTTTACGGTTGTTTAGTTTACTTCTAAATTATATTTATATTTATTTAAATTTTGGACAATTTATTCAAGAAACTTTCAAAAACTTTTAACTTTGTTGCCTCAAGTTCTCTTGACTGAGCCTTTTTAATGGCTTCCTGTGCTAAATAAGCGTCTTGTTCTTTCCAAACACCATTAACAAAAGCCCACTCTTTATTCTCCATAATACCACGTACAAAGGCGTCTGGTGCTGAGGGGTCAGCTACAATGTCTGCTGCTGTTGCTAACATAAAATCGTCCTGGACTTCGTTAACACCATCCTTGGTCTCTTTAAGAGTACCTAACCCTCTTGAGCTAACACCAAGGTTAGCACCTTCGTCTATAAGTTCCTTGACGATTCTACCCATAGGCGTGTCAAGAATCTTTGCCTTTCCAATAAAATTGTCTCCGTCCTCTTTTAGACCGACAATCATATGTGAAACTCTATCTAAATTAATTGTAGGACCATCAGGGTGACCAAGTTCGCCGTAGGCACGTTTTTTATCGATGTTCTCTTTAGTGTAACGTGCAACCTCTTTCTCCATGATCTCTCTAGGATACATACGTCCATTTCTGTTTGTAATGTTAGACTGTAAGAAAGGCCCTTCAATAAAGTAAGACTTCTTACCTGTCTCTTCATTTAACTCAGAAAGGTATTTAATTTCTTCTGTTACTTCTGTAATAAGTTTCATGTTATCCTAAACTCCCTAAAGCACCTTGATGCTGTTGTGATCCATAACCTGCGGATTTGTTAAGTTCGAGAATGAGAACTGCATCACCATTAGAAATATTAATGTCAATGTCTGATGTGTTTTCTGTGTTCTCAACGAAACCATACCAATCGGTAAACCCTACACCGTGCAAGTGTGCAATAGTTGTGCCGTTTCTAGCAATTGTAATTGCAGAGTTTTTATCGCAGTACCAGTGTATCTTTGTAATGTTTACTTCTGGTGTGCCTACCGTTTCGGATGCCTTTTTGATATCAACATCCAAGTCGATTGTCCCTGTGTCCCCGCCAGTTCCGCTGACTCTGACGACGGCTTGGACTTGTGTCAACTTTAAATTAGAACTAGCGAATGCCATCTATGTGTCTCCCGGTTATTAATTACTTCTTCTTATGATTACCGTGAGAGCCTTCTTCCAAAACTTCTACATCTGGATCGTCTATCTCTACGGTTTCTACTCCATGCTCAAACATTACTTTGTACCAAGAAACATGCCCCAAGTCATCTGGTTGTGCATGTTCCCCTAAAATAGGTGTACCCTCTTTCCACTCTTTGTGGAAAATTTTGCTTGCGCACATGTGTTGATCGCCTGGCAAAGAACCTTTCTCTACGCCATCAACAGGTGCCTCAGCGATGTCATCTACTTCAACACCATTTCTAAAATCTTTAAACGTCTTCATCGTCGTCTCCTGTTTGTTGGTCTAGATCCACAGTTTCAGGTTCTGCGGCTGGGTCCACTTCATGTATGTGTTCCTCGCCGTCTGCCAAACCCATTGCTTGCAAATCTGGATTTTTAAATACGGATGAAGCTAATTCTGCCTTAAAATCATTGATAGCATTATTAGCTCTATCCTGCATAATTGAATTAAACTTGTCCTGGACCTCACTAGCTTTTCCACTAGCAATGCTGTCCATCATATCTTTAATCGCCTGTTGTTGGTCCATTATCTTCTCCTTCTTGATCTGGATTAAGAGGCTGTTCTAACATCATCTCTCTTTCCATTTCTTCAATCTCTTCATCTGTTAGCATTAAAATATTTTTTTGTACATACTTTTTGCTGTACAATGTGCCTATATAACTAGACACCCCGTTTAAAACTTCTACCCTGCTTCTTAAAATTTCTTGATTTTTTGACTCTGTATAATAAGCGTCAGAAGCAAATTCGTATATAATGTCATCTCTGATAGATTTCCAATCTTCTTCTGTAATTACTTTCTTTAAAACTAATTGTGTCTTAAGCAAGTCATCAAAGATGATAGCAAATTTATTTCTTAACTTAGCAACGAACTTTGTAAATTTTAATTCGTCTCTATTAATTTCTGCAGCTCTGCCAAAGTTTAAACCTGCTTGCTGCTGTAGGCGAGAAACCGGAACATTTAAAGACTGATACAATTTCTTTTGAAAGTATTCAACGTCCTCAATCTGCCCCAAGTTTTGTCCGGCGGGGAGTGTGTCTATATTTGTGCCGTTGCTACCTTCTCTACGTGGAAGCCAAAAATCTTCCAACATAGACATAAACTTCTTATCGTCTCTAATCTCGCCAGTGGATGCATCGTATACTAACTTATTACGATAACGATCCATAATGTCTTTTAGATATTGTTCTGCCTTTTGCGCTGGCAAGTTACCAACATCTACATAAAATATCCTTCGTTCTGGCGCCCTTGTAATACGATAAATTACAACAGCGTTTTCCATCATTCTAAGTTGATTAGCGGGCCTTATTGCCTTATGTAAGTAAGATAAAGCAATTCCTTTATCTTGATCTACTAATCCACTTGGCGCGTATGTTATCGCGTCTTTAGTAATCTTTAAGGCCTGATCGTTAGCTGTGGCCTTATATTGTCCTGGCTTATTAGCAATGCCTTTGTCATTAAAAATAAAGAACTCTTCTACACTCTTAACAAACTGTATACCATCTGCGTTCTTTTCTTTTTTAACTTCTCGGACCTTTGTAATTTTTCTAGGGTCAATATATCTAATGTCCCTAATACCTTGCCGAGGCTTTTCCATGTCGATAACTTTGTGGAAGTACATTCTTCCATCAATGTACCAACGTCTAAAGTAATCCTGTGCTCTATTTTTAAAATCTAAAATATCTGTTATATTTTCAAACTCTGCTAGAATTTGTTTTTTAACAGAAGCACTTAATTGTACCTTATCCAAATTTAAAGTAATTGGATCTTCATCTTCTAAATTACTTAGACTATCATTGACAATATCCTCAATGGCAGCATCCACGTCAGCCATTAAGGATATGTCTCTATACCTTTTAATAAGCTCGGCTTCATTATTAGCAACCCCTTCTATATCTAGATAGGTGCCGTAATAGCCACCGGCTCTAATGCTCTCTACTGAGCCCTCGTCGGAAGGAGCCACAAAGGATTTCTCACTTTGTGGCATCTTCTCTCGAGTTATGTTAAACCCAAAAATCTTCATATTATATTAAACTCTTACGGTCGCCTTAAACGACGTCGTAATTCTGGTACTGGAATGTAACTGTAAACTCTTCGATAATATCGTTCTGTGCATACTGGAGTGCAATTTCTGACATTTGAATCGGAAATGCACTTCTTAATGTATATGTGCCGCCTGGCAATACATCGTCGTTACGGTCCAAGTGCTGAACTACGATATCGGCTTGGTAATCTGATGGATTTAGAGTACCTTCGTTATCTTCTTTGCCGTTCATCCCTTCCATCCAGAGTTCGAAAGCTTGTCTTAAAGACTGGCTTGTGTCGTTTACAATAGTAATTGTCCACGGATCGAAAATTCTTTCGCCTGCCAATTTTACTTCACGACCTCTGTACTGTATAATAGCTGGGTTAACAGTTGAAGCAGGAAGTGCTGCACCTGTAACCAATAAGCTATATGACGGATCAACGCCTGGAACATAACTAGGGAAGCCTAATAACACCCTAAACTGATTAGGACGTGCTCCACCTGCGCCAAGTCGGGCTTTAAATTCTGAAATATTCATTAATGTCTCCTATTTACTTTTTATTTATAACCCTTAAGCGCCAACTTCCTCAAAAGAAACTCCTGTTCTTGTTGCGATGAAGTTAAGTTGAATAAAGTTAATAGACTTCGCAGGCTTCAAGTAAATGTCTGCAACAAACTCTTGTCTGTCAATTACTTCTTGAGTATTGTTGTTTTCATTACATACCACTTTAAAGTCATATAAACCTTTTCTGCCTTGAACGTCTCTCAAGAAAGGCTCTACTAAGCTAGTGAACTGTGCTCTTGTGAAAGCATCGTTAAATTCAAATAGCTGGAACTTAGCTGCTGTAGCTATTGCTTTTTCTAATACAATAAACAATCTTCTAACGTTGATTCTGTCGAAAGCGGAAGGCTTGTCTAACATAGTTCTGTCACCAAATAACAGGATGCCAGAGCCAGGGAAACCAACAATCGGGTTAACGCCTGCTTTGTAAATTGTATCTCTGTCTGTTTTCTTAGGTGAGTAAGCTAGTTTAACAGCATTCTTAATTTGACCTCTGTTGTAACCTGCTGGCGAATACCAAGGATCTGCTACTGTGTCAGTAATAACACAAAGTCCTGCGGTGTCACCGTTACAAGGAACAGTTCTATAAATGTCGTTGTATCTGTCGTACATTACTTTCCATCCACTGTCCATAACGGAGTAAGATGTTGTAGTGTAAGAATTTCTATCAGAAACAATGTCTGCTGCCTCTGAACCTGCGTTGTTTACTACGCTAGATCTCTGAGGTGAAACAAATGTTAAACAGTCTTTTCTTACTGTAGAAACATTGTCCTGAATCCACTTACCTACTGTAATGCTATGTCCTGCGGCCATGATCAAGGAAACGTCTACCTGCTCATCATTAGCAAATAGTTCGTAACCATTCTGAAGATCTCCGTCGCTAGGAGCTGCATCTGCGCCTGCTTGTAAAGAAGCATCTGCTACAGATGGTGCAATGTCCGTATCGTCCAAGACCTGGAACGTTGTTCCTGCCATGGTAGAACCCCAGTTAGATGCAGAAGCATCTTTCTTGGCTGGGTGATCCATCCAGTGAATCCACTCACTTTCACGATTAAGAACATTTTTATAATAGTTAGTTTCGCCCACAGAGTTTGTAGCGTCTACTGCTTTAGACAATCCTGCAAATTTTTCTAGGATTGTGCCTGCGACTCCTGTAATAGCTCCGTCTTCGTCAATGACGATAACGTGCATCTCATCTTGAGAACCGCCTGCTGCTGTAGCAGAAGCTGTGGTACCTGGAGTGTAATCGAAGTTACCTGCATAAGTCCACGTGCTAAAAGTTGCGCTGTCTGCGAAGGATACCTTAATGCTATTGCCTAAGGTTCCTGGGAATTTTGCTGCCCACATACCAACAGAATTATTTCCGCCGGCGTGGTTAAAAGCGTAATCATCAGCGTTCGATACAAGTACGCCTGCTCCAGATGCTGTAGCATTTAAAGCAGTGCTTCCAACTTTACGCACAACCTGAAGGTTGTTGCCATAAGCAAGGAAAGAAGCAGCTGTAAACCATACATCTGCTACGTCATTGTCAGGAACACCAAAGTATTTTCTTAAATTATTTTCTGAATCTATAGTGCGAATCTCGCCAACTGGACCCCACTTGAAATAACCACAGATGCCGCCAGATGTGGTAGCGACCGCAGGTACTACAGTAGTTAAATCCTTTTCTGTAACGAGTACGCCTGGTGATAGCTGAAAAGCCATGTTTTTCTCCTCGGTTTATTATGAATGACACAAGTTTTGTTTCATTCAATTATTTATAAAAATTAAAATTTAAGTCCTAATTCCTGTACTTTTTTTGCGTATTCTTCGTCCAACAACCAGTAGTCTCCGCCAATAACTTCTCCTTCTGGCTCATCATTTGACTTACGCATAACAAATGGCGTAAGATTTTGCTGAATACTTTTCATTTGCTGGTTATATAATCCCTCTCTAGTGTTTACATCTGTTAATTCCTTAAAAAAAGGATTAGCAGATAACCAACCAAATAATACCATACACATTACACAATCATCGTGATATCCTTCATCTGCCTGATAAGTATTACCTTTTTCAACAAACGTTGACATCTCATGTATAATGTCTGCGTCAAAACATAGAAGTTTTTGCTCTTCCATTAAAGATTTAAAAGCAAAACACCCCTGTCTCTTTACTTGTTTAGAAGTAGTTACTCCTAATTTAGTAGTTCTTCCAAAACCAGGAGACACAAACTGTCGTCCTTTCTCGGTTACTGTACTAAAAATATTATCGTATTCTATTTCCTCATGTAATATTTGTACGACTTGTTGGCCTATGTCGTTTGTTTCTACTAAGACATAAGCATTATTATAATCTTTTCCCACCTTAGATACCACTTCTGGGTATAACATAGGTGCGATCTTGTTATCTCTATACTTTGCTACAACCTTATAGGGCATTTCTGTTATATCAAAAACAACAAAGGCGGAATAATCTCCACCTATACCCCTAGCAGTGTCTACCGTTATAGCATAGAACCTATTTTCTTTAGGCTCTTCATATATATCCAAACCATTATTTTGAAAAACAGGATCAATTGAACTTAAATTAGCAATAGTTCTAGCATTAATAAGTGTATTAGATGACCCTAAAAATTCACATAAAACCTCTTGGTTGAATTTTAGCTCGCCAAGAAGTTTAAATTGTTCTTCTGCCCACTTCTCGTCTCTTCCTGGAATCTCGCTATAGTGAATAAAATGATTTACAAACCCATTAGCATTCTTTTCTGATTCGTTCCAAAACTTCCAGAAGTGGTTGTAACCCAATGGAGTAGATGTGAGAAGAATTTTTGTTGTCTCACCAGCAGAAATAGTAGGATAAACAGAAGCAAAAAACTCGTCTGCAACATTGTTTGGAATAATTGCCGCCTCATCAATGTATAGCCAGTTTACAGATTTACCTCGAATACCTGAGGTTGTTGTTGCTGCTGTAAAAACTTTACAATTATTTTCTAACTCAACGTCACCCTTGTTCCATGTCTTTACACCTTGCTGCATCCATATTGGTAAATTCTCATACATAATTTGGTAACGAGATAATACTTCTCTAGCAGCCGCCGTCTTGTTACCCATTATAGCGACTGTTTTATCTTCCTGAAATATTGTGTACCATAAAATACAAGCTGCAGCTGTAACCGTTTTACCTTGCTGTCTGCCCTCCATTAAGATAACTTTACGATTTTTTAGAATAATATCTACTTTTGTTTTTTGACAATCGTATAATTTAAAGAGTTGTAACCCTCTATCCAATGTGATAATTTGACAGAAGTTTTCTATAAAGTAGATTGGATCTTCTTTACACTTAACATATTCTTGTAATTGTTCTTTGGTGAATTGATGTTGGTAACCGACGGCCTTTAGATTGGGATTGCCGTGGTAAGAGGTTTGATCTTCCATACTTTATTTACCCCTCAATAACTTTCGGATCTTTTTCTTCTCTACCAAGTGCCTTTAAAAGATCTTTTGTGCTTCCAACAAATAGATTATTATTTGTTACCTTTGAAGACTTTCCTGTCTCACCTTTAACTCTTTTTGCTTTGTCCTGCACGTCTAACATACCCTGTGCATTGTCTTGTAGAGTTTTAATTAACTGTCCTGCAACCTCATAAGCCCTAGGGTGATCACTATTTTTTGCGATATTAAGGATGCCCTGTATTGCCTCTTCACTATAAGTAGCTGTTCTTTTTAAAATATCTCTGGCTTCTTGAAAATCTGATTCTAACTGCTTATCATGCGTTTCAGCAGGAACAGGCAAATCCTTTTCTTCCCTAACTTTAGTTAATGTCTTATCTAAAGCAGCCGTAGGACTTGTTTTAAATTTTTTATCTAATTTCTCAAATGGATTTTCAGCCGACATCTTCACCCTCAAAACTTTCCAATATGTTGGTTATGTAATCATAATCATCTGCTGGAGTTAACTCTTTATTTATAGTTCCATCAGAACCTATAGCACCAGAAACTTTTACTTGCTTTAAGGCATCTAAGTTTATATCTGTATAAAGCCTTGCAATAGACTCTTTAATAACGGTTGCTGATCCTACATAGCCAAAGAAATTAATTCTCATATTAAAATTTAAAGTCCAAATAATACTCTGTCTTTGAGAGAAATCTCCTTCATATTGGTCCTCATAATCTACGCTGTCTAATGTGATTTTAATGTCTCTTTTAATACCTAGTTCAGGAAGTTCATTAACTGTAACATTGAAATCTGGATTAAAGTATGGGAAAATTTGCTCTACAATTTGTAAAGCATCTTCTTGATTTTTAGCAAACACATATAAAGACAGCTGCATATTATATGGAGTAGAAACAAAAGACTGTCTAACTGTATTAGTGTCGTCTCCGGCACCAACTGCTCTATTTTTTTGTATGGGTGATATCTTTCTAGAAGGATCATATGTTAAAGAAGTTATTTCAAAACCCATTCTAGGAAGAATTAATTGAACATCTCTGAACTGTTCATCAGGCACAGCTCTAATTCTAGATAAAAACTTTTGTTTTGTTGAGTATGCCAAAGGAACCCTTAGCGACTGATTAACTACACCATCACTATCCTTCCTTTCAATGTTTATATTATTAAAGATGGTACCAAAAGCTATAATAGCCTTTTTTATGTGTTGGTTGTAAAATGTTTTATTCTTAAACATCTAATAGCTCTCCAAACGGATTTCTTTCAGAGAAATCTAATATACCCTCAACGGAATTTAGATTTGCGAAATCCTCATTATCTGTATTGGCATTAGTTTTTTGTGATGAGTATTCTTCTAATATCATTGTACTAGCATCTTCCAAAGTAAACAGTCCGCCGTCCTCAAGTAAGAATTGATATCGTAACATATCTAGACTGTTTGTCTCCATGATATCATCTGCATCTGTTCCAGTATCGAGAACCTCTGAACTGTATACAAACAATTCACATTGCAATTTAAATACATATAGCTTGCCTGCCTGATAAAAAGGGTCCGCAAACTCCACGTACTTAATTTCAAATATAGAATTTGTCTTTGGAAAATATAAAAGATCTCCTTCGACAGGACGAGAATCTAACTGAAATTCTCCCTCTGTAGAGTGAACCATTTCTTCCCATCTACGTCTTGCCAATATAAAGGTAGCTTGATCTCTTATCTCTATACCAAACTTACTAAACAGCTCTCCTTCTCCCTCGAAGCCGTTTACATTTTCCAAATACATTTCTAAAGGATATGCCTGTGTAAATTGAGATAACTGATCTTCATCAAAGATAGTATCTTCATTTACAAGCGTTCTAGGCATGTAATAGATGTCGTGTCCGTATATTTTTAAGGACTCTATGATTAGGTCTTCAATAAGACGTTGTTCAGAGGTAACTCCAATTGCATCGCCTGATTGAAAATAAAAATTTGTAGGCATCTTATCCTACCATAAACGTTGGAGGCAATTCATATCTCTTTTGCATTTCATCTTCTATAATATTTATTTCCTGCACTGCTTCTTGAAATATTTGATCTCCGTTGAGTGTAACTCCTCCTGGTAATTGTATCCCCCCAAACTTTTTCATATTTTCGCCCCACTGTCTTTTAATGAGAGCGGTGGCATATTTTTTAAGGAACATGTCATCATATACTTCGGCATAATCTGCAGGGTCTAAAATTGCGTATGCCTCAGCAACAACATAGTCACCAGGGTTGAATGTTTTATCCCAATCTGTATCTATATAAAGTTTATTAGTTTTTCTATTCCATCTAATCTGTCTAGATGATACTAATAATTGTTCTAATGTTGTTAAGTGAGATTGCACTATTGTATAATATTGCATATCCGCACCCATTAGATTATATAGATCATTTTGTCTAAACTGATACATAATATCAAAGAGGTTGCCGTCTCTTGTGTTAGCTGTGGCTGCACCTCCAAAATTAAACAGCCTCACAATACCTGTAATGCCATTGGAAATTGGGATCCAACCCTTTTCAATATCTCCCTCTTCATAATGAGACCCCGAAGATAAAGTAGCAACGTATCCAGATTCTGAGCCTTGAATTTGCTCACCTGCTTGAAATGTTCCAGAAACTTTTTCTACAGTTATTTCAGAACCACTTGCGGCATGTATAACAGTTGTTGCACCAGATGTATTCCCTGTAACTTTCTCTCCTTTGTTAAAGTTACTTGCCACAGGAGCCTGTAAATTTAATTTGCTTCCTGTTATCTCGTGCTGAACATAAGTTCTTTCTGTACCATCGAAATGATACTCTTGCCAATACTGCAAGGCATCGTCAATCCTATCATTGATTTGATCTTCATCAACATTGATCTCTATAACAGGAAACCCTAGCCTCCTGAGACAGTAATCAATAAGTTCTTGCCTTGTAGATAATGCCATTAACTTAATGCTCCTAAATCTTCTGTTTTTTCTTGTCCTCCGGGAGTTACTTTATTATCAAAGTTAGCGACTAAACTAACTCCAAAAGCATCCGTTCCGCTAGACAAAGAGCCTAGATCTCCTGTTGGAAATACAAGACTCGGATCTGATACAGAATAATTGCTAACTTGCACAATGTTACCATTTGAGTCTTTAACAAATATTGCTTTATCAGAGAGATTGATAGCCATTTCCCCCACTGCTAGATCACTAGCAGTAGGAGAGGATGAAGCTGTCTCACTTCTTTTAGGTTTTATGACGACATTATTCATATATTTAACCTATTAGTTTAATAATGTACCACTAGAATCATATATGTTGATTCTAAATCTGCTATTAGCTGCTGCTGCTGTCATCAAAACAGTATCTGAATCACTAAAGGACTCACCGCTTGTCTGAACATTAGCACCTGCTAACATGGCAAACTCTACTGTACCTGCACCAATTGTTGCAGTTAATGAAGCATTAGCACTTCCATCTATACTAACTGAACCAGATAAATCTCCGCCTAAGCTAAGAGTTCTAGCTGTTGTCCAGGCTGCTGCAGATGTTGCTGTAGCTGCATTTCCTGAGGTATCTTGGTCACCGGCTGTGTTAACTCCAGGCAAGTTGATATTAGCAGTACCATCAAATGATACTCCACCAATAGTTCTTGCAGTTTCTAAAGCAGTTGCTGTGGCAGCATTTCCTGAGGTATCTTGGTTACCGGCTGCGTTAACACCTGGTAAGTTGATGTTAGCAGTACCATCAAAACTAACTCCACCAATAGTTCTGGCAGTTGCTAGTGCTGTTGCTGTGTCGGCATTACCTGTAACATCACCGGTTACGTCACCTGTTAAGTTTGCTTCAACTGTTCCAGCTACAAATGTCTCTGAACCAATCGTCCACTTATCATTTGTTTCGTCCCACAAGAATGTTTTGGCAGTTGAACCGCCTCTGCTGATGCTAAGTCCAGCATCTTCTGTGGGTGAACCAGATGTAAAGTTACTGTTTAAAACAATAGTATTGTCTGCTAAATTAATAGTCTCAGAGTTAACTGTAGTGGTTGTACCGCCTACTGTTAGGTTACCTGTAATGTTGATGTCGTCATTAACAGTTACATTACCTGTACCGTTACCACTTAATACTAGGTTAGTATCAGTAGATTTGGTTGTAATCTGATCAACTTTAATGTTGTTAGCAAATGTAATATCGTTTCCTGCACTGTTTGTAATGTTTTGTCCATCTTCAATTTGAAGTGTACCTTTAATTTGAACAGTACCTGAACCTGTAGGATCAAGTTCAATATCACCAGATCCGCTAGTTTGTACAGCAACGTTTTGGTTGGAGTCTGCAGAAATTGTAATAGTACCTGAGTTATCGGATACAACCTGTTGTCCGTTAACATATAACGAACCAGGACCTACATAAATATCCCTCCATTGCTTTGTAGATGAACCCAAGTCGTAAGTAACATCTGCACTAGGCACAATACTTCCGTCTAAGGTTGTTAATAAAGATTTTACTCTAGCATCTGTGTAGTAGACGTTTGTTGAACCTTCTGATAAATCATCGGTGTCAAACGCCGACATATTAACTGCAATATCATCAGCATTAACAGTAATACCTGTTCCTGCTCCAATATTAAGTGTAACTTCTCCGGTTGTACCGCCTCCGGTTAAACCAGAGCCCGCAGCTACACTTTCAATATCACCTGCATCATTAGTAAAACTAATAACACCTGTGCTGCTATCATATGTTAAGTCTCCACTTACACTAATTGCTGATCTTGCTCTTGCTGTTGTATGGTAAAGATTACTAGAACCCTCAGAGAGATTATCTGTATCAATACCACTAGCGCCTGTCAGGTTAGAACCGTCTGCTAATGCTATCTCAAATCCCCCTTGGGTACTGCCATCATGAACTACTAAAGTATCTTTAGAAGTGTTGACGGTTACTTCACCTTCAGAGCCTGTAAACGACGCGTGTTCTGTTGTTGTACCACGTCTTAATTGTAATATTGTTGGCATTGTCTATTCTCCTAGTATGTTCCACCGTCAAGTGCATCAACCTGGGCCCCGGGTATTGTAGCGTTGCTAGGCAGATTATCTAAATCTGCTCTCAATATCTCGTGTCCCCCCTGTGTGCTACCGTCATGTAGTACCAAAGTATTTTTAGTGGTATTTACAGTAACTTCAGCCTGCGACCCTGTAAAGGAGGCATGTTGTGTTGTAGTACCACGTCTTAATTTTACTCTCGCTGCCATTAGGTTAACCCTCCGTAATCTACTGAGTTATAACCAATAACAGAATCTGTGATCGATCCATAATCTAAATCTGCTGTTTGAGTACAGCGAACAATTGCAGTTCCTGCGGATGTGGTTGTGTCGACGGTAAAGTTTCCGAATGTAGTATCCAAGAAAGATATGGTACTAACATCTGCTGATGTACTTCCGTCATTGACTGCTAACCCACCCCCAATAGCTTTTATATTATCGCTAGAATCTCTAACATACAGCTTTTTATCGGCTGTGTTAATAGCAAATTCGCCGACCTCTAGATCACTTGTAGTCGGAATCGAGCTTGCTGTCTCCGATCTCTTGGGCTTGATTACTATCGCCATTTAAATTCTCCTGTGTTTCTAAATATTGTGCTAACTGTAATTTTAATGACTCAATTTTTTTATCTGCCTGCTCTAATTCTCTGCTAAGTATAGCATTAGTATTTTCATAATGTTTTACTCTAGCTTCGTCTACAACAATCTCTGTTGGCTTTCCTTCAACCTTTGCCAAAAGATTTTTATTATCTTCTTTTAAACGCTCAACTTTTTCTAAAAGTTTCGCATTTTTTTCTTCCAAAACCCTTGTTGTATCTAGAAGACCTTCAATCTCATCTGAACCTTTTTTAGTAGAAACCTCTGTTTGTTCTTCAAAACTATTTCTAAGTTCAACAATGTAATTGTTAGCCTTTTCAAGTTCTACGCTTGCCTGTTTATACTTTGCCTCATGTAAAACAGATTCCATTGTTTTATCAGTTAACGCCTTTGATAAACTTTTAATATATTCATTAATTAAGGCATCATTTGTATTTTGTGCTTCCATTTTCACTCCAAAATGTAGGGGGGCTAAACCCCCCTTGTTAATTTAAATTAATAAGAACCACCATCTAAAGTAGATGCCCACTCAGGTGTTCCGTTATTAGAAACCAAGAACTGTCCATTGGCACCGGCTGCTGTAACTTGTAAAGCGCCTGTACCGTTACCGTATACGATACCGTTAGATGTAAACGAAGTAGCTCCTGTACCACCGTCTGCAACACCAATTGCTGCTGACAACCCAGAAACTGTACCGCCTGATAATGAACCAGTAACATTACCGGTTACATCACCTGTCAAGTCACCAGTAACATCACCCTCAATGTTTGCTACCATTGTAGCTACAGAGTAACCTGTTGCTGATGTGTCTACAGTTGTTGTAGGTGCAGATTGTGTGTCTTTAAACAGCTTCCACTTACCATCGTTAGCGTCTCTGAATAAACCTGCATAAAGGTCTTGAGAGCCTGAGGTGTCATATAAACCGAAGAAACCAATGTCTACTGCATCTGAGCTATTGTTGCCAGAAGCTAATTGGAACAAAGGATCGCTAACTGTTAAGTTTGTGGTGTCAACCTGTGTAGTAGTACCAGCTACTGTTAAGTTACCAGAAACTGTTAAGTTACCACCAATTGTTGGGTTAGTAACAAGACCAATTGCTACTTGGTTACCAGAAACAGTAACATCTGTTTCGTTAGATGTTCCTGCAAAAGTAAGAGTTTCACCACCGTTAACTGTATCAGTGTTTGAACCATCTGAAATATCAAATGATGTAGCAATTGCTGCTGTACTTGCTGATGTAATTCTACCTTGTGCGTCAACTGTAATAACAGGAATCGCTGTTGTAGAACCATAAGAAGTAGCAGTAACACCGGTAGCCGGCATGCTAATTTGTCCTGCCGACTTGCTAAGTGTAGAGTCTACTGAAATAGCACCTTGTGCTCTTGCATCTGTAAAGTAAAGGTTAGAAGAACCTTCGCCTAAATCATCGGTATCAAATGCTGACATATCAACGTTAAGTGTAACGTCTCCTGATGTGCCACCACCTGTTAAACCTGTACCTGCTACAACACTCTCAATGTCACCAGCGTCGTTTGTGAAGCTAATAACACCTGTTGAGGAGTCGTAACTTAAATCACCACCAACACTGATTGCACTTCTTGCTCTTGCATCTGTAAAGTAAAGGTTGGTTGAACCCTCACTAATGTCATCTGTGTCGTGGTTGCTTACATCACTAACCGTACCAGTTACATCACCGGTTAAGTCAGCAGTAATTGTGCCTGCTGTAAAGTTGCCTGAGGAATCCCTCTTAACAATAGCAGAGGCTGTGTTGGAGTTTGTAGCTCCATCAACAAGATCAGTGTAGTATTTACCACCTACTTTCTGAATAACCGCTGAGCCGTTTGAGTCCAAGGACTCAATGTACATAATAGCACTTGCACCGTCATTGGATGCATCTTGGCTATACGCTAATTCGGCTTCGGCTAAGTCACTTGTAGTAGGTGCGGCTACACCACTAGATCTTTTAATCTGAATAACTGTTGCCATTTATTTTTCTCCTAATTAAAAATTTTTATTTTAGCTAAAATAATATAATATAATTTAGTAAGTACCGCCATCCAATCTTGTTACCGTTGTTGCCAACTCACTAGCGGGTGCTGCCTCCCAGTTTCCTGTTGCTGCGTCATAAACCAATGTATAACCATCTTCTGCCCCAGCTGTATCTACACCATTTAAATTATCTAAGGTTGTAGCTGTGGTAACTTTAGACTTTGTTGTAACATTAGAAACTGTTCCACTTCTATTCGTTAAAGGTACTGTTACCTTAAATGTTGCCATTATCGTGTTACCTCCGGAGTTATGGTTATAATACCCTCTAAAACTCTAACCGTTTCACTATTTCCTTCAATCTCTATATCATACACATATCTTCCAGCCTTCAATTCGGAAGTTTGTGTAGCAGTTAATGAAATGGTTATTTCGCCTTCTAAATCTACTTTAGAGGTTGTAAAACTTGTATAAGTATTAGAGTAATAGCTTTTTCTAAGTTGAGCGCGTACTGTATAATTAGATAGATCTTTACCAGATCCATCGTCATTAGTTAGTCCTATTGTGAAATCGAAGGTAGTACCCTGATCTATAACAATGTTTTTTACGGTAGCCATCAACTTTTCCTATTACTTTTGTTATTTATAAGAAATTTTGATTACAATGAACACCATTTTAACATTAAAATACGGAAACAAATACACGTCGAATGACGTTAATTCTATTTATGAAAAAACAAGACCCCACAATTTTGTCTGTGTCACAGATAATCCTGAGGGTCTAGATCCAAATATACAAGTTATTCCTATAACTTGGGAAATAGAAGGACATTGGGAAAAGGTTAAGTTAATGCGTTATAATAATCTAGGCTCTGTATTGTACCTAGATTTAGATATTCGTATACAAAAAAATGTAGATAATTTTTTTAAAATGCTTGACAAAACCCCTATGATTTGTTATACTTATTGGAAACCTAATGATCTAGCGTTCATCAAATCTAAAGACTGGTCTTATAATTATTTAAGTAACTATAACTCTAGTGTCATGATGTGGCAAGATGCTACTCACATATATAATTATTGGAAGGAAAACTCCGACTATTATATGGTAAAATATGCAGGAGATGATAGATTTCTATTTCATGAGGGATTTACTTTTGAACACTTCCCAGAAGGAGAAGTATATTCCTTTTGGTTTGACGGCGGAAAGATAAAACCAAAGGCAACAATTGCTTTATTAAATGGACAAGAAAGTATAGAGGAAAATATAGCAAAGCATTATGATGAACTTTATTTGCATCAAATGGGGTGATAAATATTCTCCTGAATATGTAAACAACCTCAAAAACATGGTCGAAAAAAACTTTACACGGCCGTGTACATTCACCTGTTTCACAGACGATCCTGCAGGATTAGAATGTGAATATCTACCTATTCCAGATGTACAACCATTGCATCCTAAATACTGGTTTGGTAAAGATAACTATTGTTGGGATAGAGCTAAATTCTTTGTGTTTAATGCACACAATATTTTAGGTTATAAAGGCAAGTATTGCTATTTTGATTTAGATGTAATAATTCAAAACAATATAAACGACTTAGAAATATTGGCAAAAAAACCAAGACTTGTACATTCCAAATGGCAACCAGACGGACAACAACACGATAGATTTTTTATAGACATTCGTGGCACATATTATAATACAAGTATGATGTGCTGGGAATACAATCAATGTGAGCAAATATATTACGATGTTTTAGAGCATCAAGATGTTGTGTTCAAAACATTTTTTAAAGGATCAGATAACTACCATTATTGGAGACAGCGTAATTTCTGGGGCAACATTCCTTTTGATTGGGTATACTCTTATAACAGAGGAGCTCATTGGAAAGAGGATAACGACAAGTATAAATATAGAAAAGAATACAAAGTTTGTATTTTTAACACAGATTTAACACCCGATCCTGCAGCTAAGGATCAAATTAAGATTAGTGATTTACAAGATGAGAAACTTTTGAGGCATTGGCATGGAGCTAACTTTAATAGCAAATCTACTTGATACCAAGTATACCCAAGTCCAAGTAAATAATTTTTACACTCAAGCAAAAAACTTGATAAAGGATCCTTTTGAGTTTGTTGTCTTTACTACACAAGAAGAACTAGATGAAATGGTAGAGACAAACAAAATCAAAGGGTATGCCATGCCCTTTAAAATACATGTACCGAAATATGGACATGAATGGTTAGAGATAGATTTAATAAAACATACACCAAAATATGGCGTATCTTTATTTGTTACACCCAATATTCTTTTAAACAATCCAGAGAAAATCCTGGAGTATAAAACTGCTGGTATAGACAAGTGTATTATGCAAGACGGCAATGTTGCATACTTCGTTAACCATAACAAATTTGTTAGCAACGTTTTACAAAAATGGGAAAGAGAAGAAAACGATTTAACTTTTTATAATCACGAATTTAAACAAGAATTTCAAGTTAATGAAATGGATACTTTACCATTTCTAAATTCTAAAAATAAAGAATATCCTGTAAGTCTAGATGATCCTATAGTAGCTTTTCCTTTTTGGTATACACATAAAGTTGACAGCTATATAGAATCCTGTTATAATAGATCTACAGATTTATATCCATATCTACCGAGAGCACTTGAAATAGAAATATGTGGATTTACTGTAGAAGAAATAAAAAATATCTTTACTGAGGACTATACAAATTTAGCTAGAATGTCTAAAATAGTATTATCCAATGATGAAGAAGAACCTACTAACTGTAAAGACTTTTATGATATATGTGAATATCTAATGGAAACAAGAAATATTAGTATTGACTTACTAACAGATTTAACAAACTTTGACAAGTATTGGTGGGGAACAGTAGGCATACTATTTAAAAATATGGGAAACATCACAGTAACCATAAACGACATATATAATAGAGAAATAGAAAAACAGATGTCAAATGCTGAGGCATTGTTACAAAGTGGAGCTAGAGTATTTTGGCAATACACTAGAACAACACAAACAGATGAGGACATAGAGAAAGCTAAAGCACTTTCTAAAAAACATAAGTTCTCAGGATTTAACTTTATTGAAAATAAAGTCGAAGAAAAAATAAATGTAGTAGAGGTAGAGGAAAAAGAAGACTTGCCTGACTACAAGTTAATAGAGTTGGAGACAATCAAACTTAGGCAAAAAGACGCTGAGTATTTAGACGTTAAGGTAAAATTTGATAAACAAGTAAGATGCTTAGCAAAAATAGAAAACAAGGCCTATATTGATAAAGAAGGAAACGTTTTTCCATGTGTATTTACTGCTAAAAACATATTAGTAGCAAAAATAAATCCTTACGAGGAAACAGATATTTTGTACGATTGGAAAAGTAATAACTGTAAAGTACACGGATTGAAAAAAATATTCACTAACAAATTTTTCACATCTTACTTTACCAACAAACTAAAATTAGATCCTAGTCTAATTTGTAATAAAAAATGTGGAGTATTAAAATGAACACGACAAGAGAAATAAGAAAGTCAACCGCATATATGGGTTCCTTTAATGATTGGAATAATGAGGATACAGACTTCGTTATTGATTCTGTAAGAGGAGGCAGGTTTGTTTCTATTGTAGTTAAAGGTCCCAGGGAACAGTTTGACGATACATCTAGCAATATTGTATGTGAACTTGTAAATTATGGTTTGATGTACGGCAGAGACTTTATTCTACAAAACCTGACGGAGACATCATGAGAGTAAATGTCGTATGTTGTAAATGGGGAACCAGGTATGGTCCTCACTATGTTAATCGTTTATATAACATGTCTAAAAAGAATATAAACGATAAGCACGAGTTTCATTTTTACTGTTATACAGACGACAGCGAGGGCCTATTAGATGACATTAAAGTTATACCATTTCCTGATATTCCTAATATCCATCCTAAGTATTGGTTTGGCAGCGATGATTTCAAGTTTGGAATGGCAAGGTGCTGGGACAGGCCTAAAACATTTATTTTTAATACGCATAACTTTGCTGATGATAAGCCTCATGGCCGCTTTATCTTTTTTGATTTAGACGTTGTAATACAAAGAGATTTAGAACCTGTTCTAACTTACAATATGGAACGTCCAACAAAAATGAGATCTTGGTGGCAGGATCCTCGCCCAATGAAAACAAGAAGATTTAAGTTAGCACATGGAGCGCATACCAACGGCTCTTGTCAGGTATGGAGCGATGATCAATGTGAGGTAATATGGGAAGATGTATTACAAAACCAAGATAAAATATGGTTCACTTATACAGACGGAACAGATAATTATCACAGTTGGAAGTGGAGAGACTTATGGGATCACTTTCCCTCAGAATTTGCCTACTCCTATAACAGAGGAAGGGACTGGGAGTCAGGTGATTTAGAAGTTGGTATATATAGGGAAGGTTGCATTCTTTGCGTATTTAATGTGGACATACTTCCTTTTGAGGATAACAGTCGAGGACATGTAAAACAAGATGACCTCGCAGATCCTAAATTATTAAAGCATTGGACAGTGAATGAACTTTGAAGAAATTGTAAAGTTAAGTCCTGAAATAAGTAATGTTTTTGATTATGAAGTATTTGAAAATGTTATTAACTTGTTGGGCAAAGACGAAGTACATATACTAGAAATTGGAAGTTGGAAAGGAGCGTCTGCAGTTGCTTGGTCCGAGATTTGTATTAAAAAGGGAATAAAGTATTCTGTGGAATGTTTAGACTGTTGGGATAATAGTCCAACAACAACATCAAATTTTGTCTGGAAAATGTTTGAGGAAGAGAAAGGACAAAACAAAAAAAATTATGAGTGTTTTTTAAAGAACACGAAAGACTACAATATTAGTCATAAGAAGATTCCTTACAGCTACCCAATATTTTGGAACGAACACCGAGCCAGTAGAGGGACTTACGATATAGTGTATTATGATGCAGCACATGACAAAAACTCTACTTTTAATAGTTTAATCTACTGGTCGCCTAAAGCAAGTTACATGGTTGTAGATGATTATTTTGAAGGTTTTGATAAACAACAATTATGGCAAAAAGAATGTACTATAGGTATTAATTTAGCAGCAGATTATTTAGGAAAAACAATAGTCAAACAATCTGCAACAAACAAAGTGATATATTGGGAATGTTAAACATCTATACAGTTAAATGGGGAACAAAATATTCCCCCAAGCACGTTGAGGCTATTTACAATAGTTGTAAAAAGTTTATAACCTGCGACTTTAATTTTTATTGTTTAACAGAAGATCCTAAAAACTTACACGAGGATATAAAAGTTATTCCATTGCCAAACGATAATAAATTAGAAGTTTGGTGGAATAAAATGTATTTGTTTGATGAGAATGTTGTAAGACAAAAAGGAGAAAAATTATTCTTTGACTTAGACATTATTATACAAAGAAATATAGATGAGCTTGTTAATTACGACCCCGAGGATTGTTTGTGCTTTTTAAAAACACATTGGCACGACATGGAAACGCAGTATAAAGAAACAAGGCATATACCTCATAAGTATACAGACTTAAACTCTTCTGTATTACGTTGGAACGACAATTTAAATACAGAAGAAATAACATTGTATTTTAAAAAACATATAAAACAAATTTTATGGTATTATAGAGGAATAGATAATTTTTTCCACCATCGTGGTGTGGCTAGAATTAAATATTTTCCTATAGGATGGGCATATAGTTATAACGTAGGATATATATACCCACATGATATAGAAACACACGTCTATAGACAAATTCCCTACGTTTGTCTATTTGACTCAATGGGAAGAAAAGAAGATGTCAAACTTGAACTTTAATTTTTTAAACAATTTAAAACATTGGGGAGATGGCTTAGCTAAGGTAGAACATGAAATGCCCCACAAGCATGATGACTTTAGACAGTCTCTGAACCCAAATACAATGGAAGGTGCTATTTGGTTAGTCGAAGAACTTAAAAAAGTTTTAGACGAACACTATATGAAAGAAAGCGACTTTAATATATTAGTCCTTAATTCTTGGCTAGGTGTTCCACTTGTTCCTTTATTGTGTGAAAATTTATCTGTAGGACAATTACACTTAGTTGATATAGACCCCGAGGCTTTAGAACTTTCTAAAGTATTTAACTCGCATTATATAACAGAAGAATTTATTAAAATACAACACTGGAACCTAGATGTTCCGTTTGCTTTTGATGAATTAAATCAACTGAACGTAGATGTTGTTATCTCTTTAGGGTGTGAACAAATGTATCCTTTACAAGAACTAATAACAGCTAACAAACACGCAATATTTGCTTGTCAGTCTTCTAATGTTATTGAGGAAATGTACGGTATTAATTGTGTTGATACTACAGAAGCACTAATTGAAAACGTTGGGCTAGAAGAAGTATATAGTTCTGGAAAAACAATTCAATACTATTATTCTTGGGACGGTAAAAAGTTTTACGATAGATTCCAAGTTATTGGAAAAAAATAATTATAAATATTTTTATGTCTAGCGTAATCGAAATCACAGATAATGCGATACAGAAACTTCTTGAAAAACAAGAAAAAGACGGCTTTAAAAACATCCGACTCGGAATTACAGGCGGAGGTTGCGCTGGCTTTGAATACGTTTTCGACTCTATTAATGATAACGGCGATGTGTCTGATGATATATTTGTTGATTATGGTAGGTTCGGCGTAGTAATAGATAAAGTATCTATACCTTACATAGTGGGAATGACATTAGATTGGCAAACAGAAGGTCTAAATGAATTTTTTAAATTTGTAAACCCTAAGGAAAAGGATTCTTGTGGGTGTGGGGTGAGTATAAACTTTGACTTAGAACAAGTTGAAATAGATACAAATAAAATTACAGCAATAAATATTTAACTAAACATCGAGGCGTCTTCCCCAGATATGTCCTCAATCATATTTCTCCACATATCTGCATTAGGAATAACAAACCCTAAAGTTACACGTGGCTCATGTGAGCCAGCACAATGATAATAAACTTTGTCTGGCTCTCTTCCCCTTCCGTAATAACCAACCTTAGCAGTCCAGCCAGGCTTATCTTTCATTGTTATTATTTCGTGTGTCAACGGATCTCTATATCTAAAAAATCCGTTTCCATTAGGAGTACAAGATAACAAAATATTATAACCATGTGCATTCCAATTATTATGCCATCCCATGAAACCATCTTTAGGATAAAAAACTTGAACTGCTTGATTTCTAGCACCTAAATAAGAACAAAGCTCTTGATTAAGTTTTTGACAGGCTTCCCTGTGTTCTCTAGGTGCTCTTCCATCCATTAAAATATCTATGGATCTAGTATGTTCTGGATATCCTATGTGTTCTCCATCTTTTTCTACAATCATTTTAAGATACTCTTCACCGCAGGCAGTCTCTAAAGTTTCATCTCCTGCTCTTTTAGTATCTATAGATTGCTCTAGTTCAGTTAAGTCTTGAGAAAAGAACCAATCTGAATATGGTGTTAGAATTTCTAATAATTCTTCACCGACGTTTATCCATCTCATCTAGCATCCAAGTCCCATTGCGGGATAGTGTAGTGATACAAAACTCTTTCTGTATCTCCTAGTTCTTCAACCTTGTAACCGTTAACAAAGTTCCAACGAGCATCTGGCTCGTCTATAAATCCCCAATCTACTCCGTGATCACTGTAAGTGAGAAGCCTCCACATTGTAAAGGTATCCCACTTTATAGAGTCTCTTGGATAATGAGCAATGTCATAATCAGGTTCCTGTTGATGACAATACTCTCCCCACCAAGCACTCATTAAAGCTAATGTTTGTGGTTTGTCATTGTATATAAACCAACCACAATGTGCAGTCATTTCTTCTGAATTAGAAAGTCTGGTTAATTTAGCATTGTATGGACGTATCTTTGTAAATACTAAGTCCTTATCTCCTAGTAGTTTAAAGATATCCTTAATGTCCTCATGCTCGCAATACATGTCGCAATCTAGATAACATGTAGTTTCATATGGTGTATGTTCCAAAGCCCATAGCTTTGCCCTAACGTGCCTAGGAACCTCCCATGTAATTACGTTCTCAAATAATTGATAATCCCCTGTCCCCAAAGCACACTCAGGACTAGTCTGGTCTATCCAACGCTCCTCAGTAAACAGAGTTATTCTTGCCTCGGGCCAAAAGTCTAAAATAGATTCAGCTAGTTTTACTGCCGCTTTATAGTATCCTACTCTGTTTGTTGCAACTAAAACAAACCCTTCGCCTTTACGCTTTGCCATTGTCCAATGCCTTCTGCATAATAATAGATGATATAATTAAAACCTCAGTAACGCTTTCTGCACTATGCAATCTTTGCTTTAGTTTATCTCTAGATGCTTTTATTTCTGGAATTTCTAAGGCATCCATTTTTGCTTGTACAATGGGATCCTGCTTTCTTTCTTTATCTAATAACAAAGTTGTGAAAGCGGAAACTTCCATTGGGGACTTAGCTCTTCGGATAAGTTTTTTGTACTCTGTGTCTTTAGAGTTTTTAATTTCTGCAATCTCAAAGGCTTCAAGTTTAGCTCCAAATAATCCCTCTTGCTTTGCTCTTGCCGCTTCTGCTTCACGCCTTTCCATTGAGCGACGAACATTTTCGTTTCTTCTCTTTAAACCTTCATCTGTATTTTTATCTATCTGCTCAATAGTAAACTCTTCCATAATCCTTTGATAATCTGGATTACTGCCATCCTTATCCATTATAGATGCAAGATGACGTCTTCCATCAGGATGAACTATTGTAACAATAATGTGCTTGGCATCCTTATTGGACCAATAAGGATATTCGAATTTGAGAGGATCTTTATTTGCTTTTTTAGGATCGACTAAATCTACTTTGACATCTTTGATATCAAATTTCTTTTTTCGTCTTGCCATTTATTCACTCCATTATGTAGAATATAATTTACATTATATGATATATATAATGTTTTGTCAAGTATTTTTTATGCTGTCCTTATCCAAAGCTTAATGCTAGATACTGTTTCAGTAGTTGCCTGAATCGTGTCACCTGCATAAGTTCCACTATAGTATCCTGTATAAGTCCCAGTATAACTTCCTGAATAAGCAGATGTTCCAACGTAGTGGCCTGTATATGTTCCACTATAGTATCCTGTATAAGTTCCAGAATAAGTAGAAGTTCCTACGTAGTTGCCTGTGAAATATCCAGTGTAAGTGCCGGTGTAATAACCTGTATAAGTTTTAGGTCCTGTGTAATAACCTGTATATGTTCCACTATAGTATCCTGTATATGTAGCATGTGCATATCCAGAGTAATAAAGAACATAGTTGCCTTGATAAGAACCAGAGTAAGATCCAGAATACCCAGAAGTACCAACATAGTTACCTTGATAAGAACCGGAATAGTTGCCTGAGTAGTTTCCAGAATATGTTTTGGAACCAACATAACCACCAACATAGTTACCTGCATAAGAACCGGAATAGTTTCCGGAATATGTTTTCGCACCTACGTAAGCACCTACATAAGAACCAGAATAATTACCTGTATATGCTCCTACGTAGTTTTCAGATGCAACCTATTGT